>Ga0183260_10000534_pt1 | contig 32212 bp, 32 predicted proteins | sample AntDrymUQ4972206_2_FD_129768 | JGI IMG/M metagenome (GOLD analysis project Ga0183260, IMG submission 129768) | Polar desert sand microbial communities from Dry Valleys, Antarctica - metaG UQ497 (22.06) (version 2) (version 2) | ecosystem: Environmental > Terrestrial > Soil > Desert | place...
CGTCGACGTGTGAGCCGCGCAGCTCGAGTTCGCGGACCCGCGTCACCTGGGCGGCCTGCAGTCGGCGCAGCTGGGTGCCGATGGTCAGGATCTGCTGCTTGAGGACCTCGTCGGGCAGGTGCGCAGGAGTCGTCGCGACGATGCGGTCGACCACCTCGCCATGCCGCGCCATCAGATCCTGCATGACCTCTACGTTAGAGGCTGCCACCGACAGAAAGCGCTGGCGCACAAGGAATGTGCGCACAAATTTGCGGAGGATCGAAGAGTCATTCCTGTCGGTGCCGGCCGCTAGACTTCCCGCATCCGCTAGGGACGGCAGCCCCGAACGAGTCGCTGCTAGGTAGACCCACCGTCGACCGCAGCGGCGTCGCCGGCCGGGGCCTCGACCGTCGTACCGCGCGTGGTGTCGGAGCTCGGCTCGTCGGCGGGCTTGGCGCCGGCCGTCTTCGCAGGCTTGGCCGGCGCGTCCGCCTTCTTGGCGGGCTTCGTGTCGGGCGTCACGGTTGACTCGTTCGCCGCCGCGGGACGGTCCGCCGACGCCGGCGACTCGTCCTGGGCCGCCCGCTACGCGGCGTCGTCAGGGGCCGTTCCCGCGGCCGGGGGTCGGGACGGCGGGAGGTGGCGCGACCACCGTCGTCGACGTTCTGTCCGCGCGCAGGGCTGCAGTGCCGACCGCCTTCGCCGCGGCCTTCTTCGCGGCCTTCTTCGCGGCCTTCTTCGCGGGCTTGGCGGGCGCGGTCGCCTTGGCCGGCGACTCGGTCGCCTTGGCCGACTCGGTGGCCTTGGCCGGCTTGGCGGGCTTCGCGGGCGTTGCCACCTTGGCCGGCTCGGTGGCCTTGGCCGACTTGGTGGCCTTGGCCGACTTGGTGGCCTTGGCCGGCTTGGTGGCCTTGGCCGGCTTGGTGGCCTTGGCCGGCTTGGCGGGCTTCGCGGGCGTTGCCACCTTGGCGGGCTTGGCGGGCTTGGCCGCCTCGGCGGGCTTCGCGGGCGTTGCCACCTTGGCGGGCTTGGCGGGCTTGGCGGGCGCGGTCGTCGGCGCTCTGCCCGTGATAGCCGCAGCGACCTTCGTCAGCAGGCGGACCTTCCCCCGCGGTGCGGGAGTCTCGATCGGCGCAGGTGGCGTGGATGGCATGGCCTTCGCCGCCTCGCGCTTCTCGGGCTCGGCGGTCGGCGGCTGGCCGGTGACGGCCGCGGCGACCTTCGCCGGCACCTCCGTCCTCGCCGCCGGCACCTCGACCTTCGCCGCCGGTACAGCCGCGGCGGCCACCGGTGGCGTTGCCTTCGCGGCCTCTTGCTCGGCCGCCGTGCCGCGCAGGCGCGGCGGCGACTCGATCCGACCGCCGAGGCGGTCGGCCAGGGTCGTGACCGCGGCCTCGAGGTCGGCGATGCGGCGCTCGTCCCCCCGCAGCTGGTCGGCGATGAGCAGCGCACCACCGATCACGGTCAGGACCACGACCGCCATGCCGGCGCTGGCCAGCAGCGGCACCTGCCGGTTGAGGTTCTCCTCGCCGGAGATCTTGTACCAGCCCACAGCAGCCACGACGCCGGCGAGGACGAGGGAGCCGGCTCCGGCGTACAGGCGGGAACGGCTGGGGAACATGGGAGTGCCTCCGGGATCGAGTCGGGTGAGACGTCGGTGACGCAGGACGACGGCGATGACGGCGACGAGTGCGGTGAGGGCGACGAGGCCGACGCTGACCAGTGCGAAGGACGCGGTCAGGTCGAGACGGCCACGGCTCACGTCGCGGCCCGGCCGAGGTAGGCCTCACGGAGGCGACCCTGCATCGTGCGCACCTCGGCGCCCTGCGCGGTCGCGACGACCTGGCCCTTCTCGAGCACGTACGCGCGGTCGGCGAGGTCCAGGGCGAGGACGTTCTGCTCGACGATGAGCACGGCGACGCCCGAGGTGCGGTTGACCTCGGCGATGAGGTTGAACGCCGTCTCGGTCATGATCGGCGACAGCCCGAGCGACGCCTCGTCGACGAGCATCAGTCGCGGCCGGGACATGATCGCCCGGCCTAGCGCGAGCATCTGCTGCTGGCCGCCGGACAGCGTCCCGGCCTTCTGCTCGCGCCGCTCGGCAAGGATCGGGAACGTCGAGTACGCCTGGTCCAGGGAGGCCGCGATGGCCGCCTTGTCCTTGCTGACGTAGGCGCCGAGGGCGAGGTTCTCGGCGACCGTCAGGTCGCGGAGCATGCCGCGGCCCTCCGGCACCATCACGACGCCGCGCGGGACGAGGGTCTCCGGCGGCCGCCCGGTGATGTCGGCGCCGTCGAGCCGGACGTGGCCGGACATCGGCCGGATCAGCCCGGTAATCGTCCGCAGCGTGGTCGTCTTCCCCGCCCCGTTGGAGCCCATCAGCGCAACGACCTCGCCCTCCCCGACGGAGAGCGACACGTCGAAGAGCACCTGCAAGGCGCCGTAGCCGGAGCAGAGCGAGTCGACCTCGAGGATCGGGCGGCGGTCGGTCATCGCGCCGACGCCGTCTCGCGAAGCGAGCCCTTGCCGAGGAACGACTCGACGACGCGCGGCTGCGCGGTCACCTGCTCCGGGGCGCCCTCGGCGATCAGCTCGCCCGACTCGAGGCAGTATGCGTAGTCGCAGACTCGCGCGATCAGCGGCACGTGGTGCTCGATGACCACGAGGGTGAGGCCGAGCTCGTCGCGCAGCGCGAGGAAGCGGTCGCCGAGCGCGTGCGCCTCGTCGGGCGTCAGCCCGGCGCTCGCCTCGTCGAGCAGCAGCAGGTCCGGGCCGGTGCTGACCGCGGCCTCGATCTCGCAGATGCGCATCGTGCCGTAGGGCAGGTCCCCGAGCGTCTCGCCGGCCAGGTGGTCCAGGCCGAACAGCTCGAGCGCGAGGTCCGCGCGGCGCCGCAGCTCGCGCTCATCGGCGATCGTGCTGCCCAGCCCGAGGATCCCCGCGGACGCCGGGTAGCGGGTGATCCAGCCCTGCGCGAGCAGGAGGTTCTGCCGCACCGTGTCGGCGCGGATCAGGCCCATGTCCTGGAACGTCCGGGCGATGCCGGCCCGGGTACGACGTGCCGGGTCGGCGCCGACCAGCTCGCGGTCCCGGTAGCGGATCGATCCGGTGACCGGCGCCAGCCCGCTCACCGCGTTGAAGAAGGTCGACTTGCCCGCGCCGTTGGCACCGATCAGCCCGACGATCTCGCCGCGCCGCACCTCCAGCGAGACCTCGGATAGCGCGCGTACGCCGCCGTACTGGACCGTCGCGTTGCGGGCGACGAGCAGCGCCGGCACCGGGAGGCGCTCGGTGAGCGGGCGCGACACCCGCCGCAGGTCGGCGGCCTGAGCGGCCGCCGCCACCGCGTCGGTCGGGCGCGGCCGCGGCGAGGGACGCTTGGCGGGTGGGCTGAACAAGCCCTCGATCCCGGTCCGGGCCCGGCGGAGCAAGCCTCCGGTGCCTTCAGGGTTGCCGACGATGCTGACGATGAGCAGCGCGGCGAAGACGATCGGGATCGTGGTAGCGACGTCGCCGAGCACCGGCAGCGAGTAGCCGGCCGGGATCAGGTTGGGCAGCGCGCGGACGAAGAACGCCGCGCTGCAGATCCCGACCGCCGACCGCGCGCCGCCGATCACGACGATGGCGACCAGGAGAAGCGACGCCTGCAGGTTGAAGGTGCCGGCGTCGTTGACCGTGCCTTCCTTGAAGGCGATCAGGGCGCCGCCGAGACCCGCGATCGCGCCGGACAGCGCGTACGCGAGCAGCTTCGTCGGGCCCGGTCGTACGCCGAACGCGACCGCGCGCTGCTCGACGTCGCGCACCGCGACGAACGAGCGGCCGGCGCGGGTGGCGCCGATGCGGCGCAGGAGCAGCACAGTGAGGACGAGCAGCACGAGCCCGAAGTAGTAGAGCCGGCGAAAGCCGTGCTGCGCGGGGTCGAAGAACGACGGCGCCGCGAAGGTCAGCGTGTTGTCCTTCACGGCGCTCTGCTGGAACAGGTAGGAGTCGGCGAAGATCTGGAACGCCAGCGCGGTGATGGCGACCTGCAGCCCGCGGATACGCAGACTGGGCAGGCCGATCAGCGCGGACACCGCCGCGGTGATCGCGATCGCGCCGAGGAACGCGGCCGGCCACGGGATGCCGCGCCCGCCGAGCCCGATCGCCGAGAAGGTCCCGACGCCGAGCAGCGCGGCGTGCGCGAGCGACAGCTGGCCGGTCGTGCCGACCAGCAGGTCCAGCCCGAGCGCCGTGATCGCGATGGCGATCGCGGTGACCAGCGTCGAGACCTTGCCGGGCTTGAGCAGCAACGGCCCGAGCAGGACCACGGCGGCGACGAGGATGCCGAACACCGTCGGCACCAGCGGCGGTCGCGCGCGGGGCGCGAACAGCTCACGCGACACCGGTGGTCCCCAGGATCCCTCGCGGCCGGACCAGCAGGGTGCCGAGGACGAGGACGAGCACCGCCATGCTGGCGTACCCGTTCTGGCTCGAGCTGACGTTGGACTGGACGACGGTCTCGACGACGCCGACCAGCAGGCTGCCGACGATGGCGCCCCAGATGCTGTCCAGCCCGCCGATGACCGCGCCGGCCAGCGCGCGCAGCGAGAACTGCGTCTGCGCGAACGGCGTCAGGTTGCCGAAGGCGGGCGCGAGGACCGCGGCGGCCAGCCCCGACAGCGCTCCCCCGACGCCCCAGGCGAACATGTAGACCGAGTTGACGCGTACGCCGAGCAGCCGGGCGACGGTGGGGTCGCTCACTGCGGCCCGCGTGGCCAACCCGAACTTCGTGCGGGTCAGGAAGACGAACAGCCCGACAGCGACGACCACCGCGAGGACGAACGCCGCGACGCGTGTCGCCGGCAGCGGCGCGTCGAGGACCGTGAACACCCGGTTGCCGACCGGCGACGGCGCCGACACCGGGTCCGAGCCGTAGATCTTCAACTCGAGCAGCGCGAGCAGCAGCGCGACGCCGAGGGTGGCGATGAGCCCGTCCAGCGGTGGCCGGCGTACCAGCGGTCGCATCACCAGCCGCTCGACGACCAACCCGAGCAGCGCGCCGAGAACGACGGCGATGACACCCGCGACAAGAGCGGACGGGTGGTAGTCAGTGCCGGGCACACCCTCCTCGCGCCAGTGCAGGCCGGCGAACAGGCCGAATGCGCCGATCTCACCCATCGCGATGGACAGCGTCTTGGTGCCGGCGTAGATGAGCACGACCGCGACCGCGATCAGCGAGTACGCCGCTCCCACCGCCAGGCCGGTGACGACCTGGGACAGCAGTTCCATCAGTGTCCCGTCCAGTGACGTCGCCCGCCGCGAGCGACGTTCAGGCGGATGAGCGGCAAGGCCGACACTCCTAGTAACCGCTGCGGTAGTCGGCCTCGCCGGTCCAGGCGAGGTTCTGCTCCTTGAACGTGATGACCTGGTTGGCGCCGGTGCGCACTCCCGGGCCGAACCTCAACGGCGACCAGAGCATCGGCGTCCCGTCGACGGTGCTCGTTGCGCCGGTGGTCAGGTTCTGCATCGCCGCCCGGAAGTTGTTCTGGCCCAGGTCGACGCCGACCTGCTTGAGCCCGGCGGCCACGATCTGGCCGATCCCCCAGCCCGGAATGCCGAGGTCCTCCGGCGGGTCGGCGTAGAGCCGCTGGTAGGCGCTGCGGTACGTCGCCGTCCGCGGGTCGGACAGCGCCGGCCACGGGCTGAAGGCGCGCGCGCCGCGCAGCGACTGGTTGGTGCCCTTGCCGAAGACGATGTCGAAGTTCCACGAGATCGAGTTGGCGAACCACGTCGGGTGGTAGCCGATGGCCTCGGACTGGTTGGTCAGCTTGGATGCCGGGATCGGCGCCATGTAGAGCCAGGTCGCCGTCGCGCCGGACTCGTTCAGCGAGCGCGCCTGCGCCGAGAAGTCGTTGCCGTTGCCGTCGATCTGCGTCTCGTAGGCGACGTCGAGCCCGACCTTGTTCGCCTCCGCCTTGAACGCCTCGACACCAGGCTTGAGCGTGTTGTCGGTCTCGTAGACGACCGCGACCTTCTTCGCGTTGAGCACCCGCTTGAAGTAGTCGGCGATCATCGTGCCCTGCGAGTCGTGGTCGATGGTCAGCCCGAAGGTCCAGCGCTGCGACGTCGGCAGGTTGACCGGGGTCTGCACCTGCAGGTTGGGGACCGCACGGTCGTCGAGGAACTTGCCGATCGCCTGCTGCACGCCGAGGCGGTCCAGCGCGAGCACCGCGAAGTTGCCGTCGTCGACGGCCTGCTGCGCGACCTCGCGGGCGACCTGCTCGTTGGACGTCGTGTCATAGATGGTCACGTCGACGTTGCGCCCGGCGATCCCGCCCTTGGTCCTGAGGTAGTCCCAGTAGACGCGGATGCCCTGCTCGAGCTGCGGCGGCACCGGCGCGGCACCGGTCTTCGGGATCAGGTAGGCGAGCTTGATGGTGGTCGCCGTGATGCCGGTCTTGCGGCCCGGGTCGACGGTCGTCGGCTGCGCCGGGGCGGTCGTCGTACCAGGGCGGGGGCTGGTGGTCGTGCCGGGGCGGGGGCTGGTGGTCGTGCCGGGTGCCGCGCTGGGGCTGCGGCCGGGTACGACGACCCCGCCGGACGCCGTCGGCACGGCACCGGGCGGCGGAGCGCTCGGGCTGGCCTCGACGACCTCGCCGGTCGTGTTGTCGACGGCCAGGCCGTCATCGGCTGGCGCGGGCTGGCCGACGACTCCGGGCTCGGGTCGCTCGAACCGGGCCGCACATGCGGTGGAGCCGAGCATCGCGACGACGGTCACGGCGACGGCGAGCCCGGGACCGCGTCGACGACGCAGCGAGATCGACATGACTCCCCCTTGGCGCGGGTAGGCGCGGACGGACGCAGGCGGTCCGGCGTACGACGAAGTCTACGGCGCCGGAGCCCACGGCGGACGGTACCGTCCCTGCGTGGACCGCCGACCCGACCCGCCGCCGCTCGACACAGATGACGTGCGCACCGTCCTCGTCGGGACGTGGGCGTGGGCTCTGACGTTCCTCGCGCTCCTGCCGTTCTACGGGCGGCTCGACCGCGCCGACCGGCTGTGGTGGCTCTGGGCGTGCGTCTGCGGGATGGCGCTCGGCGGGATCGGCGTCTACTACGTCCGCCGCCGCGCGCGGGCGATCGCCCGCGACGCCGCGCTCGACGACCCGGGCGAAGGCCTCACTCCACCCTGAACTCGTCCCCGTAGACGGAGAACGTCATCGGGCGGCGCAGGTCGATGTGGCCGGCGCCGACGAGGCGGCGCATGCACTCGACCCGGTCCGTCGACTCGCGCCACGCCTCGGCGGTCTCCTTGTTCGCCGGATTGCGCAGGTCCGCAACCCGGACGTCGAAGAACGTGCTGAGCCACCGCAGCTCCCCGGCCGCCGACGGAGACCCGGCATTCGCCGTCGTCCGCGCGATCAGGGCCGGCAGCCCGTCCGGGTCATCCCCGGACCCGTGCTGGATCGCGGTGTCGTAGAGCTGCGCGCGCGCGATCGCAGTGCGAAGCCCGAGAGCATCGGCGGCCGCCATCGCCGGTCGGTAGTACTCGCGGTCGACGATCTGGTCCTGCGCCCTCCGGAACTCGGCGTCATCGGCCGCGGCGCGCCAGGCCGCGACGAAGTCCCCCTCGGGCAGCCCCGACGTGTCGTCGCTCTGGGCCTCGCACAGGTGCTCGAGCGTGGGGATGAACCTGCTCAACGCATTTCCGGGCGAGGTCTCGGAGTAGACCTCGATCACCGCCAGCGCATCGCAGGTCGCCGTGGTGAAGCCGGCCCGCCCGGCGGTGACGCCGCGCCCGTCGTCGAGGTTCTCGGCATAGGCGTAGCTGATCTCGGTCGTGCTGTTCTCGAAGGTGCTGATCAGCTGGTCGGCGCGCCGGCGCTGCTCGGTGTCCAGCCAGCCCCGCGGCACCGCGGCACCTGGGGCCGGCAATGTCGCGGGCGGGTCCGTCGGGGCGACCGACGCCGAGGATCCGGAGTCAGGGCCACTCGACGTCACCGCGCCGTCGCCGCCGCAGGCCGCTACGACCGCGACGCACACCGCCGCCGCTACCCGCCGCATCCTCATCTGCCCCCTCCGGTCGGCCGGCCTGGCGCCAGCGTCGCATGCCCGGTGTCGCAGACGGAATCAGTCGAGGTCGCACTCGGCGATCAGCGCGGCGCGGCCCGCGACGCCGGCTCGCAGCAGCGCGGCGACGAGGTGTCGCTGGGGCCAATGACCAGCACACCACGACAGCGCGCGCGCGAGGTTCCCGACGACGTCGGCGGCGTCGACGTGTAGCTCGCCAGCGACGATGCGCCACGGTATGTGCACCGCCGATCCTGCGGCATCGGTGCACTCGAGACGTTTGTGCACGGCGTACGACGCCGGCCAACCGGTCCATCCCGGAGGGATCGCGCTCGCGTCGACCTCGTCGATCCGGACCGGGGCGGTGAGGACGTCGCCGGCGACGACCTCAGACGCGAGGTCGATGTCGAGCAGGTCCGCGAGCGATGCCGCGTCCTTCAGCGAGCACGGCACCCGGCCGAACGGTCCGAGCAGCGGGACGAGGTCAGGCGCGTCGACGACGACTGCGTCGACGTTCGGCACTGCGATGAGCTCACCGTCGACGAGCGCGCACACGGTCGTCGGTGGGCCGGCGCCGACGACCTCGGCGCGGCGGAGCAGCGCCGCGTAGCCGGCCCGCACCGCGTCGACGCCGAGCGCAGCGCCGTGCCGACCGAGCCGCTCGAGGGTAGCGGTGACCTGACCGGCGTCGAGCGAGTCGACGACGCGCAGCGTGCCGACGCGGTCGAGCAGCCGCGCTGCCGTCTCCGGCAGATCGGGGACGGCGGGGTAGAGCGCGCGCAGCAGTGCGTCCGCATCGGCCGCCGCGACCTCGCCCGGCAGGTGGAGCGTGCCGTCGCCCGAGGGAACGCACCGGTGGGTGCGCAGCCACCAGGTCGGGTACGACGGCAGCTGCGCGCGGGCCGCTCCGCGCACGGCCACCACCGGCTCGAAGCACTCGCGCATCGACTCGTCGGCCAGCTCGGCCAGGACGCGCGTCCACGCCGCGGCGTCGTCACACACCAGCTCGAGGTCGCGCACGGCCTGCACTCGAACGAGGGTCCACGGCTCGTCACCCTCGGGCAGCCCGGCGGCGAGAGACGCGAGCCAGCAGTCGGCGTCGTCCAGGTAGCCCTCGAGCGCATCCGGTCCGACGACGACGTCCTCCTCCACGAGCGTCGCGAAGGTGCGCAGCACACCGACGGCGACCAGCGGCTCGACGCCGTACCGCTCGACCGTGTCGGTCGACACGACACCGAACGGACCGTCCGGGTCGACCAGCTCGGTGAGCCGCCCGCCGTACGACGCGGGCAGCAGGAGCTCGCCGGCCGGCCGCAGCTCGCCGGTGTCGTCGGGCAGCGGCAGCTCGGCCAGCCATCCGCTGTCCTCGACGTCCGGCACGCGCGCGACCAGACCGAGCACCGCGTCGGCGAGCGCCGCCACGTCGTCGGGGTGCCCGTCGAGCGCGGTCTCGACCAGAACCCGCAGCCGCGGGTCGGCGAGCAGCTCCGCCGGGTCGGCGTCCTGCGCGCCGAGCGCGCGCAGCAGCTCGGCCGCGGCCGGCGCCCGGACGACGTCGGGATGCAGCCGGCGCAGGTCGATGCCGACCGCGGCGAGCGCCGCGTCGAGCTGCTCGTCGCCGGGCAGGACGACCTGGCGGACATCGACGGACACGCCGCCGTCGGCGAGCGGCAGCCGCAGCGCGCGCAGCGCGTCGCGGTCGGCTGCCCCGGCCAGGGCCACCACGACATCACCCCACCACCACGGCGGCGCGTCGACCGCGCCCAGCAGGTCGACGACGTCGGCGGTGTCGAGCAGCGTCGTGCCGAGCGCGACGAGCGCGGCCTGTCGCCGTCCGCCGGCGACGTGTCGGGGATCGACCAGCCGCGGAGCGAAGGGCGCCAGCAGCGAGGTGAGCTCGACGCTCGCGACGCCGAGGTCGAGCACCTGTGCCTCGTCCGGACGCAGCCGGACGTCGGGGTGGGCCGCCGAGCCGAGGAAGCGGGTGCGCGGGAGCACGTCGGAGAGGTGCTCCCGCAGCGCCAGGTCGACCGGACCCGCCGGCAGTGTGCCGGGCAGGAGGTCGACGACCTCGGCGCCGGCGTCCAGCGCGCCCAGCAGGTCGGCGTAGGCACGGGCAGCGTGCGCGACGACGACGTCGGTCAGCCGCCCGGGTACGACGTGCCGACGGCCGATGTCGAGCGGCAGGGTGGCGCACAGCATCAACGGCAGGTCGACGACCTCGTCCACGGGTTGCGGCGCGCGCAGCCGGCGGTCGCCGTCGTGCGCGACGGCGACGTCGTGCACCAGGCGCACCGCCCAGGCCACCGACCAAGACGGACGCTCTCTCTCCTCGGCCGGGCGGTCGGCGAGGTCGACGTCGTCGAGACGCCCGCCGGCGCGATGCACGCGCCACGTCGTCGTGGTGCCGTCGGCGTCGAGCTCGACGAGGTCGCCCTCGCGTCGCGCGACGAGCCGTCGACCGGTCGCATCTCCGTCGACGACGACCTCATCGAGGCGGTCGAGGAAGAGCGGCAGGAGCGGGTCGAGCCCGTCGAGCAGCTCGACCACCCGGTCGACTGCGGCGGCGTGAAGGGGTAGCCGCACCACGGTTGCGGCACCGTCGACGAGCAGCGCCCGGACGACGTCATCGGCCTCCGCCGCCGGCCACGGCAGCCGCATCACCGGCACCGCACCGCCCCGGCGGTCGAGCTCGGCGGCGACCTCGGGGATCGCCGACAGCGTCTTCACGGCGCGCTCGCGCGACCACTCGACGCCGCCTGCGGAGGTGTAGAGCGCAGGCCGGTCGGTGACGGACAGCACCGCCGAGAACCCGACGCCGTACCGGCCGACGTCGACGGAAGTCTTGGTCGAGACGCGGCGGTGCGACAGCGCCTCCACGCCGGCCGCGTCGAGCGGAGCACCGGGGTTGGCCGCGTAGAGGACGTCGCCGCGCAGGCGGAGGTGCAGCCGTCCCGTGGTGCCGGCGCGCCGTCCGGCGTCGGCGGCGTTCTGCGCGAGCTCGACGACGAGCCGGTCCTGGTAGGCGCTGCGCGCGGCGTCGTCCTCGGCGTTGGCGTCCTCGCGCAGCCGGACCGGGCTGGCCGTCCAGGTCGCGAGCGCGCGCTCGCGTAGCGACCCGGTGCCGAACGGGTCCGCGGTCACGCCGCTACCGGTCAGGCGTCGACCGACTCGGCGACGCCGTCGGCGTCGAGAGACGCGACCGGCAGGACGGCCCCGTCGGCGATCGCGTCGTCACCGTCGGCGACCGACTCGGTCGCGTAGTCGGCGGCGCCGTCGTGCTCGGTGTCGCTCGCCGAGGGCGCCTCGTCGTCGATGACCACTTCGAAGGTGAACTCGTCGATGAGCGCCGGAGCCGGCCCAATCTCCGCGACCAGCTCACTGCCCTCTGAGTGCGCGCCGCAGCCGTGGTCCACGGCGACGATCCGGCCGTCGTCGGGGGAGAACTCGTTGGCGCAGCCGCCGAAGCCCTGGCCCAGCCCGCCGGCCAGCGGGACAAAGAAGCCGCAGGACACGCAGCGGGCCGGCGCCTGCCGCGCATGCGGGCCGTCCGGACCGGCGTCGCCGTCGTACCAGCGCTCGGCCGCCTCGGTCCGCCCGACCTGTGACAGCACGCGGGGCCGGCCGAGGCCCCACTCGATCAGCGGCGCGTCGGACAGCGCGTCCTCGAGCGCCAGCGCGAGCCGGTCGTCGTCGGGCGCGGCCGGCAGCAGGTCGCCGACGCCGAGGTCTCCGGGACGCAGCCGCTCGGCCCACGGCACCCAGGCCGGGGCGAGCAACGCATCGGGGCCGGGCACCCGGAAGACGTCGTTGACGGTGACGCCCTTGGCGCGCGACGCGCGCACGACCTGGACGCCCCATCGCCAGCCGCCGTAGCCCGGGTCGCGGCACTCGAACAGGTGGGTGACGATGCGCTCGGCGTCGACCTCGACGCCGACGTGCTCGCCGACGGAGCCCTCGCCGACCTCCTCGACGACAACCTCGCGGGCGAGGTCGGTCGCGGCCGCGCAGATGGCGTCGGCCGCAGCGCGAGCTGGTGCAGGGGCATCGAGAACAGAGGTCGTCACCTCGACATCATCGCGCACTTCCAGCGGCTCCGGTGCTACCGGCACAATGGCCCCCTCGTGACCGGCCGCCGCTCGCCCGCCACCCCGCCCCGCAGGCCGCTGCCCTGGCACCGCGGCGGCTTCGTGCCGCTGGTGCGGCTGCACGCGTCGCACACCGCCGGCGACGCGCTCGTCGCGGTGTCGCTGGCCGGGTCGCTGTTCTTCTCGGTGCCGGTCGGCGAGGCGCGCGGCAAGGTCGCCCTCTACCTGCTCACCTCGATGCTGCCGTTCGCGGTCGTCGCGCCGCTGATCGGACCGCTGCTCGACCACGTGCGCAGCGGCCGGCGTACGGCGCTGTGCGTGTCGCTGGTCGCCCGTGGTGTCCTCGCCTGGCTCATGGCGGGCAGCACGTCCCTCACGCTCTACCCGCTCGCGTTCGGCGTGCTGGTCCTGTCGAAGGGCTACGGCCTGGCCCGCAGTGCCGCGGTCCCGCGGCTGCTGCCCGAGGAGCTCTCGCTGGTCGAGGCGAACGCACGGCTCACCGCCGCCGGCGTCCTGTCGGGATCGATCGCCGCCGGGATCGGCGCCGGACTGGTCGCGATCAGCTCGCCGACGTGGTCACTGCGGCTCGCCGCCGGCGTGCTCGTCGTCGGTGGACTGCTGGCGCTGCGCCTCCCGGACGCGGTCAACAGCCCGGCCGCGGCGCGACACGGGCGCTCCGCGCCGGCCGGGCCCACTCACCTCGCGGCGCACCTGCGCGCCGCGCTGCTCGGCGTGGTCGCGCTGCGGATGCTCACCGGCTACCTGACGATGTTCCTCGCGTTCCTGCTCCGGTCCGAGGGCGGCGGTACGGCGGCGCTCGGCATCGTCATCGCCGCGGGCGCGACCGGCAGCATGGTCGGGACGGGCCTCGGCGCCGGGCTGCGCGGACGCGCCCCGGAGGCGCTGCTCACCGTCGCGATGTCGTTGGCTGCGACGGCTGCGGCGGTCGCGGCGTGGGACTTCAGCCTGGTGACGGCGGCCGTGGCCGCGCTCGGCAGCGGACTCGGCGGCTCGCTGGGCAAGCTCTCGCTCGACGCGATGCTGCAGCGCGACGTCGACGACGACCGGCGCGGCCAGGTCTTCGGCCGGTCGGAGACGGCGCTGCAGCTGGCCTGGGTCGCCGGCGGCGGCGTCGGTATCGCGCTGCCCCTGCGCGGCGGGCTCGGCCTCGGCGTCGCCGCCGTCGGCATGCTGGTCGCGACCGCGGCGACGGTGACCTCGGCCCGACGGCTGGCGCACAGGTAGCCTGGGTCGATGGAGGCGGCCTGGGCGTGGCAGGTGCTCGGGGTCCCGCCGGGGTCGCCGCCGGAGCGCTGCCGGCGCGCGTTCCGCACGGGCGCGCAGCTGCTGCACCCGGACCGGGTCGCCGACCTCCCCGACGACGTGCGGGCCGAAGCGCACCGGCGCATGGTCGAGCTCGCGGAGGCGTACCGCGTCTGCACCGACCTGGCCGCAGGCGTCGCGCCGCGCGCCCGGCGCCGCCCGGGGAGTGCCGGACCGCTGCCTGCTGCGGGAGCCGACGCCACGGCGCTGCTCGACGACGCGCTGGCGACCGCTGACGCGCGCGATGCCGTGCAGCTGCTCGAGCTGGTGGCGGACGCGTGGCCCGGCACCGCCGAGGGGGACCGGGCCCGGGCGCTGCTCGTCACGTCCGAGGTGGCGCGGAGCACCCTGTCGGCGCGCGAGCGGGCGGGTCACCTCGTCCTCGTCCTCGACGACACGGCGCGGCAGACCGCGTGGGAGTCGCACGGCGGACGTGACGAGCTCACCGTCGCCCGCGTCGTCTACGACCACCGGACCGCGCCGCCGTCGCTGCGCCGCCAAGCGCGCTCGCGGCTCGCCGAGCTCGAGGACTGGGCGACTCTGCGCGACGACGCCGACGACGACATCCGGCGGGCCGCCCGCACGCACCTGCTGCTGCTCGAGGCACGGACGCTGGCAGAGCGCGCACCGTGGGTGACCCGCCGTGAGCGGGCCGGCTTCGACGCAGAGGTCACCGCGTGGCACCAGCGGGCGGACGGCGTACGCGACGACCCGCCCGACGCCGACATCCTCGCGCGGCTCGAGGACGCGGCCCGCTCGCTGCGCTCGGCCACGACGCCGGTCCGCGCCGGGCGGGCGTGACATGTCCCTGACGCTCGTCGTGACGGCGGTCGACGTCGAGCGCGACGCGGTCGCCGACGGCATCGGCGAGCCGCACGAGATCACCGTCGGGCCGTACCTGCGGAGCAAGCGCTGCCGGACCCCCTCCGGCGACGTGCTCGTGGTCGCCGGCGGCGTCGGTCCCGCGGCCGCTGCGGGCGCCGCGTCGTACGTCGTCGCGGTGGAGCCGGTGACGCTGATGCTGAGCATGGGCATCGCGGGTGCGTTCCCGAGCACGCGGCTGCCGATGGGCGCCGTCGCGATCGCGTCGGCGATCGTCGCCGCCGACCTCGGCGCGATGAGTCCCGAGCGGTTCCTCGACCTCGGCGCGATGGGGCTCGACGGCGGCGCGGCCGTCACCTGCGACGCCGACCTCGTGGCTACCTGCGTCGATCGCGCGACCGCCGCGGGGATGACGGTGGCGGTCGGCCCGGTGCTGACCCTGTCGACCATGACGGGCACCGCGTCGCGGGCCGCGCAGCTGATGAGCGAGCACGGCGCGGTCGCCGAGGCGATGGAGGGCGCCGGCGTCGCGCACGTCGCCGCGCTCCACGGGATCCCGGTCGGCGAGATCCGCACGATCAGCAACCAGGTCGGCGACCGCGACCGCGCGGCGTGGGACGTGCTCGCCGCCGTCAACGCGCTCACCGACGTGGCGCGGGCGGTGCTGGTGCCGGGCTGGTGAGCTCGTGACCCGGCCGCTGCGGCTCGGCATCTCGCCGTGTCCCAACGACACGTTCGTCTTCCACGCGCTGGCGCACTCGCTCGTCGACGGCCCCGCGGTCGAGGTCGTCTTCGCCGACATCGACGAGCTCAACACGATGGCGGTGCGCGGTGACCTCGACGTCGTGAAGGTGTCCTACGCCGCCCTGCCGTGGCTGCTCGCCGACCACGCGCTGCTCTCGTCGGGTGGAGCGGTCGGCCGCGGCGTCGGCCCGCTGGTTCTCACGTCGACGCCACGGTCGGCGGTCGACCTCGCCGGCGCGACGGTGGCGGTGCCCGGCGAGCGCACGACGGCGTACCTGCTGCTGCGTCTGTGGGATCCCGGCAACGCCCGCGTCGAGGTGATGCCGTTCGACCGGATCATGCCCGCGGTGCGCGACGGCGCGGTCGACGCCGGCCTGGTGATCCACGAGTCGCGGTTCACCTTCGCCGACTACGGGCTGCACCAGGTCGCCGACCTCGGCGCGTGGTGGGAGGACGAGACCGGCCTGCCGCTGCCGCTCGGGGCTGTCGTCGCGCGGCGCTCGCTCGGCGAGGACGGCGTCGGTGAGCTGTCGGCCGCCGTACGGCGTTCGGTCGAGCACGCATGGGCCCATCCCGAGGACAGCCGCGCGTGGGTGCTCGCGCACAGCCAGGAGCTCGCGTCGGACGTCGTCGACGCGCACATCGCGCTCTACGTGAACGCCTTCACGGCCGACCTCGGCGGCGAGGGGCGCGCTGCGGCGGTTGAGCTGCTGGGCCGAGCGTCGACGGCTGGCCTCGTCCCGCGGGTGGACCCCGACTTCTTTTCGACCCCATGACCACCTTGGGCCCCCCGGATCTGGTCGCCCAGTCGAAAAGAGCGTCGGCGACGCCGGGTGGCGGTCCCGTGCGGGCTCCGGCCCGAGGCGGCTACGTCTCGATCTCGCGGGCGACCGCGTGCAGGACCTCGGCGATCGTCTTCGCCGAACGCTGATCCGGGTGCTTGCCGCGGCGGTAGTCGCGCTGCACGGTGTCGAGCAGCTTGATCATGTCCTCGATCATCCCGTGCAGCTCTTCCGGCTCGCGCCGGTTGGCCGCCGCGGCGCCGCTCGCGAGCGACGGGGCATCCTCGAGCACGCGAACCGACAGCGCCTGCTCGCCGCGCTTGCCCTCGGCGACGCCGAACTCGACCCGCTGCCCCGGCGCGAGCGCCTCGACCCCGGACGGCAGGGCCGACGTGTGCACGAACACATCCCCGCCGTCGTCCCGGGAGAGGAAGCCGAAGCCCTTCTCCACGTCGAACCACTTGACCTTGCCGGTGGGCACGCGGACCTCTTCTGCCTGGCTGCGTCGGACGCGTGACCGGGGGCCGGGCACGCCACGGGGAAGGCTAGCCCCTCGGGCGGGGCGTCACGAATCGGGTTTCGCCGGACCGACTTGCTCATTTCCGAAGACGTTGCCCTCACTGACGACTACCGTCAGGAGACCGCGGACCGTCGGTTGGCGGCCCCCGTGGAGGAACCGTGCCCGAGCAGCCGCCGCTCGACCCGTTGGACCGCGCCGTGCCGCGGCAAGCGACGACGCCCTCGGCGTACGGCATGTCGTCGGCGCCGGAGTTGGGCCAGACGGTCCTGCCCGGCGGTGACCTTGTCTACGCCGGTCCGGCCGAGCCGGCGCGCCGGTCGCGCCTCGGGATGGTGATCGGTGCGCTGGCGACCGCAATCGTCGTGACGCTCGGGGTCGGCGCGTACGCGGCGGTAACGCTCAACGGCGGCGGGCGGCAACCCGAGACGCTGGTGCCGTCGACCGCGTTCGCCTTCGCGAAGCTCGACCTCGACCCGGCGGCGAGCCAGAAGCTCGCGGTGCGCGAGCTCGCCGACAAGTTTCCGTCCGCGCCCGAGGGCGAGATCGATGAGATGTTCGACGAGCTGCTGCGCGAGGCGCTGCAGGACTACGAGGACGTCGACTTCGACCGCGACATCGACCCGTGGCTCGGCAAGCGGATCGGTATCGCCGGCTTCCTCGACAGCTCCGGTGCTCCCGGCGTCCTCGGCGTCATCCAGTCGGCCGACGACGACAAGGCGCGGCCGGCGCTCGCGCGGCTGGCGGCGGACGACCCCGACGCGGCGTACCTGCTTCGTGACGGCTACGTCCTCGTCGCGGCCGACCAGGAGTCGCTTGCCCTCGCGGTCGACCAGCTCGGCGACGGGTCGCTGGCGGACAGCGACGAGTACGCCGACGACGTCGACGCCCTCACCGGCGACCAGATCCTCACCGCGTGGGTCGACGTGGCCCGGGCCTTCGACGCGACCGAGTCGCAGCTCGGCGAGGAAGGGCAAGAGGTCTTCCCGGAGTCGCTGCGCGAGCAGCTCAAGGGCCGCGTCGCTATGGGCGTCCACGCGGCGAGCGACTACCTCGAGGTGGAGGCGGTCTCCTCCGATCCGGGGTCGGCCGGTCTGAGCGGTGCCTACCCGACCATCATCGGCGACCTGCCCGCGTCCACCGTGGTCGCCTTCTCCGCGAACGGGGTCGGCGAGCAGCTCGACGAGGCGCTGGACGCGTTCGGCACACTGCCCGGAGCCGAGCTGCCGTCACGGCAGGAGATCGCCGACGAGGTCGAGTCGGCGTTCGGGCTGGACCTCGACGCCGACCTGCTGCCCCTGCTGGCCAACCAGGTGGTGCTCGCCCTCGGCGCGGTGCCGGACTTCTCCGGCGAAGAGATCCCGGAGATCGCTCTGCTGTCGCTCGTGACCGACCCCGCACGGGCCGCGAAGACGGCGAGCAAGATCGAGGATCTGGCGCGCGAGCGCGGCGCACCGCTGCGGTCACAGGTGCGCGGCAGCACCTTCTTCCTCGCCACCGACGGGGGCTACCTCGGCCGGCTCACGACGCCGCAGGGCCGGCTGGCGGATGCGCCGCGGTTCCGGCGCGCGGTCGGCGAGCTCGACGACTCGGTGGTCTTCGTCGGGTACGCCGACCTGCGCGAGCTGCTGACGCTGCTCGACGACAGCGAGGAGGCCGCCGAGGCGAAGGCGCTCGCGGCGGTCGGCCTGCGCGCCGAGCTGCGCGACGGCCGGGCCGTCTTCCGCATGCGCGTCACCGTCGAGTAGGACCCTCCTCGGGTAGTGCCGGCAGCGGCCCCCATCGGTCCGGCAGCGAAGAGTGAAGATCACCACGCTCAGCGCGGTCGCCGACGCTTCACACTCTCGGTGGGCCGGACTCTGGTCGACGCAACGGACGGCGGGGTCCGCCGCGGGCGCTGGCGACCAGGGATGACCCGGGGCGCCACGGGGAGCTGATGGCGACCAGGGATGACCCGGGCCGCGGCGGGTAGGACCGCGGACGCCCGCCGTACCGGACGGGCGAGCCAACCTCGAGGAGCAGCCCGATGTCGCAGCCCGACTTCCGTGATCCAGGCGTTCAGCGGGAGGCCGAGCGCGCGGCCACCCACGACGAAGCGGTCACCGGGGCCGAAACCGGTCCGGTGGACGACCTCGAGGGCAGGGCCGCGGCCGACGGCCTGACGTCGTCACCCGAGGTCGCCGAGCACTACCGCGAGATGACCGACACCGGAACCAGCGGGCAGGGCGAAGGCCGCATCTCCTGACGGTTCGGCCGGGCGTACGACGGCGCTCGGCTCCGCGGTTCGTCGGCGACACGCCGGGTGTGTCGGGAGGAAGTGCGGAGCGGAAGGGATCAGCCGGCGACGACGTCGCCGCCGAGGTCCGCTACTGCGACGCCGCGGCCGGTGAGGAACTCGCGCCCCTCGCGCAGCGCAGCCGGCTCGCCGTGGACCTCGACGATGACCCAGCCGAGCGTGTCCTCGACGTTGGCCCGGCGGACGTTGGTGACCAGGCCGTGCTGGGTCGCGAGCTCCCAGAGCAGCGGCTCGCTGACCAGCTCCTCGGAGTAGGTCAGATGCCAGCGCGCGGTGGCCACCTACCGCCACCTCTCCGCGTCGACTAGGAGCTCGTTCATCGCGCCGGAGCGGAACCCGGCCGGGTCGACCTCGACGGCGGGGAAGCCGACCTCGCCGAGGACGCGGCCTACCTCGTCGGACCGGGCGACGAGGTCCGGCACGAGGGCGGCGTCGACCTCGACCCGGGCCACGTCGCCGAGGTCGCGCACGCGCAGGTCGTGCGTCGCGAGGTCCTGGTCGGCGAGCCATCGGCGTACGGCGGCCTCGGCGCGCTCGACCCGGGATAGCCGAGCCGACGTGATCTCGATCCCGTAGGCGACCCGGCTGGACAGGCAGGCGGCGGCCGGCTTGTCCCACGTCGGCAGACCGGCGGCTCGCGATGCCGCGCGGACGTCGGCCTTGGTGAGTCCGGCGTCGAGCAGCGGCGTCACGGCCCGGCGCTCGGCGGCGGCGCGGATACCCGGACGGAAGCCGCCGCGGGCGTCGTCGGCGTTTGTGCCGGTGGCGACGGTCGCGATGCCGAGCGAGTCGGCGAGCGGGCGCAGCGTGTCGAGCAGCTCGGCCTTGCAGAAGAAGCAGCGGTCGCCGGCGTTGGCCCGATACCCCTCGCGCGACATCTCGTCGGTGCGCGGCAGGTGATGCGCGACCCCGAGCGATGCGGCGATCTCGCGCGCGTGGTCGAGCTCGACCGCGGGCAGGCTAGGCGACACCGCCGTCGCGGCCACGACCCGGGTTGCGCCGAGCACGTCGGCCGCCCGGGCCAGCAGGAACGCGGAGTCGGCGCCGCCGCTGAAGGCGACTACGACCCCGTCGTACGACGCCAGCGCTGCGTGCAGCGACGCCAGCTTCCCAGAGAGCTCCACGGGCCCATCCTCCAGCATCGCGCTCGTCATGCCAGCGCGTGGAGTTCGGCGAGAACGCCACTGTCGGCAAGTCGCTCGACGAGGTCCGGTGCGCAGGGGCCGTGCCCCAACGCGGCCTCGGCGGGATGGTCGGGGTGAGGCAGCACGATCTCGTGCACCCCACGCTCGGCGTACGCGAGGGCGGCATCTCGGAAGGCCTCGACCGATGCCAGCGCCGGCCAGTGGTTGCTGCCGACGAAGACCGACCGCGCGACCGCCGAGCGGTCGCGGCCCAGGTCCTCCGCCGCTCGTGACAGGGCGGCCGAGCGCTCGTCAAACAATGCGAGGGCTTCCTCGCGGGTGCGGTCGCGCGGGGTGACGGAATTCCAGGTGTCGGCGTGCTGTGCAGCGATGCGCAGCGTCCGCGGCCCATGCGCGGCCAGCGTCATCGGTGGCCGCGGCTGCTGCACCGGGCCCGGCGCGACGCTGAAGTCCGACCCCGACCAGTGACGACCCGCGTAAGACGAACCGCCGCGTAGCGCTGTGTCGACGAGCTCGACGGTTTCCCTGAACCGTTCGACCTGCTCCGGCTTCGACCACGCCTGCATGCCGAGTGACTGATAGTCGCGGGCTACGCCGGCCGCACCGATGCCGAGCGTGAGCCGCCCGCCGGACAGCTGGTCGACGGTGACCGCGTGCTTTGCCAGCAGCAGCGGGTGGCGCAGTGTGGGCGAGGCGACCATCGTGCCGAGGCGCAGCCGCGACGTCATCGGCGCGATGCCCGCGAGCAGCCCGAAACCGTCGAACATCGGGTCGTGCAACCCTTGGGTCCGATGCACGAGGTGGTCCCAGACGTACACCGTGTCGTAGCCGAGCTCCTCGACCCGCAGCACCCGGTCGCGCCACCGCGCCCAGGCCAGGTTCTGCACGACAACGACACCGATCTCCATGGGCGAGACGCTAGCAAGCCTCCATCGCACCCACGTACCAGGCAGGGAAGTCAGTCAAGGCGCCGAGAACTACAGTGCTGCGAAATCGCGAGAGCTGCGCCCGCGAGCACGGGCCACTCGGTACGGCGACAGCGAGGACCCCGGCACGACGTGCGGCATCCACATCGCTGACATGGTCGCCGACGTAGCACCACGCGCCGACGGCACGCAGCGTCTCTGTCTTCTGTGGACCCCATCGCCAGCCGATGACGTCGTCAACGGTGAAGCCGAGGTGGTCCAGTGTCCGTCTCGCCGTCACCTCCCACTTCGCGGTGATGACGATTGCTCGACCACCGCTGCGTCGTACGGCATCGACCGATTCGTGCGCGCCCGGCAATGCCGTCGTCACCGGGATGGCGAGGTCGAGGTAGAGCTCGCGATAGCGGTCGGCCGCCGTCGGCACCGCCGCAGCCTTGAACCAGTGCGCGAGCTCGGTCGCCAGCGGTGGCCCCAGCCGGGACGCGGCCAGCGCGCTGTCGATCGCCACGCCGGTCTCCGCGGAGAGCTGATCGAGACAGGCCACCACGCCCGGCCGGGGGTCGATCAGCGTGAGGTCGAGGTCGAAGCCGACGACCCCGCGGCTACCGATGCTGCATCGCGTCCATGAGGATGCCGATGGCGATCGCCATCCGGAAGTCCAGCCGCTGGTCCTGGATCTCCATGACGTAGCGGTCACGCCAGCCCCAGATGCGCGTGTGCGTGAACACCGGCGACCCGTCGATCGTGGCGTCGAAGTGGAAGACCCACGGCACCGGGATGTTGTTGACGACCGGGATGAAACCCCAAAGCCGGCGCAGCAGCGCGACGGCCATGCTGCGCTCGGTGATGACCACGGTCGGCAGCCCCGGCTGGTCCACCTCCCAGGTCGAGCGGACGAGCGACGCGGCGCCCTTCTTGCGGACCGCGCCGACCACCTGGCCGTTGGTCGCATCGGTGACCGTCATCGCCGATCGGATGTCGATGCGTCGGTCAGCCTTGATGGTGACCACCGGCTGGGTCGCGCTCTCGTCGGCGTACACGGTGAACGACTCCTTGAGCGCCATCCGCTTCTGCTTCACGAACGCGACCAGCTGGCCGGGCTGGCCACCGGCGTCCCAGAAGACGCGGTAGATGTTCTGGAACGGCGTGATCTTCTGCAGCACGTGCAGCCGCGGCGGGGCACCCTGGCCCGGGCCGGCCGCGCCGGACGTCGTCGCGGGCTGGTACGCCGCCTGGTGCCCAGTCGAGGGCACGGCCGGGTCGACCTGCGCCGGCCCGGCGGTGCCGCCGAAGTAGGGGTCCCCGTGCGGCGGCGGCGCGGCCGGCGGTGCGTCGGCATCGACCTGGCGCGACGTGACCTGCTCGGTCCACGCCGTACCGTCCCAGTAGCGCTTGTCATGCTGGCCGGAGGGGTCGGGGTACCACCCGGGCGCGGGCCCACTGCTGCTCGTCGTCATGACCCCAGCCTACGGCGGGCACCGCGAACATTGCGGCTGTCCGCGCGGTCGCGAGCGTGGAGTGCCGCAACTTTCGGCACGTAGCTCCCAGCGGTACGACGAGAGGGCGGCCCCGCCGAAGCGGGGCCGCCCTCTCGCTGTCCGTACGAACCAGGAACTCGATGTGAGATCGCAGCGCCGGTCCGAGACCGAGGTGACTCATCTACCTCGGCTGGAGGAGATCAGAAATCCATGTCCCCCATGCCGCCGCCGCCCCCGCCGGCCGGAGCCGCCTTCTCGGGCTTGTCGGCGATGACGCACTCGGTGGTGAGGAACAGCGCCGCGATGGACGCCGCGTTCTGCAGCGCCGAGCGGGTGACCTTGGCCGGGTCGATGATGCCGGCCTTGATCATGTCGACGTACTCGCCGTTGCTCGCGTCGAGGCCGAAGCCGACCTTCAAGTTGCGCACCTTCTCGGTCACGACGCCGCCCTCGAGGCCGGCGTTGATCGCGATCTGCTTCAGCGGAGCCTCGAGCGCCAGGCGCACGATGTTGGCGCCGGTCGCCTCGTCGCCCTCGAGGTCGAGCTTCTCGAACGCGGTGGTCGACGCCTGGAGCAGCGCGACGCCACCACCGGCGACGATGCCCTCCTCGACGGCCGCCTTGGCGTTGCGGACGGCATCCTCGATGCGGTGCTTGCGCTCCTTGAGCTCGACCTCGGTGGCCGCGCCGGCCTTGATGACGGCGACGCCGCCGGCCAGCTTGGCGAGGCGCTCCTGGAGCTTCTCGCGGTCGTAGTCGGAGTCGCTCTTCTCGATCTCGCCCTTGATCTGGTTGACCCGGCCGGCGATCTGGTCGGCGTCGCCGGCACCCTCGACGATCGTGGTCTCGTCCTTGGTGATGACGATCTTGCGGGCGTGGCCGAGCAGGTCGAGCGTCGCGTTCTCGAGCTTGAGGCCGACCTCCTCGGAGATGACCTGGCCGCCGGTGAGGATCGCGATGTCCTGCAGCATGGCCTTGCGGCGGTCGCCGAAGCCGGGCGCCTTGACGGCGGCCGAGCGGAACGTGCCGCGGATCTTGTTGACCACCAGGGTCGCGAGCGCCTCGCCCTCGACGTCCTCGGAGAGGATGACGAGCGGCTTGCCGCCCTGCATGACCTTCTCGAGGATCGGGAGCAGGTCCTTCACGGCGCTGATCTTGCCGTTGACGATGAGCAGGTACGGGTCCTCGAGGACCGCCTCCATGCGCTCGCTGTCGGTGACGAAGTACGGCGAGATGTAGCCCTTGTCGAAGCGCATGCCCTCGACGAGCTCGAGCTCGAGGCCGAAGGTGTTGCTCTCCTCGACGGTGATGACGCCTTCCTTGCCGACCTTGTCCATCGCCTCAGCGATCATCTCGCCGATCGTGGTGTCGCCCGCGGAGATGCTCGCGGTGGAGGCGATCTGCTCCTTGGTCTCGACGTCCTTCGCCATGTTCCCGATGGCGGTGACGACGGCCTCGACAGCGGCCTCGATGCCCCGCTTGAGGCTCATCGGGTTGGCACCGGCGGCGACGTTGCGCAGGCCCTCGCGGACCAGCGCCTGGGCGAGCACAGTGGCGGTGGTGGTGCCGTCGCCCGCGACGTCGTCGGTCTTCTTGGCGACCTCCTTGACGAGCTCGGCACCGATCTTCTCGTACGGGTCCTCGAGCTCGATCTCCTTGGCGATGCTCACACCATCGTTGGTGATGGTGGGCGCGCCCCACTTCTTCTCGAGCACGACGTTGCGGCCCTTCGGGCCGAGCGTGACCTTGACGGCGTCGGCGAGCTGGTTCATGCCGCGCTCGAGGCCGCGCCGCGCCTCTTCCTCGAAAGCAATGATCTTGGCCATGCGGGTGGTTCCTCCCAGGCTTGCGAATGTGAGTGCGTGCCGACCGGGGCGACGCCCGCGACGGACGGCCTCCACAAGGGGGCCTCGTCGCCCGGTCTGGCACTCACAAGGGGCGAGTGCCAACGTCAGGTTTAGCACTCTCGCCTGGCGAGTGCAAGACGGCGACAACCGCCCTGGGAGCCGGGGCCCGGCCCCACCTCGCGATGATCTTGCTGTCCGTAGACAGCAAGATCATCGGTTGGGAGGCTCGCCTTGGGTCGCCTTGGGAGGCGGGAGACCGGGGGTTAGCCCGGGGGGTCAGCCGCCGGCGACGGCGGGGATGACGGAGACGGTGGTGCCGTCCGGTACGACGGTGTCCAGGCCGTCGAGGAAGCGCACGTCGTCGTCGCCGACATAGACGTTGACGAACCGGCGCAGCGCGCCGGTCTCGTCGAGCACCCGCTCGGCCACCCCGGGGTGCGCGACCTCGATCGCCTTGAGCACGTCGTTGAGCGAACCCGCCTCGACGGCCACCTCGGCGTTGCCGGCGGTGAGCCCGCGCAGTGGGGTCGGGATTCGGACGGTGACGCTCATGTGGCGTACGGCGCCGACGGCGCGGCGATGCCCGCGGACGGGACGGTGGAGACAGCGGTCACGGGACGAAAAAGCCTCTCGCTCATCTTTGCCCTGGCGCGATGGCGCCGGGGCCGGAGTTGGCACCTGTCGCGGCGGCGGCTGCGGTGCAGCACTTTCCGCGGTGGTTGCCGGGACGTCGTCGGGCCGTTCCCTCAGTCCCTCGTGATGAGTTGCGTATGCAGTTGTAGGCCGTCAGTGTCGGCACGGCGCGGCGGCGAGTCAAACCCGTTGCGCTTCACCCGCGAGGCGAAGGGCTGCGATGGCGGACGACGCGGCAGCGTGGCTCGCGCGCCGGACCTACCACTGGTCGACGTACGCCGACCTCGACGCGCTCGTCGCGGCCAAGGGCGCCACCACCGTCAGCGTCGTGCTGCCGGCGCGCAACGAGGCCGCGACCGTCGGCGACATCGTGCGCTGCCTGCGCGCTGCGCTCATGACGCCGGGTCCCGCGCTGGTCGACGAGCTGGTCGTCCTCGACCACGCGTCGACCGACGCGACCGCGCAGGTGGCCGCCGACGCGGGCGCCACGGTGATCTCCTCAGCTGACGTGCTCCCGGCGTACGGCGACCGGCGCGGCAAGGGCGAGGTGCTCTGGAAGAGTCTGGCCGCGACGACCGGCGAAGTGGTCGCATGGGTCGACGCGGACATCGAGAACATCGACGCGTCGTTCGCCTTCGGGCTGCTCGGGCCGCTGCTGACCGATCCGACGGTGCAGCTCGTGAAGGGGTTCTACGAGCGACCGTTCGCCGAGCGCGAGCGGCTGCGCCCGACCGGCGGCGGCCGGGTGACCGAGCTGGTGGCGCGGCCGTGGCTGAACATGTTCTGGCCGGACCTTGCCGGCCTCATCCAGCCGCTCGCCGGCGAGCAGGCCGGTCGCCGGTCGCTGCTGGAGCGGCTGCCGTTCGTGTCCGACTACGGCGTCGAGGTCGGGCTGCTCATCGACATCTACGACGCGGCCGGCCTCGACGCGATCGCGCAGGTCGACCTCGAGCGCCGGGTGCACCGCAACCAGAGCGTGGAGAAGCTGGGACGGATGGCGTTCGTCATCCAGCAGTCGCTCATGTCACGGCTGCAGCGCGAGGGGCGCATGACGCTCGCCGACCCGCCGGAGCCGACGCTGGCGCAGTTCCGCAACCGGCTGGCCGACTACCGGATGACCGTGCACTCGCTGCCCGTCACCGAGCGTCCGCCACTGGTCGACGTACCGGAGTACGCCGAACGCACCGGGCCGTTGCGGTGACCGGCGGCGCCGGGTCGCGGGTACGGGTCGTCTACTCCGATGTGGACGGCACGATGGTCGGCCGATACGGCAGCCTGTTCGTTGACGGGTCCGGTACGCCGACGCTGGAACCGGCGCGGGCGCTGGTCGCGCTGCACGAGGCATCTGCGGCCCTGGTCCTGGTCAGCGGACGCACCCGGGAGCAGCTCGCCGAGGTTGGCTCGATCGTCGGCGCCGACGGCTTCGTCGGCGAGCTGGGCGCAGTGGTCGGCTGGGACCGCGGCCGCCATGTCGAGGTGCTGCGCGGAGAGATGCCGGATGTCTGCGACGGCACGCCATTCGACGTCACCTGCGCGGCGCGTCTGCCGGAGCGGCTCTTCAAGCGGTACGCCGGCCGGCTGGAGTGGCACGCGCCGTGGCACGTCGGACACGTCGCCGACCTGATGGTGCGCGGCAACGTCGACGTCAACGACGCGCACACGTGGCTCGCGGCGGAGGGCTTCGGCTGGCTGGCGCTGCACGACAACGGCGTGCTGCCGGGGCGGACGCTGCCGGGCGGCGCCGGCGAGCCGGTGCACGTCTACCACCTGCTGCCGGCCGGCATCGACAAGGGCGTCGCCGTCGCGCGCGATCTCGCCCGGCGGGGGCTGGTCGCGGCGCAGGCGATCGCGATCGGCGACAGCCGCAGCGATCTCGCGATGGCGCCGCACGTCGGTCGGTTCTACCTCGTCGCGAACGGCGCGGCTGCGCCGGCGACGCTCGCTGCGGCCTCGGCGTACGACAACGTCACGGTGACCTCCGCGTCGTTCTCGCTCGGCTGGGCCGAGGCGGTCCGCGCCGCCCTCGGCCCCGACCCCTGACCCCCGACCCTCGACCCCGCTCAGGCGGGCTTGATGGCGCGGAGGCAGATCTTGGTGTCGGTGTACGCCGCGACCGTTCCGTCGGCGTCGACCTCGACGGAGTACGCCGCCCGCGTCTCCGGCGAGGCGTCCCGGAAGCGCGCGCGCACCGCCTCTGCCTGGTCCCCGACGCAGCCCGAGCGGGCCAGCCACGGCTCCAACTCGTGCCGCTTGCGCACCAGCCTGGTCTCGGCCACGTCGAGCCGCGAGCCGCGCAGCACCGCGCGCCAGCGGGTGACCGGCCACGACCGGCCGTGCGACGGGTCGCGCATCCGCTCGACGTCGTCGAGCCAGCGGGCCAGCCCCTCGTCCTCCGGCACGGTGGTGTCGACGAGCAGGAGCATCCCGCCCGGCGCGAGCACCCGCGCGACCTCGTCGACGAACCGCGCGATGTCGGCGAAGTGGTGCGGCGCGATCCGGCAGCCGACGACGTTCATCGACCCGGTGCCCACCGGCAGCCGCTCGGCGGCGGCGACCGCCCAGCCGAGCGCGGGGCGCTCCGTGGTGGCCCGCGCCGCGACGACGGACTCGCGGGTGATGTCGGTGGCGAGCACGCGGTGCCCGGCGCCGATCAGCGCCCGGGTGGCGAAGCCGCCGCCGCAGGCCACGTCGAGAGCGAGACCCGGGAGCACCGAGCGGGCCCGGCCGGTGAACCACTCGAGGTCGTCGCCGCCGGCGTGGCTCTCGCTGACGGCGTACCCCTCGGCGACGCGCGCGTACTGCTCCTGGTTGCGTCGCTGCACCTCGCGCAGGGCCTCGTCGTCCATGTCGTCGACGCTACCCGGACGCCCTCGACTGTGGATTGACCACAAGATCATCCGATTGGGGGCGCGGAATCCTGTGGATTGACCACAAGATCACTGGTTCTGGGGGGTGGGGGCGGGTCTAGCGGGGGTACTCGCGGGTGACGACGACGGTGAGACCGCGGCCGGGCAGTCCCGCGGGCCGCGGAGCGGACCGGCGTACGGCGGGGAACTGCGCCAGCAGCGCCGCTGCGGACGCCTCCTGCCCGGGCTCGAAGAACACCGTCGTCTCGGCCACCGACAGGCGGGTGTTGCCGACCTCGACCACCTCCCAGCCGCCGTCGCGGAAGTCGTCCGCCGCCTTGGCCGCCAGCCCACTTATCCGCGAGTGGTTCAGCACGGTGAGCGGCGCCCGGGCCGGGGCGTCGACCGCGGTCGGCTCGGGCTCCGGGGCGGGCTCGTCGACCGCCGACGACGAGTCGGACGGCAGCGGTACGCCGGACGCGGATGGCGTCCCGATCACCGGGTCGTCGGCGCCGCCGGGGGGAGACACCACGGCCGGCCCGACCGCGCCGGGCGGCCCCGGTGGCGGTGGCGGATGGCCGAAGAAGAGGTTGAGCAGCAGGATGCCGGTGCCGACCAACAGCACTGCGAGGGCGGCACCGGCGACGTCACGCGGACCGCGACGGCGGAACCTCAGGCGTCTAGCCCCAGGCGACGGGCCTGGCGGGTGCGCTGGCGGGTCGCCCGCAGGCGGCGCAGCCGCTTGACCAGCATCGGGTCGTGGACGAGCGCCTCGGGCCGGTCGAGCAGCGCGTTGACCACCTGGTAGTAGCGGGTCGCGCTCATGTCGAACAGGTCGCGGATGGCCTGCTCCTTGGCGCCGGCGTACTTCCACCACTGGCGCTCGAAGGACAGGATCGCCCGCTCTCGCTCGGTGAGCTCACCGGCGGGCGCGCCGCCGATCGAGGGTGCGGCCTCCACGCGAGCTCCTTCAGTCCGAGCGTCGGCCACCGCCGAGACGGCGAATGACACGGTTGTCATTCTGGCACGAAGGGCTGACAAAGCAAGCCTGGCGGGGCTCTCGAGGCGGTCAGTCGGCCCGCTCGTCGGCGCGCACCTCGACCGGGCCGAGCCCGAGCGGCTCGAGCGCTCCGGCGAGCGCCTGCGCATCTCCGACAACGACCGTGACCAGGTCATCGACCCGGAGGTGCGTGCGACCCGCGGCATCGACCTGCTCCTTCGTCACGGCGGCGATCCGATCCCGCTGCCGGTCGAAGTAGTCGTCCGGCAGCCCGTAGACGACGATGTCGGTCAGGGCTGACAGAACGCCGCGCGGCGAGGCGAAGGCCAGCGCGTAGCGCTCCACCCGCTGCTGGCGGACGTCGTCGAGCTCGTCGTCGCGGATGCCGCCGTCGCGCATGCCGACGATCTCGGCTACCGCGTCGGTCAACGCGGGCGCGGTCACCTCGGACTTCACCTCGGACTGCGCGACGAAGATGCCGCCGTCGCGGCGCAGGTCGTACTGTGCCGAGGCGCCGTAGGTGTAGCCCTTCTTCTCCCGCAGCGTGTAGTTCAGCCGGGACGTGAACAGCCCGCCGAGCGCGGACTGCATCGTCGTGAGCGCCACCTCGTCGTCGCCACCGCGGGCCGGGCCGGGCGTGCCGATCGCCAGCGCCGACTGCACCGAGCCCGGCCGGTCGACGACCACGACGCGCCGTCCGCCGGGCCCGGGCACCGGCGTCGCCGCGGCGACGTCCCCGCCAGCACCGGCCCAGCCGCTGCCGGTCCAGCCGCCGAAGAACGACGCGCCGATGGCGGGCAGGTCGAGCCCGGTGAGGTCACCGGCGACCACCAGCGCGGCCGCGCCGGGGAGCAGCCGGGAGGCGAGCCAGCGGCGTACGGCGTCGATGTCGATGCGCTCGACCGTCTCGGCGGAGCCGGCCTGCGGCAGCGAATAACGGATGCCCGGCTGCCACAGCTGCGCGGCCAGCTCGCGCAGCGCCCGGGTCCGCGGGCGGGCGCCGTCCGCGGCGAACTCGTCCAGCCGCTCGTCCCGCAGCCGCTCGAGCTCGGCCGGGTCCATCGTCGGGTCGACCAGCGCCGACCTCAGCAGCGCAGCGGCCTGCGGCACGGCGTACGTCGGCACGTCGAAGCCGAGGTGCGTGGCGTCCCAGCCGGCGCCGGCGAACCAGCTGGCGCCGAGCCGCTCGCCGGCCACCGCGAAGGCATAGGCGTCGAGCCCGCCGGCGCCCTGCCCGAGCAGCTGCGCGGTGAGGTTGGCGACGCCGGCGTGGGCGACGTCCTCGGCCGCCGCGCCGACGCGCGACACCAGCGCCATCGAGACGATCGGCCGCCGCTCGAGGTGGCAGGCGATCACCGTGCCGCCCGCGACGTCGAGCCGGGAGAACTCCGGGAAGCGGTACGGCCGCGGCGCGCCGGCCTCGGGCCGCTGCGCGACGAGCATGCTCACTGCTCCTCCGCCTCGGCATCGCCGTCCGCCTCGGTCGCGGCCGCCTCGTCCGGGACGTAGGTGAGGACGACGCGGTTGTCCCCGCGCATGACAGCGCGGCCGACGGCGACCAGGTCCTCGGCGGTCGGCGCGAGCAGCCGCTCGACCCGCTGGTTGACCAGCGCGGGGTCGCCGAAGAGCGTGGCGTGCTGGCTGAACGCGTCGGCCCGGGTGTCCAGCGATGCGAGGTGCCCTAGCACGTCGCTGGTCAGCAGCGCACGGGCCCGCGCCAGCTCGTCGTCGGTGATGCCGTCCCGCAGCGCCGCCTCGACGACGGCGTCGTACGCCGCCTCGGCGGTTTCCGGCTCGACGCCCTCGGCGCAGTGCAGGTCGGCGATCAGCAGGCTCGCGCCGCCGACGAAGTCGAACGCGCCGACGAACTCCTCCGACGGCCGCACCAGCGCCTTCTCGAGGACCAGCTCGCGGTAGAGGCGGCTGCCCCGCCCGCCGCCGAGCACCGTGGCCAGCACGGTGAGCGCGTCGAACTCCGGCGTGCCGAACGGCGGACAGCGGTAGCCCATGAAGACGGCCGGCAGCGGGACGTTGTCCGGGATGGTGCGGCGGATCTCCTCGCCGATGATCGGCGACGCGGTGCCGTCCGGCGCGCCGACCAGGTCGGGGCAGGACGGGATCGCGCCGAAGTACCTCTCGACCAGGGCCAGCGCCTCGGCGGTGTCGACGTCGCCGACGAGGGTGAGCACCGCGTTGTTGGGCGCGTAGTGACGCCGGTAGAACTCCTTCACGTCGTCGAGCGACGCCGCCTCCAGGTCGTCCATCGAGCCGATGGTCGAGTGCTGGTAGGGGTGCCCGGGCGGGAAGGCGAGCTGCTGCAGCTGCTCCATCCAGCCTCCGTACGGCTGGTTGTCGTAGGACTGGCGGCGCTCGTTCTGCACCACCGCGCGCTGGTTGTCCAGCGTCTCCTGGGAGAAGGTCAGCGCGCCCATCCGGTCCGCCTCGAGCCACAGCGCGAGCTCGAGGTGGTGGCTCGGCAGCATCTCGAAGTAGTTGGTCCGGTCGCACCACGTGGTCGCGTTCAGCGACGCGCCGACGGCCTGCAGCAGCTTGAGGTGCTCGCTCTTCGCGACGTTCTGCGACCCCTCGAACATCAGGTGCTCGAAGAGGTGCGCGAGACCGGTGAGCCCCTCCTCCTCGTGCCGCGAGCCGACGTCGTACCAGAGGTTCACCGCGACGACGGGGACGACGTGGTCCTCGTTGATCACGACCCGCAGCCCGTTGGCCAGCCGGGTGTCCGTGAGCTCGTACGTCGGCGCCTGCATTCCCGGCCGGGTCGATGTCTGAGTCATCGGCTGACCGTAACGCAGGAGGTCGACTGCCCGGCGCCGAAGTCGGCTCCATGCGCCGTTCCACCACTCTCGTCCTGTCCGCCCTGCTCCTGACCGGGCTGGCCGGGCCCGGGTTGGCGACCTCTGCCGGCCCGGCGGCATCTGCCGCTCCGGCGGCAAGTGCCGCGGCCGGACGGCGGCCGACGTACTCGGGCTTCACCGTCGAGACCGTCCGGGTGCCGATGCGCGACGGCGTCGAGCTGTCCGCGATCGTCTACCGGCCGGTGACGCCAGCCCGTGTGAAGGTCCCGGTCATCCTGCAGCTGACGCCGTACCACTCGCTCTACAAGGCGCTGGACTCCAACGAGGCGGACCTACCGGCCGGCGACGCGAAGCTGTTCGTGCCGCAGGGTTACGCCTACGTGATCGCCGACGTGCGCGGGACCTGGGCATCCGGCGGCTGCTGGGACTACGGCGGCCTGAAGGAGCGGCAGGACGGCTACGACATCGTCGAGTGGTTCGGCACGCGCGGCTGGTCCAACGGCCGGGTGGCGATGACCGGCGCGTCGTACGACGGGACCACCGCCAACGCGGCCGCCGTCGAGGCACCACCGCATCTCGCCACCATCGTGCCGATCTCGGCCATCTCTCGGTGGTGGGGTTACGCCTACCAGCAGGGCGCGCGGGCGTCGTACTCCGGCACCTCCGCCGACATCGACCCGCCGTCGGACACCCCGACCGACTTCATGCTGGTCTACGGCATGGTGCCGCCGCCGGACCCGACAACGGTCACCAGCGCCCAGCAGATCGCGATGCGATGGGCGCTGTGCGACCGCGTGACCCAGACCGGGCGCGGCTACGACCTCGACCCCGACTACGACGAGTTCTGGGTCGAGCGCGACTACCTCCGCCTCGCCCGGCGCGTGAAGGTGCCGGTGCTCATCTCGCACGGTCTGCGCGACTTCA
>Ga0183260_10000535_pt1 | contig 32207 bp, 30 predicted proteins | sample AntDrymUQ4972206_2_FD_129768 | JGI IMG/M metagenome (GOLD analysis project Ga0183260, IMG submission 129768) | Polar desert sand microbial communities from Dry Valleys, Antarctica - metaG UQ497 (22.06) (version 2) (version 2) | ecosystem: Environmental > Terrestrial > Soil > Desert | place...
CTCGGTGCCGACGATCAGATCGCGCGGCCGCTGGCCGGCAAACGCCAGATTCGGGCTCGACAGCCAGGCACGCGCGCTGGCATCCTGTCCGCCGACGATGGCGTCCAGACTGCGGAACAGGCGGATCCACAGCAGCGCCGCCTCGTATTCCTTCGTGCCTTCGTCCAGGCCCGGTCGCGGCTGATGCGGCGCGACAGCGTGGAAGGGTCGACGCCGATGATGCGCGCCAGGTGGTAGCTCGAAGCGCACAAGCAGAACGAGTTCCGGTATCGGCCGGCGCAGGACCGGACGTCGATTCAGCGTTTCGGCGAGCTGACTGCCGCCGAGATCCTTCACCGATGACGATCGCGTCGAGACCACTCCGGTCGCGATCGTCAGCCGGCGGGCGGCCGAACGCTTCTGGCCCGGGCAGGACCCGCTCGGCCGCCGCCTGCGCACGGCGTGGCGGACGAGCGGCACGGGCACCGCGGTGGATCGCGAGGTCCTGCTGACGAGCCTGGCACCGGCCGTGCGCGACGTGGATCCGAACCAGTCCATCGTCGACGTTCGCCCGCTCGTCGAGCGGATGGCATCCACGGTCTGGCAGCAGCGGACGATGACGGCGGTGCTGCTGGGGCTGGCGGGGCTCGCCGTCGTCCTGGCGACCGTCGGCATTTACGGGGTGCTCGCCTACGGCGTCGCGCAGCAGCACCGCGAGATCGGTGTGCGTCGGGCGCTCGGAGCGGAGGACGCGGATCTGCGCGCGCTGGTTCTGGCGCAGGGCATGCGACCAGTCGCGCTCGGGGTGTGCGCCGGGGTTCTGGGCTCCGTCGCGGCGTGGCGGATCATCGAGTCCTTTGCCTTCGGCGTCCCAGCCTGAGATGTGTGGTCGCTCGCCATCCCGCCGCTGGCCATCGCCGGCGTGGCGGGGGCCGCCTGCCTGATTCCCGCCCGGCGCGCCTTGCGCGTGGAACCGGTCCAGGCGCTCGGTGCCTCCTGAGCGCGCCGGGGCGGATCCTGCGCACTGATGCATGTGGCAGCGGCGGCTGGCGGGCCGCCTCTTCGAGGCCTTCGCGTCGAGTCGCGCTGCTGATGGCCGTTGCCGCCCTGACCTGGCTGTCGGTCCCCGCGCCATTGCGTTGACCCACCGCATCACCTATCCTTGAGCCGTTGTGAAACGGCCGTTCGTCAACATCGAAGAACCGATCGAGCGTGTCGTCGGACGCCGGACGAAGACGTCCGATCCGCTGTCGATATCGTCCAGTCGACGCGCGGACGCGATCGCCTGGCGTGAGGCGTTCGGCGGCATCCGGGTCCGGCGCGGCGTCTACCGGTTTCGTACCCATGAAGACGCGGACGAATGGCTGTGGAAGGCGATCGCCCGGCCCACGACCTAGAATCCCGTGAGCCGACGCTCGAGGACCTGCGGGATCTCTGCCGCGCGTTGAACGAACGCGGCGCCCGGTACGTCGTCATCGGCGGCTTCGCCATCCGCGCCGCCGGGTACAACCGGCGCACCATGGATGTCGATCTGCTCGTGGCAACCGACGCCGATAACGAGTCGAGGCTCTTCGATGCGCTGGCCACGCTGCCGGACCAGGCGGCCAGGGAGCTCCAGCCCGGCGAGCTTCAGCGGTACTCGGTGATTCGCGTCGCCGACGAGATCCTGGTCGATCTCATGCGCTCGGCCGGAGGCATCGACTACGCCGAGGCGGCAGCCCAGGCCGTGATACGCGAGGTCGACGGCGTCAAGATTCCATTCGCCTCGCCCCGCCTGCTGTGGCGCATGAAGATGATCACGCACCGGGCCAAGGACGCCGCCGACCTCGTGTTCCTGCGCTACTGGTTCACCGAGCGGGGCGAAGAACCGCCACGCGTGTAGCAATTGGCGGGCCGCGCTCGATGCAGTTCTCGGCTCGCGTATCCTTCTGAGCCACGGCGTCCACGGATCAGGAAGGCCGGCGCTCGACGATCTGCCCCAGCGCCGTCGCGAGTTCTTGCGCCGCTCGGTCTCTCGCCCGGCGCGCCGCCCCTCCAGGTGCTCGCCGTCGTCGAACACCTGCCGCGTGAGGCGCGGTTCCGTGGCGGGTGGTGCAGGTGATCCCCGGCGAGGTAGCATTGGCCCGTGTTCAGGCTGTGGCCAGTTCTCCTTCTGACCGCCGCCCTCGTGGCCTGTGGCCGCGAGCCGGCAGCCGAACACGCGCCGGTCACGACCCTGGTCATCGCCCAATCCGGCGATCCCGGCGCGCTGAACCCGGCGGTGACCACGTCGGGAGCCACCCATCCGGTCACGGATCAGATCTTCAACGGCCTGGTCGGGCTCGACGAGCAGCTGCAACCGGTGCCTGAACTGGCGTCCAGCTGGAGCATCGAAGACGAGGGCCGGACCTACCGCTTCGCGCTGCGGGACGACGTCCGCTGGCACGACGGCGTGCCGTTCACGTCAGCGGACGTGAAGTTCACCTTCGACCAGGCCCTGCTCAAGTACCACTCCCGCACCCGGTCCGCGCTCGAGGGGCTCATCGAGGAGATCGAGACGCCGGACCCTCACACGGTCATCTTCCGCCTGAACCGCCCGTACGGTCCGCTGCTCCAGCGTCTCGATGTCGTCGAGGCCTCGATCATTCCCAGGCACCAGTACGAGGGACACGACCTTCTCTCGGGAGAGCCCACCCGCCAGCCGATTGGCACGGGGCCGTTTCGATTCGTGAGCTACGCGCCGGCGGATCGCCTGGTGCTCGAGCGGAATCCCGACTACTTTCGACCCGGACTGCCGGGGGTGGACCGCCTCGTATTTCGAATCCTGCCGAATCCGGCGACGGCCGTGGCGGCTCTCGAGCGTGGCGAGGTGGACTACGTCAGCAGCGTGCATGGCGCAGACATCCAGCGGCTCCGGTCGACCCCGGGCATTGCGGTGGTGCCCAGCACGGGGGGCTCCGGCGGCTCGCTGTGCCATGACGTGCTGATCCCGAACCTGAACCGGCGGCCGCTCGGTGACCGGCGTGTACGCCAGGCGATGGCGCACGCGATCGATCGTCGCTTCATCGTCGACCGCGTGTACTTCGGGCAGGGGCAGCCGGCGACCGGCCCGATTACCCATCTGCTGACGTGGGCCTACACGCCTGATGTGCGCCAGTATCCCCATGACCCGGGTGAGGCCGGGCGGCTGCTCGACGCCGCCGGTCAGGCTCCGGGCGCTGACGGCGTGCGATTCCGGCTGACGTTCACGCACGCCACCAATCACCAGCGTCTCGGGCAGGCCCTGCGTGAACAGCTCCGGGCGGTCGGCATCACGCTCGATCTGCGGACGCTCGATTTCAACGCCGCCGTCGAGCAGGTGTTCGTCAAGAAGACCTTCGATCTCGGCCTCGCCTCGTTCTGCAATGGGGCGGATCCGGACATCGGCGTGCGGCGGGTCTATGTCTCGTCGAACATCGGTCCCTATCCGTTCTCGAACGGTGCCGGGTATCGCAATGCCCGCATCGATGCGCTGTTCGACGAGGGTTCGATGTATGTCGATCGTCTGCGCCGCCGACCCGTGTACGTCGAGATCCAGCGAGTCCTGGCCGAGGATGTGCCCTATTTCTGGCTGATCGATTCCGAAACCCTCCGGGCTCACCGGACGGAGTTCACCGGCTTCCGCCTGTGGACGGGGGCATTCGCCGAGACGGTCCGGCCGGTGGCGGCGGGGCAATGAGGAGAGGCGCGCCGTGGCGCTGGGCGGTCCGGCGGCTGCTCATGGCCATCCCGGTGATTGTCGCGGTCACCTGCCTGACGTTTGCGCTCATCCACCTGGCGCCCGGGGACCCGATCTACCTGCTCGCCGGCGACAGCGGCAGCCCCGCCTACTACGACGACATGCGCCGGAAGTACGGGCTGGATCAGCCGCTGACCGCGCAGTTCATCCGGTATGCCGGTGCGGCCCTGTCCGGCGATCTGGGGTACTCGTTCATGTATCAGGCGCCGGTGGCCGGCGTCCTTGCGCAGCACGCACCTGCGTCGCTGTTGCTCGGCACCGCGGCGATGGTGCTGGCCACGCTCGGCGGCATCCTGCTGGGGGTGCTCTGCGTGCGGGTGCCGGCGCGGGCGGATGCGGCGATCCGCATGACGTCCTCTGCGCTGTACGCCGCCCCGGTGTTCTGGACGGGGCAGATCCTGATCATCCTCTTCGCCGTGCAGCTTGGCATCGTGCCGGTCGGGGGTCTCACGACGGCGCGGGATCCGCTGGCCGGCTTCGCCCTGGTGCGCGACATAGCCTGGCATCTCCTCCTGCCGGCGCTGACACTCTCGCTCCCCTTCCTGGCGATCATCCTGCGCGTGACGCGCGCGGCCACACTCGAGGCGCTGCAGGAGCCGTTCGTCCTGGCCGCGGCCGCCCGGGGCCTCGGTCCGGGGCGGATCATTGCGCGGCATGCGGCCTCGCACGCGTGGGCGCCCGTGGCGGCGCTGGTGGGGCAGCACGCCGCCGCGATCGTCGCCGGCGCGGCGCTCACCGAAGCGCTGTTCGGCTGGCCGGGGATCGGCTATCTGGTGCTGCACGCGTCGCTGCACCGCGACTACCCCCTGGTGACGGGGGCGTTCCTGGCCATCTCGGCGTCGGTCGTCATCTTCAACGCGTTGGCCGACGCGCTGTGCGCGTGGCTCGATCCCAGGATTGCGCTCACGTAAGCCATGAACCCCACTCGCCCGCGTGCCTCGAGCGCCGTCGCAGGGCTGTCGATCCTCGCGGGCCTGATCCTGGTGGGGGCGCTGGCTCCCTGGCTCGCGGGCGCGCCCCATCTGATTGTCGCCGAGGCGCTGCAGCCTCCAAGCAGCGCCCATCCGTTCGGCACCGACGATCTCGGGCGGGACCTGCTGGCCGCTGTTCTGCACGGCACCAGGACCTCGATGGCCGTCGGACTGGTTGCGGCGGTGCTGTCGGGGTCCCTCGGGCTGGTGATCGGCGGCGTCGCCGGCCGGCGAGCCGGCGCAATGGATCACGCGCTGATGCGGTTCACCGATCTCATCCAGGCGCTGCCGCGGTTCTTCCTGATTGTCATGGTGGTCAGCCTGTTCGGCAGCCAACTCTCTCTGGTGGTGCTCGTCATCGGCCTGACGGCGTGGCCGCCGACAGCGCGCCTCTTCCGCGCGCAGGTCCAGGGCGTGTTCACGCGGGAGTTCGCGCTGGCCTCGAGAGCGGCAGGCGCCGGCGATACGGCAATCCTCGTCCGCCATGCCTGGCCGGTGGCGCGGCCGGTCGTCGCCGCGCAGATCTCCTTTCAGGCCGGTGGCGCCATCCTGGCCGAGGCTGGCCTCAGCTTCCTGGGGCTGGGGGATCCCGCGGTGGTGAGCTGGGGTAGTCTGCTGGGATCGGCGCAGCACTTCGTCCGGGAGGCCTGGTGGATGTCGGTTTTTCCAGGCGCCGCGATCACGCTGACCGTCCTCGCGTGCAACCTGCTCGCCGACGCCCTGGTCCGTCGTCAGGACACCGTCGGGCCGGCGTGATCAGTCCCGCCGTCGATCAGCACGTCGCTGAGCGTCCGCAGTGCCCGCACCGCCGGCGACTCCGCATTGAAATCGAGCGGCGGGTTGCCGCCGCGCTCTGCCTCCGCAAGGGACGGGTCATATGGGATCTCGCCGATGACGGAGAGCCCGTGGGCGGCGCAGAACCCGTGGACCGCCTCCCGATCCGCCGCGTCGCGCACCTTGTTGACGACCGCCTCCACCCGCTCGATCCCGAGTTCCGAGGCCAAGGCCGCAATCCGGCGCGCGGTCTCCATCGACCTGTAGTACGGCTCGACGACGGCGAGGAAGCGTGAGACGTGGCGGCCGGTGCCGCGCGAGAGATGCTCGAGCCCCGCCTCCATGTCCACGATGACATCGGAGGTGTTGCGGGCGGGACCGACCAGTTCACCGAGAAAGCCACGGACCGTGGCATGCGCTCCGCACATTCAACCTGCGCCGCCGTGTCCCACGGCGCCCATGACGATCAGCCTCACACCGTCCGGACCCTGTGCCCCGTATTCAGCAAGGACCTCCAGCGGATCCCGCAGGAACGTGGAGGTCAGCGTCCCGTCCGGCTGCGCCTCCCGCTTCATCAGGGAACGCGGCAGGGAGGTGATCTCGCGTGCCTGCTCGGGCCCGATCCCCAGCGTCGTGGCCAGGTTGGGGTTCGTGTCGGCATCGATCGCCACCACCTGGCGCCCGCGCCGTCCGAGCAGGCGCGCAAGTGTGCCGGCGATGGTGGTCTTGCCGCTGCCGCCCTTGCCGGCGACGGCGATCCGCAGGGGACCGCTCGCGGGCGCAGGTGACGGGGAGAGCACGCGGTCCTGGGCGTCGGGGTTCATCGAGCTCATCTGAGGTCCTTCGCAGTCGCTGGGTTCCGTCGTCTTTTGCGAGTGTATCGCTGCCGACTATAATCCTCAACGTGTCGGCCGGGCAGCCACCGCTCGAAATTCCTCCCTGCGGCTGCGGGTCACCGGGTACCGCGCTGCCATCGACCTGCTACTGCTCGGTCGAAGACCTGCTGCGGGTGATCCGGCGCCGCTATTCGCTGGCGGTGCTGAACGCCATTTCGCAGCATCAGCTGGCGCGCTATCGAGAATGTGGCGGCGCGGCTGCCGCACGCCAGCAGTTCGACCCTCAGCGAGACGCTTGGGGCCCTCGAAGCGACGCAGCTCGTCGTACGCCATACGGCAGAGTCGGTGCCGACCGCCACCTACGCGCTCACACCCGCCGGCGAGAAGCTGCTCAGCCGCCTCCGGCGCCTCCTCGACGAACTAGACCAGTAGCGCTTCGGCCAGCCGAAGCGGACTTGGCGCGGCCGCAGGGGGCGTCTATAGTGCAGACAGGCGGTCAGGTCGCACCGCCGGGGAGACCACGCCACATGCTCGAGCGGCGGCTCATCGAGGTACGCGGCAACGTGCAGGGGGTCGGCTTCCGTCCCCATGTGTACTCGCTGGCGAGCACCCTCGGGCTGCGAGGTTTCGCCCGTAACCGCGGCGCCCACCTCGTGATCGACCTCGAAGGCGAGCCCGAGGCCCTGGGCGCCTTTCTCGACCGGCTGGCCGCCGCGCCGCCGCCCCGCGCCGTGATCGAGCAGATCGACGTGCAGCGCGCCGCCCCGGCGTTTCACCGGGATCTGTCGATCGCGGGGAGCCTGGACACGGCGGAAGACATCCGCATTCCACCTGACACCGCCACATGCGGCGCCTGCTTGGCCGAGATGGACGATCCGGCGGACCGGCGCTTCCGCTATCCGTTCATCAACTGCCAGGACTGCGGGCCCCGCTTCACCATCGTGACCGGGGCTCCATACGATCGGCCGCGCACCACGATGAGCGGCTTCGCGATGTGCGGCGACTGCCGGCGCGAGTACGAGGATCCCCGGAACCGGCGTTTTCACGCGCAGCCGATCGCGTGCCCTCGATGCGGCCCGCGGCTCGCGGCCCGCGACAGCCGATCCGGCACGCTCCTGCACGACCGTGCTCACGAGCGGGGACTGGAAGTGCTGGCGGGCGGCGGCATCCTGGCCCTCAAGGGGCTCGGCGGGTACCACCTCGCGTGCGACGCGGCCAACCACCACGCGGTCGAAACGCTGCGTGCGCGCAAGCGGCGGGACGCCAGGCCCCTGGCGGTCATGATCCCGCCGGCCATGCTGGCGCAGGTCCTCGACGGAGCGGCCGCGGCTGCCGCCGTCATCGCGGCGGTCGAAGCCCCAGAGCGGCCGGTCGTCCTTGTGGATCGCCGGCTGCTGGCGGCGGCCTTTCTCGAGCGGCTCGCCCCGGGGATCGCGCCGGGCTGCCCGGCCATCGGCCTGATGCTGCCGTATACGCCGCTCCATCACATGCTGGTGCGCGATTATGGCGGCGCGCTCGTGATGACCAGCGGCAACCGCGCCGGCGATCCCCTCGCCTTCGATGACGAGGACGCCTGGGCCCGGCTGCGGGGGATTGCGGATCTCTTCCTGGTGCATGACCGCCCGATCCACACCCGCTGCGACGACAGCGTCGTGGCCGTCGTGGCCGGGGGCGTGACCCCGATCCGGCGCGCGCGCGGGCACGCGCCGGCGCCGCTCCTGCTCGCCGAAGCCGCCCCGGAACCGGTGCTGGCGGTGGGCGGGCACCTGAAGAACACCTTCTGTCTCATGGCGGGCCGCCACGCCACGATGTCCCCGCACGTGGGCGATCTCGAGAACGCCTCGTCGTATGCGGCGCTGGCGCAGACGGTCGCCCACTATTCGGACCTGCTCCGCCTCGCCCCGGCCGTTGTCGTCCACGACCTGCACCCGGGCTATCTTTCGACCCGCTTCGCCGAGGAGTACCCGGCAGACCTCCGCATCGGCGTGCAGCATCATCACGCGCACGTCCTGTCGTGCGCCGCCGAGCACGGCGAGACAGAGCCGGTGATCGGCGTGGCATTCGACGGCTCCGGGCTGGGAACGGACGGCGCCATCTGGGGCGGTGAGTTCCTGCTGGTGGAAGGGGAACGGCTCGAACGGCTGGCGCACCTCGCCTACGTGCCGCTGGCCGGCGGGGAAGCAGCGGTGCGCGAGCCCTGGCGGATGGCCCTGGCGCACGTGATGGCCGCCGGCGGGGTCGAAGCCGCGGCGGCCGCCGCGCGCCTCGCCGACCGGGTGCCATCGCGGGTGTTCGGTCCGGTCGGGGCGATCATCGGCGGGGGCATCGCCCAGCCGCGCACGTCCAGCGTGGGTCGCCTGTTCGACGCCGTGGCGGCGCTGCTCGGCGTGCGCGATCGCGCGCTGTTCGAAGGGCAGGCCGCCATGGAACTGGAAGCGCTCGCGACAGACGCGGGCGGCCTCACTTATCGCTTCGACCTCTCCACCGCGCAGCGCCCCTGGACACTCGAGGCGGCGCCGGTCATCCGCGCGATTGCCGCCGCCGAGGCGGCCGGCGAGCCGAAGGGCCGCGTGGCCGCCGCCTTCCAGGACGCGCTCGCGCTGGCGATCGCGGACGTCGCCGCCCGCCTGGCGGCCGAGACCGGCGTCCGGCGGATCGCTCTCACAGGCGGGGTGTTTCAGAACACGCGGCTGACCGCGGCCGCCGCCGCGGCGCTGGCCGCGCGCGGGCTGGACGTGTTGCTGCATCGCCGCGTCCCCTGCAATGACGGCGGACTCTCATTGGGGCAGGCGGTGTTCGCGGCGCGGGTGATCCGACGCGGGGCGAGCGGGGAGGGGCGGGCGCCATGTGTCTAGGCATCCCGGGGCTGATCGTGGAATTCGTGGGCGAGGGGCGGCTGCTGGCCCGCGCGGATGTCAGCGGCGTCCGCCGCGTCGTGAACGTCGGACTCGTGGAGCCCGACGGGCTCGAGCCCGGCGACTGGGTGCTGATCCACGTCGGGTTTGCCATCAGCAAGATCGACGAGGACGAAGCCCGGCGGACGACGGAGTTCCTGAAGCAGCTCGGCGATCCCTACGAGGAGGAACTGCAGGATCTTGCGAGGAGCCGCATCGAATGACCGGCCCCCTGCCCGCGCCCGCGCCGGCGGCAGGTTGCGCGCGCCCTGCGACACGGGACGTGGTTCGTGCCCGGTTCGGCGCCACGCGCGCGGCCGGGGAGCGGTTCTTTGCGTCCGAAGCAGCCGCGATTGCCGACGCCTGCGAGCAGATGGCGCGGCGGTTCGAGAGGGGGGGCACGCTGTTCGTCTTCGGTGAGGGCGCGCAGGCCTCCGACGCGCAGCACGTCGCCGTCGAGTTCGCGCATCCCGTAGTCGTCGGCAAGCGCGCGCTGCCGGCGATCGCCTTGACCAGTGATGCCGGTGTGCTGACGGCCGCCGGCAGCCTTGCGGGCAATCTGTTCGCGCGTCCCCTCCTCGCCCTGGGCCAGCCTGCCGACATCGCGCTGGCGCTCTGTGGCGGCGGCGTGCCGGCCGCGACGGCGGCCGTGCTCGCTGAGGCGCGGCGCCGCGGCATGCTGACGGTGCTCCTGTCTGCCGCCCTGCCGCACGAGGCGCCGCCGGAACCGGGTGCGCTGCCGGCGGACCACCACTTTTCCGTCTCCGCTGCGGACCCCCTCGTCGCCCAGGAGATCCACGAAACGGTCTATCACGTGCTCTGGGAACTGGTGCACGTGTTCTTCGAACACCGCGCCCAGGCTGCGCACGCCGGCGGCGGCACGGCCATCGAGCGCCAGCTCTATCCCTTCCTGTTCGGGGGCTCCGCCGGCGGCGCCGCGCTGCACGAAGAGGTCCGCGGGTCCGTCAAGGCGAAATGGGCTGACGTCTGCACGGTCCGGGCCGGGCTGCTCGAATCCGGCGCCGACGTGCTCACGCGGGCTGCGGCAGCCGTAGCCGCGCGCGTCGCGCAGGGAGGACGCCTCCTCGCGTTCGGCAACGGCGGCAGCGCGACAGACGCGCAGGACGCCGCTGCCGACTGCATCGCTCCGCCGATGGAGGGCTGGCGCACCATCCCGGCGCTCGCCCTCACCAATGACGTGGGTGTGCTGACGGCGGTTGCCAACGACGTCGGCTTCGAACACGTGTTCGCCCGGCAGGTGATGGCATTCGGCCGCCCGCAGGACGTCGCGCTCGGCTTCTCGACGAGCGGCGCCTCGAAGAACGTCCTGCAGGCGCTCACCGAGGCCAGGGCGCGGGGCCTCCTCACCATCGCGTTCAGCGGCTACGACGGCGGGCCGCTGACGCGCTCTGGCGCAGTAGACTTCTGCGTCACGGCGCCGGGCGACTACACCCCCCGGACCCAGGAGGCGCATGCCACCGCCTGGCACGCCCTGCTCGCGGCCGTCCAGGCCGAACTCGCGGCGCCGTCCGGGCCGGCACCGGACGGACCCGGGAGCACGCCATGAGCGACCGGCAACTCCGGTTCGTGGACGAATACCGCCGGCCCGAGCTCGTCGCATCGGTCACGCGCGAGATCGAGCGGCTGTCCGCCGGCCGGACGGTCCGGATCATGGAGGTCTGCGGCGGCCACACGCACTCCATCTACCGGCACGGCCTCGAGGACCTGCTCCCGGCGTCCATCGATCTCGTGCACGGGCCCGGCTGCCCCGTCTGTGTCATCCCGATGGGGCGCATAGATGACGCCATCGCCATCGCTCGCCAACCCGACGTGATCTTCACCACCTTCGGCGACATGATGCGGGTTCCCAGCTCCGGCGGCAGCCTTCTGGATGCCAAGGCCGAGGGGGCGGACGTCCGCTTCGTGTACTCGCCGCTCGACGCACTCAAGGTCGCCCGCGACACACCGGATCGCCCGGTGGTCTTCTTCGCGATCGGCTTCGAGACGACCGCTCCGTCCACGGCGGCGACGCTCCTGCGTGCGCGCGAAGAGCGTCTCGAGAACTTCTTCATCTTCTGCAACCACGTGACGATCGTCCCGGCGGTCAAAGCCATCCTGGACTCTCCGGGCATGCAGATCGACGGGTTTGTCGGACCCGGGCACGTGTGCACCATCATCGGTCTCCGGCCATTCGAGTTCGTGCCGGCGCGGTATAACCGGCCAGTTGCGATCTCCGGCTTCGAGCCGACCGATATCCTGCAGTCGATCCTGATGATCCTGCAGCAGCAGGCCCGCGGGGCCGCCACCGTCGAGAACCAGTACGCCCGCGTGGTCCGCCGGGATGGCAATCGCCGCGCGCTGGAGCTGATCGCCGAGACGATGGAGCTGCGGCCGTACTTCGAGTGGCGGGGCCTCGGCTTCATCAGCCACAGCGCGTTGAAGCTGAAGCCGGAGTTCGCCGCCTGGGACGCCGAGGCACGGTTCGAGGTCCCTGGAGTCCGGGTGGCCGATCCCAAGGCGTGCCAGTGCGGGGAGGTGCTGAAGGGGGTGCTCAAGCCCTGGGAGTGCCGCGTGTTCGGTACGGCGTGTACGCCCGAGACGCCGATCGGCACGTGCATGGTATCGCCGGAAGGCGCCTGCGCGGCCTACTTCACCTACGGCCGGCACTCGCTGATCAACAGGGCTGCCGAAGGGCGGAAAGCAGGCGTGCCATGAGCCGCGAGACCGGGCACTCGCTGGCGGCGCAGGTGGACCGGCTCGGCCGCGCACAGGTGGCCCGGCGTGAGCGTCCGGTCCTGCGTGAGGCGCGCATCACGCTCAGCCACGGCAGCGGCGGGAAGGCGAGCCGGAACCTGATCGACGGCCTGATCGCCCCCGCCCTCGGCATGGAGGACGCACTGACGCAGGTCGACAGCGTCATCCTGCCGGTGACCACCGGCCGGATCGCCTTCACCACGGATACCTACGTGGTGAGCCCGCTGTTCTTTCCGGGCGGCGATATCGGCTCGCTCGCGGTGCACGGGACCATCAACGACCTGGCGATGACCGGGGCCAGGCCGCTCGCGCTCTCGCTGGGGTTCATCCTCGAAGAGGGGCTCGAGGTGGAGGTGCTGCGCCGGGTGCTGGCGTCGATCGCGGCGGCATCGGCCGCCGCCGGCGTCCGCATCCAGACCGGCGACACCAAGGTGGTGCCGCGCGGCAAGGCGGACGCCCTGTTCATCAACACCAGCGGCGTCGGCCTGGTGGCGGAGCACCTGACGCTGTCGCCCGCCGGTGCCGTGCCGGGCGATCGCGTCCTGTTGAGCGGATCCGTCGGCGAGCACGGCATCGCCGTGATGCTCGCACGCGAGGCGCTGGAAATCGAAGCCGACATCCGGAGCGATTCGGCGGCGCTGCACGGGCTGGCCGCGGCAGTGCTGGAGGCGGCGCCGGGCACGCGGTGCCTGAAGGATCCGACCCGCGGCGGCGTCGCGACGAGCCTCAACGAGATCGCCCGCGCGGCCGGCACCGGCATTGCGATCGAGGAAGAGCGGATCCGGGTGCTGCCGGAGGTGCGCGGCGCCTGTGAAATCCTCGGCCTGGATCCGCTGCATATCGCGAACGAGGGCAAGCTGCTGGCCATCGTGCCGCCGGAGCAGGCAGCGGCCGCGCTGGCGGCGATGCGGGCGCACCCGCTCGGGCGCGATGCCGCCATCATCGGCGAGGTGCTCGACCAGCCGGGTGACATGGTCGTCCTGAGGACGGAAGCGGGCGGCTCGCGGGTGCTGGACATGCTGGTCGGGGATCCGCTGCCGCGGATCTGCTAGGCAGGGGCGACAGCCGGGCGGGACTGTCCCGAACGCAATGAGGTCTGGTGATGGAGCAGGCACATGGCTGAATCAGTTGTCGGAACGATCAAGGGATCCGAGCCGCGGCCGCAAATCCAGAACACGCAGCAGCAGGCCGAACGGCTGCCGCTCGGCCCCATCAAGATCATTCACGTGTTCTGGCTGGCCGGCATGAGCTGCGATGGCTGCACGATCGCCGTGGCCGGCGCCACCAATCCCGGCATCGAGGGGCTGCTGCTCGGCACGGTCCCGGCCATGCCGCGGGTGATTCTGCACCATCCTGTGCTGTCGGCCGAGGCCGGCTCCGAATTCATCCGTCCCTTCCGCGAGGCGGCCGAGGGCAAGCTCGAACATCCCTACGTGGTCGTGTACGAGGGATCGATCGCCGACGAGCGGATCGCCAAACGCACCGGCGGGTATTTCTCGGCCATGGGCGTCGAAGTCACCGAGAACGCCGGCCACGGGGCACCGGTGACGACGGCCGACTGGCTGAAACGGCTGGCGCCTGGCGCTGCCGCCACCATCGCGATCGGCACCTGCGCGACCTGGGGCGGCGTCCCGTCCGCCGAGGGGAATCCCACGGGGGCCATGAGCCTGATGGACTTTCTCGGAGCCGAGTATCGCAGCGCGCTCGGGCTGCCGGTGGTCAACGTGCCAGGCTGTGCGCCGATTGGGGACAACTTCACCGAGACCGTCTTCGCGATCCTGCTCTACCTGCAGGGACTGGGGCCGCTGCCCGCGTTCGATCAGCTCGGGCGCCCCGCCTGGATGTTCACGGAGACCGTGCACCAGGGCTGCACGCGCGGGGCGGATATTACGAGGAGGGGATCTTCGCCGAGCACTATGGCGCCCTGAATGCCTGGTCGAACTCGGATGCTGGGGGCCGGTCGTCAACTGCAACATCGTCAAGCGCGGTGCCCTGAACCACATGGGCGGCTGCATGAAAGCCGGCGGCGTCTGCATCGGCTGCACGATGCCCGGGTTTCCGGACAAGTTCGCGCCGTTCTACAGGGCGCCCCCCGGCGCCGTCTTCTCGACCTTCGCGTCGCAGGGCGTCGGGATGGTGATGCGGCGGCTGCGCCGGCTGTCGAACCGCGAAGCGAATCGCGAAGGGCGATGGGACGAGCTGCAGCACGTGCCGAGCGGCTGGGCGCACGTGCAGCACCAGACGCTCATGGACAAGACCATCAAGTTCTTCTACCACCAGTGGCAGCACTTCCGGGCCGAGCAGCCGGGCCGCCCGCCCGGGCAGGAGGACCGGTTCTGGGGCGCCGATCGGCCGGGCACGCGCGAGGACTACCTGGACGACACCGGCACGCGAAGGGAGACCACCGATGATCGACGCTGAACTCTGGGCGGCCTGGCGGCTGTGGATGGGGGTCGCGGGAGTGGTCGTCCTGATAGCGGCCAGCCTGCTGGTGATCATCTGGCTGACGGCGCGGCGGATTCTGGCCGAGGCGCACCGGGCGCTGGCGGCTGCCGAGCGCATCAAGGCGCAGACACAGGTCATCTGGGCGCTGGCACCAACCAGACCGCACAGCAGATTCACGAAACCGTGGAGGCCATCGCCAGCAAGGGCGGCGCGCTCGTCGCCACACTCGAAGACACCGGCGTGCGGCGATAAGGAGGGGAACATGCCGAGCGAAGCCGCCATCCAGTCGGTGTGGATCTGGAGCCTGGTGATCTACTTCGTGGTGGTTCTGGTCGTGGCCGTGATGCTGACGCTGATTTTGCGCACGGCCAGGAGGATTCACGAGGGGGTGTCGGCCATCTGGACGATTGGCCAGAAGGTCGCGAACAACACGATCCACATTGCGCTGCTGCACCGCACCAACCACCGGGTGAAGGGCACGCTCGACGCCGCCCTGGTCACCGCCGGTGCAGTGGCTGCCGCGCTGTTCGTGGCGCTTGCGCTCTACGTGCGGGCGATCTCGCGCGAGCTCGAGGCGATCGGCGGGCCGGCGACCCGCTTCCATAAGCCGGCGAACTACCTTTCGAAGATCCGTCTCGGGCTGCGCGCCATTGAGGTGCACACCGGGCACATCGCTCCGGAGGTCACCAGGCTGAATGGCAGCCTGGCGGCGATTCGGGACGGCCTGCAGGCCATCGACGGCAGCCTGGGCAGGACGATTACCTCGGTGCAGGGGCAGGAGCACGCATGAACACCGAACCTGTCATTCCGGACTTCGTGTACACCCTCTGGGGGGTGACGCTCGTGGTTGGCTATCTCCTGCTGCCGGTGGCGGTCTACTGGCTTCACAGTCTCTGGCGCGCCCCGGCTTCCATCCGGCGCTACGCGCGCGACAGCGTCGTCGCGGCCGAGGGGATCGCCCGCGGGACCGCCGGCCCTGCCCGCGTCCTGCGATGTTCGTGGCATGGATGCCACTACGACGTACGGACAGGTCACCGGGTCGACGGCCAGGCGGGCCGGCTGCAGGTGTTCCCCGTAGCGATCGAGGACGGCCGCGTGCGCGTCGCGGTCGACGTCGCACCAGCGGTGTCAGAGCCATGATGCAGATCCTCGTGGCCGCCTTCGGCAACGAACTGCGGGGAGACGATGGGTTTGGCATTGCGGTGCTGAGGCGCCTCGAAGAGACGTCGGCCGCGGATGCCTCCCCGCACGAGGTGCGGCTGATCGAAGTGGGCACCGGCGGCCTCTGGCTGGCGCAGCAACTGCTCTCGCTCTGCGATCGGCTGATCATCATCGACGCCATGACGCGCGGCACTCCGCCTGGGACCGTGTCGGTGCTGAAGGTGGAAGACGTGCCGGATACGAGCGACGTGGACATGCACCTGGCCGTTCCGGCTCGCGCGCTGGGGGTCGCCAAGGCGCTCGGCGCGCTCCCCAGGGAAACGTTCCTGGTCGGCTGCGAGCCCGCCACCGTGGACGATCTCGTCTGGGAACTGACCGAGCCGGTGCGCGCGGCCGTGCCGGTAGCGGCTCGGCAGGTGCAGGCGCTGATGGAGTGTGGCCCGTGACCGACGACGTGGCTGGCGATCCGATTGCCCGCCGGGACGAGCTGCTCGAGCTGCTCTACTGGTTCGAAGGCGAGGGGTTTCGCGGCGCCGCGGCGTTCGACACCATCGTGCGCTTCCTGGCGCAGCCGCCCGACGCCGTGCAGGCAACCCTCGACAACCTGCTCCAGCGCGGCGACGTCACGCAGGATCCCCGCTCGGGCGAATACCGCTTGAGCGAAGAGGGACGGCGGGAGGGCGCCCGCCGGTTCGCCGACGAGTTCGCGCCGCTGCTCGGCCAGGGCCACGGCGAATGCAACGACCCCAACTGCGGCTGCCACGCCGATCCCGGCGGCGCCGCCGAGTGCCACGCCCGCGGCCGCACCGAGCAGTGAGCGTCTTGCTGGCCTTCCTGCTGGGATTGGCAGCGCTCGCTCCTGGCATGGCTGCCGCGGCCGGCGTCGACGAGTCGGCCCCTACGTTCCCGGCGCCCCCGGGCAGCAGCGGCGCGCGTGCCGCGCGGACGGCGCGGGCTGTGGCCGGAGCCGACAGATTCGCTTCGGGGGATGGACCAGGGCAGGGCGGCGGCAAGTATCGCGGCGGCGAGTAGGGGGGCAGTGAAGGCAGTCTTATCGTCTTCTCCGCCGGTGGATGGTGACCCGGCCATTCTCGCGTCCCGAGCTCGCGTCAGCGATGGGTGAGCCTCGACCGCTACAGCTGCAGCAGCCACGTGAGCTTGGCGAGGAGCTGCCGCGAGCGAGGCGGCGCGGGCGCGCTCACGCCGCGCCCGTCGATCGCCGAACGTTCGTTGTAGACGATCGTGAAGTACGACAGTGGCCGGTATTCCCACGCCAGCCGCGCGTTCACGGTGAGCTGGCGCGCCACCGTGTTCCACTGGGCAAAGCTCACGACCTGCAGCCGCGGACTGGCGGCCAGACGCGTCTCGATCGCGAGCAGGTGGGTCGTCACCGACGCGCGCGAGACGCCGGCCGACGACAGCCGGTTCACCGTGTAGCTGGCGTTGAGCGCGACGTGCGGGTCGGGCGTCGCCTGCACGAGCGTCCGCCACGTCTGCAGGCGTCCGTCGAAGTAGCCTCCGATCGTGCCTTCGAGGCGGGTCGCGAACCTCGCCGACGGGTCGGTCTGGACGGTCACCGAGTGCTGAAGATAGTCGTACCCTCCGGGCGCGATCTCGACACCGGGTACCGGCCGGAACGGCGTCCGCAGACGTTGCCAGTTGGGCAGCGCGCTGTACTGCACCTGCGCGCCGTTCTCGAACTGAACCGTCAGCGGCCGGATCGACAGGTACCCCTCCTGCATCGTGCCGTCGTTCGGATCCACGAAGTGCTCGAGCGTGAACCCGGGCTGGAATCGGCGCACCGTGCGGGGACGCCACGACGGCCGCCAGTCCAGGTTCACGGCCGGGCTGATGCGCACGTAGTCGCGGCGGACGACGAACCCTGTGCGGGCCTCGTACCCGGCCGTGACGAGCTCCGAAATGCAGCCGACGTAACCCCAGTTGGTGCTGTTGGCCGCCCAGATGTATCCGCCAAGCCCCTCGCCGCCCTCACCGCTCGTGGCCGAGGCGGTGAGTGTGCCGCGCACGAAGGAGGTGGACGTCGGGTCTGGCCGCTGAAGTTGCGAACGTAACGGACGACCCCGAACTCGGCGTCCGTGCCGTCTCCACCCTGGGAGAGGGCGAGCACGCCGAACGCGTGGTCCGCCGACCGCGACGTCAGCCGTGCGCCCGCCCGGATGGGAATCGGCTCGCCGGCCTCGTCGAGCCCGATGCGACGCGAGAAGAACGGCTCGAAACGCGAGCCGTTGCCGGACAGGAACACGCCCCGGTTCTCGAGGAAGAACTGGCGCCGCTCGGGGAAGAACACCGAGAATCGCGTGAGGTTGACGACCTGGCGATCGACGTCGCTCTGCCCGAAGTCCGGATTGAGCGTCAGGTCGAGCACGCTGTTCGGCGTGACAGCCCACTTGAGATCGGTGCCGGCGCTGGCCGATTGATCCGTGCCCGCGGCCACCGGCCCAGCGCCCCGTCTGCCCTCGCCGACGGCGTACGGCTGCAGGCGCAGGTTGCGCCCTGGCGGCGGCGGAACGACGCTGGTGAGCCGGCCGGAGTAGTCCATGCGAAACGGCTCCATCACGCGCGGCCACGGCGACCACCCCGAGCTCTCGTTCAGGCGACGATTCACCCGGTGAAAGTTGATGTTCCACGTGTCCGCGCCGGCGCGGTAGCGCAGCGTCTGCCACGGAATCGCGATCTCGGCGATCCACCCGCGGTCGCCGCGGGTGGTGCGCGCGGTCCAGACGGCGTCGAAGTCCACGTCGGCAAGCCCCCCGTCAACGGTCTGCTGGTCGCGCAGGGCCCCACGCGGGTTCACGCGGAAGACCGTCGCGCTCCGGCCGTCCTGCACGCCGTCGATCGCGATGCCAAAGTAGTCGTCGAAGGTGTCGTCGAAGTCGCGCCGGAGATCCCGCACGCGCAGATCGCCGGCCCCGTGCGAGTCGATGCAGACGACGCCGATGTAGAGGTAGCTGGCGTCGAACAGCACACGGACCTCCGTGGGCTCCGTCGCCGGGTCGCCCTGCCGCGGTTCGGCCTGAACGAAGCGGCCGGCCACCTCCGCCCGCGCCCAGTCCCCCTCGTCCAGTCGGCCGTCGACGACGATGGGCCCGGCGGCGCGGGTGGCGACCAGGTGCAATGGGTTCTCCGGCGGCGGAAACGCAGGCTGCGCGCGTGCGACCGCGGCGGACCATCCCAGCGCCAGCACCACGATGGGGGCGAATGCCTGCCGAGCCGCTCCGGTGCCCACCCGGTTCGTACCGGTCACGTCTGCCTCAAAAGCCGACCTGAAGCATCACCGAGAACGTGCGCGGCGGGCCGATCATCACCTGGTTCGCGTACAGGAACGACGGATCGGCCTGACTCACGTAGAACGGGTCGGCCCACGAGGCGTACACGGCATCGGTGACATTGTCCACACGGGCCGTGACGCGCAGGCGCTTGCGCGTCCAGGCGGCGTACACATCCCCCAGGGCGTAGCTCTTCATCGTGATGACGTTCGCGTTGTTGGCGGACCGATCGCCGACGAAGCGAGCCGAACCGCCGATCTCGATCGGCAGGCGCGCGACGTCCTGATAGCTGGCCCACAGGTTGGCGGTGACCGATGGGACATTGGGCGACCGGTTGCCCGCAAAGCGCTGGAAGTTGGCCGGCGATCTGAAGGCCATATCGGTGTAGCCGACGTTGAGGCCGACGCGGGACCGGGTGGAGAGCTGCATCGCGCTCGTCAGTTCCAGGCCCTGCGACGTGATGCCTCCAATGTTGGTCACGCTGTCGAGCGCGAAACGTTCAAGCACGTCGTCGCGCGTGATGTCGAACCAGGCGAGGGTGAGCTGCGTTCGGCCGCGGTTCAGGTCGGCCTTCACGCCCGCTTCCCATTGGGTCGAGTCGGTCAGATCGAAGTTCTGGTTGGCGTTGACGAGGAAAATGTTCGAACTGACCGGGTCCTTCGCACTGCTGAACTGGCCGTAGGCGACGACGCCGGTGTGCAGGTTGACGACCGTGCCGGCCCGCCAGCTCCACCAGGTGTACGACCGCGTGAAGCCGCCGGCCTCGGGCACGCGCGCAGGGCTCAGGTTCTGCCGGTCGAGCTCCAACCCGTCGTAGCGCAGGCCCCCGGTGAGCCGTATGCGACGCGTCAACGCCAGCGAATCCTCGATGAACACCGCCCACGTATTCACGGCCGTGGGGCTGATGCCCCGCAGCTCGACGGGGCCGTACTCGCCCGGCGTGGGGTCGAAGGGATCCACGGCGTCACCGGGCGCGGGGGGCACCTGGCGGCGGAAGCCGCGCGCGCGCTCGAAGTCGAGCGCTGACGCCTCGACGCCCACGACGGCGTCGTGCGCCCGCCCGCCCGGCCGGTGGCTGAGCGTCAGCGTCAGACGATCTCCGTAAAGGCGCTGGTCGTGGTTGATGATGAAGTACCCGTAGTAGCGCTGCACGGTGCCCGGTACCTGGCAGACGTCCACGGTCGTCGCGCAATAGCCGAAGCCCTCGGCGTTCTTCCACCGGCGGTCGGCGTCGAACCCGTAGGCCACGTTGCGCAGCGTCAGCGCGCCCGTCAGGTCCCAGGCGACGTCCGCGCGGACGAGCGTCTGCCGCGCTTCGGCGACGCCATCGCTGACGTTGTAGTTGACGAAGCGCATCCGGCCGTCGACCACTTCGCCGGTCGTGGTCCGCAGCACGTCGAGCGGCTCCGCCGCGGCACCCGCGGGCACGAGGGGCGTCCCGAAGTACTTGGCGAGCTCGTCGTTCAAATAGTCGGCGCTGACCTTGACGCGAAGTCGGGACGCCGGCCGCCACAGCACGCTGCCAGTGAGGTTGAGCGAGGAGGAATCCATGGCGGGAACGTAGCCGTCCGAGCCGCTGCGGCTGACGTCCAGCCGGTACCAGGCCGAGTCGCTCATCGGGCCCGTCACGCCGACCGCCGTGTGCGAGGTATTGAAGCGGCCGTACGAGAGGAGTACGTTCCCGTGCGTTGCGGCAGTGGGCTCGGCGGTCTTGGTCACCGCGTTGATGGCGCCCGCCACTGACCCCTGGCCGTTGACGACCGACGAGGGGGCCGCGCATCAGTTCGATTCGTTCGAGGTTGAACGTGTTCTGGGGCCGCATCACCATCGGGCTGGGACCCAGCCAGATGCCGTCGCGCAGCGTCGCCACCTGCGACGTGGTGAACCCACGCATCGAAAAGGACGACGGCGCGGTCGGATGCTCGCCAGACACCACACCGGCCATCCGTCCGACCGCGTCGCTCACCTTCTGATATCCCCGCGCGTCCATGACCGTGCTGTCGAGGATGTCAACCGACGCCGGGATGTCGATAGGCCGCAGCGGCAGGCGGCTCGCGGTGGACGCCTCCCCTCCGAGGCCGAGGTCCCCGACCGTGCGTCCGACCACGGTGACGTCTTCCTGCACCGTCAGCGCGAAGGGCAGCCGGACGTCGATCGGGTGGCCCGCACCGGGCGTGACCTCGATCCCGGCGCGCACTGTCTGGAAGCCGTCGCGCTCGACCACGAGCGTGTAGCGCCCCGGGGAGCGACGCGGGAAAACGCGAAGCCCCCATCGGCACCGGCCACCGCCGTGTGCGGGGTGCCTTCGAGCCCGACACGGGCGTCGGGTACCGGCTGGCCGGTTTCCTCCGCGACGACGCGTCCGACGACCTGGGCGGGCGGCTGCGCGAATGCGGGCGCGCCCCACAGGTATAAAGTCGAGATGAACACAATAAAACGCAGCCGGCTGAGGGACATCCATCTTCTCCTGTGCGCCGCGCGCACGGCGGTGCAACCCGGAATCTCAACATGCTGTGACGAGCGCGGTGCGGACTTTCACGCGAGTGGCGAGAGCGGGCTCACAACTGGTCGAGCTGCCCGCATGAGTGGGGTGCCGCGTCGGCGTGATCCGCTTCAGTCGAATGCGTGCCTGAACATCGTGGGGGCACGGCCGTACGTCGCGCGGCGCCAGAGCCATTCGAGGGGACCCTGGGCGTATCGCGCGAGCCACAAGGCGCAGAGGTAGCGCTGAAGTACGAGGATCGCCGCCGCGACGAGGGGCAGGAGGGCGACTGGCGCGCGGCCAGCCAGGCCGAGCCCGTACCCCGAGAAGAGGGCGAGCTGGACGAGCGTCTGCGTCAGATACACCGAGAGCGCCATTCGTCCGAGCGGGACGAACCACTCGAGCAACCGGCGCGCGCGGCGTACACGCCAGGCGAGGGCTGCCGCCGCGAGATAGGCCAGCGCGAGTGGTGTCGTGCCCAGCGTGTAGGCGGCGGTCTGCGCGAGCCCGGTCGGCGAGGCGAGGAACGTCGAGCCGGTGGCCGCCTTGATGCTGGCGTACACGTAGCTCGAGGCCAGGCCGATCCCACCGCCCACGACAATCGTCAAGAGCAGCCACTGACCCGGCATGTCGAGCCGAGGCAGGACGACACTTCCAAGCCAGATCCCGAGGAGGAACAGCGCCAGGACCTTTGCCGGGCGGCCTGACTGCAGATACGTTCCCGGGCGGATTACGGCGTTCGCCGTGTTCCAGGCCAGATAGTCGCCCGCCGTGCCGTGCGCGAACACCTCGAGCAGTCTGATTCAGGCAGGCGGCGTAACTGTTCGCCTCGTTCCTACCGCACGCCGCCGTAGAACGACGGCAGCGGCATGTCCCGCATGGTGTGCAGCCCGGGTGCCACATCCAGCACCTTGGGCAAGGAGTTCACCACGATGGACGCCGTCGCGATGTCCCCGTGCACCCCTCCCGCGATCTTCGACGTGATGGCCGGCGACCCGCTGATCTGCACCGCATCGTAGCTCTCCGGCGCACCAAGATACGCCTCCATGTGCAGCGTAATCACCGCCTCGTCTCCGCGATACCCAATCCCGTCCTGCACGATGCCGCACACGTAGCCAGGCTCCACCGACAGGAACTCGCTCGCCACCGTCAGCGCCGCGATCTTCGGCTGGATGTCATCGGTGATCCGCGTCAGCTTCCACCCGAGCGCGTCCGCAATCATCGACACCGACTCGGCCAGCCCCACGTGCCGCACGCTCCCCTCGTCCACCTTCTTCTGGAACGCCTCCCGCGTCAGCCCGGCCCCGATCTTCTGCTGGAACGGCAGCCGCCGCACCCGCGCGTCCTGGATGCGGTCCACCCGGATCGCGTCCACCCGCTCGCACACCCCGGTCAGCATGATCGGCAGCGCGTCCATCACGAACCCGGGATTCACCCCGGTGCTCAACACCGCCACCCTGCTCTTCTTCGCCAGCTCGTGGATCACCCGCGCGTACCGCATGTTCCCCCGCGTCGGATACGACAGCTCCTCCGTCGTGGACACGATCGGCACCTTCAGCTTCAGGATGGTCTCTACCTGCGGCAGCACGCTCTTCATCGACGAGCTGGTGCAAAGCACGACAACGTCGGGCTTGCCTGACTTGATGGCCTTCCGGGCATCATCCGAGACAGCGACCTTCAGCTTGCGGCCCACGCCTGCCACTTCGCCAAGATCACGCCCGACCTTGGCCGGGTCGATGTCGACCGCCCCGACAATCGTGAAGCCCTTGCGGGCGGCAACCTGCCGTACTACAGCGCCGCCAATCGGGCCAAGACCGAAGTGCAGGACCCGTATCGAGCCCGTCCGTGCTGCCATCGTGTATTGCTCCTCGAGAAGGATGAATGTAGGAGTAAGTCCTATACGCAAGGAAAATTATACCTGCGCGGCTGCAACGCGCGTGTCGTGCGGTAGGATGAGCGCAATGCCCGCGCGTACCGTGCACGGCTGCCCGCACACGATGCCGGCGCACGCACGCCCGGCATCCCCCCGCCTCCCTTGCACCCCCGCGTGTCAGGCAATCCCCTGAGGACGATGCGAAGCGGCATGCGGGCACCCCATCGCATGTTCAAGCAGGCGCGCATCCTGGTGGTGGACGACGAGCCGTCGAACGTGCTCGTGCTGAAGCGCCTGCTCGAGCGCGAGGGGTTCGGGCGGATCGAGAGCACGAGCGACTCGCGCGAGGTGGTGAAGCTCTACGTCGACACGCGCCCCGACCTGATCCTGCTCGACCTCCACATGCCGTACGTGGACGGCCTCGAGGTGCTCGACCGCCTGAGCGAGATTGCCGAGAGCACCTTCCTCCCGGTGCTGGTGATGACGGGCGACCTGGCGCCGGAGGCGCGGCAGCAGGCGCTCCTGCGCGGGGCGAAAGACTTCGTCACCAAGCCGTTCCACACCGACGAGGTGGTGCTGCGGATCCGCACGCTGCTCGAGACGCGCTTCCTGTACTTCCAGGTGGAGAGCCAGAACCAGATCCTCGAGGCGAAGGTGCGGGAGCGCACGCGCGACCTCGAGGCGGCGCAGAACGAGATCATCGAGCGGCTCGCCCGCGCGGCGGAGTTCCGCGACGACAAGACGGGGCAGCACACCGAGCGCGTCGGGCAGATGGCGGCCCTCCTGGCGCGGCATCTCGGGTTGAGCGACTGGCAGGTCTTGTTCATCCGGCGCGCGGCCCCGCTGCACGACGTCGGCAAGATCGGCATCCCCGACGCCATCCTCCTGAAGCTGGGGAAGCTCACGATCGAGGAGTTCCAGCAGGTCAAGACGCACACAACGATCGGCGCCCGCATCCTCTCGGGGAGCCGCTTCAGCGTGCTGCGCGTGGCGGAGGAAATTGCCTTCAGCCATCACGAGCGCTGGGACGGCAACGGCTACCTTGGCCTGGCGGGGGACCAGATTCCCCTGCCCGGTCGCATCGTGGCAGTGGCAGACGTGTTCGACGCACTCACGCAGAGGCGCCCGTACAAGGAGCCCTGGCCGGTGGCGGATGCTGTAGAGGAGATCAGGCGTCAGCGGGGCCTCCAGTTCGATCCCGCCGTCGTCGATGCTTTCCTCCGCGTGATTGCAGAGGCGCCGCCGCCCGAGGGGCAGCCCACGGCCGCACAGCCGGCGGCCGGCACGCCCGACGCCGCTGCGGGGATGGCGCCGCAGGACGGCGCGTTCTAGTGCCCCGATGCACGCACGCGCCACCGACATTGCCGCCTGGCTCCGCGCCCGCGTGGCCGAAGCGGGCGCCCGCGGCCTGACCTTCGGCCTGAGCGGCGGGGTGGACTCGGCTGTCGTCGCGGGCCTCTGCAGCCTTGCGATGCCGGGACACGTCATTGGCCTGATCATGCCCTGCGGGAGGGACCCGGACGAGGAGGCGGAGAACGAGGCGGACGCGCACCTTGTGGCGAACGGCTTCAAGATCCCCGTCGCGCGGCTCGATCTCGCGCCGGCGTTCGACGCGCTGACCGGCGGCCTCGAGGCCGTGCTTGCCCCGCGCCCCGGCACACCCTCGTCGCCCGGCGGCAATGAAAGACAGGAGCGCGCCGCGCTCGCCAACGTCAAGCCGCGGCTGCGCATGACGTCGCTCTACCTTGTGGCAAACCGCCTGAGCTACCTCGTGGCCGGCACGAGGGACCGCTGCGAGCTGACGATCGGCCTCTTCACGAAGTTCGGCGATGGCGGGGCCGACGTGCTCCCGATCGGCACCCTGCTCAAGAGCGAGGTGCGCGCGCTCGCGCGCGACCTCGGCGTGCCGGACCGGATCATCGACAAGCCCCCGAGTGAGGGGCTCTGGCCGGGGCAGACCGACGAGGAGGAGCTCGGGTTCACATACGAGAGCCTCGAGCGCTACCTGCGCGACGGGCCCGACGGCGTGCCACCGGCGATCGCCCTCCGCATCGAACGGCTGATCCGCGCCACGGAGCACAAGCGTGCGCCGCTGCCGATGCCCGACACCGACTGATCCCCCTTCCCTGTCCTTCCCGCCCCTACCCGGCCCCGACGCCGGTGTCGAGATCCGCCGGCGCTGGCAGCGCTGCGTCTGGCGGCGGGCGGGTATCCCCGGCAAGCCGCGCGCGGGCAAAGGCGGCGGCCTCGCGGACGACCGGCGATTCGGCCTCGGCAAACCGCGAGAGCTCCGGCGCAAGCGTCGTGAGCCCCAGCGTGCCGATGGCCGCGATCGCGGATGACCGCAGCCACGGGTCGTCGCTCGCCAGCAGCGTGGCCACCGCCTGGTCGGCGGTCTCGAGCGGCGCCCCGACGAGCCTGTCGGCCAGCGCCAGCCGCTCTTCGAAGGTCACCTGCGAGTCGAGCAGCGGCAGGAGCACGCCGCGCAGCTCCGGCTTCAGCACGTTCTCGAGAAACTCCAGCGCGTTGGCGCGCACGGTTCGGTCCCTCGAGCGGATCCCGACGTATGCGTCGTGCAGCCCGGCCTGCGGAAACAGCAGCAGCCCCATCAGCCTGAAAATCCGTTCCAGCTCCTCCTCCATCGACGCGCGCAGCGCGACGACGACCGGATCCCCCTCCGTGAGCCCCGCGCGCAGCGGCCCGAGCACCTGGTACGATCGGTAGTGCCCGGCGATCTCGGCGGCCAGGAGCAGCTCGACGAGGTGCGGATCGATCCGGATGTCGGGCCTTACCGCCCGCAGCTTGTTCAGCGACGCGATAATGCGGTGCCGCACCGTGCCGTCCGCCTCGACAAGGCTCGACACGAGCGCGTGCTCCGCCTCGGGGGTCCCAATCCGCAGCAGTACGGCCGGAAGCTCCCGCCGCGCCTCGATTGGCACCTCGTCGTCCGCGAGCGCCGCCACGACGTGCGGCACGGCCCGCCCGCCAAGCGCGGCAAGCGCGTCCCCCGCCTCGTCTGCGATCTCCGGCCTGGCAAGCGCCGAGAGGAGCGGCGGCACGAGCGCCTCGCTCCCGAACGCCATTGCCGAGAGCACGGCCTGGCGTGCCACGTCGGGTTCCTCGTCCCGCACCAGCGCGGGCAGCAGGTCGAGCAGTTCCGGTTCCGCGATCCTGCCGATCAGTCTCGCGGCTTCGATCCGATCCCGGCGTCCGCCGGGCCCGGCGCTCGAGGCCATCCCCTTCAGCATCAGCGCGGCGGTCTCCATGTTCCGTGTCGGCCCGGGGGCGGAGAGGAACGCCACCATCCCGGCACGGATTGAGAAGTCCTCGAACTCGCCGAGGTCCTGGATCTGCCGGAGCGGATCGACTCTGGAGATGCGCGACAGGTACAGGAGGGCCTCCGTCCGCACGCCGAGGTCCGGGTCCCGCAGCATCACGGGCATCAGCTCCGCCGCCCCCTCGTCTTCCCCGGCGCCAAGGATCGAGAGCGACCGCCGGCGCACGTCGGCCACGGGGTGGACGAGCAGCTTGCGCAGCGCCGGATGGAACCGGCGGTTCGGGTGATCGGCAATGAGGTCGAGGGCGTACGCGATCTCCGCAGGATCCTCCGCCTCGAGCTTCTCGCGCAGCAGGTCGCCGGCGGACCGCTCCGTCCCCAATACGGCCCGGTCCCGCTCGGCGTCGAGCCGGTGGCGGTGGATGCTCTCGTGAATCGTGCGGACGTACTCCCCGCGCAGGCGCCAGGCGAGCAGCGCCCAGCACGTGAGCGTCACGAGGTTGAACGCCGCCGTGCCGCGGAGCCCGAACTGCAGCCCCGGCAGCATCAGGAACCCCCGCGTCGTGAGCCCGAGCAGCACGGCCCCCACGGCGTCCGCCACCCGGTTGACGACGATGTCGATGGCGTTCTTGACGTGGGCGCGGCGCCCAGGGGGGATGGGGAGGTAGAGGAGCTCGTAGCTGGCCTTGTCGATCGAAAACCGGAGGCCCTGGTCGAAGGCATTGGTGATCAGCACGGGCCAGAAGAGCGGCACCATCAGGATGAACAGATTTCCTGTCGCCAGCGCGAACGGGAGCACGACGATGGCGGCGGTGAGGCCGAAGTGGCGGAGCAGGCGGCCCGTGACGAGGAGCTGGAGGGCGAAGCTCGCGATGCCCAGCACGAAGTTGAAGGTGCCGAAGAAGCGCGTGAGAGCGTCCGCGTCCCCGCCAAAGCGCGCCTCGGCAACGACGCTCAGCTGGAATGCCGTCCACTGCGTGGCAATGGCCGTTAGGAAGGCCAGCGCGGCAATGTGCCTGAGATACGGCGTCGCGAGGATCTCCCGCCTGGTCTGGCGGAAGGGCTGGGCGACGCGTGGTCCGGAGTGGAGCGCCCTGGTTGACGGCATCCACAGCTTCGCTACCAGCACGATCGCGGCAGCAATCAGCAGCAGGACCGCAATGACGAGCATCAGGTTGACGGCCCCGCCGGCCGGCTCCACGAGATACCGTGCGAGCACGCCCCCCGCGATGGCCCCGAGCGAGGCCCCCGAGCCAATCAGGCCGAAGAGCCGCTTGGCCTGGCGGAGATCGAACAGCGAGTTCGCGAAGCTCCAGGCCTGCACCGGCGCAATCACGCCGTAGCAGTTCACCCAGACGAAGAAGATGCCCGGGAGCAGCTCGAACGGGTGGAACCGGAAGGCGTACCAGAACGCCACGACGTTCAGGCTGAAGAAGACGAGGGTGCCGATGGCCACCGTCCGGGTGCCGAACCGGGCGGTGATCCGCGTGTAGATCGGCACGAAGATCGACAGCACGAGCGGCACCGCGGCGTAGACGTACACGAGGGCGTACGGCCCGTACTGCCTCAGGAAGAGGCCGTTGCGTACGGGCTTGGCCAGCAGGAAGCCGGCAACGACAACCGCAATGTAGAGGAAGGAGAGGAGAACGGGGAGACCTTCGCCGGGCCTGACGTCCAGAAACCGGCGGAGCCGCGGGAGCACGATGGCGGCAGTTTACTTCAGGTTGCGCTTGCCTTAGGCTGGACCCCCCATGTCCCTGCAGCGCCTGTTGTCGCCCCTGGTCGACCTCCGCAAGGAAGAAGGACCCACCGCGTTCCTGATGTTCGCCTACTCCTTCCTGGCGATGGCGTCGTACAACACGATCAAGCCGTTCACGAGGGCGGCCTTCATCACCGATCTCGGCGCCGAGAACCTCCCTTACGTCCTGCTGGCCTCCGGCTTCATCATCGGCATCCTGATGACGGGCTACGCGTGGAGCCTGGCCCGCCTCCCGCAGCGCTGGGCGCTGGCGCTCGTCCAGGTGCTGATGACCGGCGTTCTGCTCGCGTTCTGGTCTCTCTTCCAGACCGGCGCCACCTGGGTGTCGGTGGCCTTCTACGTGATGGCGAACATGCTGGGGGTGCTGCTCATCAGCCAGTTCTGGACTGTCGCGAACCTGGTCTACGACCCGCGGCAGGCCAAGCGGTTGTTCGGGTTCATCGGCGCTGGGGCCCCGCTTGGCGGCATCGCCGGTGCGGCGCTTGCCTCTACCGCCACCCGGATCGGCTCCACGAACCTCATCCTGCCAAGCGCCGCCCTCATGCTCCTCTGCGCCGGTGTCGTGGCGTACATCGTCGGGCGCGAGCGCGTGGAGGCGGACCCGCTGGTGACCGTGAAGGAGGAAAAGGGGGTCAGCCTCACCGAGGCGTTCACCCTGCTCAGCCAGTCGAAGCACCTGCAGATCATCGCGCTCGTGATCAGCTTTGCGTCGATCGGGGCGGCCATCATCGAGCAGCAGCTCAACATGGCGGCTGCCGCGGCCAAGGGGGAAGGGGCCACCGACGCGATCACGACATTCCTGGCGCAGGTGGCCCTGTGGACGGGGACGATCGGCTTCATCATCCAGATCTGGCTCACGAGCAAGATCCACCGGTACCTGGGGATCGGTTTCGCGCTGCTCGTCCTGCCGATCAGCATGGGCACGAGCGCCGTGGTGATGCTTCTGAACGGCGCGCTCTGGGCGCCGGCCCTCGCGCGCGTGCTGGATCAGTCGCTCCGCTACACGGTGGACAAGACCACCCGCGAGATCCTCTTCCTGCCGCTGCCTGGCGCCATCAAGCTGAAGGCGAAGTCGTTCGTTGACGTGACTGTCGATCGCGGCGCCAAGGCGCTCGGCGCGATCCTGCTGCTCGTGCTCGTCCAGCCGTGGGGGCTGAACCTGAACTGGCAGCGGCTGAGCTATGCAAGCGTCGTGATGGTCGGCCTCTGGATCCTGATGGCGATCCACGCCAAGCGCGGGTACCTGGCGGCTTTTCGCGGGAGCATCGAGCGGCGCGACCTGGCGCCGGCCGAGATGCGGCTCGACGCGGCGGATCTCTCCACGATCGAGACGCTCGTTCAGGAGCTCGCCAACCCGGACCCGGACCGCGTGGTGTACGCGATCGAGGTGCTCGAATCGCTCGACAAGCGGAGCCTCGTCACGCCGCTGCTGCTGTATCACGAGTCCCCCAAGGTCCGCGCCCGGGCGCTCGGGGCCCTGGCCGCCTCCCGCAGCGACCTCGCGAAGCAGTGGGCCCCCAACATCCGCCGCCTGCTCGACGACCAGGATCCGGTCGTGCGGGCCCGCGCCATCGTGGCGCTCGGGGCGGTAAGCAACGAAGACGCGGCATCGCTCGCACGGCCGATGCTGGCCGACACCAACCCGCGCATCCGCGCGACGGCAGCGGTGGCGCTTGCCGGCAGCACCCGGCCCGGGGATCTCGACGTGGCGGAGGCCACGCTCATCAGCATCATCAACGACACGTCGGAGCCCACACGGCGCGCGCGCCGCGACGTGGCGGGGGCGGTGCGGGGGACGACGGAAGCCCGGTTCCGCAGGCTGCTCATCCCGCTGCTGTACGACCCGGCCCCCGATGTCGCAGACGAGGCGATGGAGAGCGTCCGCGAGGGAGGGGCGCACGACTTCATGTTCGTGCCGACCCTGATCTCGCTGCTGCGCCACCGGCGGCTCAAGGGCAGCGCCCGGAACGTCCTGGTGAGCTATGGCGAAGGGGTGGTGGACGTGCTCGCCCACTTCCTGCGGGATCCGGAGGAAGACATCTGGGTGCGGCGCCACATCCCGGCCACGCTCGCCCTGATCCCCTCGCAGCGGACGGTGGGGGTGCTGACCGCCGCGCTCGAAGACCGGGACGGGTTCATCCGCTACAAGGCGGTAACGGCACTCGAGCGCCTGCGCCGCAGCGATGTCGCGCTGTCGTTTCCTGAAGCCCCTGTCGAGGCGCTGGCGATTGTCGAGTCGCGCCGGTACTTCACCTACCTCTCGCTGCACCACAACCTTGTCGGGCTGAAGCGGGTGCCCGAAGGCTCGCTGCTGGCGCTTGCGCTCGACCAGAAGATGGCGCGGATGAAGGATCGGATTTACCGCCTGCTCTCGCTCATCTATCCCTGGCGCGACATCAGCGCGGCGCAGTGGACGCTCGAGCATGGCGACAGCCGCGGCCGTGCGAGTGCCTCCGAGTATCTCGACAACATCCTCACGGGGCAGATTCGGCGCCGGCTCATGCCGCTGCTCGAAGACATGCCGCTCGAGGAAAAGGTCCGCCGCGGCAACGTCCTGATCAAGACGCGCCCGCGCGACCTCGAGGAAACGCTCCTCCAGCTCATCAATGACGACGACCAGGTCGTGGCGGCGTGCGCGATCGACGCGGCACGCCGGAACGGCGTCTGGACCCTCGCCGAAGACATCGAGCACGTCCTCGCGCACCGTGACGCGCACGACTGGCACGTCTTCGAGGCCGCCTCGTGGGCGCTGGCCGAACGGCGCATGCCGGCCGAACGCCGCCGCGAGCTCTGGCACGAGCCGCTGCCCGCCGCGGAGCTTGCCGAGCGGCTGCGGGAGCTTCCGCTGTTCGCCTCCGTCACTGTCGATGAGCTGTTCAGGATCGCCTCGGCTGCGCGCCAGGTCCGTCACGAGTCGGGCGCGGTCCTGCTCCAGGAAGGCTCGGTCCCCGAAAGCACCCACCTCCTCCTCGACGGCCGCGTCGTCTCCACGAGCCGGACCGGGGCGCCGGGCGCGCTGCAGGCACCAGCAGCGCTGGGATTCGCGGAAGCGCTGTCGGGCACGTCGATGCCCGACACCGTGCGCACCGAGGGGCGTGCCGTCACGCTGGCCATGAGCGTCGAGGAGCTCCGCACGCTGCTGGCCGACAACACGGATCTCGTGGCCGGGCTCTTCAGAACGCTGTCGGACGTACTCGAGGCGGGCACCGGGCCCCTTCAGCAGACCGGTGCGGGGGCGGAGTTCGAGCGGCTGGCCGCGGGCGGGTTGTCACCGGTCGAGAAGGTCCTGGCGCTGCAGAACGTGCCGCTGTTCTCGCGCGTCTCGGCCGAGGAGATGCGGGAGCTTGCCGAGATCACGCAGACCGTGCGGCTGCAGCCGGGGAAGGGGCTGTTCCCGGAGTCGGCCGCGCCGGCGCTCTGGGTAATCCTGTCCGGGGAACTGAGGGTTTCGGGACAGGCCGGACGCGCGGTGATCCCGACAACCGCGCGTGCGGGGGACGTGGTTGGCGCCGTGAGCACGATGGCCGGGCGTCCGCTCGGGCTGTCAGCCGACGTGACACGAGAAGGGGTCGCGCTGCGGCTGGATCGCGAGGATCTGTTTGCCCTGCTCGGCGAACGGCCCGACCTGCTGCGCCAGATGTTCTCCGGGATGTTCCGCGGGGAGTCCGCCCGGCTGCTCGATACGAGTGCGTAGAAGCTCAACTCCCAACTCCCAACTCCCAACTCCCAACGCCCAACGCCCAACTACCAACGCGCAGGTCAACTCCCAAGATCAATTTGGGAGTTGGAGGTTGGGAGTTGGGAGTTGGGAATTGGGAGTTGGGAATTATCGCTGGCGGCTCCTCTTGACCGCGTCCACTATGTGCCGGGCGGAGATGCCGAACTTCTCGATGAGCTCGTCGGGCTCACCGCTGCGCGGGATCCGGCGGATCGCCAGCCGCTGCACCGTCACGCCGGC
>Ga0183260_10000536_pt1 | contig 32179 bp, 31 predicted proteins | sample AntDrymUQ4972206_2_FD_129768 | JGI IMG/M metagenome (GOLD analysis project Ga0183260, IMG submission 129768) | Polar desert sand microbial communities from Dry Valleys, Antarctica - metaG UQ497 (22.06) (version 2) (version 2) | ecosystem: Environmental > Terrestrial > Soil > Desert | place...
CAGCCGGGCTCGCGCGCTCGCCGGCTGGCCGCCTCTGATCCCGGTTCGCACCGGCGCGTTGCGACGTTCCGGTCCCGGCGGCGGCTCCGCGCTCCCCGACCGGTCCCGGCTGAAAGTGGCCGCAACCACCTATGCCGACACCGTCTCGGAGGGGCTGCCGGCCGCATGGGTGCGGGCGGTGCGGTCGGCGGTCGGCGGGTCCGGCCGGCGGCTCACAGCGGGGCTGGCCCCGGTGGCGTCGCGCCGCGGCCGCGGCCGAACCTTGATCCCGATCCTGCCGGCGGTCGTCCTCCAGCTCGGCCTCCTGGTCGCCGCGGCCGCCGCGATCTACTGGCAGCTCACGGCCGAGCCAGACGGCAGGCGGGGGTTCATCTCGGCCGCGGTCGCGCTGGGTCTCGGGCTGGCCCTCGATCCGGTCCTCGGCGGCTGGGCGTCCCTGCGGGCCGCCACCAGCGCCGAGGGGGCGGCCGAGGCGCTTCGGCAGCAGGTGGCCGCGGTGGCCGACGAGGAGGTCGTACGCCCGGTGGCCGCCGAGCTGGAGGCCCACGACGAGTGCCAGCGCGGCCTGGACGCCGCTCGGGCCAGTTCCAGCCACGAGGTCGCCACCACCTAGGCTCGTCGGCCGTGGCCGACTACGTCTTCCAGCTCCGCAGCGTGCGAAAGAGGCTCGGGGACAAGGTCGTCCTCGACGACGTCACGCTCGCGTTCCTGCACGGCGCCAAGATCGGCGTCGTCGGCCCCAACGGCACCGGCAAGTCCACCCTGCTCAAGGTGATGGCCGGTCTCGAGCACCCCAACAACGGCGACGCGATCAAGGATGCCGATGCGTCGGTCGGCATCTTGCTGCAGGAGCCGCCGCTGACCGAGGACAAGACCGTGCTCGAGAACGTCGAGGAGGCGGTCTCGGGGGTGCTGGGCAAGAAGGCCCGCTTCGACCAGATCTCTGCCGAGCTCGCCGACCCGGACGCCGACTACGACACGCTGCTCGCGGAGATGGGTGAGCTGCAGACCGACCTCGACCACGCCCGCGCCTGGGACCTCGACGCCCGGCTGGAGCAGGCGATGGACGCGTTGCGCTGCCCGCCTGGGGACTCGCCGGTCGGGCACCTCAGCGGTGGCGAGCGCCGCCGCGTCGCGCTGTGCAAGCTCCTGCTCGAGCAGCCCGACCTGCTGCTGCTCGACGAGCCGACCAACCACCTCGACGCAGAGAGCGTCCAGTGGCTCGAGACCCATCTCGCCGCGTACGCGGGGGCGGTGCTGGCGATCACCCACGACCGCTACTTCCTCGACAACGTGGCGGAGTGGATCCTCGAGCTCGACCGCGGCCGGACCTACCCGTACGAAGGCAACTACTCCACCTACCTCGAAACCAAGCAGCAGCGACTCCAGGTGGAGGGGCGAAAGGACGCCAAGCGGCAGAAGATCCTGGAGCGCGAGCTGGAGTGGGTGCGGTCCAGCCCGAAGGCGCGGCAGGCTAAGAACCGGGCCCGGCTGGCCCGCTACGAGGAGCTGGCCACCGAGGCCGAGAGGGCGCGCAAGCTCGACTTCGAGGAGATCAACATCCCGCCGGGGCCACGGCTCGGCGACGTCGTGCTCGACGCTCGCGGGCTGACCAAGGGGTTCGACGGCCGCGCCCTCATGCACGACCTGTCCTTCTCACTGCCGCGCGCCGGCATCGTCGGGATCGTCGGTCCCAACGGCGTTGGCAAGTCGACGCTCTTCCGCATGGTCGTCGGCGAGGAGACACCGGACGCCGGTGAGCTCGCCGTCGGTGCCACCGTGTCGGTGGCTTACGTCGACCAGAGCCGCGGTCGGCTCGATCCGGGCAAGAGCGTGTGGGAGCTGGTCTCCGACGGGCTCGACCACATCAAGGTCGCGCACTTCGAGATGCCCAGCCGCGCCTACGTCGCGTCGTTCGGCTTCAAGGGGCCGGACCAGCAGAAGCCGGTCGGCGTGCTGTCCGGTGGCGAGCGCAACCGGCTCAACCTCGCGCTCACCCTAAAGCTCGGCGGCAACCTGATCCTGCTCGACGAGCCGACCAACGACCTCGACGTCGAGACACTGCAGTCGTTGGAGGACGCGCTGCTGGAGTTTCCGGGCTGCGCGGTCGTTGTCTCGCACGACCGCTGGTTCCTCGACCGGGTCGCCACCCACATCCTGGCGTGGGAGGGCGACGCGCAGGACCCCGCGCGGTGGTTCTGGTACGAGGGCAACTTCGCCGACTACGAGGCGAACAAGGTGCAGCGGCTCGGCGCCGAGGCGGCTCGGCCGCACCGCGTCACCTACCGTCGGCTCACCCGGGACTGACGACCTCGGGGCTGGCGACCTCGGGACTGGCGACCTCGAGACTGGCGACACCCGTGCCGAGGTGTCTGGACGTGGCGGCGAAGACTCGGCCGAGCGCGGCGAAGTCGTCATCGGCGGCCAGGTCGACCAGGTAGTCGCGGACGCCGGCCACATGGATCGGCGCCGCCACGGTGAGCAGCTCCCAGCCAGCGTTGGTCAGCGTCGCAACCACCCCGCGACCGTCGGTCGGACAGGCTCCGCGGGACACCGCCCCTGTCTTCTCCAGGCGGGCGACCGTATGCGTGACCCGGCTGCGGGAGTGCGAGAGCGACGAGGCGAGCTCGGCCATCCGCAGCTGGCGGTCCGGCGCCTCCGATAGCCGGACGAGCACCTCGTACTCCGGCAGCGAGATGCCGAAGCGCAGGCGCAGGTCACGGTCGAGCTGGTCGAACAGCCGGGTGGCGCCGGAGACGAAGGCGCGCCACGAGGCCTGCTGCTTGCCGTCCAGCCAGCGGGTGCCGGTGTCTGTGGCGGCGCGAGCTACGGGGGTGGCCTGGGTCACGGGTGCCAGTCTACCGGGAATAGTTGACGGTTGAAGTTGTTAGAGTGATTGCACGCTCAATCACTCTTTCCGTGAGGAGCATCATGAACAGCACCTCCACAGCCTTGAGCACCGCCCCCGCCCTCGAGCCGGGGACCTGGCATGTCGACCCGGCGCACTCCGAGATCGCGTTCACCGTCCGGCACCTGATGAGCAAGGTGCGCGGTGTGTTCCGCGAGTTCGAGGGGCAGGTCGACATCGCCGATGACGTCAACGACTCGCGTGCGCAAGCCACCATCCAGCTGTCGTCCGTCGACACCGGCGCCGCGCAGCGTGACGACCACCTGCGCTCCAGCGACTTCTTCGACGTGCAGTCCAAGCCGACCATGACGTTCATCTCGACCTCGCTGGGTCAGGGCGACGGCGGTCACGTTCTCACCGGCGACCTGATGGTCAACGGCACCACCTTGCCGGTCGAGCTCGCGGTCGAACTGCTCGGCACCGAGGTCGACGGGTACGGTCGTACGGTCGTCGGGTTCGACGCCACCGGCGAGGTCAACCGCAAGGACTTCGGCGTCGACTGGAACATGCCGCTCGACGGCGGCCGTTTCCTGGTCGGCGACAAGGTCGCGCTCAGCCTGTCCATCCAGGCGGTCAAGCAGTCCTGACCGCCCGGTCTTTGGGAGACCGAGCGTCGGGGTGCGGTTAGGACAGGCGTTCGAGCACGAGCGCCATGCCCTGGCCGCCCCCAACGCACATGGTGACCAGCCCGACCTGCTTGTCGTGCCAGTCCAGCGAGTTGAGCATCGTCGTCTGCAGCCGGGCGCCGGTCATGCCGAACGGGTGACCGACCGCGATCGCTCCGCCGTTGACGTTGAGCCGGTCGATGTCGATGCCGAGGTCCTGGTAGGACGGCACGACCTGTGCGGCGAACGCCTCGTTGATCTCGATCAGGTCGATGTCGCCGATGCTCATCTCGGCGCGGCCGAGCGCCTGCCGGGACGCCTCCACCGGCCCGAGGCCCATGATCTCGGGCGCGAGCGCCGTGACGCCCGTCGACACGATCCGGGCCAGCGGGGTGATCCTGAGCTCGCGCGCCTTGTCGGCGGACATCACGACCACGGCTGCGGCGCCGTCGTTGAGCGGGCAGCAGTTGCCGGCGGTGACCACGCCGTCCGGCCGGAAGACCGGCTTCAGCCCGGCTACCCCCTCCATCGTCACCCCGGGGCGTGGACCGTCGTCAGCCTCGACGACCGCACTGCTAGGTGTGGTGACCGGCGTGATCTCGCGCTCCCAGAAGCCGTCGGCGATCGCCTTCTCGGCCAGGTTCTGGCTGCGTACGCCGAACTCGTCGAGCTCCTCGCGGCTCAGGCCGCGCATCCGCGCGACGTTCTCCGCGGTCTGGCCCATCGCCAGGTAGATGTCGGGCAGCTCGCCGTCCTCGCGCGGGTCGTGCCAGTCGGCACCGTTGGTCGCGCTGTTCCGGCTGCGCTCCTGGGCGGCGTCGAAGACGGGGTTCATCGTCTCCGGCCAGCTGTCCGAGTTGCCCTTGCGGTAGCGCGACACCGTCTCCACCCCGGCCGAGACGAACACGTCGCCCTCGCCGGCTCGGATCGCGTGGAACGCCATCCGAGTGGTCTGCACGCTGGAGGCGCAGTAGCGGGTGACTGTCACCGCTGGGAGGCGGTCGTAGCCGAGCAGGGTGGCGACCACGCGGCCCATGTTGAAGCCCTGCTCGCCCCCGGGCAGCCCGCACCCGAGGTAGAGGTCGTCGATGTCGGTGGGGTCGAGCTCGGGCACCTTGTCCAGCACGGCGCGGACGACCGTCGCGGCAAGGTCGTCCGGTCGTACGTCGACCAGCGAGCCCTTGCCGGCCCGGCCGATCGGCGACCGGGCAGCGGCAACAATGACGGCTTCGCGCATGCCCTCAGGCTAACCAGTGCAGAGGCCGGCCCGGCAGGATGGGCGCATGGCACGGCACGTGGTGGAGCTCAAGCCCCGGTGGGCCGACATGGACGCGTACGGCCACGTGAACAACGTCACCTGGCTGGAATACCTGCAGGAGGCCCGGATTGACTTGTTCTTCGTGCACGCCCCGACCCGGGGCACCGACCGGCTGGCAGAGGGCGTCGTCGTCGCCAGGGCGGAGATCGACTACCGCCGACCACTGGTGTTCCGGCCCGACCCCGTACGGATCGAGATGTGGGTGTCGAGGGTCGGGGCAGCGGCGTTCGACGTCGAGTACGAGGTGCTGGACGTCGAGGACGACGGCACCCGCATCGTGTATGCGCGCGCGGCAACCGTGCTGGTGCCGGTGACGCTCGGCGACGGACGGCCGCGGCGGCTCACCGCGGAGGAACGGTCGGTACTGACCGCGCTGGCTGACGATCCGGCGCCGGATCGTCCTGGGTGTTGACCAGGAACAGCGACGCCCGCTGCACGTACTCCCAGAACCGCGCGTCCAGCTCCGGGGGCAGCGCGGCCTCGTCGAGCGCGATCCGGAAGTGCGCCAGCCACCGCTCGCGGGCCTGGTGGGTCACCGCGAAGGGGGCGTGCCGCATCCGCAACCGCGGGTGCCCGCGCTCGGCCTGGTAGGCCGTAGGGCCACCCCAGTACTGGACCAGGAACATTCGCAGCCGTCGCTCGGCCGCGCTCAGGTCGGCATCGGGATAGAGCGGGCGCAGCACCGGGTCGTCGGCGACCCCGGCGTAGAAGCGGGCCACAATGCCGGCGATCGTCGACTCGCCGCCGACCGCCTCGTAGAAGCTCTGCGCCGCCTGCCCGCTCACCGCACCCATCCTGCCCGGTGTCCCTTCGCCGGTCACGGGCGGAGGTCCGCCGACGAGTCCGCCGCGAGTCGCTCGGCGGCCCTGGCGATGTTGCGCTGCATCCCACCGAAGACCAACCCGTGGAACGGGTATACAGCCCACCAGTACGCGTGCCCCAGCGCACCGTTGGGGTGGAACAGGGCGCGCTGCCGGAAGGTGGCGCCGCCACCGTTGGCCGGTTCGACCTCGAGCTCGAGCCAGGCGAGTCCTGGCAGCCGCATCTCCGCGCGCAGCCGCAGGAACCGACCCTCCTCGGCCTCCTCCACCCGCCACCAGTCCAACGCGTCGCCGACAACGAGGTCGCGGGGGTGGCGCCTGCCTCGGCGCAGCCCCGGCCCACCGCTCAGCCGATCCAGCACGCCACGCAGCCTCCAGGCAAGCGGGAACGAGTACCAGCCGTTCTCGCCGCCGATGCCCTCGACGATCCGCCACACCGCCTCCGGAGGGGCTGCCACCTCGCAGTGGCGTTCGTCCAGGAAGAGGTCGCCGCCGGTCCAGTCGGGGTCGGACGGCAGCGGGTCGCTCGGAGCGCCAGCGGTGGTCGCGGACGACCACCGGGTCGGTACCTCGAGGTTCTGGATACGGCTCAGCGCCAGCTCGACGGCGCGCTCGAACCCGATCAGACCGTCGGCCGGGTCGGGCACGTGCTCGGCGATGTCGTGCTCGGAGGCCACCGCCGTGTGCTTGACCGACTCCACCAGCGGTCTGGCCAGGCCGCTCGGCACCGGGGTCACCAGTCCGACCCACAGGCTCGACAGCCGTGGCGTGAGCACCGGCACTCGCAGCATCCGCCGACGCGGCAGCCCGGCGACCGCGGCGTACCGCACCATCATCTGCTTGTACGACAAGACGTCGGGACCACCGATGTCGAAGGCCCGGTTGACGTGTGCTGGCAGGGTGGCGCAGCCGACCAGGTAGCGCAGCACATCCCGGATCGCGATCGGCTGCAGCCTGCTGTCCACCCAGCGTGGGGTCACCATCGCCGGCAGCCGTTCGGTGAGGTAGCGCAGCATCTCGAAACTCGCCGAGCCCGATCCGATGACCACGGCTGCGCGCAACACCGCCGTCGGGACCCCCGAGTCGAGCAGGATGTGTCCCACTCGCTCGCGGGACGCCAGATGGGTGCTGAGCTCCTCGCCCCGGGGGGCCAGGCCGCAGAGGTAGACCAGCCGTCCCACGTCGGCCCCGGCGGCCGCGTCGGCGAAGCCGCGTGCCATGCGCGCCTCGGTGGCAGCGAAGTCGGGGCCGCTGCCGATCGAGTGCAGCAGGTAGTAGGCGACGTCGACCCGGTCGAGCGCGGCGCGGATCGCGTCCGGATCGGCCGCGTCGGCCACCGCGACGTCGACATCGTCCGCCCATGCGTGCCCACGCAGCCGGGCCGGGTCGCGGACCATGACGCGGACCCGGTGCCCGGCGGCGAGCAGCTCCGGCGCGAGCCGGCCGCCGACGTACCCGGTCGCCCCGGTGACCAAGCACAGCATCAGGCGCTGGCCCCGCCGCCTGCTGCACCGGCCTCCTTGTCGGCATCGTCGTTGCCCGACGGAGCGTCGGGGTCGACCAGCGGCTCGCCCTGGCGCATCCACACCACCCGTTGCGGGAACGGGATCTCGATGTTCAGCTCGTCGAAGCGGTCCTTGATCCGCTCGCGCAGCTCGCGGGCGACGTTCCACTGCTCCAGCGGTGCGGTCTTGAGCACGACGCGGACGACGATCGAGTCCGGGTCCCACCGCTCGACACCCCACACCTCCGGCTCCTCGAGGATGAGCGGCCGGTAGTCCGGGTCCTCGTACAGCCGGTGTGCGGTGTCCTTCAGGATGCCGCGGATGTTGCCGAGGTCCTCGCCGTACGCCACTGGGATGTCGAGCACGGTGCGGGCCCAGTTCTGGCTCATGTTGCCGACCCGGGCGACCTCGCCGTTACGCACGTACCAGACCGTGCCGTTGACGTCACGCAGCCTGGTCACCCGGAGCCCCACCGCCTCGACGGATCCGGTGGCCTCGCCGATGTCGATCACGTCGCCGACGCCGTACTGGTCCTCGAGGATCATGAAGACACCGGACAGGAAGTCGGCGACCAGGCTCTGCGCGCCGAAACCAAGGGCGACGCCGAGGATTCCTGCGCTCGCGATCAGCGGGGCGATGTCGTAGCCCAGCTCGGAGACCGCCATGAAGATGGCGACGGTGAAGATGACGCCGGTGGCGATCGACTTGAGCAGCGATCCCATCGTGTTGGCGCGCTGCTCGCGGCGCTCGAACGTCGCCTTGTTCGCGACCGCCAGCTTCTCCGCCGACTTGCCGCGTTGCAGGACCCCGGGGACGGTGCCGACGGCCGCTTTGCGGGTGATCCGGTCGATCAGCCGGTGCGCGAGCCAGCGGACGATGACCGCGAGCAGGAGCAGTCCGACGATCGCGGCCGGCTTGGCGACGAACCACTGCACTGCCTCGGCCGCGGTCTCGCTGCCGGTGTACTCGTTGACCAGCTGGCAGAGGGTGTCGGAGGTCTCGCAGTCGAGGATGCCGTCGGCGTTGGGCAGGCTGGGCACGAGCTTCCTCTCCGGTGGTGCGGGTCAGCTGGGCAAGCGTGTCACGGCGCGGCCGGTGGCCACGCGTGCGGGCCGGTGAACGGCGTCGCCGGGTGCGGCCACCGCTCATCGACGACGCAGGCGGCCTCGACCTGGGCCGCCAGCTGCAGAACCAGCTCGTCGGCTCCCGGCCGGCTAGCCAGCATGACCCCAACCGGCAGCCCGTCCGGGGTCCAGTGCATCGGCAGCGACACCGCGGGCATGCCGGTGACGTTCCAGATCGCGGTGAACGGGGTGAACGCCTTCTGCGCCTCGAAGTCGCCGGCGGGGTCGTCGTCGTCCCGTAGCTCGCCAACCAGGACGGGTGGTTGCGCAAGCGTCGGGGTCAGCACCGCGTCGTAGGGCGCGAGCGAGCGCAGCACCGCCGCGCCGGACTGGCGCATGCCGATCAGCGCGTTGATGGCTCCTGGGCCGTCCAGCGCGCGGCCGCGCTCGCGCAGCCAGCGGGTCAGTGGACGCAGCTCGGCCTCGCGCTCCGGAGGCAGCGGCCAGGAAGCTGAGCCGACCGACCACACCCGTTCGAAGACCGGCACGGTCGACGGCGGCAGCTCCAGCTCGACGTCCTCGACCCGGTGGCCGAGCCGCTCGAGCAGCTCGGCGGCGCGCTCGTACCCGGCAATGACCTCCGGATGCACGGGCCCGTCCGATATCGGTGGTCGCGCGAACCGTGCGATCCGTAGGGGTGTGGGCGGACGGTCGCAGCTGGCGAGGAACGTGTCGCCGGGCGGCAGCGGCGCGGCCCAGGACGGGTCACCAACCGCCGGCCCCGCCATCGCGTCGAGCAGGGCGGCCGCGTCGCGAACGGTGGTGGCGAGCGGGCCGGCCGCCGCGAGGCCGCTGAAGTCCCCGAACAGCGGCGCCGAGCTGACCCGGCCCCGGCTCGGCTTCAGTCCGACCAGCCCGCACACGCTGGCGGGGATCCGGATCGAGCCGCCCCCGTCGGATCCTTGCGCGATCGGCAGCAGTCCCGCCGCCACGGCGGCGGCGGCACCGCCGGACGAGCCGCCGGCGGAGCGGCTCAGGTTGTACGGGGTGCGGGCGGGGGGTGCGACCTCCGGTTCGGTGTAGCAGGGCGAACCGAACTCCGGGGTGTTGGTCTTGCCGAGGCTGACCAGGCCGGCGCGCTCGATCCGCAGCACCACCTCGTCCGACTCTCGCGGCACGGTGTCGACGGTGACCACCGACCCAAAGGTCGTACGTACGCCGGCGGTGGCGTTGAGATCCTTGATGCCGGTCGGGACGCCCAGCAACGGCGCCGCGCCGGCGGCGTCTTCTCGCAGCTGCCGGGTCGCGGCGTCAGCGGCCCCTCGCGCGAGCTCGCTGGTGACGGTGACGAACGCGCCGACCTCGTCGGAGTGCTCCTCGACCCGCGCGAGAAGGTGGTCCACGGCCTCCCGCGGAGTGGTGTCACCGGTGCGGTAGGCAGCCGCCAGCTCGAGTCCGGTGAGCTCGTGCAACTCGGCCACTCGGTCAGTATGTGGGACCGGATACCGTAGCCGGTATGCATCCCGCCACTGCGCCGGAGACGTGGGCCGATCCCGACGCGCTGCCGCTGCTGCAGGCGCTGCTGCTGTTCGTGGGTGTCCCACTGGGGCTCGTCATCGTCATCTCGCTGCTGGCAGCGGCGCCGGCGATCGCCCGCGCCTCGCGTCAGCGGCGCGACGCCGACGCGTTTGCCCAGCCGAGGTGGTTCGGCGGGCCGTCGGTGGACGCCAGGTCTGAGCGGCGCGCGCTCGGGCGGGGTTCGGCCGACGCCCAGTCCGAGACTGAGTCTCACGCTGAGTCCGACGCCGGGGGAGGCGCCGGTGCCCGGTGGTGACGTGTTCAACCTCGACCAGCGGCGCGCCATCGACCGCGCCCGTCTCGACGCGAACCGGTCCTCCGGGCTGACCTTTCATGTCTACGTGGGTGCGGGTGGCGACGACCCCCGGTCCATCGCCAGGGCCATGCTCCGCGAGCTGCCGGACAGCGGCTCGGGAGTGCTCGTGCTGGTCGACCCGGTGGGCAGGGCGCTGGAGATCGTCACCGGGTTGCAGGCGCGGCGGTTGCTCGACGACGCCGCCTGCGCGCTGGTCGCGCTGTCCATGCAGGGCGCCTTCGCGGCCGGTGACCTCGCCGGTGGGATCGCGCACGGTCTGCATCAGCTCGGCGACCACGCCCGCCGCCCCCAGACCCTCCATGAACAGCGTTGAGAGTGACGCTGGTGTCCGATTCGTCCCGCGTGTCGTCGCAGAAACGTCACTCTCAGGGGAGCGGGGTGCTCTCTGCGGAGCGGGACTAGGCCGCGTCCCGGACGCGGGCGCGCAGCGCCCGCTCCAGGTCGGCCAGCCCCTCGCTGACCAGGCGCCGGGCGGCCGGGTTGGCGTCGGTGCTCGACAGCCAGGCGCGCACCCGGTCCCGGGTCGCCTCGTCGACGACGGTCACCGGGAACATCCAGGTCAGGATCAGGGTCGCGCGGTACGTGCCCTTGGATTCCCACACCGACGCGGCCACATCGAGGTAGTGCTCGACGTACGGTGCCAGCAGCTCGGCCTGTTCGGGCACGCCGAACGCGAGCGCAATCGAACGCTGGGTCTCGTTGGGCACGTCCTCGCGGACCACGACGTCCTGCCAGGCCCGCTCCTTGGCGCCGGCGTCTGGGCGGGACGCTCGAGCTGCCGCCGCGTGCTCCTGCCCGGCGATCGTGCTGTCGCGGGCCAGCTCCGCGTCGATCTCCGCGTCACCGATGGTGCCGCACCGCGCCAGCGCGGACGTCAGCACCCAGCGCAGGTCGGTGTCGACGTCGAGACCCTCGCGCACGACCGACCCGTCGAGCAGCCCGCGCAGCTCAGCGACGGCTTCGTCGGCGTGCGCCGCGGCCGCGTACGCGCGGGTGAACGCCAGCTGGTGGTCGCTGCCGGCCTCGGCCCGGCGCATCAGGTCGCGCAGCCCAGCCTCCCAGCGAGTCCGCAGCTCCGGCCGGGCGTCCGGGTCGCAGTAGGTCGACACGGCCAGCTGCGCCTGTCGGCACAGGGCACCCACGGCGGTGAGGTCGGACTCAGACTGCAACCCGCTCAGCACCAGCCGGACGTAGTCGCGGCTGGCCATCTCGGCGTCTCGCGTCATGTCCCATGCCGCCCCCCACACCAGCGCTCGTGGTAGCGACTCGACCAGGTCGCCGATCCCGTCGACCGCGGTGGCAAGCGACTGTTTGTCGAGCCGGATCTTGGTGTACGCGAGGTCGTCGTCGTTTACCAGCAGCAGGTCAGGTCGCTGCTCGCCGACCAGCTCCGGCACGGGCGTGAGGTCGCCCTGCACGTCCAGCTCGACCCGGCGCCGGCGGACGAGCCGCTCACCCTCGCGGTAGTAGAGCCCCACGGCGAGCCGATGCCGACGCAGGGTGGGGAACTGGTCCAGCGCGCTCTGCTCGATGCTGAACGACGTGTACCGGTCGTCGCCGTCCAGCTCGAAGACCGGGCGCATGGTATTCACCCCGGCGGTCTGCAGCCGCTCCTTGGCCCACGACCCGAGCTCACGGCCGGATGTCTCCTCCAGTGCGCCCAACAGGTCGGTCAGGTCGGTGTTGCCCCAGGCGTACCGCTGGAAGTACGTGCGCAGCCCGGCCACGAACTCGTCCTCGCCAACCCAGGCGACCAGCTGACGCAGCGCCGAGGCCCCCTTCGCGTACGTGATGCCGTCGAAGTTCACCTCGACCGCCTCGAGGTCCTCGTTGTCGGCGGCGATCGGGTGTGTCGACGGCTGCTGGTCCTGCTTGTACGCCCAGTTCTTGCGACCGTTGGTGAAGCCGGTCCACGCGTCGGTGTACTGCGTCGCGCGCGCGGAGCTGTGGTGCGCGGCCCACTCGGCGAACGACTCGTTGAGCCACAGGTCGTCCCACCAGCGCATCGTCACCAGGTCGCCGAACCACATGTGCGCCATCTCGTGCAGGATCGTGTTGGCCCTGGCCTCGTACGCGGCGGCGGTCTGCCGGCTGCGGAACACGTACTCGTCGCGGAAGGTGACGGCGCCGGCGTTCTCCATCGCGCCCATGTTGTATTCCGGTACGAACAGCTGGTCGTACTTGCCGAACGGGTACGGCATGCCGAACAGCGGCTCGAAGAACCCGAACCCCGACTTGGTGACCGCGAGGATCTCGTCGGCGTCGAGGTGCTCGGCCAGCGACCGGCGGCAGTAGACCCCGAGTGGGATCTCGCCGTCGGCGCCGGAGTACACGTCGCGGACCTCGTGGTAGTCCCCGGCGATCAGCGCGGTGACGTACGTCGACAGCCGCCCGGTCGGCACGAACCGCCACGTCGCCGCCCCGTCTCGGCCCTCCACCGGCTCGGGGTCGGGCGTCGGCGCGTTGGAGACGACCTTCCACCCGGAAGGGGCAGTGACGTGCAGCTCGAACGTCGCCTTGAGGTCGGGCTGCTCGAACGTGGTGTAGACCTGCCGCGCGTCGGGGACCTCGAACTGGCTGTAGAGGTAGACCCGGTCGTCGACCGGGTCCACGAAGCGGTGCAGGCCCTCGCCCACCCGCGAGTACGTGCAGTCGGCGACCACGTGCAGCTCGTTGTCGGCCTCGAGCCCGTCCAGAGCGATCCGGCTGTCGGCGTACGAGGTGGCCGGGTCGAGGGCGCGCCCGTTGAGCCGGATCTCGTGGACCCTGGCGTGGACGAGGTCGGCGAACGTCTCGGCGCCCGGCTCGGAACAGCTGAACCGGATCGTGGTCGTTGAGGGGAACGTCGTCTCCGACGCGGTCAGGTCGAGCTCGACCCGGTAGGAGTCGATCGACAGCAGCGCGGCCCTGCGCTGCGCCTCTTCACGAGTCAGGTTCTGCCCGGGCACCCCCGAATGGTGCCATGCACCGCCCGAGGGCACTATTCCGCTCTACTGCTGTCAGCTATCGCCCTCTGCGAGACTGGCGGAATGCGCGTCCACGTCGGGTCGGACCACGCCGGCTTCGAGCTCAAGACCGCTCTGCTGACCTGGCTCGCCGACCGGTCGTACGAGCCCGTCGACCATGGCCCGGCGTCGTTCGACCCCGACGACGACTACCCGACGTACTGCCTGCGAGCCGCGGAGGCCGTGACGGCGGACCCCGACAGCCTCGGCGTGGTGCTCGGCGGCTCCGGCAACGGCGAACAGATGGCGGCCAACAAGGTCGAGGGAGTGCGGGCCGCGTTGGTGTGGAACGAGGAGACCGCGCGGCTGGCACGCGAGCACAACGACGCGCTCGTGGTGGCCGTGGGCAGCCGGATGCACAGCACCGAGGAGGCGCTGCGGCTGGTCGAGGTGTTCCTTGGCACCCGGTTTGGGGGGGAACCGCGACACCTACGAAGGATCAGGCTGCTCAGCGAGTACGAGCGGTCAGGGTCGTTGCCACCCCTGCCTTGAGCCGCGCCGATTCCCGGTCCCGGGCCGGTCCGGGCGGCTATCGTCGATTCGTGGTCGACCTCCTCCCCGATGGTGCGCGTGCGCGCTCGGGGTCGCTGAACGACGTACGGCCGCGCCCGGACCGGCCACGCTGGTCCGACGACGCGCAGTCGTACGCGCTGATCGGCCTGTTCTTCGTCACCCTGGGCGCGACGATGCTGTCGATCACGCAGGAACAGTGGGTGCCGCTCGCCTCCTTCGCCGTGCCGCTGCTGCTCGGCATCCTGCTGCTGTCGCTCCCACGCTTCATCGTGCTGGTCGTCGTGCAGGCCGCCTGCGTCACCGGGGTTCTGCTGGTCATCGGCGCCACCTCGCTGCGGGTGTCGCTCGCGGTCGTGCTCGGCGTCTCCGCGCTGATCATGGTCGTGGCGGTAACCCGCAACCGGCTCGGTCCCACAGGTGAGTCGATGCTGATTGACCTGCGGGACAGGTTGCAGTCGCAGAGCGAGCTGCCGGAGCTCCCGGCTGGTTGGACCGCGCAGGCGGTGATGCGGTCCGCTGGTGGCGCGCAGTTCGCCGGCGACTTCATCGCGGCGGCGAAGACCCAGCGCGGCGCTGCGCTCGAGGTGGTCGTGGTTGACGTGTCCGGCAAGGGGCTGTCCGCTGGCACCCGGGCGCTTCAGCTGTCGGGTGCGTTCGGAGGACTGCTCGGCGCGCTGCCGCCGAACCGCTTCCTGACCGCTGCCAACGACTACCTGCTCCGACAGGAGTGGACCGAGGGGTTCGCGACCGCCGCGCACCTGTCGCTGAGCCTCACCACCGGCCATTTCGAGCTGCGTACCGCCGGGCACCCGCCGGGGGTGCAGCTGCACGCCGGGTCAGGCAAGTGGCAGGTACACGACTCGACCGGACCGGCGCTGGGCCTGCTCGAGGACGCCGACTTCGTCGCCACCACCGGGCGGCTGCAGCACGGGGACACGATGATGCTGTTCACCGACGGGCTGGTGGAGACGCCCGAGCGCGACTACACCCTCGGCATCGACAAGCTCGTGGGCGAGGCCGAGCGGATGGGACGGCAGGGTTTCAACGACGGCGCCCGCCGGCTGCTCGAGCGGCTCGACTCCGCCGCCGACGACCGGGCACTCGTGCTGCTGCACCGCCGCTAGGCTCCCCACCGGCGACGGGGCGTCGATAGAGCGTCGATAGAGCGTCGATAGGGGTTGAGCGTGCCGGAGGCCTTTCTCGTCGACGGCGTACGCACGCCGGTCGGCCGCTACGGCGGCGGGCTCGCCGCGGTGCGGCCGGACGACCTCGGGGGGCACGCGCTGCGGGCCCTGGTGGAACGCCACGACATCGACTGGGAGCGGGTCGACGACGTCGTGTTCGGCTGTGCCAACCAGGCAGGCGAGGACAACCGCAACGTCGCCCGGATGGCGGTGCTGCTGTCCGGCCTGCCGGAGACGGTGTCGGCGACGACGGTGAACCGGCTCTGCGGATCCGGCGCCGACGCGGTGGCCACCGCGGCCAGGAGCATCCGCGCCGGGGAGGCCGACCTCGTCGTCGCCGGCGGGGTCGAGTCGATGAGCCGCGCCCCGTACGTGCTGAACAAGCCGGAGCAGGCGTACGCGCGCGCCCCGCAGGTGTTCGACACCACCATCGGGTGGCGTTTCGTCAACGAGACGATGGAGCGCATCTACGGGACCGACTCGATGGGGGAGACCGCGGAGAACGTCGCGGCGGAGCACGGCATCGAGCGCGGCGACCAGGACGCGTTCGCGCTGCGCTCCCAGCAGCGGGCGCTGGCGGCGCGCGAGCGCGGCCGGTTCCGCAGCGAGATCGTGCCGGTGCCGGTGCCACAGGGACCGCCCAACCGACGCGGCACCCCGGTCGACATTGACGCTGACGAGCACCCACGGGAGACGACGCTGGAGGCGCTCGGTCGGCTGCGCCCGGCGTTCCGCCCCGACGGCAGCGTGACCGCGGGCAACTCCAGCGGCGTCAACGACGGGGCGGCGGCGCTGCTGGTCGCGTCCGAGCAGGCGGTCGAGCGGTACGGGTGGTCGCCGCTGGCCCGGGTAGTGGGCGCGGCCACGGCCGGTGTCGCACCCCGGCTGATGGGGATCGGGCCGGTACCCGCCAGCATGCGGGTGCTCGACCGCGCCGGCTGGAATGTCGACGACCTCGACGTGGTCGAGCTGAACGAGGCGTTCGCGGCGCAAGCGCTGGCCGTGCTCCGCGAGCTAGGGCTGCCGGACGCCGCCGACCACGTCAACCCCAACGGCGGCGCGATCGCGCTCGGGCACCCGCTCGGCATGAGCGGCGCGCGGCTGACCCTCACCGCTGGGCTCGAGCTCGCCGAGCGCGACGCGCAGCGGGCGCTGGTGACGATGTGCATCGGGGTGGGTCAGGGCATCGCGCTGCTGCTCGAGCGCACGTGAGCGGCGAGCCCGCGTGCAGAAAGCGCTAACCCAGCGGCAGCTCAACCGGGCGACGCTGAGCCGCCAGCTGCTGCTCGAGCGCGCCAACCTGTCTGCGCTGGCCGCGATCGAGCGCCTGATCGGCCTGCAGGCGCAGAGTCCCGCGGTGCCGTACCTCGCCCTCTGGAACCGGCTGAGAGGCTTCGACCCGGCCGAGCTTGCCGACCTGCTCCGGAGCCGCGCCGTCGTACGGATGGCGCTGATGCGGGCCACCATCCACCTGGTCTCCGCTCCGGACGCGCCGGGCGGCGGGAGCTGCTCGACTCGGTGCTGATGCGCACGTTCGCCGGGACGGCTTGGTCGAAGCGGATCGACGCTAAGGACGTCGAGGACGTGCTCGCCGCTGCGACTGCTCTGCTCGACGAAGAGCCGCTGAGCCGAGCCGCCCTCGGTCGCCGGCTGCACGAGTCGTTCCCCGGCGTCGACGCGGAGACGCTCGGGATGCTCGCCACGTACCGGATCGCGCTGGTGCAGCCCACGCCGCGTGGCCTGTGGGGCGAGTCCGGTCAGGCGCTGTGGATCTCGCTGCGCGCCTGGGTCGGTCCGGACCTCGTCGACCGGGTGCCGACGATGCGGGCGGCCGACGTACTGCTCCGCTACCTCGCCGCCCTGCCCGCTGGTCGAGGCGGCGCCGGTCGTACGGATGCTCGCCGACGAGTCGGCAGGACAGTGCGGGCCCTGCGTGCACGGGCTCCGGGCGATCGCGACCACCGTGCAGGAGCTCGCGGACGGGGCGGTGGCGCCGGGCGGCGTCGCACGGCTGGAGCGGTGGGCCGGGTTGGTGACCGGTCGAGGGGCTTGCGCCCATCCAGACGGAGTGGTGCGGTTCGTCGCCTCGCTGCTCGCGACCTTCCCGACCGAGGTGGCGCTGCACCAGCACCAGGGCTGCGGGAGGCCGCTGCATGGGCTGCTGCCACTGCGGCCGGTCACGATCCTCGAGCAGGCGGCATGACCGGGAAGCGACTGCAGGTGGACTGGACCCGATGCGTCGCGCACGGGCTCTGCGCCGAGCTGCTGCCGGAGCTGATCAAGCTGGACGACTGGGGTTACCCGGTGCTGGCCGACGGCGACGTCCCAGGGCGGCTGTCCGAGCACGCCGAGCACGCCGTACGGGCCTGCCCGCAGCTGGCCCTGCTGGCACGGTCCCCGAAGGTGTGAGTCCGCAAGAAGTGTGGCTCGGTCACGGTTCGGACAATCCCCCGAAGGGGTGATGCGAAGCCGGGGTGCCATGCGTCACCGTGGAGGTGGTGGCGTGGGTCGACCCGGTCGCGTCGCATAAAGGGGTGGTCGCGATGTCTGAAACCGTCGTCAGCACGTCGGACACCGGCGAGGCTCTCCCGGAGAGCCCCTGCGGCAAGCCCGAACCGCACGAGCCGCACGGCTACACCTACACAACTGGGTTCTACCTCACCGGTTTCCGCTGTCCCGGGGTGGCCGAGCGACGCGTCGCGCCGCCCGAGTACGTCACCCAGCAGCAGCTGAAGAAGATGCACGACGGCTGGTGGGACTTCTGGATCTCCGACAGCGACTGGCACCGGACGGTGCACCAGATCGTGGTCGGTGTGCTCGTGGTGCAGACCGTCGTGATCGGGTGGCTCACCCTGCAGGTTCTCGGCGGCTGACCTAGCCGCTCCGCTTGTCGCGTGGCTGCTCGAACCGTCCGACGAACACGGTGCGTCCCGCCCCGACGTCGACGACGTCTACCGTCAGCTCCACCGGGACCTGGCTGCCATCGCGACGAAGCGCGGGCAGCCGGATCGGCGTGCCGATGATGGTTCGCTGGCCAGTGACCAGGTAGCGGGTGAAGCCGGCGATGTGGTCGTCGCGCAGGCCCTCGGGCACGATCGTCACGATGCGCTGACCGATCAGCTCGTCCCGGTCCCAGCCGAGCAGTCGCGCGGCCGGCTCGCTCGCGGCCACGATCCGGTTGCTGTCGTCGGCAGCCAGCAGCGCGTCGGTGGCCGCATCGATGGTCGTGGTGTCCCAGCTGGGCGGCCGCTTCTGCGGCGCATACGGGAACGGCGCGTGCGCGGCCTGGACGGCGCTCCCGTCCCAGCGGGTGGGGGCGAGGCCGGTCCCTTGGCGCACGATCTCCGAGCAGCACCAGTTCCGCAGCGCGATCACCTCTGGCTGGCTGGTCGGGGTGAGCAGCTCGCCGGCAGCGGCGAGCTCCAGGGCGTGGTTGAGGACGCTCGGTAGCAGCGCGTACCGGCTGATCTGGTCGGTGGGGATCTGGAGCGTCAGGTCCTGGGTAGTGCTGGTGTCGATGTGACCAGCGTGCTCGACCGCGTGCACCGCCTGCTCGCCGAGGACGGCGAGCGCTTCGTTGACGGTGGCGATCTCGTCGACTGCTTGGTCGGACGCCGTCTCGTCGTGGGCCAGGTGCACCAGCAGCGACTCCCGCAGCAGGGCGGCTGCGTGCTGCTCCCAGGCGCGGAACAGCACGAGCGGCACGCCCGCCAGCAGCACCGAGGTCATCGGTGGGTTCGGCGCTGAGCTGGTCCCGTTCATGCCGGCGAGCTCGTGGTGCCCGTTGCTGCTGACGGTGAACCAGACGACCTTGCCGGCGTCCGGGACGCTGCGGACGCCGTAGCTGTCGGCCAGCGAGTCGAGCAGAGCCAGCCCGCGGCCGGTGATGGCGGTGTGGTCGTGGGAGCGCTGGGAGGGCAGGTGCGGGCTGTGGTCGGACACCTCGACGCGTACCTCGCCGTTGGCGACCGAGACGGTCACGCCGACGTCGGATCGGGCGTGCACGATCGCGTTCGTGACTACCTCGCTGACCAGCAGCTCGGCGCTGTCCACGACCTCGTCCGGCAGCTTGTTGCCGTCGAGCGTCTCGCTGACCATCCTGCGGGCCAGCCCAGCGCTTGCCGGGTGGGCGGGAAATCCCAGCACCCGCTGTGCCAGCACGCGATCGTTGTCCACGGAACCCGGCTTTCTGCTCGGCCCTCAGGAGTCTCACGAGCCACAACGAGCAAACAACGAACAGGACACGGCTCGCATCCAGGCGGCCTCATGTGTCACGGTCAGTCGCTCAGGTTTGGCCGAACGAAGGAGGGCAGATGTTCGCGGACACGAAGGCTTTCAGCGGGTTCTCGGTGGACGACCTGGGCAGGGCTAAAGAGTTTTACGGCGGCACGCTGGGCCTGTGGATCACCGAAATGCCCGAAATGGGTGGCTTGCTCACCCTGGAGATCGCCGGGGACCGGCCGATCATGATCTACGAGAAGCCGGACCACCAGCCGGCGACGTTCACCATCCTCAACTTCCCGGTCGACGACATCGACGCCGCCGTCGACGAACTCACCAGCCGCGGCGTGGTATTCGAGCGGTACGACCTCGGCGAGGCCGACCACAAGGGCATCTACCGAGGTGACGAGGGGCCCCCGATCGCCTGGTTCAAGGACCCGGCCGGGAACGTCCTGTCGGTTCTGGTGACCGACTAGCTCAGCCGGCCGGCTTCCCGGCTGACGAGCCGGGGCGGAACAGCGAGCGGACGCCGCGGTACGGCGCGCCCAGCATGTAGACCGACGAGCGGATCGCCGAGGAGTGCCAGACGTTGGTCCACTTGGACCACTGGCGCTTCTTGTCCACGCAGACGACCTGGGTGTCGACCTCGCAGTCCTGCCCGAAGTGCGCCCCCACCGCGGTCAGCGTGTGCGCCCAGAACTGTCCTCCTGCCGGTGCCCGCCCATCGCCAGCCCGAGCTCGAAGATGGGGTCCGACGCGCGCATGAGCACCTGCGCGGGAGGGTCATGTTCAGCAACGCGACCTCGCCGGGGGGACGAACCGCAACCCGAGATATGGAAGCTCGTGCGTTGGTGAGCTTTCGAGGGGCCTGGCACGGTGTCCTGCGCTCGGCGCAGGTAGCCGAGGAAGCGATCGAGGCTCTGCCGCTAGTTCTCCTCGAGCGACTGGACTGCGCGATCGAGCGCACCGCCAGGTGGGCTATGGCTGGAGTGAGCTCGGGTCGGCCGGGACGTCAACGGCGTGCGCCAGGAGCACCTCAAGCGGCACGATGTTCAGTACCGCATCGTTGGTGGCGGCGAGCACAACGGGCGCCGCTGCGCCGTCGGAATGGGCGCGCACCCAGTTCACCGCGGTGACACACCAGCGGTCGCCCGGCACTAGCCCGGGGAAACGGTACTGAGGCGTCGGTGTCGAGAGATCGTTACCGATACCGCGCTGGTGGTCCAGGAACTCGGCCGTGACCACAGCGCAGATGGTGTGGCTGCCCAGATCCTCCTGGCCGGTGCTGCAGCAGCCATCGCGGAAGAAGCCCGTCATCGGGTCTGTGCCACACGGGTGCAGTTCCTCGCCGAGGACATTGCGCTCCGTCATTGACCAAGTATCGCGTACGCGCGGCGACCGATCGGAGCGGGTGACCGGGATCGAACCGGCATGACCAGCTTGGAAGGCTGGGGCTCTGCCATTGAGCTACACCCGCGAGTACGGCGGCGGGTACGGGTCGCCGCCGCGGCCACATGATCGCATGGGGTCAATCGCGGAGACCCGCCGATCTCGAGACATTACGGTGGCCGGGCAACCACGATGTCTTGGGATTCGTCTCGTCAGAAGCCACTAGACTCGTGCGGACGTCGCGGGGCGTAGCGTAGTGGCTAGCGCGCCTGCTTTGGGAGCAGGAGATCGCAGGTTCGAGTCCTGTCGCCCCGACCGCACCGGCCCGCCATCCGAGGAGACCCACCGCTGTGAAGAGTGCTGCCGAGACGCTGGGTCCCACCCGGGTCAAGCTCACCGTCGAGGTCCCGTTCGACGAGCTCAGACCGACCCTGGACGCGGCCTACAAGAAGATCGGTCGGCAGCTCCAGGTGCCGGGCTTTCGCAAGGGCAAGGTCCCGCCGGCGATCGTCGACCAGCGGCTCGGCCGCGGCGCGGTGCTGGACGAGGCCGTCAACGACGCGCTGCCCACGCTGTACGTGCAGGCGCTGCGGGACAACGACCTGCAGCCGCTCGGTCGACCCGAGGTCGACGTCACGAAGTTCGCAGACGGTGACGCGCTCGAGTTCACCGCCGAGGTCGACGTACGGCCGGACATCGAGCTGCCCGACTACGTTGGGCTGAAGGCGGAGGTGCCCACCGTCGAGGTGACCGATGACGACGTCGATGAGCAGGTGCAGGCGCTCCGGGAGCGCTTCGGCAGCCTGACCGACGTGGACCGGCCGGCCGCCGACGGCGACTTCGTGACGATCGACCTCGCGGCAACCGCCGGCGGAGAGCCGATCGAAGGGGCCGAGGCGGAAGGCATGTCCTACCAGGTCGGCAGCGGCACCATGCTCGACGGCCTCGACGAGGCGCTGGTCGGCTTGGGCGCCGGTGATAAGGCGTCGTTCTCCTCGACGCTGGTCGGTGGTGACAAGGCCGGCCAGGAGGTCGAGGTCGAGGTCCTGGTGAGCGCGGTCAAGGAGCAGGAGCTGCCCGAGCTCGACGACGGGTTCGCGCAGACGGCCAGTGAGTTCGACAGCGTGGACGAGCTGCGCGGCGACCTGCGCGAGCGGTTGACCCGCGGTCGCCGGATCGAACAGGCCAGCGCGGCGCGCGACGCCGTGCTCGAGAAGCTGCTCGGCATGGTCGACATCCCCCTGCCCGACACCGTCGTCGCCGACGAGGCGCAGAACCGGCGCGACCAGATCGCCCAGCAGCTCGCCTACATCGGAATGAGCCACGCCGACTACCTCGCGCAGGAGGGCCAGTCGGCGGAGGACTTCGAGGCGGACCTGGACAAGCGGGTGCACGACGCGATCACCGCGCAGTTCGTCCTCGACGAGATCGCGCAGCGCGAGCAGCTCGGGGTGTCCGAGGCCGAGCTCAGCCAGCAGATCGTGCGCCGGGCACAGCAGGCCGGGGTGTCGCCAGACGACTACGCCAAGCACGCCGTCGAACACGACCACATCTCCGGTCTGGTGAGCGAGGTCGTACGGGGAAAGGCGCTGGCGCGGGTGGTGGAGCAAGCCGAGGTGACCGACGCCGCCGGAGGCCGGGTCGAGCTGGCCACGCTGCAGCCGGACGGTACGTACGCCGACCCGGAGGTCAAGGCAGAGGGCGAGCCGGACACCGAGCCGGCGGACCCAGACCGGCGATGATGCATTCGGGTTGCCCGGGCTACCCGAATGCATCATTGGCTCGGCCCCAACGACCCGCGTACGCCTGCCGCGAACAGCGGCCGCCGGCCCGTGGCCGGGGCGGATCCCGCCGCTAGGGTCGAGAGCATGACCACGCGAGCGGCACAGGACGACCGCAACACGCTGAACCTCGACGACCACATTTACCAGCGGCTGCTCAAGGAGCGGATCGTGTTCCTCGGGTCAGAGGTGCGCGACGCCAACGCCAATGCGATCTGCGCACAGATGCTGCTGCTCAACGCCGAGGACCCGAAGGCCGACATCTTCCTCTACATCAACTCGCCCGGCGGCTCGGTCGACTCCGGCATGGCGATCTACGACACCATGCAGTACATCTCCAATGACGTCGCGACGGTCGCCATGGGCCTGGCCGCGTCGATGGGCCAGTTCCTGCTCTGCGCCGGTGCACCGAGCAAGCGGTACGCGCTCCCGCACAGCCGGATCATGATGCACCAGCCGTCCGGCGGCCTGGGCGGTAGTGCGAGCGACATCAAGATCCAGGCCGAGCAGTCGTTGCACATCAAGCGCCAGCTGTTCGCCCTGATCAGCACGCACACCGGCCAGAGCGTCGAGCAGATCGCGGCCGACGCCGACCGGGACCGCTGGTTCACCCCCGAGGAGGCGCGTGAGTACGGCTTCATCGACGACGTCGTCAGCAGCGCCGGCGAGGTTGCCGCGCAGGGCCGACCGGCCAAGAACTGAGAGGCGACCCATGACCCACGACATGAGCTACTACATCCCGCAGTGGGAGGAGCGGACCTCGTACGGGTTCCGCCGCATCGACCCCTACGCCAAGCTGTTCGAGGACCGGATCATCTTCCTCGGCACGCCGATCTCGGACGACGTGTCCAACGCGGTGATGGCGCAGCTGCTCTGCCTGGAGTCGATGGATCCCGACCGCGACATCCAGATCTACGTCAACTCGCCCGGTGGCTCGTTCACCGCGCTGACGGCGATCTACGACACGATGCGGTTCGTCAAGCCCGACATCCAGACGGTGTGCCTCGGCCAGGCGGCATCGGCGGCGGCGATCCTGCTCGCCGCGGGCGCCCCGGGCAAGAGGCTGGCGCTGCCCAACAGCCGGATCCTGATCCACCAGCCCTACACCGAGGGCTCGTACGGGCAGGCGTCGGACATCGAGATCCAGGCAAACGAAATCCTGCGGATGCGGGCGCTGCTCGAGCAGATGATCGCCGAGCACACCGGGAAGCCGGTGGAGGAGGTCAGCCGCGACGTCGAGCGGGACAAGATCCTCACCGCCGACCAGGCGGTCGACTACGGGCTGGTAGACCAGGTGCTCGGTTCCCGCAAGACCTCGCTCGCCAAGGTCTGACCGGCGCCTCCCATGGCCCCGCCCCGGGGCCGCGCCGGTGTTCGCCCCCGGCGTACTCGTGCCTCGGCCGATGACCGCGCCGAGGGGGGTGGTTCGGGGTACGGTCGGGCCAAACGAGGAAAGGGACTCCTTCGTGGCACGCATCGGTGACGGTGGCGACCTGCTCAAGTGCTCGTTCTGCGGGAAGAGCCAGAAGCAGGTCAAGAAGCTCATCGCCGGTCCCGGCGTCTACATATGTGACGAGTGCATCGAGCTCTGCAACGAGATCATCGAGGAAGAGCTGGCCGAGGGCACCGAGGTCGGCGGCCTCGACCAGCTGCCCAAGCCGCGGGAGGTCTACGACTTCCTCAACGACTACGTGATCGGGCAGGACCCGGCCAAGAAGGCGCTGGCCGTCGCCGTCTACAACCACTACAAGCGCGTCCAGGCCGGTGCCAACGGCGGAAAGCACGCCGCCAAGGAGGAGGCCGTCGAGCTGGCGAAGTCCAACATCTTGGTGATCGGGCCGACCGGTTGTGGCAAGACCTACCTCGCCCAGACGCTCGCCCGGATGCTCAATGTGCCGTTCGCCATTGCCGACGCGACCGCCCTCACCGAGGCCGGCTACGTCGGCGAGGACGTCGAGAACATCCTGCTCAAGCTGATCCAGGCCGCCGACTACGACGTCAAGAAGGCCGAGAACGGGATCATCTACATCGACGAGGTCGACAAGATCGCCCGCAAGAGCGAGAACCCGTCGATCACCCGGGACGTGTCCGGTGAGGGCGTGCAGCAGGCGCTGCTGAAGATCCTCGAGGGCACCACGGCGAGCGTCCCCCCGCAGGGTGGCCGCAAGCATCCGCACCAGGAGTTCATCCAGATCGACACCACCAACATCCTGTTCGTGGTGGGCGGCGCGTTCGCCGGGCTGGAGCGGATCATCGAGCAGCGCTGCGGCAAGAAGGCGCTCGGCTTCGCGGCCGACCTGCCCACCGCCGAGGAGGCCGACGCGGCGGGCCTGTTCTCGCAGGTGATGCCGGAGGACCTGCTGAAGTTCGGGCTGATCCCCGAGTTCATCGGCCGGCTGCCGGTGATCGCCACCGTCGACAAACTGGACGAGCCCGCGCTGGTGCAGATCCTCACCGAGCCGCGCAACGCCCTGGTCAAGCAGTACCGCAAGCTGTTCGAGCTCGACAACGTCGAGCTGGAGTTCAGCGACGACGCGATCGCGGCGATGGCGCACCAGGCGATGCTGCGGGGCACCGGGGCGCGTGGGCTGCGGGCGATCATCGAGGAGGTTCTCCTCAACGTTATGTACGAGGTGCCGAGCCGTGAGGACGTCGCCAAGGTCGTCGTCACCGACGAGGTCGTGCTGAGCAACGTCAACCCGACCCTCGTACCGAGGCCGGCACCCAAGCGCGAACGCCGCGAGAAGGCGTCCTGACCCAGCTTCCCCGCAACCGGCCCACCCGGGCCGAGAAGGCAGCCGCGCTGCCGGGCGACGACCTGGTGCCCGGACGGTGCATCGTCATGGACCGCGCCGGCACGTTGCCCGCCCTGCCCGAGCAGGTCTGGCCCTGGCTGGTCCAGCTCGGCAAGGGCCGGGCCGGCTGGTACTTCCCGGCCGGGGTCGAGCGCGCCATCCCGACCGAACGCCGCGGGCTGCGCCGCCTCGCGCCGGGCTACCAGCGGTTGGCCGTCGGCGACCGGATCGGTGACTGGGGTCCGGGGGACCCGGAGTTCCGCGCCGAGGTGGTCGACCCGCCGCGCACGCTCGTGTGGTCGTCGCTGCGGCAGCGCTCCCGCGGGCATCGCTGGCCGGATGGCGACATCGACCCGTGGGCGCCGGATCTGCCCGACGACGTGCTCGCGCTGAGCTGGGCGCTCGTGCTCCGACCCGTCGGCGCGGACAGCGCCAGGCTGCAGCTCCGGCTCCGGGCTCGCTCCCGGTCCCGGCTGAAGCCGCTGTGGCAGGCAGCCGGAGGTGCCTTCGACTGGCTCACCGTACGGCTGCTGCTCGCCGGCCTCCGCGACCGGCTGGCTGCCTAGCCCAACCACACACTTGTCAGCCTGTGCACAACCGTTTGTGCAGGTCAGCGGCCTGTTGACGACCGGAAGCGGCTGACAAGTGTGGTCAGCTGGCCGCGAGTTCGGCGTTCACCCGCACGGACTCCGACTCGTCCGGGACCAGCGCCAGCTCGCCCGTCACCCGACCGGCGGCTCGGATGTCGGCGATCGCCCGCTCGGCAAGCTCGAGGGTCGGTGCGGGGCCGCGGGCGGTCGCGGCGAGCACCTCGGTGCGCATGGACACCTTGGCCTCCGACTTGGCGCCGCGCAGCGCGCCGAGCAGGGCGCCGGCCGCATCCAGCACGCCCGGGTCGTGCGGCACTGTCTCCAGGTCGGTGTCCGGGGTCGGCCACGCCGACCGGTGGACGGACCCCTCTTGCCACCACGACCAGACCTCCTCGGTCACGTACGGCAGCACCGGGGCGAGCAGGCGCAGCTGGACGTGCAGTGCGCGCAGCAGCGCGGCCCGGGCCGACAGCGCGGCCTCCTCGCCGCGGGCGCCGTACGCGCGCTCCTTGACCAGCTCGACGTAGTCGTCGCAGAAGGTCCAGAAGAACCGCTCGGTGACCTCCAACGCGGTCGTGTAGTCGTAGCCCTCGAACGCCTCGGTGGCCGCCTCGACCGCGCGTTGCAGCCGGCGCAGCATCGCCTGGTCCAACGGTTCGGTCACCGACGTGTATACGTCGGCGCCCGCCGCGGTCTCGATCCCCGGTTGGCCGAGCACGAACCGGCTAGCGTTCAGCACCTTCATCGCCAACCGCCGGCCGACCTTCATCTGCCCCTCGTCGAAGGGGCTGTCCAGCCCGGGACGGGCCATCGCCGCGCGCCAGCGCACCGCGTCGGACCCGTACTTCTCGAGGATCTCGACCGGCACCACGACGTTGCCCTTGGACTTGCTCATCTTCTTGCGGTCCGGGTCGACGACGAAGCCGGAGATGAGCGCGTGCCGCCACGGGGCGCAGCCGTTTTCCAGGTGCGCGCGCACGACCCGGGAGAACTGCCAGGTCCGGATGATGTCGTGGGCGTGCGTGCAGAGGTCCATCGGGAACACCCGCTCGAACAGGTCGGCGTCTCGCTCCCACCCGCCGGCGATGTGCGGGGTGAGCGACGACGTCGCCCAGGTGTCCATGATGTCGGGGTCGGGGGCGAAGCCGTTGGGCGTATCGCGCTGCGATTCGTCGTAGCCGGCCGGCGCCTGCGCGGCCGGGTCCACAGGCAGCTCGTGCTCGGCCGGCACGATCGGCCGCTCGTAGTTCGGCTCGCCGCGGCCGTCGAGCGGGTACCAGACCGGGATCGGCACCCCGAAGTAGCGCTGCCGGCTGATCAGCCAGTCCCCGTTGAGCCCCTCGGTCCAGTTGGTGAACCGGTGCTGCATGAACGGGGGAGTCCAGTCGACCTCGTCGCCACGTCGGACCAGGGCCGCGCGCAGCCCTGGGTCGCGCCCGCCGTTGGTGATGTACCACTGCCGGGTGGACACGATCTCGAGCGGCTTGTCGCCCTTCTCGTAGAAGTTGGTCATCCGCTGGGTCGGTGTCGGCTCGCCTTCCAGGTCGCCGCCCGTGCGCAACAGCGACACCACCGCTTCGCGGGCACCGAACACCGACTTGCCCGCCAGTTCCTGGTACGCGTCGCGGGCGTCGCTACTGGTGAGCCAGTCGGGCGGCTCACGTTGCAGCCGGCCGTCGCGGCCGATCACGGTGCGAACCGGCAGGTCGAGCTCTCGCCACCACTGCACGTCGACCAGGTCGCCGAACGTGCAGCACATCGCGACGCCGCTGCCCTTGTCGGGCTCGGCGGCCGGGTGCGCGACCACCGGGAGCTCGACGCCGAACAGCGGGGAGCGCACCGTGGACCCCACCAGTTCCCGGTGACGCTCGTCGTCGGGGTGGGTCACGAGTGCGACGCACGAGACGATCAGCTCCGGCCTGGTCGTCTCAACGTGGATCGAGCCGGCCGGTCCGTGGAACGCCACCCGGTGGTAGTGCCCCGGGTAGTTGCGTGCCTCGAGCTCGGCTTGTGAGACCGCGGTCTGGAAGCTGACGTCCCACATCGTCGGGGCGTCGGCGAGGTAGGCCTCTCCGCGCGCAAGGTTGCGCAGGAACGCCCGTTGCGCCGCCGAGCGCGAGTCGTCGCTGATCGTGGTGTACAGCAGCGACCAGTCGACCGACAGGCCGACCCGGCGCCACAGCTCCTCGAAGACCTTCTCGTCCTCCATCGTCAGCTCCTCGCAGAGCTCGATGAAGTTGCCCCGGCTGATCGAGACCGGCCGCTTCGGGTCGGGCTTGTCCGGCCGCCGGAAGCCGGCCTCGTAGCCGACCGTCGGGTCGCAGCGGACGCCGTAGTAGTTCTGCACCCTGCGCTCGGTCGGTAGCCCGTTGTCGTCCCACCCGATCGGGTAGAACAGCGCCTTGCCGGTCATCCGCTGGAACCGGGCGACGACGTCGGCGTGGGTGTACGAGAACACGTGGCCGATGTGCAGCGACCCGGACACGGTGGGCGGCGGGGTGTCGATTGAGTAGACCTCGGCCCGCGACCTCGTCCGGTCGAACCGGTAGGTGCCGTCCTCCTCCCAGCGCGTAGCCCACTTGGCCTCGATGCCCTCCAGCCCCGGCCGTTCCGGCACCCGGAACTCTCGCGCCGGAGCCGCCGGAGGCGGAGCCGGTCTGGTCGAGGTCATGGCCAGCCATCGTACGGAGCGGACCACACCTCGGTCGCCCCGGTTTCGCGCCGGCCACTACCGTGCGGGTTGTGCAGCACGCTCCTTCGCCACATGAAGGCGCCGTGGACCGGCTGGTCACGTCGTACCGGCGCATCCCACCCGATGCTCCGGTGCGGCTGAGCAAGCGCACCTCCAACCTGTTCCGGCCGCGGACACCGAGCACGACGCCGGGGCTGGACGTCTCCGGCCTCGACGGGGTGCTGGGCGTCGACGTCGATGCGCGGACCGCCGACGTGCAGGGCATGTGCACCTACGATCGGCTGGTCGCCGCCACGCTGCCGCACGGCCTGATGCCGCTGGTGGTCCCGCAGCTGCGCACGATCACGCTCGGCGGCGCGGTTGCCGGGCTCGGGATCGAGTCGTCGTCGTTCCACGCTGGGCTGCCACACGAGTCGGTGCTAGACCTGGACGTGCTCACCGGCGACGGCGAGGTCATCGCCGCCACTCCCGACGGTGCGCACGCCGACCTGTTCGACCTGTTTCCCAACTCCTACGGCTCGCTCGGCTATGCCACCCGGCTGCTCATCGAGCTGGCACCGGTCGCGCCGTACGTGAGCCTCGAGCACGTCCCGTTCCGCGACCACGAGCAGCTCGGCGCTGCCGTTGCGCAGGTCGTGGCCGAGCAGGCGCACGAAGGGCGGCCGGTCGACTTCGTCGACGGCGTGGTGTTCGGCCCCGACGAGGCCTACCTCACGCTCGGCCGGTGGGCGAGCCAGGCGTCGCACCCGAGCGACTACACCGGGCAGCAGATCTTCTACCGCTCGATCCGGGAGCGGCGGACCGACGCGCTGACGGTTGCCGACTACCTCTGGCGTTGGGACACCGACTGGTTCTGGTGCTCGCGTGCGCTCGGTGCGCAGCACCCGGCCGTTCGTCGGGTCTGGCCGCGTCGCTGGCGGCGCAGCGACGTCTACCACCGGTTGGTCGGCATCGAGCTGCGGTACGGCGTTGCCGCACGGCTCGACCGGTGGCGCGGCAAGCCGACGCAGGAACGGGTGGTGCAGGACGTCGAGGTGCCGGTCGAGCGGCTGGCCGAGTTCCTGACGTGGTTCGACCGCGAGGTCGGCATGCGCCCGGTGTGGCTGTGCCCGCTGCGGCTGCGCGAGCCGGCCGGCCCGGGCAGCGCCCACCGTTGGCCGGCCTACCCGCTCGACCCCGGCCGCACATACGTCAACGTCGGGTTCTGGGGGACGGTGCCGAGACGGCCCGGTGCCGCGGATGGTGCCGTGAACCGCGCGGTGGAGCGCGAGGTCGCGGCTGTCGGAGGGCACAAGTCGCTGTACTCGGACGCCTACTACGAGCGGTCGGAGTTCGACAGCCTCTATGCCGGCCCGGCCAGGGCGGAGGTCAGCAAGCGGTACGACCCCGACGGCCGGCTGACCGGCTTGTTCGAGAAGGCGGTGACGGGTCGATGACACAGGCGACACAGGTGGCGCCGGTGCTCGCGGACCTGAGCAGGCGTCCGCTGCCGTTCCGGCTGACCGCGTTCGACGGCAGCAGCGCCGGCCCGGCCGACGCCGCCGTCGTGCTGCACGTCGTCAACGAGCGCGGGCTGTCGTACCTGCTCACCGCGCCCGGCGACCTCGGGCTGGCGCGCGCCTACGTATCCGGCGACCTCGAGGTCGACGGCATCCACCCAGGCGACCCGTACGAGCTGATGGTCGCCGTGTCAGGCGGCTTCGACGCAGCGCTGCCACCGGCTGCGGAGCTGATACGGGTCGTGCAGCGGCTGGGCTGGGCGCGGCTGCTGCCGCCCGCGCCGCCGCCGGAGGAGCACCGGCCGCAGTGGCGGCGAGCCATCGAGGGGACCCGGCACTCCCGCGCTCGGGACGCGGCGGCGATCCGCCACCACTACGACGTGTCCAACCGGTTCTACGAGCTCGTGCTCGGGCCGTCGATGACCTACACCTGCGCGGTCTACCCGGAGCCGGACGCGACGTTGGAGCAAGCGCAGACGGAGAAGTACGACCTGGTGGCCCGCAAGCTGGGGTTGAAGCCGGGGATGCGCCTGCTCGACGTCGGCTGCGGCTGGGGCGGCATGGTGCTGCACGCGGCGCGCGAGTACGGGGTCGAGGCGCTGGGCGTCACGCTCTCGCGCCAGCAGGCGGATTGGGGCAGCGACGAGATCGCGCGCGACGACCTCGGCAAGCTCGCGGAGGTCCGGCACGGCGACTACCGCGACGTACGTGAGAGCGACTTCGACGCGATCAGCTCGATCGGGCTGACCGAGCACGTCGGGCTGAGGAACTACCCCGAATACTTCGGGTTCCTGCTCGAGCACCTGCGCCCTGGCGGCCGCCTGCTCAACCACTGCATCACCCGCCACGACAATCGGACCAGGTTTATCGGCGCGTTCATCGACCGGTACGTGTTCCCCGACGGTGAGCTCACCGGGTCGGGGCGGATTATCTCCGCGGCGCAGGACGCGGGCCTCGAGGTGCGGCACGAGGAGAACCTGCGCGAGCACTACGCGCTGACGCTGGCCGCGTGGTGTCGCAACCTGGTGGACAACTGGGACGAGTGCGTCGCCGAGGTGGGCGCTGGCACCGCGCGGGTGTGGGGGCTCTACATGGCCGGGTCCCGGCTCTCGTTCGAGCGCAACCAGATCCAGCTGCACCAGGTGCTGGCCTCCCGTACTGAGGCGGACGGCACTTCTGGCTTCGGCCTCCGCCCGACCTGGGCCAGTTGACGGCCCGGCTGACGGATGGGACACCCCGAGTACGGCGCGGTGGAGCGCGCGCTGCTCGACCGCTGGCCGGAGACCCGCCTCGACCCGAGCCTGGACCGGATCCGCGCCCTGGTCGACCTGCTCGGTGACCCGCAGCGGGCGTGCCCGGTGATCCACCTGGCCGGGACCAACGGCAAGACCTCGACCAGCCGGATGGTCGACGCGCTGCTGCGTGCCCGCGGCCTGCGCACCGGTCGCTACACCAGCCCGCACCTGCAGCAGATGACCGAGCGGATCAGCATCGACGGGTCGCCGCTGACCGAGGAACGGTTCGTCCGCGCCTACGCCGACGTGGCTCGGTACCTGGAGGTCGTCGACCGCTCCGGGCCGCACCCGGTCAGCTATTTCGAGGCGGTGACCGCGATGGCGTTCGCGGCGTTCGCCGACGCGCCCGTCGACGTCGCCGTGGTCGAGGTCGGGATGGGCGGCACCTGGGACGCCACCAACGTGGCGGACGCCCAGGTCGCGGTGGTGACGCCGGTCGCGGTCGACCACGCGGCATACCTCGGCGACGAACCGGCGGTCATCGCCGGCGAGAAGGCCGGGATCCTCAAGCCGGGGAGCGTCGGCGTGCTCGCCCAGCAGGAGGCCGACGTGGCCGAGGTGCTGCTGCGCCGGGCCGCGGAGGTCGGGGCCACGGTGGTGCGGGAGGGGCTCGACTTCGGGGTGGCCGAGCGGCTGCCCGGCGTCGGTGGCCAGGTGCTCACCCTGCGGGGTCTCGGCCGCGAGTACGACGACGTGCTGCTCCCGCTGTTCGGGGCGCACCAGGCGGACAACGCCGCGTGTGCGCTGGCCGCGGTCGAGTCGTTCGTCGGCGGGGGCTCAGAGCTCGACCCGGAGGTGGTGCGGGAGGCGTTCGCCGCAGTGACCTCACCGGGACGGCTGGAGGTCGTGCGCCGGAGCCCGACCATCGTCCTCGACGGCGCCCACAACCCGCACGGCGCGCGGGCGACCGCCGAGGCGGTGCAGGAGGCGTTCTCCTTCAGCCCGCTGGTCGGGGTCGTCGGTGTGATGCGGGACAAGGACGTCGAGGGCGTGCTCAGCGCGTACGAGCCGGTGCTTGCCGAGCTCGTCTGCAGCCAGGCCGCGACCGAGCGGGCGCTGCCGGCGGCGGAGCTGGCCGATGCGGCGACGCCGCTGTTCGG
>Ga0183260_10000537_pt1 | contig 32173 bp, 33 predicted proteins | sample AntDrymUQ4972206_2_FD_129768 | JGI IMG/M metagenome (GOLD analysis project Ga0183260, IMG submission 129768) | Polar desert sand microbial communities from Dry Valleys, Antarctica - metaG UQ497 (22.06) (version 2) (version 2) | ecosystem: Environmental > Terrestrial > Soil > Desert | place...
CGTCCGCGGCAGCTTCGAGACGCACGAGATCGATCCGACCGTCGACGCGTTTGTCGAGCAGTTCGAGCCGGCGCCAGTCGCGGCTTAGGGCATCTACACTTCACCGCGATGGCCATCACGGTGAAGATTCCGACGCAGCTGCGCAATGTGACCGGGGGAGAGGCCGAGGCGACCGTTGAGGACGCTGGGACGGTCGGCGAGGTCCTCGATGGGCTCTATGAGCGCTACGGGGGCCTCCGCGATCGCATCGCCGAGGACGGAGATCTGCGGCGCTTCGTGAACGTCTACGTCCAGGGAGAGGACATCCGGTTCCTCGACGGGCTCCAGACGCCAGTCGAGGACGGCGATGAGGTCACGATCCTGCCGGCCGTGGCCGGCGGGTAGCCGCGAACGAGCGCGCAGCCCGCGGGCGACGCGCGCCAAGCCAAACGCATTGAACCGCGGGGCGTGGCGCGGGGCGCTATGAGCGCAGCCGTTCCATGAGCCGGATCATGCTCGCCGTGGCCAGCCGGCCCGGTGGGCCCTCCTGCGCATGTGCCGCTCGCGGAACTCCAGCAGGGCCAGCGCTTCAGCGTCAGCGGCCGGCTCACTGACCTCGAGCGACCGAGGTTGGATCGGCGCTTCGACCACGGTCTCGCCGACACGCTCGACGCGGAAGGCGCGCGCGCCCTCCCGAGATGACACGGCCTCGACCAGCCCTGTGCCTTGAAAGAGCAGACCGACGTGGTCATCTACGGCATAGCCGCCAGCCATTCCGGCGCGGACGCAATCGAGGTAGATCGGCCGTCGATCGGGCTCGCTGTCGTAATGGACGCAGTTGCTGCCCGGCAGCAAGCCGAGTCCTGACGCCGCCTTCGGGGGACCGCCAGACTTGGTGATCCCAGCCTCGAACCAGCACATCGACCCGGCGCTGAGCCCGACGAGGACGACCCCCGACGTCCACGCCTCGGCCAAGATCTCATCGACGCCGTGAGCGCGCCAGATCGCGAGCAGATTGAGCATGCTGCCGCCGCCGACGTAGATGATGTCCTGCTCGAGTAGGTGATCGCGCAGCCGAATCGGATTTTTGCCAAGCCTGAACAGCGAGATGTGAGAGGGAGCGCAATCGTGATCGCCAAGCGCGCGGCGGAAGCGCACGATCTGCTCCTCGGGATCGCCGCTCGCGGTCGCCAGCAGGCAGATCTTCGGCCGGGGCTTGCCGGGGATCGCAAGCACGTAATCGTTGAGCGCGCGATCGATCGGCTTGCGGCTGAGGCCCGTCCCGCCCATCGCAAACACGCGTTGCGCCCGCCCATCCTGCCCGACGCCCCCGGTCTGGCTCAACCGGACCGCTCCGCTTGGCGTCGCTCCAGCGCGGCGCCCGGCCCGGCGCCTGCGGCTTGACTCGCGAACGCCGTCATCGTCGCCGCTCCGCCCTCAGTGGCCGTCCGAGGTGACGACCTAGGCCGCCACGATCGGCCGATACGAAAGCTGAGCGCCGCTCTCCTCGATCCGCCCACGCGCGCCGAGGTACTCGGGCTCGATGAGGGTCTCGGTGACCTCACCCTCGACACAGTCAAGCCGGTACGCGCGCGCTTCGCGACGAGAGGAGACGACGCGAGCAAGTGTCGGCCCGACGAAGTGGAGTGCCGCGCCGTCCTGGGCGGCGTAGCCGGGACACATGCCCTCGCTGAGGTAGCGGCGATAGGCCGCCTGTCGATCTGGCTCGGCCCCGTAATGAACGCTATTGCTCCAGGGCAGCAGACCGAGGCCGCGGACGCGCGCCGGCTTGGCGTGGAACGCGCTGACACCCTCTTCGAACCAGCAGAGCGAGCCGGCGCTCAGGCCGCAGAGGATCACGCCCGCCTCCCAGGCTTCGCGTAGCGCCGTGTCGAGGCCATGCGCTCGCCAGACCCCGAGCAGGCTGATCACGCTGCCGCCGCCGACGTAGATCAGGTCCTGGTCGAGCAGGTGCTCTCGCGGATCCTCGACACCCGAGTCGCGCCTGAACAGCGATATGTGCGACGGCTCCGCCACGCTCGCAGAGAAGGCCCGGTAGAAGCGCACGATGTAGTGGTCTGCGTCACCGCTCGCCGAAGGCAAGAAGCACACCTTTGGACGGCTCTTTCCCGTGAGAGCGATGACGTACTGGTCGAGCAGGGGGTTGCGCGCTTCCATCGAGAAGCCGCCGCCCCCGAAGGCAACGATCTGCCGCGGTGGCGGGGACTCGCGGCGACAGCGGCCGAAACGGTCGGCATCCCTGTTGAGGCGCAGAGGCTCCATCGTCGGTCGAGCGTACGTAGCTCTCGCTTCGCTGTCTTTGTCCAGCGGTCCAAAAACTCCTGGCCCGGTCGGGACGTTCGGTCGAACGAGAGCGCGCCCGGCTGGATTCGAACCAGCGACCTCTGCCTCCGGAGGGCAGCGCTCTATCCACTGAGCCACGGGCGCGAGCGGGTCGTGACCGCTGCACCGGGCAGTCTATCTTTGGCCGCTGCAGCGATCCTGCGTTCGAGGTTGATCCAGTGTCGATCCAAGTACGTAGGGAGCTGCATGTCATTCGTGGCTGTTCGCAGCCCTGATGGGCGCTTCTCGTTCTGGCGCCCGCCCAGCACTTCGCGAAGCGGGCACGCTCCAGCGCTGCCGGTCGTGCAGGCCAAGGAGGTCGCGCCCAGCCCAGCTATGCTTCGCGTGCGTCACGGCGATGTCGTGCAGTGGCGCTCTCTCGATCGCACCATGTTTTGCAACGTCGCGAGCCGGGGACAAACATGTCTCGCAGTTCTCCGGGCACGACGATGGGAACCGATCACGTCCAGTCTCCCGGCGAGAGAGCCACCGGAGCCTCTCCGCAACCTACGAGCGAACCATTGTCGCTCGCTGAGTTAGTAGTTCACACCCCAATCAGGAGGTCGTTTCATGTCTGACTTGATAACGCTCGAGGTCGTCGACAGCGACGGCGCTATTCGCGAGGCAGAGGCCGCCGTCGCGGGCGACACGCGTGCCAGCTTCTTCCGCAAGGCCGCAATCGGCGGCGGTGCGCTGGTCGGTGGTGGCGTCCTGATGGGCGGGTTGCCGATGGTCGCGAGCGCGGCGCGCTCGAAGACCCAGGACATCGAGATCCTCAACTACGCGCTGACGCTCGAGTATCTGGAAGCGGCCTTCTACAACGATGCGATCAAGAAGGGCGCCCTCAGCGGCGATCTCCTGACGCTGGCGAAGGTAGTGCGGACTCACGAGAACGCTCACGTCAAGTTCCTCCGGGAAGCGCTTGGCAGCGCCGCCGTCAAGCGGCCGAGGTTCGACTTCAAGAACACGACCTCTGACGCGGCCGCCTTCCATGCGACTGCGATCGTGCTCGAGGACACCGGCGTGAAGGCCTACTCGGGTCAGGCACACCGGATTCTCCAGGTGCCCGTGATCAAGGCGGCGGTATCGCTCCTCACCGTCGAGGCACGTCATGCCTCCGCGTTCCGTGAGCTGCGCGGCCCGCGCGGCAGTGGCGCGCCCCTCGCCTTCGACCGACCAGCGTCGATGAAAGCGATCCTGAGGGCGGTCAAGGCGACCGGCTTCATCAAGAGCTAGTCCCTCTCGCCGCCCCGGCCGGCCGGCAGCGCGCCGAGCGCCGGCTGGCCGGTGAGCGGATCCAGTACCGAGTCGGCCGGGGCCGCGGGTCGTCGATCGACCCCCGCCGCCATCTACGCTGAAGCCGTGGTTGCCGCGGTCACTGCCGAGACGAACCTGCCGTGCGGCGGGGCGAGCGCCTCCAGCGTGCGGAAGATGACCTTCGAGCACGCCGTTATCGGCTGACGGCGAAGATACGGGCCGATGGACCTCGATGTTCTCTTCCTCGGCACCGCCGGGTCGGCGCCAAGCGCTCGGCGCGGATTGCCGGCGACACTCGTCCGGCGTGGCGGCGACCGGCTCCTCTTCGACTGCGGCGAGGGAACCCAGCGTCAGCTGCTGCGCTCGGCCGGCCTGATCGACCTTGAGGAGGTGTTCCTGACGCACTTTCACACCGACCACTTCCTCGGACTGCCGGGAATGCTGAAGACGTTCGCTCTGCGCGGCCGCGAGGCCCCGCTGACGGTCTATGGGCCTCCCGGGCTAGAGGCGCTCTTCGCGGCGTTGCGCGCGGTCGTCGGCCGAACGTCGTTCGACCTCCGTCTCGTGGAGCTCGACTCGAACGACTCGCTCAAGCGTGACGGCTACCTGATCGCTCCTTTCAACGTGGCCCACGGGGTGCCGGCCTACGGCTACGCGCTCGTCGAGGAGGAGCGTCCGGGCCGCTTCGACGAGCGGCGCGCGCGCGAGCTGGGCGTCGGCGGCGGGCCCGACTTTGGCAGGCTGCACTCCGGCCAGACAGTCACCGGATCAGCGGGGGAGGTGCGGCCGGAGCAGGTCGTCGGCCCGCCGCGGCCGGGTCGCAAGGTCGTTCTCGCCGGCGACACCGCTCCCTGCGAGATGACGCGGGTCGTGGCACACGGCGCCGACCTGCTCGTCCATGAGGCGACCTTCATCCAGGAGGACGCGGACCGCGCCGGCCAGACGCGCCACTCAACGGCCCGCGCGGCCGCGCAGCTTGCCGCTGAGGCTGAGGTCTCCTTGTTGGCGCTGACCCACCTCTCGCCACGCTACGCGGGCCGCCAGGTTCGCGACGAGGCTCGCACGGCCTTTGGACGGACGATCGTGCCGCGAGACTTCGATCGCGTCGAGATCCCGTTTCCCGAGCGCGGCGAGCCGACGCACGTCAGGGGCGAGGAGCGCGCGCACTAGCCGGCCGAGAGGACGGCCTGCCCGCAGGTCTCCTGGGCTGCCACACGATCAGTGGGGTCGCCGAGCTCGCTGATAACCTCGGGTTTCCTTTAACCCGGTCCCGAGAGGCCAGGAAGGATCGTCAATGCGTGAAAAAGTCGTCCTCGACTCTGACGACATTCGCCGTACGCTCGGGCGGATCGCGCACGAGATCGTCGAGCGAACCGACGGCGACCCTGTCGCGGTCGTCGGAATCCACCGGCGGGGGGCTCTGCTAGCCAGTCGGCTGCGCGACTTGGTCGCCGAACACCTCGGCGAGCCGGTCCCACTTGGCGATCTCGACATCTCGTTCTACCGCGACGATGTCGGCCTGCGCGCAGCGGACCACCAGCCGGTTGTCCACGCCTCGCACATCGAGTTCTCGATCGACGCGATGACGGTCGTGCTGGTCGACGACGTGCTCTACACGGGTCGCACGGTCCGCGCGGCGATCGGTGCCCTGTTCGACTACGGCCGCCCCCAACGCGTGCAGCTGGCCGTGCTCGCGGACCGCGGCCACCGCGAGCTTCCGATCAGGCCCGACTACGTCGGCAAGAACCTTCCGACCGGCCAGAGCGAGCGCGTCAATGTGCGCGTGGCGGAACTCGACGACGTCGACGAGGTCACGATCAGCGAACCGGCGGTCGAGGTCCGCGCATGAAGAACCTGCTCGAGGTCGATGGGCTGACGCGCGAGGACATCGAACGGATCCTCAATCGCGCCGAGAGCTTCGGCGAGGTTGCCGGCCGCCCGATCAAGAAGGTCCCGACGCTGCGTGGCCGAACGGTGATCAACCTCTTCTACGAGGCGTCGACGCGCACCAGCTCGTCCTTCGAGCTCGCAGCAAAGCGCCTGTCCGCGGACGTCGTTTCCTTCAAGGCTGCGGGTTCGTCCGTTGACAAGGGCGAGTCACTCAAGGACACCGTCCAGACTCTCTCGGCTTACGACCCAGCGGCGATCGTCGTTCGCTCACCCTACGTCGGTGCCGCGCACCTCGTCGCCGGCTGGACGGCGGCAGCGGTAGTCAACGCCGGCGACGGTAAGCACGAGCACCCGACCCAGGCGCTGCTCGACCTCTACACGCTGCGCCAAAGGCTCGGATCGCTCGATGGCGTGCGTATTTGGATCGTTGGCGATGTCCTGCACAGCCGCGTCGCACGTTCGAACATTCTTGCCTTCTCGAGGATGGGTTGCGAAGTCACGGTCTGCGGGCCGCCGACGTTGATACCACGCGGCGTCGAGGCGCTCGGGTGCGACGTGCGCTACTCACTCGACGAGCTCCACCAAGCCGACGTCATCTACGCGCTGCGAATGCAGCGCGAGCGCATGGAGGGCTCCTTCGTTCCCTCGCTGCGCGAATACGCGGCGCGCTTCCAGATCGATGGCCGCAGGCTGTCGCCGAGCCAGCTCTTGATGCACCCCGGTCCGGTCAATCGCGGCGTCGAGCTGGCCGCGGAGGTGATCGACTCTCCGCAGGCGCTGATCGTCGCCCAGGTCGAGTCAGGGGTCGTCGTTCGAATGGCGGTCCTCTACGAGCTGCTCGCCGGCGGCGGCGGCGCTGGCAGGGTGCTCGACGCCGTGACCGAGCCGCAGCCGGCATGAGCCTGATCGACAGACGCCTGAACCGCGGCCAGGCGACGCCAGTCGACGCACTGATTCGGGACGTGCGTCTATTCGATCCGCGCGCAAGGATTGATCGCTTAGGGGATCTCCTGATCCGCGCCGGTGAGATTGCCGAGATCGCAGATCAAGGCACGATCTCGGCACCAGAAGGCGCCGAGACTGTCGACGGCACGGGGCTGCACGCGTTTCCTGGCTTCGTCGAGCCTCACGCGCACCTGCGCACACCGGGCCGCGAGGACGAGGAGGATCTTGATTCGGGGACGCGGGCGGCGGCGGCCGGAGGCTACTGCGCACTGCTCGCGATGCCCAACACCGATCCGGTCGTCGACACCGCATCGGTGCTCTGCGCCCTGCGCGACTCGGCCCATCGCGAAGCGCGGATCCCGACGGGCTTTCTCGCCGCGATCACCCGCGGCCAGCGGGGAGACGAGCTGACCGAGATGGCCGAGCTGGCCGACGCGGGCGCGCTCGGGTTCACTGACGACGGCTCTCCCGTGAGCCGCGCCGGCGTGCTTCGCCAGGCGCTCCAGTATCAGCGGCTCTGTGGCGGGTTGCTCGCGCTTCACGAAGAGGACCGATCGCTCTCCGGCGCGGGCGTGATGCACGAGGGCAGCGTCTCGGCGCTGCTCGGGTTGGCGGGGATCCCCTCGATATCCGAGTCGACGACGATCGCCCGCGACGCCGCGATCGCGCACTACGAAGGCGGACGGCTGCACATCCAGCACGTCTCGGCGCTCGAGTCGGTCGCCTGCGTCGAGCAGGCCAAGCGCGCGGGCGTCAATCTGACGGCGGAGGTGACGCCGCACCACCTCTGCCTGACCGACGCCGCCGTGCGGACGCTCGACACGAACTTCAAGATGAACCCACCGCTGCGCTCCGATGCCGACCGCATTGCGCTGATCGAGGGGCTGCGCTCAGGCGTGATCGACTGCATCGCGACCGATCACGCGCCCCACGCGCGCGAGGAGAAGGAGGACCCATTCGAGGTCGCGCCGATGGGGGTCACCGGGCTCGAGACCGCTTTCGCGGCGCTGCACACCGAGCTCGTGTTGCCAGGTGTCCTTGCGCTCGCGGTCGTCGTCACGCGGCTGACCGCCGGCGGGGCGCCGTTCGGCCTTGATGTCCCCTCGCTCGCGCCGGGATCTGCGGCGAACGTCTGTCTGGCCGATCTCGGCGCGACCTGGGAGGTGGGCGAGGCGGGCTACGAGAGCCGCTCGGCCAACTGCGCGTTTGCCGGCCGCCGACTGACCGGTCGCGTCCGGATGACGATCGCCGGTGGTGCGGTTGCCTACCGCGAGCGATCGTTTGCGATCGGAGCGGTCTAGCAGTGCTCGCCGCCTATCTCCTGCTCGAGGACGGCACGCGCTTCGACGGCGAGTGTCCGCCGGCCAGGCTCGAGGCGACGGGGGAGGTGGTCTTCAACACGGCGATGTCGGGGTACCAGGAGGCGGTCACGGACCCGAGCTACCGCGGCCAGATGATCGTCTTCACCTATCCCCTGATCGGCAACTACGGCGTCTCGGCCGACGCGCAGGAGTCGAGCGCCGTGCACGCCCGCGCGGTGATCATGCGGGAGGGCATCGATCGCAGCGACGCGCTCGGGTCGGAGGGCGGCTGGCTGAGCTGGCTCGCCGAGCAGGGCGTGGCGACGATCACCGCCATCGACACGCGAGCACTCGTGCGCTACATCCGCGACAAGGGTGCGATGCGCGGGGGGATCTTCAGCGCGCAAACGCCCCAGGCACTCGCGCATGAGCGCGTGCACGCCGAGCCGCCGATGTCAGGTCGCGACCTCGCTCGCGAGGTGACGCCTGCCAAGCAATTGACTCTCGAGCCCACCAACGGCGGCGGTGGGAGGGCGACCAGGATCGTCGCGCTCGACACCGGCATCAAGCGATCTATCACCGACCAGCTGCGAAGTCGCGGTGCGCTGGTCGAGCTCCATCCATGCCAGACGCCGGCCGAGGACCTGCTCGCGCGCGAGGCAGACGCGGTCTTGCTGGCCAATGGTCCGGGTGATCCAGCCGCCCTCGACTACGTCGTCGCGACGGTGCGCGAGATCGTCGGCAAGGTGCCCGTCTTCGGAATCTGCCTGGGCCATCAGCTTCTCTGCCGCGCGATCGGGCTCGAGACGTTCAAGCTGCGCTTCGGCCACCGTGGCGCCAACCATCCGGTCAAGGAGCTCTCGAGCGGGAAGATCGACATCACCTCGCAGAACCACGGCTTCGCGGTCGCCGGCCCAGCTGGTGAAGAGAAGATCGAGGCCGACTCGCCGGTGCGCTGGGAGACCGACTTCGGGACCGCCGAGCTCTCGCACGTCAACCTCTACGATCGCACCGTCGAGGGGCTCGTCCTGCGCGACGTGCCAGGCGCGACGGTGCAGTACCACCCCGAGGCAGCACCCGGCCCGCACGACGCGGCCCACCTGTTCGACCGGTTCCTGGAGATGGCCAGACGATGACCGTCGACTGGCGCAGCTGATGCCGAGGCGCGATGACATCGAGAAGGTCCTCGTGCTCGGCTCGGGGCCGATCGTGATCGGACAGGCAGCCGAGTTCGACTACTCGGGCGCGCAAGCGTGCAAAGTGCTGCTCGAGGAGGGCTACGAGGTCGTGCTGGTCAACTCGAACCCGGCGACGATCATGACCGACCCCGAGTTCGCGACCTCCACCTACATCGAGCCGCTCGTCCCCGATTCGGTTGCGCGAGTGATCGAGCGCGAGCGCCCCGACGCGCTGCTGCCGACGCTCGGTGGCGGAACCGCGCTGAACCTCGCGCGCGCTCTCTCGGAGGACGGCACGCTCGCGCGCTACGAAGTCGAGCTGATCGGCGCGAACTACGACGCGATCCGACGCGCCGAGGACCGCGAGCTCTTCCGCGACACGGTCGAGCACGCCGGCCTGCGCGTCCCGCGCTCGGCGATCGTCGCGAGCATCGCAGACGGCGAGCGAGCGCTCGCGGCGATCGGGCTGCCGGCCATCCTGCGTCCTGGCTTCACGATGGGAGGGCACGGCGGCGGCATCGCTCGCAGCGAAGCCGAGTATCGCGACCGCGTCGTCGAGGCACTCGCCGCGAGCCCGATCGGGCAGGTGCTGGTCGAGGAGTCCCTGATCGGCTGGGGCGAGTTCGAGCTAGAGCTGATGCGCGACCGAAACGACAACGTGGTCGTCGTCTGCTCGATCGAGAACATCGACCCGATGGGTGTGCACACCGGCGACTCGATCACCGTCGCGCCGCAGCAGACGCTCACCGATCGCCGTTATCAGGAGCTGCGCGATCAGGCGATCGCCGTGATCCGCGCGGTCGGAGTGGAGACCGGCGGCTCGAACATCCAGTTCGCCGTCAACCCCGAGACCGGCGACATCCGGGTGATCGAGATGAACCCGCGAGTGTCGCGCTCGTCGGCGCTCGCGTCGAAGGCCACCGGGTTCCCGATCGCGAAGATCGCCGCCCGCCTCGCCGTCGGCTACGCGCTCGAGGAGATCGACAACGACATCACCAGCTGCACGCCGGCAAGCTTCGAGCCGACGATCGACTACGTCGTCGTCAAATGGCCGCGTTTCGCGTTCGAGAAGTTCCCCGGTGTCGACGGGCTGCTCGGGTCGCACATGCAGTCGGTCGGCGAGGCGATGGCGATCGGGCGCACCTTCAAGCAGGCGTTCGTGAAGGCGATGCGTTCGCGCGAGCTCGACGTGATCCCGCGACCGCCGGACGACACCGACGCTCTACTGGCGCGCCTTGAGACACCGTCCGATGATCGCTACGAGCTCCTCTTCGAGGCGATCCGCCGCGGGGTGACGGAGCAGGAGGTCCACGCGCGGACGGGCGTCGATCGCTGGTTCGTGGCCGAGCTCGCCGCGCTCGCACGCGGCGAGGACCCGGAGGATGGACTGACCCGCTGTTTCAAGTCAGTCGACACCTGTGCAGGGGAGTTCGAGGCGGCGACGCCGTACTACTACTCCGGTTGGGAGCGACCGGTGCCGGGCGGCCTCGGCAACGAGGTCAGGCGCGGCGAGCGCCCCTCGATCGTCATCCTGGGGTCGGGTCCAAACAGGATCGGCCAGGGAATCGAGTTCGACTACTGCTGCGTCCATGCGGCAATGACCGTCCGCGCCTCTGGCCGCGAAGCGGTCATCATCAACTGCAATCCGGAGACCGTCTCGACGGACTACGACACGAGCGACAGGCTCTACTTCGAGCCACTGACGCTCGAGGACGTACTGGCGGTTGTCGAGATCGAGCGCCCGGAGGGCGTGATAGTCCAATTCGGCGGTCAGACTCCGCTGCGCCTGGCGGCGGGCCTTGAACGCGCCGGGGTACGGCTGCTCGGCACTCCGGTTGAGTCGATCGACCTGGCCGAGGACCGTCCGCGCTTCGGGGCGCTCGTCGACGAGCTCGGGTTGAAGTGCCCTCCCTATGCCACCGCGGGCTCGCCAGAGGAGGCGCTGGAAGCGGCCGCGCGGGTCGGCTATCCGCTGCTGGTACGGCCGTCATACGTTCTCGGCGGGCGGGCAATGGAGATCTGCTACTCGAGCGCGGCGCTCGCGGACTACCTGCGCCGGACGCGGGGCGCGTCAGCGCCCGGCGACGCCGCCCAACCGGCTCCGGCGCCGATCTATCTCGACCGTTTTCTAGAGAGTGCGATCGAGGTCGACGTCGACGCGCTCTGTGATGGCGAGGATGTCCGAATCGGCGCGATCATGCAGCACGTTGAGGAGGCCGGCGTCCACTCAGGGGACTCCGCCTGCGTGATCCCGGCGATGTCGCTCGGCCCGGAGATGGTCGCCCAGGTCGAGTCGGCGACCGAGCGTCTTGCCCTGGGGCTCGGCGTGATTGGTCTGATCAACATCCAGTTCGCCGTGCACGGCGACGATCAGCTCTATGTCATCGAGGCCAATCCACGTGCGTCGCGCACCGTCCCGTTCGTATCGAAGGCCGTCGGCGTGCCGCTGGCAAAGCTCGCCTGTCGACTGGTGCTCGGTGAGCACCTGCGCGAGCTCGAGCCCGAGTTGGCCGCCCTCGACGGCGCTCGTCCAGCCCATGTCTCTGTCAAAGAGGCGGTCCTTCCCTTCGCCCGCTTCCCGCGTGCCGACGCGCTGCTTGGCCCCGAGATGCGCTCGACCGGCGAGGTGATGGGGATCGCGCGCGACTACCCCGCAGCATTCGGAAAGGCGCAGGCGGCCGCCGGAGCTGCGCTGCCCGCCAGCGGCGGAGTCTTCATCAGCGTCACCGACAGCGACAAGCCGGCGGCGACACAGTTGGCGGCTTCGCTGCACGACCTCGGCTTCGACATCCTTGCCACTCGCGGCACGGCGCAGGCGATCCGCGGGATGGGCGTGCCTGTCGAGCGCATCAAGAAGATCGCCGAAGGCTCGCCCAACGTCGTCGATCGAATCGAGTCCGGCGATGTCGGCCTCGTGATCAATACGCCGACCGGCTCCGGCGCGCGCAGCGACGGGTACGCGATCCGTCGCGCGGCCGTCGCGCGGGGCGTCCCCTGCGTCACAACGATGAGCGGGGCGAGCGCCGCCCAGCGGGCAATCCTTGCGATGCGCGGCGTCCAAGCCGAGGTGCGCTCGTTGCAGGAGCTGCACTCGACGCAGCAGGCTCCGGCCGCCGCCCAATGACGAGTGCCGCCCGCCCGACGACGCCAGCCGCCGCCCAATGACGAGTGCCGCCCGCCCGACGACGCCGGGCGACGGCCGATGACGATTGCCGCGCGCGAGCCGGCGCCGGCCGAGCAGGGCCGAACGCTCGCGCCGCTCGGTCGTCGCCTCGCCCGCGTGGTTGAGACCCAGACGCTCGGCCCCTATCGCCTGATCGCGGTCGCCGACCGCGACGGTCCTGGCGATCCGCGGCCCGGGCAGTTCTACATGCTCGCCGCGAGCGACGGCTGGGGCGGGGGGGCGGGCGAGCGTCCATACCTACCACGGGCCTTCTCGTTCTGCCGCGTCCGGTCCGCCGACGACGGTGCGGCGGTGCACCCGACGCTCGAGTTCCTGCTCGAGGCAATCGGCCCCGGAACCGAGCGCCTCGCTGGACTGTCCGCCGGCGACGGGCTCTGGATTGCCGGCCCGCTCGGCGTTGGGTTCAGTCGCGACGGCGACCGTCGCCCACTGCTGGTCGGCGGCGGGATCGGTGCAGCGCCACTGCTCGGCTGGCAGGACGAGCTCGGCGCCCGGGCGGAAGCTCTGCTCGGCTTCCGGTCGGCTGCGCATGCGCGTGCCGGCGAGCTCTTCAACGCTCCGGTCATCTGCACCGACGATGGCTCTGTGGGAAGGGCGGGTGTCGTCACCGAGGGGCTCCGCGCGGAGCTGGAGCGCGATCGCGGCGCGGTGGTCTATGCCTGTGGACCAGCGCCGATGCTCGAGGCCGTCCGGGCGCTCTGCGCCGCCAAGGACGTCCCGGCGCAACTCGCGCTCGAGGCCGGAATGGCGTGCGGGTTCGGTGCTTGCTTCGGCTGCGTCGTCTCCACAAGGTCGGGCTATCTGCGGCTGTGCGTCGAGGGACCGGTTCTCGATGCGGCGATCCTGGACAGGGTCGACGCGTTTGGGGCGGTCCATTGAGCGACACCATCGAGCTCTGCGGCAGGCAGCTCGCGAACCCGGTCTTGAACGCGTCGGGAACCTTCGACGCGCTCGCCGCGCTGCGGACGTTCGGTGAACGGCTGCGGGATCGTTTTCCATTTGCGGCGTACGTCTCGAAGACGATCACGGTTGCCCGGCGCGAAGGCAATCCGCCGCCGCGCCTCTGGGAGGTGCCCGCGGGCCTGATCAACTCGATCGGGTTACCGAACAAGGGCCTCGAAGAGTTCGTCGTGTGCGACCTCCCTCAACTGACGGAGCTGCTGCCGGTTCCGCTGATCGTGTCGGTCATGGGCCGCACCGCCGACGAGCTCTGTGAGCTGGTCGACGCGCTTGACGGGCACGGGTCGGTCGCCATGATCGAGCTGAACTTCTCGTGCCCAAACGTCGAGACGGGTTTGGTGATGGGTGCCGACCCGGCCGAGGCCGGCCGCGCGGTCGAGCGTGTCCGGGCGGCAACCGGCAAGCCTCTGATCGTCAAGCTCTCGCCGAACGCGCCCGATCCGGCAGCCGTTGCCGTCGCGGCGGCGGGCGCTGGTGCCGATGCGCTCTCGCTGATCAACACGATCAAGGCATCGGCCCTGCACCCCGACACCCGCGAGCCGGCGCTCGGCGCTCGCGCCGGTGGGCTTTCGGGTCCCGCCGTGCGCGCGATCGCCCTGGAGCAGGTTGGCTCTGTCGCTCGTGCGGTCGCGATCCCGGTGATCGGAATGGGCGGGATCGCGACGGGCCGGGATGCCGCTGACTTTCTCGCCGTCGGTGCACGCTGCGTAGCGGTCGGAACCGAGAGCTTTCGCGATGCCGCCGCCGGCCGCCGGATCGCGGACGAGCTGAGCACGATCCTCAAGACGAGCTAGCACGATCTCAATACGGAGCTAGCTTCCAGGCGGCGAGCGACGTACGTCGGGCCCACACGCCGAACTCCCTGCAAAACGAGAGGAACTGTCAAGTACCCGCAAGGATGCTCAAGCTCAGCTTGACGGCTAGGTGAATGATTGAGAATTTTGGATTTTGGGCGTTCCCGCGATCAGATCCGTGTGTAGAATCGCCGCCCGATGGCCCTTACCGCACAGTCGCCTTCGCGTGCCCCCGTTGGGGTTGCCCCCGAGCGGTCGCTGACCCAGCGCATGGACGCGCTCAAGCGGGCGAACGAGATTCGCACCCAGCGGGCGCGGCTGAAGCGCGACCTGAAGGCGCGCCGAGTGACGATCCACGGTCTGCTGCTCACTCCGCCGGAGTACCTCCAGACAGCGAAGGTCTTCGACCTGTTGCTCGCGGTCCCGAAGTATGGCCGCGTGAAGGCGAATCGGATCCTCACCCAATGCCGGATCTCGCCGAGCAAGACGATCGGCGGCCTGTCACAGCGCCAGCGCGATGAGCTGGTCTCGTATCTTCCGCGCTAGAGCGTTGACCCGCTAGAGGCAACGACCGTACGGCTTCTCGTCATCACCGGGCCGTCCGGGGTTGGGAAGGGGACGTTGATCCGCGCGCTGTTGGCGCAATTTCCCGGCTTCGCGCTCTCGGTCTCCGCTACGACGCGGGCCCCGCGACCGGGCGAGGTCGATGGGCGCGACTACCACTTCCTGTCAACGGACGCATTCGAGCGGCGTGTAGCCGACGGCGCGTTTCTCGAGCACGCGACGTATGCCGGGAATCGCTACGGGACGCTGCGCTCGGAGCTTGCCCGCCAGGCAGATGGACTCGTGCTCGAGATCGAGCTGCAGGGCTCTCGTCAGGTCCGAGAGGCACTCCCCGATGCGGTTCAGGTGTTCATCGCGCCGCCTTCGACCGATGCTCTGATGGCACGCCTCGTCGGTCGCGGAACCGACCTGCCCAAGCAGATCGAGAGTCGCCTCGCCGCCGCGCGCGGGGAGCTCGAGGCGATCAGTGAGTTCGAGCATGTGATCGTCAACGACCGCCTCGAGCGCGCGGCGCAAGACCTGATCGATTTGGTCGCTACCATCTGGGGTCAGCAACCGCGAGGAGTACCCAAGTGATCAAGCCCCGCCTCGACACGCTTCTTGAGCGCGTCGACTCCCATTACGCGTGCGTACTTGTCGCAGCAAAGCGCGCGCGCCAGATCAACTCCTACTACCAGAACCTCGGCGAGGGTACCTTCGACGAGTATCCGCCGCCGATGGTCGAGACCGACTCGAAGAACTATCTCAAGATCGCGCTCGACGAGATGGCGGCCGGCAAGATCAACTATCGGTACCGCGGCGCCTGAGGCAGCCGCTGGCGCGATGGCGCGGATTCTGCTCGGAGTCTCGGGGGGCATCTCCGCGTACAAGGCAGTCGAGCTAGCGCGCCTTGCGACGGTCGCCGGCCATGCCGTCCGGGTCGTCCAGACGCCGGCAAGCCTCAGCTTCGTCGGCAAGGCAACCTTCGAAGCGATCACGGGCGCGCCCGTCCTGACTGATGAGCTTGAGCCGGACCGGGCCCGCGGCGCGTTTCCCGGTGACGAGGCACCCCTCCACGAGCCGATCGTCCACCTCGAGCTCGTTCGGCGCGCGGATGTCTACGCGATCGCGCCGGCATCGGCCAACACCATCGCCAAGCTCGCGGCCGGCCTCTCCGACAATCTCTTGACCAGCTCGGCCCTGGCTTGCTCGGCACCGCTCGTGATCGCCCCAGCAATGAACGCGCGAATGCTCGATCATCCGGCCACGCGCGCCAACCTCGCGCTGCTCGAGTCGCGCGGCGCCGTGCTCGTCCCGCCGGAAATCGGCGCCCTTGCCTCGCGCGGGGAGTGGGGGGCGGGCAGGCTTGCCGATCCGGCCACGCTCCTGGCCGCGATCGAACGCGCCCTGCCGGCGCCGGCGAGCTACTCGCCGGGCTCTCTCGATGGGCTGCGCGTCCTGGTTACAACAGGCGGCACGCGCGAGCCGATCGACGCCGCCCGCTACGTCGGCAACCGCTCGTCGGGCCGGATGGGGCTGGCGCTGGCCGAGGAGGCCGCCGAGCGCGGAGCGGAGGTGACCGTCGTCGCGGCCAATGTCTCACTGCCGCGCCCAAGCGGCGTCCGCTGGATCGACGTCGAGACCGCGGCCGATCTGGAGCACGCAACGCGGGCGGCATTCGAGCGTGCCGATGTGCTCATCATGGCCGCGGCGGTAGCGGATCTGCGCCCCGCCGAGCCGGTTGCGGGCAAGCTGTCGAAAGACGATCCGACAACACTGTCTTTGCGACTTGAGCGGACCATCGATGTGCTCTCAGCGCTCGCTTCGGAGCGCCAGCCGGGACAGACGGTGGTCGGCTTCGCTGCCGAGCATGGCGAGGGGGGGCTCCTGCGCGCGGCCGAGAAGCTCCGGCGCAAGCGCCTTGACGCCGTCGTCGTCAACGACATCGCCGAGCCCGGGATCGGCTTCGAGAGCGAGGACAACGAGGTGACGATCATCACCGCCAGCGGATCGCAAGCCGTCGCCCGCGCGCCAAAACGCGACATCGCGCGGACGATCATCGCGGCCGTCGAGGAGTTGCGCGCCGGTGTCACTACGAGCGCGGTCTCAGAGCCCGGATGCGGGCCGTCATGAGCGAGCGTGGTGAGGCACCGGAGGACGACGCCGGCGAGCGCGATGAGGCACCGGACGACTCCGGCGAGCGCGACCGATCGCCGCAAGCGCCCGGGGAGCACGTCTACGACCTCTTTCGCCGCGGCAGTGCGCTGCTTGAGTCGGGCGACTTCGCTGCCGCCACCATTCCACTCGAGCAGGCACGCTCGTTAGAGCCCGAGAAGGCGTCGATCCGCGAGGCGCTGGGCCGGGCGTACTTCCAGTCAGGCCGCTACGGAGCCGCTCGCGATGAGTTCGCCGCAGTCGTCGAGCGCTCCCCCGTCAACGACTTCGCGCACTTCTGCCTCGCACGCGCGCTCGAGAAGACGGGCGATCGCGTGCGGGCACGGAGGCACTTCGCGCTCGCGGCCTGCCTGCGACCCGATCGCGCCGACTACCGCGCCTATCACGACCGCAGCAGCGCGGCGTAGCAACGAGACGAGCTGATGCGGGCCGTCGTCCAGCGCGTCAGCGCCGCGTCAGTCGTCATCGAGGACGAGCTGATCGCCTCGATCGGTGGGGGCCTGTTAGTCCTTCTGGCGGTTCGCCGTGGCGACGATCGGCAGGTCGCGGACGTCCTTGCCCGGCGGATTCTCGCGCTGCGAGTCTTCGACGACGAGCACGGCAGGATGAGCCGGTCGGTCGTCGACGTCGGCGGTGAGATTCTCTGCGTCAGCCAGTTCACCCTCTACGGCGATACGCGCAAGGGAACTCGCCCTGACTACGGTGAGGCGGCGCCCGCGAGCGAGGCCGAGCCGCTGTACGAGCGTGTGTGCAGTGCGCTCGGCGCCGAAGGCGGCCGCTTCGGCGCGCGGATGGCGGTCAGGCTCGAGAACGCCGGGCCGGTTACGCTCGTCCTCGACGCCTGACCCGGCATCCAGGCCCGATCGTCCGGCTATACTTGCGCGCTCGGACTTTCATCTGCGGCGGTACTGCGTCGCACCTGAAGGTGGGCTTCGGCGGCCCACCTTTTTTTGCGCCAAAATCGGCTACCGGGCTAGAGTGAATTCGATCCAAACTGACATTGAGACCCGCCTCGCTGCGCTCGAGCCGATGGTCGAGGTCATTCTCGCTGAGAAGGTCTCGGCAGGTCTGGTGCGGGTATTCATCGACCACCCGGCCGGCGTCAACGTGGCGCTCTGCGAGCGCGTGACCCATCAGCTGCGCGACCTACTCGGCGGCTGCGCACTCGAGGTCTCGTCACCCGGCCCCCGCCGCCCGTTGACCAAGCCGGCTCACTTCCGCCGTTTCGTAGGGCGGCGGGCCCGTGTCAGCACGCGACTTCCGCGTGGCGATCGCTGCAGTTTCACCGGTGAGCTCGTCGCCGCTTCGGAAGCGGAAGTGACGGTCGCCGCCGAGTCCGGGATAGTCTCGATCCCCTACCCCGAGATCAAGCGAAGCAATCTGCTGGAGGGCTGATCGATGTCCAAGGAGATCATGGAGGCTGTCAAGGTCCTCGAGCGCGAGAAGGGAATCTCGTCTGAGCGCTTGATGTCCGCACTCGAGGACGCGTTGTTGTCGGCTTACAGGAAGACCCCGGGTGCGGCCAAGTACGCCCGCGTCGACATGGATCGGGTCAGCGGCGACTTCCGTGTCTACCAGCTGCTGATTCCGCCCGAGCTCGAGGAGAAGCTGCTCGCCGAGGTGGAGATCGAGGAGCCGACCGTCGACCCCGAGACCGGCGAGATGCGCGAGCCCGAGGAGCCCGAGATCGACCCAGCGCTGCTCGCCGAGTACGCCGACCAGATCGAGGAGACCGACGTAACGCCCGATGACTTCGGCCGGATCGCCGCGCAGACGGCGAAGCAGGTGATCCTGCAGCGTATTCGCGAAGCCGAGCGCGAGATGATGTTCGACGAGTATCAGGATCGCGTCGGAGAGCTGATCACCGGGATCGTCCAGCAGTCCGACTCGCGCTACACGCTCGTTCAGCTGCGCGAACGGGTGGAGGCGCTGCTGCCGAAGTCGGAGCAGGTCGAGAACGAGCGCTACGACCATGGCGCGCGGATCAAGGCGATCATCACCGAGGTCTCGGCCCAGTCCAAGGGCCCGAGCATCATCGTCTCGCGTCGCTCCCCCGAGCTGATCCGGAAGCTGTTCGAGCTCGAGGTCCCGGAGATCGCAGATGGGCTCGTGGAGATTGAGAACGTCGCGCGCGAGCCCGGATACCGGTCGAAGATCGCGGTCGTCTCGCATGCTGGGGGAGTCGACCCGGTCGGAGCCTGCGTCGGACCGCGCGGCTCGCGCGTGCGGATGGTCGTATCCGAGCTGCGCGGAGAGAAGATCGACATCATCCCGTTCAACGAGGAGCCGGCCCGCTTCGTCGCCAAGGCCCTGTCGCCGGCCCGGGTGCGAGAGGTGCTTGTCGACGACGCGAACAAACAGGCGACGGTGATCGTGCCGGACGACCAGCTCTCGCTGGCGATCGGCAAGGAAGGGCAGAATGCACGCCTCGCCGCCCGTCTCACCGGCTGGCGCGTCGACATCCGTTCGGAGACCGAGTTTGCCGAGGTCGAGGCCGAGATGGGCTTCGACGAGGAGGACGTGGCGGGCCGCTGTGCGGCGACGATGTCCAATGGGCGTCGCTGTCCGAACGCCGCCCTGCCCAACTCCCACTACTGCGGCCTGTCGGCGCACCAGGCGCTTGAGGGCAGCGAGGGCACCACCAGCAAGGGCGGCGACGGCCCGGCGGCGGCGGACGGCGAGGTCGCCGGCAGCGACTTGGCGGCGAGCGATGAGGTGGCGGAGGTTGCCGAGACCGAGCAAGGCGCTCCGGGTGCCGCCGGAACCGCTGCCCAGCCCGGACAGCCGTCGTAGCCACTGTCGCTGAGAGGCGCTGCGTCGGCTGCGACCAGTCCCGGCCCAAGCATCGCCTAACACGCTTTCTGGCGGCTGCCGGCCGGTAACGGCCGTCGACGACCCCATAGACTTCAGTGCGACATGGCCAAGAAACGCGTACATGAGATAGCCAAGGAGCGCGGGATCTCCAGCAAGGAGGTGCTCGTCGTGCTCCAAGCCGCGGGCTTCGACGTCAAGGCCGCGGCCTCAAGCGTCGACGAGGGGGACATCCAAACCGCCTTCTTGCCGGCCGGTAACGGATCGCCCGCGGTCGCTCCCGTCGCGGCCTCGGATGCGCGCACCGCTCAGCCGAAGGCGAGCGCGCCTGCCAGCTCGGCCAGCGCGCCAGCGGAGGCGTCAACCGGTACCGCCCCGTCTGCAGGCCAGCCGAGCGAGCGCCAGCGGCCGACACGCGTCGCTCACGGCGAGCAGTCATCCGCTGGCGGCGGACGTCGCCGCCGCGTGGTGATCGATTCGCAGGCGGCGCGCCGAACCAGCGGTCCGCCGCCCCAGCAGCAGCCGCCGCGTCGCGGGCGAGGTCGTCGACGGCGCACGCCATGGGTCGAGCCCGACCTGAACGCTCCCGCCGCAGTCGCGGTCGAGGAGCCGCCAACGCAGCTCAACTCGGGGGCGACGGTCAAGGAGGTCGCAGAGTCGCTCGGGCTATCCGCCGCTGAGGTGATCAAGAAGTTGATGGAGCTCGGCGAGATGGCAACGCTCACCCAGACGCTCTCCGACGATGCGATCCAGGTCCTCGCCGATGAGTTCGAGAAGAAGGTCGAGATCAGTCGTAGCGCCGACTCGCTCGCGGAGCCAGTCGACTATGTCGACGACGAGGCCGACCTTGTCGCGCGACCGCCGGTCGTGACGGTGATGGGTCATGTCGACCACGGCAAGACCTCGCTGCTGGACGCGATTCGCTCGACCGAGGTCGCCGCCGGCGAGGCAGGGGGGATCACTCAGCACATCGGCGCCTACCAAGTCCACCACGGCGACAGCGTGATCGCCTTCCTCGACACGCCCGGGCACCAGGCGTTCACAGCGATGCGTGCCCGCGGCGCAAGAGTGACCGACATCGCGGTGATAGTCGTCGCCGCCGATGACGGCGTGATGCCCCAGACGGTGGAGGCGATCGACCACGCGAAGGCCGCCGAGGTGCCGATCATCATCGCCGTCAACAAGATCGACAAGGAGGGGGCCGATCCCGCCCGCGTCCGTGGTGAGCTGGCGCGCCTGGGTTTCACGCCCGCCGACTGGGGTGGCGACACGGAGTTCTGCGACGTCTCGGCAAAGAGCCGGGTCGGCCTCGAGAACCTGCTCGACAACATCGTCACGATCGCCGACCTGCTCGACTTGAAGGCGAACGCCCGTGTCGAGGCGTCGGGCACGGTGATCGAGTCCCGCCTCGATGCAGGCCGCGGACCTGTCGTATCGATCTTGATTCAGCGCGGGACGCTCAGCGTCGGCGACGCGCTCGTCGCCGGGGGGAACTGGGGCCGGGTGCGGGCGATGCACGACTACCGGGGTGGTCGCGTCAAGCATGCGCGACCCGGCGAGCCGGTCGAGGTGCTCGGCTTCGACGGCGTCCCCGAGGCCGGTGAGCACGTCCGCGTCGTCGAGAACGAGCGTCGCGCGCGCCAGCTCGCGGGCGACCGCGCGAACCGGCTCAAGACCGAGGCGCTCGCTCGCCGACAGGGCGTCAAGGTCTCGCTGGAGGATGTCTTCGCGCTCGCCCAGAAGGGGGAGGCCGCCGAGCTCAACCTGATCATCAAGGCAGATGTCGCCGGCGCGCTCGAGGCGATCGCCGACGAGATCGCGAAGCTGCCGCAGGATCAGGTCGCCGTCAACGTCATCCATGACGGTGTCGGGGGCATCAACGAGTCCGACGTCATGCTGGCGGCGGCCTCTGACGCGATCGTCGTCGGCTTCAACGTCAGGCCGGTACAGGATGCGCGCCAGATCGCCGAACGCGAGGGGGTCGAGATTCGCACCTACTCGGTGATCTACAAGGCAATTGACGAGCTCCGCGCCGCGATGGAGGGGCTGCTCGAGCCCGAGGAGGTCGAGCAGATGGTTGCCAGCGCAGAGGTGCGCCAGGCGTTCAAGGCATCGCGAATAGGGACGATCGCTGGCTCATTCGTCCGCGAGGGGACAGTTCGACGTGGGGCGCTGGTACGGCTGGTTCGCGACGGGACGATCGCCTACGACGGCCGAATAGGCTCGCTGCGACGATTCAAGGAGGACGTCCGCGAGGTCGAGGCCGGCTTCGAGTGCGGAATCGTGCTGGCGAACTTCGCCGACGTCAAGGAAGGCGACGTCCTCGAGGTCTACGAGACGAAGCACGTCGACCGCGAGCTCTGAGTGCCTGCTCGCTCTGGTCCCGCGGCGCGGTGAGCTTTCTCTGCCTGCTCGAGATCCATCTCCACTTCCCCGAGAGCGGGAGCCTGAAGAGCAAGCGCCGCGAGCTCGTCTCGCTGAAGGCCCAGCTACACCGTCGCTTCGGCGCCGCGGTGGCTGAGACCGCTCATCACGATGTCTGGCAGCGCGCCACGGTCTCCGCTGCTCTCGTCGGTCGCGAGGCCGGCGCGGTCAGCGAGGCCGCGATGCGCGTCAGCCGCTACCTCGAGTCGCGCTTTCCGGATGGCGTTCGCGTCGAGCGTGGCGTGATATCCGGCGACGAGGTGATCGGTTGACCAGCTCACCGCCGCCGCCGCGGCCGCAGGCAGTGATCTAGGATGGCCAGCGGAAGGATGCGGCGGGTGAACGAGGCCGTTCGGGAGGTCGTCTCGGCGCACATCGCCGACGACATCAAGGACCCACGGATCGGCTTCGTGACCGTGACCTCTGTCGAGGCGAGCCCGGACCTGCGCCAGGCACGCGTGTTCGTCACGGTCCTCGGCTCGCCGACGGAGCGCGAGGATGCGCTTGCAGGCCTGCGCTCGGCGCGCGGGTACCTGCAGGCGCAGGTCGGCGACGAGCTGCGGATGAGACGCACACCCACGCTGCAGTTCGTCTACGACGACTCGACCGATCGCGGCTTGCGAATCTCCGAGCTGCTGACGGCTAACCTCAAAGAGCCGGACCGCGATCGCCCGACAGCGCAAGGGTCCGATCGATGAACGTCGCCTCGCGTGATCTCGAGCAAGCCGTCGCTGAGCTGCGCGACGCCGAGAAGTTGCTCCTGACCACACACGAGAACCCCGACGGCGACGCACTTGGATCGCTGCTCGCGTTGGACGAGATACTGAGGTGCCTCGGCAAGGACTCGGTCATGTTCATGGCAGGAGATGAGTTTCCGCTGCCCTACGAGTACCGGACGATGCACTTCGAGTCGGTGCTGAACGAGCCTCCCGCCGACGTCGACGAGCGTGTGGTCGTCTTCCTCGACTGCGGCAACATCGATCGGATGCCTGTCGACTTCCTCCAACGCGAGGGCCTGCACATCGTCAACCTCGACCACCACCATGACAACACGCGCTTTGGCACCGTCAACCTCGTCGTGCCGGAGGCCTCATGCACCGCCGAGATCGTCCACGCGCTCGCGCGCGAGCTTGGTGTCGCGCTGACGCCGTCGATTGCGGACGCGCTCTACGTCGGGCTGATCACCGACACCGGCCGATTCATGTACGAGAACACCACCGCCGCGCATCTGATGGCCGCAGACCTGATCGAGGCTGGCGTCGACGTCCACGACGTATACCGACGCCTCTACGAGAACGTCCCATTCAGCCGTCTGCAGCTTCTCGCTCGCGCCCTCGCGCAGGTTGAGCGCTATGACGATGGGACGATCACTGTCGCATTTCTGACCCGGACGGACTTCAATGAGACCGGATCGGCAGAGACCGACTCCGAAGGAATCGTCGACCACGTCCGTGCAGTCGAAGGCACAAGCGTCGCGGCGCTGATCCGCGAGCTGCTCGCCGACGGCCAGAACGGACGGCGGAAGGTCAGCCTGCGCGCCACCGACAACCGGGTCGACGTCTCGCGCATCGCTCGCCGACTCGGCGGCGGTGGGCACCGCCAGGCCGCCGGCTTCTCGACCGAGCTCGCCCTGCCCGAACTGATCGGACGGCTGCGCGAAGAGGTCGGCGAACAGCTCTAGGCCGCCTGGCCGCCCGCTTCAGCGCCGTCCAAGCTAGGCAGCCCAAGCGCGCAACACCACGACCGATGCCAGCCCAGCAGACATCCGAGCGCGAGCGCCAGCCGAGCGTCGTCCTCTATCCGAAGCCGTCGGGCGTCACCTCTCACGACGTCGTCGCGAGCGCGCGCCGACGGCTCGGCGGCCGGGTCAAGGTTGGGCACGCCGGGACACTCGACCCGTTCGCTACCGGACTGCTGATCCTGCTCGTTGGTCGCGCCACCCGCGCTCAGCGCTTTCTGATGGCGCTCCCGAAGACCTACCGCGCAGTCGCAAGACTCGGCTGGCGCTCTGACACCGGCGATCGCGACGGCACGCTGACCGAGACGCACCGTGCCCCGGAAGTGCTCTCGCTTCCGACCGGCCGGCTGCTCCAGCGCCCGCCGGCGTACTCCGCGGTGAAGGTCGATGGCGAGCGCCTCTACAAGAAGGCGCGTCGTGGCGAACCGATCGAGGGTCAGGCGCGTGAGGTGAGTGTGTACCGCTTTGAGCTCCTCTGGCGTGATCACCAGCGGGCCGCCCTTGAGATCGAATGCGGAGCGGGTACCTACGTCCGCCAGCTCGTGGCCGACCTCGGCGACGCCTACTGCGAGGAGCTCGAGCGCACATCTGTGGGCGCACTACGACTGGAGGACGCCGACGAGGATCGCCTGATACCGCTCGCCGAGGTGCTTGCCTTCCTACCCGAGCGCCGACTGGATGAGGACGAGCAGCGGCGGGTCGCGACGGGGCGCGCGGTCGCCGCGCGCGGCCACGAGTCCGGCGACGAGAACGTGCGCCTCACGTACGCCGGGAGCCTGCTGGCAATCGCTCGACCGGACGGTGAGCTGCTGAGACCGGTCGTGGTCTTTCCGACGTGATCGTTCGCGAGCTCGACGAGCTGCCGAGGCGTCCGCGAACGGTTGCGATCGGAACCTTCGACGGGGTACACCTTGGCCATCGTGCCGTCATCGACGCGAGCGACACCGTCCTGACGTTCGATCCCCACCCGGTCACGGTCATCCATCCGGAAGCGCGGCCAAAGCTGCTGACGTCGTTCGCGATAAAACGCGACCTGCTCGCCGTGCTGGGAGTGGCGGAGCTGGTCGTGATTCGCTTCGACGCCAACTTCGCTGCGAAGAGCGCGGAGGAGTTCATAGACGAGGTGCTGATCGGCCGCCTCCGCGCTACCCAGGTCTCGGTCGGTGAGAACTTCCGCTTTGGCCGCGGCGCCAGGGGCGACGCCGCGCTGCTGCGCACCCGCAAGGAGTTCGAGACTCGCGTGGTGCCGCTTGTCGAGGTAGCCGGCGAGGACGTCTCCTCAAGCCATGTCCGCGCGCTCGTCGCCGCCGGCGAGCTGCGCAAGGCAGCGGACTATCTTGGCCACCCGTTCGTGCTCGACGGTCAGGTCGTAGCGGGCGATGCCCGTGGCCGCGAGCTCGGGATGCCGACGGCGAACATCGTCCCCGACGACCATCTCGTCTGCCCCGGGCATGGCGTCTACGTGGGCACCGGGATCGTCGATGGGGTGAGCCATCAGGCGGCGATCAGCGTCGGTGTCCGCCCGACATTTGAGACTGGACGCGGGCTCCTCATCGAGGCGCACCTGCTCGACTTCAGTGGCGACCTCTACGGGCGAACGCTTCGGGTCTCCTTCCTCGAGAGGCTGCGCGGCGAGCGACGGTTCGACTCGACCGCGGCGCTGGTCGAGCAGATGCGCCGCGACGTCGAGCAGGCGAGGAGAATTGGCTCTGCTACGGTTCCGCCTCAATGAGCCTGACCATCGAGGCAAAGCGCGAGATCGTCGGCAAGTTCGGCAAGTCTGAGCAGGACACGGGGTCGACCGAGGTGCAGATCGCGCTCCTGACAGCGCGCATCAACCACCTCACCGAGCACCTCCGAGGACACAAGAAGGATCACCACTCGCGGCGCGGACTGCTGATGCTCGTCGGGCAGCGGCGCCGCCTACTCGGCTACCTGCAGCGCTCGAACCTCGATCGCTATCGCGAGCTGATCAAGGAGCTCGGCCTGCGTAGGTAGCCGGGCCCGGCGCGAGCTGCCGGACTTCGGCGTGCCCGGCGCAGGTGCAACGGCGTGCCCGGCGCAGGTGCAACGGCGTCGACGACTCCTGACAGGGCGCGAAGGGCTGCAGCCCCCCTCGCCGCTGGCGAGCGTGACTACCGACCAGCACGCCCGATCCGTTGCCGGTCGCCGCAGCGCAGGCGGTTGGTAGCATCCGCTCACTCTTTCCGAGAGATACCAACATTGCCGCCAACCGGAGGCGGCGCGCGAAAGGAAACACCATGAATGAAGCAAGCGCCCGAGCGCCCCACCGTGTCTTCGCCGACATTGGGGGGACCCAGATCGGGTTCGAGACGGGCCGATTGGCACGTCAGGCGAGCGGCGCGGTCGTCGTCACGGCGGGGGACACGATGGTGCTCTCTACCGCGACCGCCGGCAACGTCCGCGACGTCGACTTCCTGCCCCTGACGGTCGACGTCGAGGAGCGGATGTACGCCGCGGGCAAGATCCCGGGAAGCTTCTTCAAGCGCGAGGGCCGTGCCGGGGAGAAGGGGACCCTTACCGCGCGCATGATCGACCGGCCGCTGCGACCGCTGTTTCCGAAGGGCTGGCGGCGCGAGACTCAGCTCGTCTCGATCCCGATGTCCGTCGACCACGTGAACCCGTATGACATCCTCGCGATGAACGGGGCCAGCGCAGCGCTGATGATCTCCGACATCCCCTTCCCAGAGCCCGTCGGCGCCGTCCGGATCGGACAGGACGAGATGGGTGGCTTCATCGTCAACCCAGATGAGGAGTGGCTGCTGGAGAGCCCGCTCGACCTGATCGTCGCGGGGACCGCCGACGCGATCCTGATGGTCGAGGCGGGTGCCAACGAGGTCTCGGAGGCCGAGATCCTCGACGCCCTCGACATCGCCCATGGCGAGATCAAGAAGCTCTGCCAGGTGCAGCTGGAGCTTCAACGCGTGGCCGGGAAGCCCAAGGTCGAAGCGGCCCCAATCGAGGTCGACGAGCGCATCTCGGGTGAGATCCGCGAGCGCTTCGGTGCTGCGCTGGAAGCCGCGACACAGGTCGAGGACAAGCTCGAGCGCCAGCACGCTACTCGCGGCGTCGAGGAGGACGTCCTTCGCACCTTGGCGGGAGGAGACGATCAGGATGGCGGGCACGCCGACCGCGCTGCGGTCCAGCTCGCGTTCGACAAGCTCGAGAAGGAGATCGTCCGCCGGCGCATCGCGATCGACAAGAAGCGCCCAGACGGGCGCAACGCGGACGAGATCCGCTCGATCTCGATCGACGTCGGCGTCGCTCCGCGCGCGCACGGGTCGGCGATCTTCACCCGTGGACAGACGCAGGCGTTCTCGGTCACCGCCCTCGGGACGACGCGCGAGGAGATGCGACTCGACACGCTCGGGCTCGAGACGACGAAGCGCTACTTCCACCATTACAACTTCCCACCGTTCTCGGTTGGCGAAGCCGGCTTCATGCGCGGGCCAAAGCGGCGCGACATCGGCCATGGTGCGCTCGCCGAACGGGCCCTGGTGCCCGTGATCCCCTCCCAAGAGACATTTCCCTACACGATCCGTGTCGTCTCCGACATCCTTGAGTCGAACGGCTCGTCGTCGATGGCGTCCGTCTGTGGGTCGAGCCTCTCGCTGATGGACGCGGGCGTTGCGATCCGCCGACCGGTGGCCGGGATCGCGATGGGGCTGATCAAGGAGGGCGACGACTACATCGTCCTGTCGGACATTGCCGGGGTCGAGGACCATCTTGGCGACATGGACTTCAAGGTCGCGGGGACCGACAAGGGGATCACCGCGCTACAGATGGACATCAAGATCACCGGCGTGACGTTCGACATTCTCCGCGACGCCCTCACGCAGGCGCATGAGGGACGGCGGTTCATCCTCGCCAAGATGGCCGAAGCGATCGGCGAGCCACGCAAGGAGCTCTCGCCGCATGCGCCACGGATCAGCGCGATGCAGATCGACGTCGCCAAGATCGGCATGGTGATCGGAAAGGGCGGCGAGACGATTCGCGCGCTTTCGGAGGAGTTCGGCGCGGAGATCGACGTAGCCGATGACGGCACGATCCGGGTCTATGCCCAGAACGGCGAGCGCGGTGACGCGCTGGTCGACCGGATTCGCCAGATGACCAAGGAGGTCGAGGTCGGCGACGAGTACACCGGCAAGGTGGTGAAGACAACGACGTTCGGGGCGTTCGTCGAGCTCTCGAAGGGCACCGACGGCCTCCTGCACATCTCCAATATCGCCCCCGGGACGCGGCCTGAGAGCGTCGAGGACGTCCTCAATCGCGGCGATGAGATCGCCGTGCGAGTGGTAGAGGTCGACCGCGAGCGCGGTCGCATTGGGTTGCGACTCTCCAGCGACCCCGACGTGGAAGGCAAGTCGGCCGAGGAGCTCGCGGGCGTCGGGACCGGCGATGCACGGCGCGGCGGGGGAGAGGGGAGCGGTCGCCCACCGAGAGATCGCAATGGTCGCGGGCGCCGGGAGGGGTCCGGCGGCGGCGGAGACCACAGGCGGGACCGGCGCTGACGACGGCGCAAGCCGACGGCCATCGGCTGACCGAGCTCGATTCGGGCCTGCGGATCGTCACCGAGACGATGCCGTCGGTGCGGTCCGTCGCGCTCGGATTCTGGATCGGCGCCGGCTCGCGGAACGAGGGCAACGAGCAGGCCGGCATCTCGCACTTCCTCGAGCACCTGCTCTTCAAGGGCACGGAGCGCTTCAGCTCGAACGAGATCGACCAGACCTTCGACGAGATGGGCGCGGAGATCAATGCCGGTACGGGCAAGGAGACGACGTCTGTCTATTCAAGGTTCCTTGACCAGCACCTCGAACGAGCGCTCGACGTGATGGCCGACATGGTCCTCCGTCCGGCCTATCCGGAGATCGACTCGGAGCGGCAGGTCGTGATCGAGGAGATCGCGATGTACGAGGACGAGCCCTCCGACAAGGTTCACGACATCCTCGCGGGCGCGGTGTTCGGCGACCACCCGCTCGGCCGACCGATAATCGGCAAGGCCGACATCATCGCCGCCGTCCCGATCCCGGAGATAAGCGCCTATCACCGAGGTCTCTACACCCCCGGCAACGTGGTTGTCGCCGCCGCGGGCAACATCGAGCACGAGCGCCTCGTTGAGCTGATCGATGACGCCTGCCGCAGCTGGTCTGCCAGCGCGCCGGTCGGCGCGATGAGCTCCGTGACGGCGCCCAATGGCGTCACGCCTCGAGTGCGCTTCCACCGCAAGGAGACCGAGCAGTATCACCTCTGCCTCGGCGCTCCGGGAATCGCGCGCGGCGACGAGCGCCGCTTTGCGCTCCGGGTGCTGGACACGATTCTCGGCGGCTCGACCTCCTCCCGGCTGTTCCAGGAGGTGCGCGAGAAGCGTGGCCTGGCCTACTCGGTCTACTCGTACTCGAGCCAGTACGTCGACTCGGGCCAAGTCGCGCTCTACGTCGGGACGCGGCCGGAGAACGTCGGCCAGGCGATCGAGGTCATCGCCGAGCAGCTGCATGAGATCTGGCGTAACGGCGTGACGGCCGAGGAGTTGAAGCGCGCGCAGGAGAACGTCAAGGGGCGAACCGTTCTGTCGATGGAGTCGACGCTCGCGCGCATGAACCGCCTCGGCGGCTCGATCCTGGTGGGAACGCCGCTGCTGACGCTGGATGAGATGCTTGGCGCAATCGATGCCGTGACGCTTGAGGACATCGGCGAGCTGGCCAGGGAGCTGTTCGCCCCCGAGCGCCTGTCGGCGGCCGCGGTCGGGGGTGACGAGGACGCGTTCAGGGCGGCGCTCGAGCCGGTCAACCCGGCGCTGTCGGCGGCGTGATCAAGGTCGCCGTCTCCGGCGCTGCCGGGAAGATGGGAGACACGGTCTGTCGAGCTGTCGACGGCGCCGCCGACCTCGTACTCGTAGGGCGGGCTGACCCGCGGCTCGGGACGGCGCTTCAAGACGTGCTGGCCGATGCCGAGGTGGTGGTCGACTTCACGCGTCCTGACACGGCACTCGAGAACGCGCGCATCTGTCTTGAGGCCGGCGTGCACTGTGTCCTCGGCACGACTGGCGTCGACTACCAGCTGCTGTCAGGCGTCGGGTCGGCCAACCTCTTCGCTGCGCCCAACTTCGCAATCGGGGCCGTGCTGATGATGGAGGCGGCCAAGCTCGTTGCACGCCACATGCCCGACTGCGAGATCGTCGAGCTCCACCACGATCAGAAGCTCGACGCTCCCTCGGGGACGGCCATCCGCACCGCGGCGCTGATCGCCGCAGCGGGGGGCAACGTGCACGAGCCGATCCACTCGCTCCGACTGCCCGGGCTTGTCGCGCACCAGGAGGTCATCTTCGGGGGCGTCGGCCAAACGCTCTCGATCCGCCATGACTCGATCTCGCGCGAGTCGTTCATGCCGGGGGTGTTGTTGGCGATCCGACAAGTCCCGACACTCGAGCGCTCACCGGTCGTCGGGCTCGAACAACTGCTCTAAGCCAGACGGCGGGCTCAGTCGAGCAGGCGCTCGACCCGGTAGCGCCGTTTGCCACCAGGTGTCTCGACGTCGACCGACTCGCCGAGCGCGCAGCCGAGCAGGGCGCGGGCCACGGGCGACTCAGCGGAGAGCTTGCCCTTGGAGAGGTCAGCCTCGGTCGGGCCAACGATGGTCCAGCTGTGAAGCTTGCCGCTCGTCTCGTCGAGGATCTCCGCCAAGCGCCCGAAGCCAAGCGCCGCGTCGTTGGTCTCGGCGTCCACGACGACAGCACTTCTCAGTCGCTCGCGCAGGCGCTTGATCTTGGTCTCCAGGTGAGCCTGGTCGTCCTTGGCGATGTGGTAGTCGGCGTTCTCCTTGAGGTCGCCGAGCTCGCGTGCGGCGTGGATCCGCTCGCTCATCTGCTGTCGGCCGGCGCTCTCGAGCGCGCTGAGCTCCGCCTTGAGCTCCTGAAGCCCCTGCGCCGTGATCGCTCCCCCGGGCGGCGCTGCACTCGACCCCTCATCCGCCATCGGTTCCACCTCCTGGCTGAACTCTAGCCGCCCCGCTCAGGCCGAAGCGCGACGCGACCGCCGATCTGACCGCAGCGAGGTCGTGCGCGAGCAGGCCAGCGCTTGGTGGGAAGGGGGTCCGCGCGACATCAAGCGGAAACGAGCGCTCGCGCACGACCGACAGAGTCTCCGTGACTGTCTCCTGCTGCGGGCCCAACACGTCCGCCAATCCCCGCGCGACGATCTGCGACCGCGCCAGCAGCCCGTACGCGTGCTCGAAGGCGAGCTTGCCGGCATTGCCACTCCCTGGCTGCACACCCCTGGCGTACTCTCGTTCAAGCGCGGCGGTCAGGCGCAGCAGGACCTCGGCGGCTACCCCTGGATCCACTCGGGCGTCGAAGGTCACAAGCTCGCGCCAGGCAGCGGCCATCAATTGACCGCTGAGCGCAGCGATCGGCTCGCGGACTGTCTCGAGGCCCGCCCCACGCGCGATCAGCGAATCGATCAGCCCGAACGCCGCGACGATCTCGCGGTCGAGCACGCGATCTCCGACCCGAACCCGCCCGGACAGACTCGCGTACGCCGCACGGGCTGCCCGAAGCTGCGCGCGCGCGTCGGCGTCGGAGCGCAGCACGTAGAGGTCAGAGGCCGCGACAAGCCGGGCGCGTACCTCCTCGACCGTGCCGAGCGCTGTGAGGGGGCGCTCACCATGGCGAGTCGCGGGCGGCCCCGGTTGAGGGCTCTCGCTGGCGCAGCCGAGCGGAGTCAGCATGCAGGCAAGCGCCAGCAGCGCTAGCAGAGACCGTCCCATCGGCCGGCAAGACGCTAGCGCCTTGCCGTCGCCGGCGGCGGGCTCGAGAGGCTCCTCGCTCAGCGGGCCGGAGCCGATCGCCGCTCCGCGCGTGGGACGACGAACCTGATGCCTGAGCGCGACTCGTCGACCGAGCACGTCTTGTTGTCGATCAAGCCCCGGCGCCTGGCCTCCGGTACAAGCGCCATCTGGTTGACGTAGTCGTCATGGCCGCGCTTGCGCGTAATGATCCAGAGGTAGCCCGCGTCGTCGAGCCGCGGACGGTAGCTGTCAAGACAGCGCTCCGCCTCAGCGATCGATGAGATCAAGACGATGGCGCCGTCGAGCTGGTGTGAGCGCGCGACCCCTCTGCCAAGCGCGGCAATGACCTCTCGACGCAGCTCAGAACCTACGTCTCCGCTGATGACGACCCGCTGATCGGGCTTGATGCCGAGCTTCTGCGCGACCGTGCGATGGCTGTAGTCACGCGTCTCGGGCATTTGACCATCGCGATTATGCCGCGCCCACAGGACACCCCCGCGCAGCCGACAGCGGATCCACGAGCATCGGTCGTGATCGCTGACCAGATCAGACGCGTCAGCGCGTGTCGAGCTGGCGCCTGAGATAATCGCGCCGCCGATGAGCGTCCAAGGAATCATCACCGCAATGGTCACCCCATTCGACCGCCATGGACGCGTCGCCGAGGAGGAGACCGTCGCGCTGATGCGATACCTCGTTGCGCACGGGTCAGACGGACTCGTGGTAGCTGGGACTACCGGCGAGGCCTCGACGCTGACCGATGAGGAGAAGTGCAGGCTCTGGGAGCTGGCCGTCGGGGAGTGCGCCGACGTCCCTGTGATCGCCAGTACAGGCTCGAATGACACGCGCCA
>Ga0183260_10000538_pt1 | contig 32140 bp, 27 predicted proteins | sample AntDrymUQ4972206_2_FD_129768 | JGI IMG/M metagenome (GOLD analysis project Ga0183260, IMG submission 129768) | Polar desert sand microbial communities from Dry Valleys, Antarctica - metaG UQ497 (22.06) (version 2) (version 2) | ecosystem: Environmental > Terrestrial > Soil > Desert | place...
GGATCGGCTGCGCCTCCGAGCTCACCAGCCGACCCTCCGGATCGGCGCTCGCCCACCTTCGTCGCCCGCCGGGCTCGCCGACCGGCCAAGCCGGATCGGCTGCCGGCGATGAGCGTCAGGTGGTGGCCGTGGGCGCCGCGGTCCCGGTGGGGGTGCCACCGGCGGCGGCGATGTCGACGATCTCGAACGCCCGCTCGCCGGTCACCTCGCCCGTGAACGTGTAGCTCTGGCCGTCCGACCCCGTTGCCGTGCACGTGAACGTCGAGCCCTCTTCGGTGCTCGCCGGCTCCTCGCACTCGACGTCCTCGAACGTCATGCCGGTCTGCGTGGCGACGTCGCCGTCGTCCTCACCGATGAAGTCCTCGGCCTCGCTCTTGAAGTCTCCCTCGTCCGGCGAGCAGGCGGCCGCCCCGAGGGTGGCCAGGCCGACGAAAGCGGGAATGATGATTCGACGCATTGGGGTGTCCTCCGAAGGGGGTTCAGCTGCCGGCCGCAGGCTATCCAGCGGCCCGCGACGAGTAACCGGTGACCAGTCCCCTCCCGCGGCTCGCCCGGCTGTGGTGGAGCTGGTCGATGGCGGTAGCGGCCAGGCCGATCCAGACGATGACGAAGCCGACGAATCGGTCCGTTGGCAGGGACTCGCCGTAGACGAACCAGCCGAGCAGAAAGTTGATCGTCGGCACGAGGTATTGGAGCGGCCCGAGCAACGTGAACGGCACCCGCTGGGCGGCGACGGCGAACAGCACGAGGGGCACGGCGGTGACGACGCCGGTCAGGGCGATCAGGATCCACTGGCCGCCGCTCGCCGTCGTCGGCAGGGAGTCGGATCCCCCGGACAGGAAGACGGCCACGGCGGCCGCCGGGATTGTCAGCAGAAACGTCTCACCGGCCAGGCTCTCGATCGCCGTCAGCGGGACCTGGCGCTTGAGCAGGCCGTAGAGACTCCACGACCCGGCGATGAGGAGGGCGACGAGGGGCGGGCGGCCGTAGGTGACCGTCAGCACGACGACGGCCACGACGGCGCAGGCGAGGGCGGCGCGCTGCAGCGGCCGGGGGCGTTCGTGGAGCACGGTGACGCCGAGCAGCATCGTGCCGAGCGGGGCCATGAAGTAACCGAGGGCCGTCTCGATGATCCGGCCGTGGACGACGGCCCAGACGTAGGCCGTCCAGTTGATCGTGAGCAGCAGGGCGGCCAGGCCGAGCCGCCCGACGAGACGATGGTCGGCGGCCGCCGCCCGCAGCACCGGCCAGCGCCGCCGGACCGTGACGACGGCTGCCATCACGACCGTCGAGCCGAGGATTCGCCAGGCGATCAGCTCGAACGCGTCGAAGGCCGTGAGCTGCTTCCAGTAGATCGTCAGCAGACCCCAGACGACGTAGGCGACGACGCCGGCGTGGATGCCGAGCCGCAGCTCCTTGTCGTGGTGACCGTCGCCGTGCACGACCCCCGACGCTACGGGCCCCCCACCGTCTCCCCATCCGAGGGTTGCCGTGCATCCGAGGGCTGGCTGCGGGAAAGCCCCGCAGCCAGCCCTCGGACGCGACCGCCGCCGGTACCGTGGAGAGCCCGACATCCCCCTGGAAACTCCCCTCCATCCCAGGAGTGACGATGTCCGACCTGTCCCCGACGGCCCTGAAGTGGCTGTCGAACCACCACGGCGTGATCACCGCCGGCCAACTGTCGACCGCCGGCGTCGGCCGGGCGACTCGCCAACGCCTCGTCGCCGCTGGTGTCCTGCACTGCGTGGCGCGCGGCGTGTACGTGCTCGCCTCGGCACCGGTCACGATCGAGCAACGGTGCGCGGTGCTGTGCGCGAGTCACCCCGCCGGCTTTGTGACCGGACCGACCGCTGGTTCGATGCTGGGGCTGCGACGCATGCCGCGCCACGCCGCACTCCACTTCTCGGTGCCGCACCCAGCCCGCTTCGACGAGGCGCCCGGCGTGCACCTCCGCCAGACGACGTCTATCGCGGCCGCCGACCGGACGGCGCGCGACGACGGAGTGACGGTCGCCGCACCGGCTCGGTTGGCGTTCGACTTGGCGGCTGACTTGCCGGAACTCGATCTGTTGTCGGTGCTGCACCAACTCGTCAAGGAGCACCGCGTGTCCGCAGATGACCTCATCGCAATCGAGCGCCGGCTCGGTCACCGGGCGCGTCGAGGCAGCGGGCGCTTCAAGCGGGCACTCGAGCGGTTGGGTTCGGGCCGCCCCAACGAGTCCCACCCCGAAGTCGTGCTCGGCGAGTTGCTACGCGCCCGCGGCGTGCCCGTCGTCAACCAAGCCGTCGTCCTCCGGGCTAGTACGGGGCGCGAAGCTCGTATCGACCTCGGTGTGCCCGACGTCCGTTGGGGTGTCGAGCTGGACATCCATCCCGAGCACGACACGGTGGAGGGCCGTAGCAAGGACGCCCGCCGCGTGCGTGACCTCCAGGTCGCCGATTGGCAGATCGAGCCAGTCGTCGAGGCCGACATGGCCAATGCGGGCGCGCTCGCCGACGAGCTGGCCGCCAGCTACCACCGTCGGTGCCGTCCCGCCGACCCGCATCCGAGGGCTGGGTGAGGGGAAGCCCCGCAGCCAGCCCTCGGATGCACGGCAGCCCTCGGATGGTGGTTAGATCGTGGGGACTTCGGTGTGGCGGCCGAAGACGGCGCCGAGCGTGCCCATCACCTCGCCGAGCGTGGCGTAGGCACCAACGGCGTCGATCAGCGCCGGCATCAATCCGATCTCGGGATCAGCGGCCTGTTCGGCCAACGTCGCCAGGGCGGTGTCGACGGCGGCCTGGTCGCGCTGGTGGCGCACCTCGTCGAGGCGCTTGCGCTGGCGGGCCTCGTCCTCGTTCGTGATCGTCAGGATGTCGAGGTCGCTGTCGTCGTTGCCCTCGGTGAAGCCGGACACGCCGACAATCGTGCGCCGGCCCTCGTTGAACGCCCGCTCCTGCTCGTAGGCCGAGTCGGCGATGCGACCCTGGAACCAGTTGTCCTCGATCCCCTGGATGCACCCCTCCAGCATCGAGCCCTGCCCGACGTCGTCGAGGTGGGCGAAGATCTCCTCGGCCTGGCGCTCCATCTCATTCGTCAGCTCCTCGACGAAGTACGAGCCGCCGAGCGGGTCGGCGACGTGAGCCACGTTCGTCTCGTGGGCGATCACCTGCTGGGTGCGCAGGGCGATGCGGGCCGCCTTCTCCGTCGGCAGGGCGAGGGCCTCGTCCATCGAGTTCGTGTGCAGCGACTGTGTCCCGCCGAGCACGCCGGCCAGCGCCTCGATGGCCGTGCGTACGATGTTGACCTCCGGCTGCTGCGCCGTCAGCGACACGCCCGCCGTCTGGGTGTGGAAGCGCAGCTGCATCGAGCGCTCCAACTGGGCGCCGTAGCGCTCCTTCATCCAGCGGGCCCAGATGCGCCGGGCGGCGCGGTACTTGGCGATCTCCTCGAAGAAGTCGATGTGGGCGTTGAAGAAGAACGACAGCCGCGGCGCGAACGCGTCGACCGGCAGCCCGGCCTGCAGCGCCAGCTCGACGTAGGCGAAGCCGTTGGCGATCGTGAACGCCAACTCCTCGGCCGCCGTCGAACCCGCTTCGCGGATGTGGTAACCGGAGATCGAGATCGAGTGCCACCGCGGCATCTCGGCGGCCGTGAACGTGATCGTGTCGCGCACGAGGCGCATCGACGGGCGCGGCGGGAAGACGAACTCCTTCTGGGCCTGGTACTCCTTGAGGATGTCGTTCTGCAGCGTGCCGCCGAGGCGGGAGCGGTGGGTGCCGGCCTTCTCGGCCTGGGCGACGAACATCGCCAGCAGCACGGCGGCCGGCGAGTTGATCGTCATCGACGTGGTGATCTCGCCGAGGTCGATGCCGGCGTAGAGGTCCGCCATGTCGGCGAGGCTGTCGATGGCGACGCCGCAGCGACCGACCTCGCCGAGGGCCATCTCGTCGTCGGAGTCGATGCCGAGCAGCGTGGGCATGTCGAACGCCGTCGAGAGTCCGTCACCGCCAGCCTTGATGATCTCCTTGAACCGCCAGTTCGTGTCCTCGGCCGTGCCGAACCCGGCGAACATGCGCATCGTCCACAGCTTCGAGCGGTACATCGACGCGTACGGGCCGCGGGTGTAGGGATAGACGCCGGGGAACTCGCCGTCGGGCGGTCCGTAGACCGGCTCCAGCGGGATGCCCGACATCGTCGTGAACGTCGCCGGGCGGTGGCGGGACGCCTCGAAGGCGGCTGCCCACTCGGCGCGCGGATCGGGAGCCGGGGTCGGTGCAGCCATCGCGGGAGCGTAGTTCCGGCGACCGACGGGCGGTCATCCGAGGGCTGGGTGAGGGGCTTTCCCGCAGCCAGCCCTCGGATGCACGGCAGCCCTCAGATGGAGTGACGGTTAGGAGCGGCGGCGGAGCTTGGCTTCGGCGAGGCAGAAGACGCCGAAGAGGAAGAGGCCGACGGCGACCAGCCACAGAACGAGGCGGCCACCGGTGCGGTCGGCCAACGCCTGGAGTGAGCCGGAGATCCCCTTGGCGTTGTTGGGATCGTGCTGGGCGGCGGCGACGATGAAGAACACCCCGGACAGCGCCACTACGACGGCGCGGGCGGCGTAGCCGACCCGGCCGAGTGTCTTCAGCGTCTCGTTGTTGCTGGCCAGGCGGTCCATGTGATCGCAGTTCACGACGTACTTGTAGATCTGATAGCCGGCCACCCCCAGCAGGGCCAGCCCGAGCACGACGACGAGCAGCGTCCCGGCGGGCAGGTCGAACAGCGTCTCCGCCGCCTGCTGGTTGGTCTCGCTTCCCCCCGTGGTCTGGTCGCCACCGCCGTTCCAGTTGTCCGCCGTGATCTTGATGGCCGTGAACGTGAGCGCGGCGTACAGGACGGCCTTGCCGGCGTACTTCACCCGGTCGGCGGACTCCTCCCCTTCGATCGGATCGCCGAAGGCGGCCTGGATGGCGTGCCACACGGTGAGGCAGACCAGCCCGACGGTGAGCGCCACGAGCAGGAACTTGCCGAACGGCTGCTCGGCAACCTTCTCGATGGCGCCCTGCTGTGACACCTCGTCGCTGGCGATCTTGCCGCGGGCGAACTGGATCGCCAGCAGGCCGAGCACGCCATAGATGACGCCCTTGGCCGTCAACCCGGCGCGCGCCAGCGGATCCCGCCATCGCCGCGCCGCCTGCTCGCCCGTCGCCGCGATCCCCGTCGTCATGACGGCTCGTCTTACCAGCTCGGGCCCGATCGAACCGCCGGGCGTGGACGGTGCGAACCGCCCGCCGATCCGGCAAGATCGGGCGCCATGGCCGGCCTCGCCCTGCACGTCGTCGACGATCCCGTCGGCGCGACCGGCGACGCCATCGTGCGCCGCCTCGCCGGCGCCGTCCGGCGGACCGGCGCGGCGACGCTGGCGCTGTCGGGCGGGACGACGGGCGGGGACCTGGCCACCGTGCTCGCCGGCCGGGGGCGGGACGAGGATTGGGCCTGCACCGAGATCTGGCAGGTCGACGAGCGGGTCGCCCCCGACGGTCACCCCGACCGCAACGCCAACGCCCTCGCCGTGCTCGACGGACGGGCCGGCGCCGTCCACCGGATGCCGGTCACCGACGACGACGTGGCCGCCGCCGCCGACCGCTACGCGTCGACCCTGCCGGCTCGCTTCGACGTCGTCCACCTCGGCATCGGCCCCGACGGCCACACCGCGTCGTGGCCGCCCGACGACCCGATCGTCGCCACGCCCCCTGAGCGGCTCGTCGCGCTCAGCCAGCGCTACCAGGGGCGGGTCCGGATGTCGCTCCTGCCGCAGCCCGTCAACCAGGCAACCAGCCGGGTCGTGCTCGTCACCGGCGACGACAAGGCGGCGTCGCTGGCGGCCTGGGTCGACGGCCGCCCCTTTCCCGGCGACCTGCCGGTGCGCCACGTCCACCGCTCCGGCACCGTCGTCTACGCCGATGCCGCGGCCGCCGCGCTGGTGCGAACGGCGGCCCGGTGAGGCTGGACGTCGCCTGCTCCCTGGTCTACGAGGCGACGTGGCCGACGCCGGCGCTGATGATGCTGCGTCCCCGGACGGGCGCCGCCCAGACCGTCCTGACCGGCTGCCTCACCGTCGAGCCCGATGTGCCGATCGCCGAGTTCACCGACGGCTTCGGCAACTTCTGCCAGCGCCTCGTCCTGCCGGCCGGCGCTTCGACGATCCGTCTCCACGCCACCGTCGACGCCGTCGACTCGATCGACGTCGACCTGACGGCGCCGCGCGTACCGATCGACCAGATCCCCGACGCCGTCACCCAGTACCTACTGCCCAGCCGCTACTGCCCGTCGGACCTCGTCTTCGACCAGGCCATCGAGATCACCCGCGGCGCGTTGCCCGGCTACCCGCAGGCCGAGGCGATCCGGGCCTGGATCGCCGCCGAGGTGCGTTACGAGTACGGCGCCAGCCACATGTCGACCTCGGCGCTGGACACGCTGGAGAGCCGCCGGGGTGTCTGCCGTGACTTCGCCCATCTCGGCATCTCGCTGTGCCGGGCCATCGACATCCCGGCCCGCATGGTCGCCGGCTACCTCCACGAGCTCGTCCCGATGGATGCCCACGCCTGGTTCGAGGCGTTCGTCGGCGGCCGCTGGTTCACGTTCGACGCCACGCAGATGGCGCCACGGGGCAACCGCGTGATCGTCGGTGTCGGCCGTGACGCCGCCGACGTCGCCATGGTCACCCAGTTCGGCCCCATGCGCCTGACCGCCATGGACGTCTCCGTCCGCCCGACGGCGCCGGCGCCCGGGCGTGCCTAGATTCGGCGGTGATGCCTGGCTCTCCGACCGACCCGTCCGCTGCCGCCCCGGTTGACGTGACCCAGACGCCGGCGTGGGCGCGGCTGGTCGACCACGGAGAGCCGCCGCACCTGCGGCTGCTCTTCGACGAGGACCCGGATCGGGCCGAGCGCTTCACCCGCATCTTCGGCGACCTCCGCGTCGACCTGTCCAAGCAGCGCATCACGTCCGGCGTGCTCGACGATTTGCTGGCCGTGGCCGAGGAGACGGGCGTCGCCGCCCGCCGCGACGCCATGTTCGCCGGGGAACACATCAACGTCAGCGAGGACCGGGCCGTGCTGCACACGGCCCTGCGCCAACCGCGGGGGGCCGTCGTCACCGTCGACGGTCACGACGTGGTCCCGGAGGTGCACGACGTCCTCGATCGGATGGGCGAGTTCACCGAGCGCGTGCGCTCCGGCGAGTGGACGGGCGCCACTGGAGAAGCGATCACCGACGTGGTCAACATCGGCATCGGCGGCTCCGACCTCGGCCCGGCCATGGCGGCGCAGGCGCTCGCCGCCTACGCCCTCCAGCGGCTGCGCGCCCACTTCGTGTCCAACGTCGACGGCGCCGACATCGCCGGCGTGCTCGCCGCCTGCGCGCCGGCGACGACGCTGTTCGTCGTGTCGTCGAAGACGTTCACGACGATCGAGACGCTGACCAACGCCCGCACGGCGCGGGCCTGGCTGGTCGACGCCCTCGGCGACGACGCCGTCGCCCAGCACTTCGTGGCCGTCAGCACGAACGCCGACAAGGTCGCCGAGTTCGGAATCGACACGGCCAACATGTTCGGGTTCTGGGAGTGGGTCGGCGGCCGCTACTCGGTCGACTCGGCCATCGGGCTGTCGCTGATGACGTTGATCGGGCGGGACGCCTTCGGCGAGTTCTTGGCTGGCTTCCACACCGTCGACGAGCACTTCCGCACGGCGCCGTTCCCCGACAACGTGCCCGTGCTCATGGCCCTCGTCGGCATCTGGAACGCCAACGTCCTCGGCTACGCCACCAAGGCGGTGCTGCCCTACGCCGAGGAGCTGGCCCGCTTCCCGGCCTACCTGCAACAGCTCGACATGGAGTCGAACGGCAAGTCGGTCCGCCTCGACGGCTCCCCGGTCACCGTCGACACCGGCCCGATCGTGTGGGGGGAGCCCGGCACCAACGGACAGCACGCCTTCTACCAACTGCTCCACCAGGGCACCAGGGTGGTGCCGGCCGACGTCATCGGCTTCGCCCATCCGCACCACCCGCACCGGGATCATCACGACCTGCTGGTGGCGAACATGATCGCCCAGACCGAGGCGCTGGCCTTCGGGCGGGAGCGCCCGGACGAGCCGCACCGCGACTTCCCGGGGAACCGGCCGACGACGACGATCGTGGCCGACCGCCTCACGCCGTCCGTGCTCGGCCAGCTGATCGCCCTCTACGAGCACATCGTGTTCGTCCAGGGCTGTGTGTGGGGGATCGACAGCTTCGACCAGTGGGGCGTCGAGCTCGGCAAGGAGCTGGCCAACGCGATCACGCCCGAGCTGACGGACGAGGCCAGCAACGAGCACGACTCGTCGACGACGGCGCTGATCGACTGGTACCGCGCCCGCCGCGGCGACTGACCTCGCACCCAAGACTCGGTCAGGCGGCGCCGATGGTGGTGCGGTGGAGGAGGCGCTCGTGGCCTTCGTACCCCCCGGTGGCCCGGTGCAGGACGGAGCGGTTGTCCCACATCACGAGCATGTTCGGCTGCCAGCGGTGGCGGTAGACGAACTCGTCGCGCGTCTGCCACTGGTACCACTCCGTCAGCAGCGGTCGGGCCTCCTCGTCGGTCATGCCGTCGATGCCGATGACGTAGCCGATGCAGCCGAACAAGCCGGGCCGCCCGGTGGCCGGATGGTCGCGGATGATCGGGTGCAGCCGCGTCGCCATCGCCGAGTCCGACGGGCGGATGTCCATGCTGCGGTCGGTCTGCTGGTCGGCGGTGCCGTATGTCCCGCTCGGCGCGTAGCCGCCGCGGGCCGAGTGGATCGCCTGCTTGTCCGTGAGACGGGCCCGTAGGTCGGCCGGCATGGCGTCCAGCGCAGCGTGCTGGTCGGCGTAGAGCGTGTCGCCGCCGGCGGGCGGGATCGTGATGCCGTACAGACAGGTGCCGGCCGGCGGCCGCTCCTGGAAGCTCCAGTCCGTGTGCCAATTCTCGGCGAACAGCGGCGACGTCTCGGCGGCCCGGCGGCGCACGGCGATCACGTGGTCCCGCCCGTCGATCGGGGCAATGTAGGGGTCGTCGCCGAACGGCCCGAAGTACAGGGTGAACCGTTCGAGGTCGTCGTCGCTGAGGTGCTGGTCGGAGAAGGCGAGCACGTGGTGCTCGAGCCACGCCTCGCGGATGGCGGCCACCGTGGCGTCGTCGAGCGGCGCCGCCAGGTCGACCCCGACAACGGACGCCCCGCACACCTGGCCCGACGGCGTGACCGACAGCGTCGCGTTGGTCCCCATCGGACCGAGCCTACGAAGCGTCGTCTACGATGGCCCGACCGAACAAAGGGTGGCTAGGGTTCCGCCCGCCTCAGCGGCGGGGTCTGGTCCGAGCGCCACAGAAGGCCCCCCAAGACCGGGCTCGCACCTCACGGGAGAAAAGCCTCGAGTGGAGACTTCGGGACGCTTCTTCCCACGCGCCCTTTCCCGGAGGCACTGTGCACCGTCCCCCCGTCACCATCAGCGCTCCGCCGGCGCGGCCCGCCACCCGGGCCGGGGCGGCGCTGACCGCCCTCGCCGTCACGGTGTTGTGGAGCTCGTCGTGGGTCCTCATCCGCATCGGGCTCGACGACGAGGCGCTGGAGCCGATCACATTCGCCGGTCTGCGCTACGGGCTGGCGGCGGCGCTGCTTCTGGCGTGGATGGGCCGCTCGAAGAGTGCCCGTGCCACCCTCGCCGATGTCGTCCGGCGCCGCCGCCGCCAGCTGGTGCTGCTCGGCCTCGGCTTCTACGCGCTGACCCAGGGCGCTCAGTTCGTGGCCATCGACCACCAACCGGCGGCGACGACCAGCCTGGTGTTGTCGCTGACCCCGCTCGCGGTCGCCGTCGCCTCCAGCCGTGCCCTCGGCGAGGCGGCCGAGCGCCGCCAGATCGCCGGCGCGTTGCTGGTGGTCGCCGGCGCGGCGACGTACTTCGCCGGCGACCTCGGCGCCACCGCCATCGGCCTGGTGGCCGCCGGAGTTGCCCTCGCCTCGAACGCCGCCAGCGCACTGCTCGGCCGGCACGTCAACCGGGGACTCGACGCATCACCCGTGGCCGTCACGGCCGCCTCGATGACCGTCGGCGCGCTCGTGCTGCTGGCGGTCGGGCTCGCCGTCGAGGGCTGGCCGACGCTGTCGGCCACCGCCGTGCTGATCATCGTCTGGCTCGCCATTGTCAACACCGCCGTCGCCTTCACGCTGTGGAACGCCGCCCTCCGGCGGCTCAGCGCCGTCGAGTCGGCCGGCATCAACAACACGATGCTCGTGCAGATCGCGTTCCTCGCCTGGATCTTCCTCGGTGAAGCACCCGGAGCGGCCGGCCTCGTCGGCATCGCCGTCGTCTCGATCGGCATCTACCTCACCCAGCGGGCGGCCCTCGAGCCCCGCGGCCACCGTTGATCGGCCAGGCTGGCGGCATGCCCACGCCGTCGGTTCTGATCGTTGCCGCCGTCGTCGCTGCGACCGCGCTTGGCTGCGACGACGACCGCCCCAGCGTCGAGGGGGTCGAGGCGCCCGACGGGTTCGCCGTGACCGAGGTGGTCGTCGGACTCGACCGGCCGACCCAGATCGCTTTCGACGCGGACGGCCGCCTGCTCGTCGCCCAGCTCGCCGGCGGTGAGGGCGACGGCACCGGCCAGGTGCTGCGCCTCGACTTCGACGCGCCGGCCGAGCGCGAGGTCGTGGCTGACGGCCTGCTCACGCCGACCGGGGTGACCGAAGCTTCGGGCGATGTGTGGATCATGGAGCAGCGGCGGCTGAGCCGCGTCCGACCGGACGGGACCACGGAGGTCGTGCTCGACCAGCTGCCGTTCAACGGGCGCTCCGAGGGCACGCTGACGAACACTCCCGACGGCCGGGTGCTCTACAACACGTCGGGCACGTTGGCCGGCGACGAACCAGCCGAGGGCTCGGGCGCGATCTGGTCGATCGCCGCCGCGGAGGAGCCGGTCGCCGTCGCCACCGGTCTGAAGAACGGCTACGCCCGGACGTTCGACGGCGAGGGGCGCCTGTGGGGCGTCGAGATGTCCGATGGTTCCTTCGACGGCCGGCCGGCGCCCGACGAGGTGATGATCGTCGAGCCCGGGGCCGAGTTCGGCTGGCCCCGCTGCGTTGGCGACGGGACGCCGGTCGAGCAGTACGGCGGGACGGCGGCCGTGTGCGCCGAGGCCCCGCCGTCGCTGACGCTATTCGAACCGGGCGCCACGCCGACCTCGATCTCCGTCGCCCCATGGGATCCGGCCGTGCTGGTCGTGGCGCTCTGGAACGAGGGCCGCGTCGTCACCGTCCCGATCGACGAGCCGGCTCCGGACGAGCCCGTCGAGAGCGAGACGTTCCTCACCGGCCTCGACCACCCCCAGCACCTCCTGCCCGACGGCGACCGACTCCTCATCGTCGACCACGACGGCGGGCGCATCCTCGCCGTCGAGCGCTAGGCCGACGGGGCGCAGCACGACGACGGCGAGCGGGGGGAGGGTGAGGGTGACGGAGTGGGCCAGACCGTGCCAGGCCGGCCCGTCGGCGGCGACCGGGCCGGGGTTGCCCTGGCCGGTGCCGTCGAAGGTCGTGGCGTCGGTGTTGAGCACCTCGTTCCACTCGCCGTCGAGAGGCACGCCGACGCGGTAGCCGCGGTGGACGGCCGGCGTGGCGTTGACGACGACCAGCGTCGGCGGCGCCGCCCCGGTCGGGTCGAGGCGTAGCCAGGCGAACACGCTGTGGGTGTCGTCGTCGCCGACGACCATCTGGAACCCGGCCGGATCGCTGTCGCCCCCGTGGAGGCTCGGCTCGCTGGTGTACTGGCGGTTGAGCTCGGCGACGAGGCGGCGCACCCCGCCGTGGCCGGGGGCGTCGTGGAGCCGGTCCCAGTCGATCGTGCCCTCGTGGGCCCACTCCGTCGGAGCGCCGACCTCGCCGCCCATGAACAACAGCTTCTTGCCGGGCTGGGTCCACATCATCGCCAGCAGCAGCCGGAGGTTGGCGAAGCGTTGCCGCGCGTCGCCCGGCATCTTGGTCAGCAGGCTGCCCTTGCCGTGGACGACCTCGTCGTGAGACAGCGGCAGCACGAACCGCTCGCTGAACGCGTACACGCTGCGGAACGTGATCTCGGTGTGGTGGAAGCACCGGTGCATCGGCTGGCGGCGCACGTACTGCAACGTGTCGTGCATCCAGCCCATGTCCCACTTGAAGTCGAAGCCGAGCCCGCCGGCGGCGACGGCGCCCGTCACCTGCGGCCAGGCCGTCGACTCCTCGGCCATCGTCGCCACGCCCGGGAACTCCTCGTGGACGGCGTCGTTGAGCTCGCGCAGGAAACCGATCGCCTCGATGTTCTCCCGCCCGCCGTAGCGGTTGGGGATCCACTCGCCGGGCTGGCGGGAGTAGTCGAGGTAGAGCATCGACGCGACGGCGTCGACGCGCAGCCCGTCGACGTGGTAGCGGTCGAGCCAGGACAGTGCGCTCGACACGAGGAACGAGCGCACCTCGGCCCGCCCGTAGTTGAAGATCGCCGACGTCCAGTCGGGGTGGTAGCCCTTGCGGGGGTCGGCGTGCTCGTAGAGATGGGTGCCGTCGAAGCGGGCCAGGCCGTGGGCATCCATCGGAAAGTGCGAGGGCACCCAGTCGAGGAGGACGCCGACCCCGCGCTGGTGCAGGCGGTCGACCATCGCCATCAGGTCGGTCGGCGACCCGTAGCGGGCGCTCGGGGCGAAGTAGCCGGTCGTCTGGTAGCCCCACGATCCGTAGTACGGGTGTTCCATCACCGGCAGCAGCTCGACGTGGGTGAAGCCGTGGGCCAGCACGTGGTCGGCGATCGGGTCGGCCAGCTCGTCGTAGCGAGCGAACCGCCGGCCGGGGGTGAGGTAGTGCCCCCAGGAGCCGAGATGGAGCTCGTAGATCGAGATCGGGGCGTCGGGCCGCAGCGTGGCGGCCCGCCGCTCCATCCACACGTCGTCGCCCCACGTGTGGTCGACGGCGGCGATCATCGATGCCGTCGACGGTGCCTCGTGGTTGGCGGCGGCGACCGGGTCGGACTTCTCGATGCGCTCGCCGTGGCGGGACGCGATGACGTAGCGGTAGGCCTGGCCGACGGTGGCGCCGTCGACGAAGCCGGACCACAGCCCGGACGCGCCGACCGGGCTCAGCGGGTGATCGTCGCGCCAGGCGGTGACGTCACCGACGACGGCGACGGCGACGGCATCGGGCGCCCACACCGTGAACCACGTGCCGGACCCGGCCGGTTGGGCACCGAGGCAGCGGTGCAGGTAGCGGTGGCGGCCCTCGTTGAACAGGTGCAGGTCGACCTCGCCGAGGGGGGTGCCCGTCGGGGTCGTCATGCGGATGCTCCTCGGCCGGCGAGCAGGGTGAGGCGGCGGGTGACGGTCGGGTCGGCCAGCACCTCCGACGTCGGGGCCGGCAGGCGACGGCGCCAGTTCGTGGGCAGCACCCGCCCGGGAACATTGTGCGGGGTCGTCTCCCCGAGGAGATCATCCAGGTCGGCCAGGACGAGCACGGCGTCGGTGGCGGCCAGTCGCTCGAGGGCGGCGTCGGCCAGCGTGTCACCGTCGACCGGGTGGCCGAGTTCCTCGGCCACCGCATCGCGGTAGCCGGCCAGCCCGTCGGATGCGGTCGCAACGACGGCCGCGAACGCCGGCATGTCATGGGTGCGCAGGCCGGCCACCCGGGCCCGGTCCGGGCGGGGGAGCGGCCGGCGGTCGAGATGGAACTGTTCCTCGTAGAGCCCGATCACGTCCCACCGTTCGAGCGCCTCGTGCACCTCGTCGGGGACGGTGCCGAGGTCCTCGCCGACGATCGTCGTCGTCGAGCGGGCGGCGGCGGCGGCCACCACGGCGAGGATCTCGTCACGCCGGTAGCGGACGTAGGCCCCGTCGGTGGCGGCGTGACCGTCGGGGATCCACCACAGACGATGTACGCCCATCACGTGGTCGATGCGCAGGACCGAGGCGTGCTCGCCGGCCCGGTTGACGAGCCGGCGCCACAGGTCGTGGCCGGACCGCCGCCCGGCGCCGGGCAGGCTCGGCGGGAAGCCCCAGTTCTGCCCGTCGGCGAACAGCTCGTCGGGCGGGGCACCGACGGCCACGCCGGAAGCGAACAGCTCGGGGTGGGCGTGTGTCTCGAAGCCCTCGGCGTGACTGCCGATCGGCAGGTCGAGGGCGAGGATCGTCGTCGTGTGGCCCTCGATCCCGGCCAGCTCGACGTGGGCGAGGTACTGGGCCAGCTCGTAGCTGCGCTCGACGGTGGCGGCCGGCCAGCCGGCGTCGCCGGTCACCGCGCGGTCGGCCATGAATCGGGCGAAGGCGCCGACGTCCGGGCGGGCGGCCACGAAGTCGGTGACGGCTGCTGTCGTGTTCGTGTCGAGGTCGCCGGCGGCGTGGAGCAGATTCTGGCGGCGGCGCGCACCGACCACCCTCCAGTCGACCAGCTCGGCGGCGGCGAGCGCCGGGGCGCCAGCGCCGCCGGGGTTGAGGGCATCGGGGGTGTCGGCGCTGGCGAGATAGGCCTCGTTCCAGTGCAGCCGGCTGACCGGGGCGTACGGGCTGGCGTCGAACGGCTCGTCGAGGAAGGCGGCGTACAGCGGCAGCGTCGAGAGCACCTCGATGCCCCGGTCGGCCAGGTCGCTGGCGAGACGGCGGAGGTGGGCGTAGCTCGGGTCGGGCCGGTCGCGCTCCCACAATGCGTAGGCCGGCACGAACAAACCGCCGACTCGCCCGGCCAGGCGGTGGTCCCACGGCATCGTCGGCGGGGCCACGACGACGGTCGCCTCCTCGATCCGGCCGCCGTCTTCGCCCCGCAGGCGGTGGCTGCCGACGGGCAGGTCGGCCGGCAGGTCGGCGTGGCCGCCGGCGACGGGCACGGCGATCGTGCCACCGCCCTCCAGCTCCAGCTCGATCCCGTTCAGCGCGCCGACGGCGACCGGGCCGCGCCCGGCGACGACGACCGGCTCGACCTCCGTCGGTCCGCCGGCGCGATCGGCCTCGAGGATGTCGACGAGCACGGCGAGGGTGGCGGCCGAGGCGTGGTGCCGGCGACCCTCGACGTTCCGGTACGACGTCTCCACCCCCAGCTCGGTGGCCCTTCGGGCCAGCGTGTCGACGTGCTGGGCCACGGCGGGAGACTAGGACCCGCCGTCAGTGGCCGCGATCAGGCGGGACGTCCCGCCCCGATCGCGGCCACTGAGAACACCGCGGGGCGGACTACTCCTCCGCCAGCGGTCCAGAGCTGTCGTTGCTCGGCACGGCTCGCAGGACGAGGATGGAACGCTGGAGCAGGGGCAGGGTCTCGGCGGGCTTGACGGTGACGCCGGCGGCCAGCTCGTCGGCCGTGTCGAGTTCGACCGTCCACACCGCCGCCCGCTCGGTGCTCGGGATGGTCCAGGGCAGGTCGAGCTCGCTGGCGTTGAACAGGACGAGGAAGTCGTCGTCGACGACGCGTCCGCCGAAGGCATCGGTGGTGGCCATGGCGTGGCCGTTGAAGTAGACGCCGACCGCCCGGGCGAAGCCCTGGTTCCAGTCGTGATCGCTCATCGGTTCGCCGTCGGGGCGCAGCCACACCAGGTCTTCGGTGCCGCGGATGGCCTGGCCCTGGTACCAGCGCCGCCGCCGGAACACCGGGTGGGCCGTGCGCAATGCCGTGACCCGGCGGCAGAAGTCGAGGAACTCGGCGTCGAGGCTCTCCCAGTCGAACCACGAGATCTCGTTGTCCTGGCAGTAGGGGTTGTTGTTGCCGCCCTGGGTCCGCCCGATCTCGTCGCCGCCGAGGATCATCGGCACGCCCTGCGACAGCATCAGGGTGGTGAACAGGTTGCGCCGCTGGCGGGCCCGCAGCGCGTTGATCGCCGGGTCGTCGGTCGGTCCCTCGACGCCGCCGTTCCACGAGCGGTTGTGCGAGTCACCGTCGCGGTTGTCCTCGCCGTTGGCCTCGTTGTGCTTGTCGTTGTACGACACGAGGTCGGCGAGGGGGAAGCCGTCGTGGGCGGTGACGAAGTTGACCGACGCCGTCGGCCGGCGGCTGTCGGCCTGGTAGAGGTCGGAGCTGCCCGTGATGCGGTAGCCGAACTCGGCCAGCGTGGACGGCTCACCGCGCCAGAAGTCGCGGATCGTGTCGCGGAAGCGGCCGTTCCACTCCGACCACAGCGGCGGGAAGTTGCCGACCTGATAGCCGCCCTCGCCGACGTCCCACGGCTCGGCGATCAGCTTGACCTGCGACACGATCGGATCCTGTTGGACGAGGTCGAAGAACGCTGACAGCCGGTCGACGGCGTACAGCTCGCGGGCCAGCGTCGAGGCCAGGTCGAAGCGGAAGCCGTCGACGTGGAGCTCGGTGACCCAGTAGCGCAGGCTGTCCATGATCAGCTGCAGCACGTGGGGATGGCGCATGTTGAGGCTGTTGCCGGTGCCGGTGAAGTCGAGGTAGTGGCGGGGGTTGTCCTCGAGCACGCGGTAGTAGGCGAGGTTGTCGATGCCGCGCATCGACAAGAACGGCCCGAGATGATTGCCCTCGGCCGTGTGGTTGTAGACGACGTCGAGGATGACCTCGATGCCGGCGGCGTGGAGGGCCTTGACCATGGTCTTGAACTCCTGCACCTGGCTCTGGACGAGCGTCGGCTGGCGGTGCGAGAAGGCGTAGTCGTTGTGCGGGGCGAGGAAGGCGATCGAGTTGTAGCCCCAGTAGTTGCGCAGGCCCCGATCGACGAGGTGGCTGTCGTGGACGAACTGGTGCACCGGCATCAGCTCGATGGCGGTGACGCCGAGGCCGGCGATGTGCTCGACGATTGCGGGATGGGCGATCGCCGAGTACGTGCCGCGCAGCTCCTCGGGGACGCCGGGATGGCGGAACGTCAAGCCCTTGACGTGAGCCTCGTAGATGATCGACTCGTGCATCGCGGGGCCGGGCGGGCGGTCGGTGCCCCAGTCGAAGAACGGGTCGCTGACGACGCCTCGCGGCACGTGGGGGGCGCTGTCGGCCTCGTTCGGGCGGTCGTGGTTGTCGAAGTCGTAGGCGAAGCAGGCCGGGTCCCAGTCGACGCCCCCGTCGATCGTCTTGGCGTACGGGTCGAGCAGCAGCTTGGCCGGGTTGCACCACAGCCCGAATGCTGGATTCCACGGTCCGTGGACCCGGTAGCCGTAGCGCTGGCCGGGACGCACGTCGGGCAGGTAGGTGTGCCAGCAGTGCCCGTCGACCTCGGTCAGCTCGATGCGCATCTCGGTGAACGGGCCGTGCCCGGTCTCGCTGCGCTCGACGTCGAGCAGGCACAACTCGATGCCCTCGGCGACCGAGGAGAACAGCGAGAAGTTCGTGCCCGAACCGTCGTAGGTGGCACCGAGCGGGTACGGCCCGCCGACCCACTGCCGCACGGTGGGCGGATGGGTCGCCGGTATCAGGGCCGGCGCGGGGTCGGTGTCGGCCACGGCCGCATTCTGGCCGGGGAACGGGGACTTAGCGGGGGCCTTGGGCGTCGTCGATCTTGATCACGGTGCCGGTGACGCACTCAGACGCCGGGTCGCACAGATACAGCAGCGTCGAGTCCATCTGCTCGGGCTGGCCGAGGCGCCGGCGGGGGAAGTGCTGCGTGATGTCGCCCATGCGCTCGAGCATCCCGTCCATCATCTCCGAGGAAAAGGCGCCGGGGGCGATGCCGTTGACGTTGATGTGGAAGCGGGCCCACTCGACGGCCAGCGCCTCGGTCATGCGGTTGATCGCCGCCTTCGTGATCGAGTACAGCGCGGCGCCGTTGCCCCCGTAGTTGAACGCCCCCATCGACGAGATGTTGACGATCCGCCCTGGACGTTCGGCCGACAGCAGTCGCCGGGCGAAGTCGGTGGCGAGGATGTAGGGCCCGCGCAGGTTCGTGTCGAGCACCTGGTCGATCAGCTCGACACTCATCTTGTGGGCTCGCTGGGCGTCAGGCACGCCGGCGTTGTTGACGAGGATCGTCGCCGTGCCGAAGGCGTCCTCGACCTCGTCGAGCACGGCGAGCAGGCGATCGGCGTCGGTGACGTCGAGGGCCACCGGATGGCAGCGCCCGCCGGCGGCTTCGATCTCAGCCGCCAGGTCGGCGAGCTTGTCGGTGCGGCGGGCGGCGGCCACGACGTCGGCGCCGTGGGCGGCCAGCACCCCGGCGAAGCGGCGCCCGAGGCCCGACGACGCCCCGGTGACGAGCGCGACCTGACCGGTCAGGTCGACGGCGGGGCGGGCGGTGGAGGTCACGAGGCGACGTTGCCACGACCGCGATCCCCGTTCTGCATTGAGCAAACGACCAGATTCGGTCGTTTGCTCAATGCAGAACGAGGTACTCGGGTCAGTCGCGGATCTGCTGGTTCGTGACGGTGCACTCCGCCTGGAGGCAGAAGCCAGACCCGTCGAAGTAGGTGAAGCCCTCGCCCGGGTCCTGCTCGGTCAGCGTGTACGTCACGCCAGGCACGAGGGCATCGCCGTCGGTGACGCCCCGGCTGGTCGTAGCCGTCGCCGGCGCGGTCGTGACGGTGGTCGTCCCACGTGTGCCGTCGGAACCGACGATGTCGAACGTGAACGTGCCCTGGCCGCCGAACACGTTCTTGTCGACCTGCACCAGTGACGCGCCCGGCGTCGGCCGGCAGCCCACGGCGGTCTGGCCGGGGCTCGTCCCGACGGCGGCCATGTTGTAGAGGCCGGTCCCGGATTCACCGCCGGCAAGCACGCAGTCGGCTTCGGCCGCCGATGACGTGCCGGTGACCGTGACCTCGACCCGCAGTGAGATCAGCACACCCCGGGACGAGCTGACCGTCCCGCTGGCCAGCAGCGGATCTCCGGAGCCGTAGAACGCCGGGTTGCGGGTCGCCTGCCCGGCCGACACGCTCGGCGCCACCATGTCGACAGTGACGGCGGGATCGAAGCGGAACGTGTCGATGAGGTCGAACGGCACCGCCGTGGCGCTGGTCGAGCGGACGTCGATCGAGTAGTAGACGCGGAACCGCGTTGGCGCCAGGGTCTCGGTGAGCGCCACCGCTTCGTCACGGTGACCATTCATTGGCGGTCGATCTCCAAGGTGGGTCGGGATGGCGCCCGCTGCCGCGAGGACGTTCCCTCGGTTTGTCGTCGCGTCCTGTTCGGTTGCCCGATTGTTGGCGTGGCCAAACGATCGCGCCGTCAGGCCATTCTCATCGCCGCGGCGTCGGTGAGACCCAGCTCCTCGACCGCTTGCTCACGCATCTTGAACTTCTGCACCTTGCCCGTGATCGTCATCGGGAACTCGTCGACGAGCTTGACGTAGCGGGGGATCTTGAAGTGGGCGATCTTGCCCTGACAGAACGCCCGCAGGGCAGCCTCGTCGAGGCCGCCGCCAGGACGGATCTTGATCCACGCCATCAGCTCTTCGCCGTAGCGCTCGTCGGGCACGCCGATCACCTGCACGTCCTCCACGTCGGGGTGGGTGTACAGGAACTCCTCGATCTCGCGCGGATAGACGTTCTCGCCGCCGCGGATGACCATGTCCTTGATCCGCCCGACGATGTTGACGTAGCCGTCGGCGGCCATCACGGCCAGATCGCCGGTGTGCATCCAGCCGTCGGCGTCGATGGCGTCGGCCGTGCGCTCGTCGTCGTTCCAGTAGCCCTGCATCACCGAATAGCCGCGGGTGCAGAACTCGCCGGTCTCGCCGCGCGGCAGCGTGGCGCCGGACTCGGGGTCGGCGACGCGGATCTCAACGTGGGGGTGGGCCCGCCCGACCGTCGCCGTGCGGTGGTGCAGCGAGTCGTCGGGCAGCGTCTGGGTCGACACCGGGGAGGTCTCGGTCATGCCGTAGCAGATCGTCACGTCGTCCATGTGCATGCGGTCGACGCACGCCTTCATCACCTCGACCGGGCAGGGCGACCCCGCCATCACGCCGGTGCGCAGCGAGGACAGGTCGTAGGAGTCGAAATCGGGGTGACCGAGCTCGGCGATGAACATCGTCGGGACGCCGTAGAGCGCCGTACAACGTTCCGCTTGCACCGTCTCCAGCACGTGGGTCGGCTCGAAGGCGTCGGCCGGGATGACCATCGTCGCGCCGTGAGTTGTGCAGCCGAGGTTGCCCATGACCATCCCGAAGCAGTGGTAGAAGGGCACGGGAATGCACAGGCGATCGCCAGGCCCGAAGCGCTGCAGCTCGGCCGTGAAGTAACCGTTGTTGAGGATGTTGCGGTGGGTGAGCGTGGCGCCCTTGGGGAAGCCGGTCGTCCCCGACGTGTACTGGATGTTGATCGGGTCGTCGGGGGCGAGGGCGGCCCGGCGCTCGGCCAGTTGCTCGGCGGTGACGCCACCTTCGCCGGCGACGATTTCGTCCCAGTCATCCTCCCAGAAGAACACGGCGCGTTCGACGCCCGGGACCTCGGCGGCGATCGACTCGAACATGTCCATGTAGTCCGATGCCTTGAACGACGGGGCGGCGAAGAGCATCCGGCAGCCCGACTGGTTCAGCGCGTAGGCCAGCTCGTGGGTCCGGTAGGCCGGGTTGACGTTGACGAGGATCACCCCGATGTCGGCGGTGGCGTACTGCAGCAGCGTCCATTCGGCGTAGTTCGGGCTCCACAACCCGACGCGGTCGCCCTGCTCCAACCCGAGGGCCAACAGTCCTCTCGCCAGCTGGGCGACGCGGTCGGCGAACTGCTGATAGGTCCAGCGGATGCCCTGGTGGCGAGCGACGAGCGCTTCGAGGTCGCCGTGCTCGGCGACCGTGCGGGCCAGGTTGGCGCCAATCGTGTCGTCGAGCAGCGCCACGTCAGTCGGCCCGTGCTCCACCGACGGCGACGGGGTCGCAGCTTCGTCGCTGGCCATCAGTGTCCCCTTTCGTGGAGCGCGGCAGCGCGCGCCGTTTCGCTTATTCTCGCTTGCCCTTGCGAAGGGCGTCGAGCAATGGCGTGGCGGCGGCGGTGGCGGCGTCGCCCCGCGCCTGCTCTCGACCGTGAAGATGGCCGAGAACGAAAGCGGTGTCGGGCGACGCGCTGGACGCCAGTGCGATGAGGACGTCGCCGGCGACAGCGGCATCCTGACGGTCGCCGAGCGCTTCTTGCAGTGCCTCTCGATCGGCGGCGAGTTCCTCCGCCCGATGGCCGTAGACGCCGGCGACAGCCTCGGCGCTGTAGCGGACACGCTTGGCCGCCTTGCGGACCTCGTGCAGCTTCTCGGTGATGTCCAACTCGGACGTCGCGGCCGGGCGATGATCGGCGTCGCCGACCCCGATTGCGTCGAGATCATCGAGCTCCCGCTCAACGCGCCGCTGGGCCCGCCGGACGTCGCGCCACAGCGCCTTCCCGGCCCGCTTGTCGAGATGTCGGCCACTCAGCACCTTGCCGGCGGCCGCATCGCGCAGCGTTTGCAACAGCCGTGCGTAGCGCGCCGAGTCGAGCGCGACGACGGCGCGGACGTGATCGCTGCCGAACCTCGTCGCCATCGTCCGCTCCACCATGGCGCGCGCCGCGGCCACATCGGCGGCGTCCAGACCCGGGTCCTGGCCGGCGTCGTCGAGTGCGGCGAGCAGGCGATCCCGGATGACCTCGCTGTCGCGAGCGGCACCGAGCTCCTGACCGAGCCAACGCAGCTCGTCGCGGATCGGGTCGGTCGCCGCTCGGTCGAGGTGACGGCGGAAGGCGGCGAGGGCACTGCGCGTGCGGCGACTGGCGACGCGGACCTTGTGGATGGCGTCGGGCGCGTCGACCCGAGCCAACGGGTCGGAGGCGACGATGGCGTCGAGCTGGGCGGCGAGAAAGGCGGTGATGAGTTCGCCGACGGTGGCACCGCGGTCGAGCCGGGCGGTCGGCGGGTGCGGCGGCGGGGGGAGGACCCGTTCCAGCTTGGCGGCGACATCGCTCGGGCGGGCGCCGGCGGCGATGAGCGCGGCGCCGATGGCGGCGAGGTCGTCGCCGTCGCCTTCGACGAGTTCGACCTCGAGCTCGCGCCAGCGAAGAACCGCCGGCGCACCCGCCGCGCTGGCGGTGACTCGGTCGTCGACGAGATCGGCGAGGACGCGCCCGTCGTCGGCGAGCAGCGGCAGGGTCCGCCGATCGGTCGTGATGGTGGCGATCGGCCGCATCGATGCTCCCGCGGTGGGTGCCGTCAACAACCGCTGGATCGCCGCCGGCGGTCGGCGCACGGCCCGACCGAGCGGGAACTGGACCTCCGTCCGCGCGCCCTTGACCGCTCGCAGCTTGACGTGCCAACCCTCGTCGTCGCCTCCGGTCCGACGGCGAACGGTGATTCCGGCGCCGGCCAGTGCTCGCCCAGCGGTATCGAAGTACGTCGCGTCGAGGTGGGGGCGGCGGACCGGCCCGGATCGGCGGATGCGTCCGACGCCGGCGAGTTCGGGGACGACCCACCGGCGGTGGGGCAGGTCGAACTTCTCCTCGATCTCGCTGGTGACATGAGCACCACTGGCATTCATCGGACCTCGTCGCGGGTGGCGGCGTCGACGGTGAACGTCTGCCACGTCTCGACGGGGGAGGCCGGGTCGGCGACGTTCGTGACGATGCGGTATTCGGCCCGCCATCGCGACCGCGTCACGGTGTGGCGGGTGTAGCCGCGGTGCAGCAGTTCCGACGCGCGCACGGTAGGGAAGGCGTCGAGGATCGGTTGCACCTCGGGCGGCACGTTGCCGAGCGACGAGATCGACGCCGTGACGAACTCGACCCCGACCCCGGGCAGGACGCCGACGCCGGCCAGGTGGATGTCGCCGGTCAGGACGACGAGGCGGTCGGTCGCCGCGGCCTGGTCGAGCAACCGCTGGCGAGCCGGGCCGAAGCCGTCCCACTGGTCGAAGTTGAGGATCGACCCATTGAACACGAGATCACTCAACACCGTCTGCTGCACCAGTACCGGCCACACGGCGGTCGAGGCGGTGAGCGTTTCGCCCAGCCACGTCTCCTGCTCCTCGCCGAGCATCGTCCGCTCGCCGTTGGCGGCCTCCGGGCACGGCGGCTCGAGGCTCAAGGGAGGGATCGTCGTGCACGCGTTCGGCGACCGGAACTGGCGCCCGTCGAGGGCAATCAGCTCGGCCAGGCGACCCCAGCGAACGGCGCGCGAGATCGGGAACGGCTCGCCGGCCGTTGGCGCCGGTAGCCGCACCGGCTGGTGCTCCCACCACGCCTGGTAGGCGGCGGCCCGGCGGCCGGCGAAGATGGCCGCGTCGGCCGGATCCTGGGGCGTCAGCCCGGCGTAGTTGTTCTCGACCTCGTGGTCGTCCCAGATGACCAGCCACGGGCAGGTGGCCCGGGCCGCCTGGAGATCCCGATCGGCGAGGTAGGTGGCGTAGCGGGCGCGGTAACCGGCGAGGTCGAGCGGCTCGGGCGCTTCGTGGGCGCGCACGACGGGGCCGCCGACGACGTTGGCGGCGCCCTCGTAGATGAAGTCGCCGAGGAAGGCGACGAGGTCGGGCGCCCACTCGGCGATGTCGCGGTGGGCGGCGTAGAAGCCGGTCTCGAAGTGCTGGCACGTCGCCGTGGCGACGCGCAGCTCGCGCGCCGTGGCCGGCGTCGGCGCGGCGCGTCCGGCCTGGCTGGTGAACCCCCCAGCCGAGAATCGGTAGTACACCGGCCCGTCGACGGGGGCGGTGACGTGGACGGCGTGGCCGTGGTCGGCCGTGGCGGCGACGGTGCCGTCGGTCACCACGTCCGCAAACCCGCTGTCGGCGGCGACCTCCCAGTGCACCTCGACCGACGGCGGCAGGCCCATCCCCGTCAGCCGGGTCCACAGGATCACCGACGTGTCGTCCGGGTCTCCCGACGCCACGCCGAGCGTGAACGGGTCGCTGGCGAGCGGTGCCGGGCTGGACGGTCCGGCGGCGGTCGGCGATGGGCGGGCGACGAGGACGGTCGTGCCCAGCACCAGGAACATCCGCCGCGACAGCCCGCCCACGGCGTGATCCTCGCGCGAATCGGGCTGGAGGCTGCCCGCCGGGCCGTCGACTCGGGTCCTCAGGGCAGGCGGCGGACGAAGGCGTCGATCTCGAGGTTCACGCGGACGGGATCGCGGGCGGCGTACTACCTCACGCCACCAGCTCCGCGATCGAGGTCGCGGCGCGGGCCGCGCCGTCGGTGGCGACGGGCAGGTAGTCGACCTCGCGACCAACCTCGTCGGCGATCACCTTGGCGAGCCCGTCGGCGTCCCTGGCCTCGTCGTAGTCGCAGCGACGCCCGGCCCGGTAGCGCTGCAGGCGGTGGTGCACGTGGAAGTTCTGCTCGAAGTGATGGCGCAGCGGCACGTACACGAACGGGCGGCGGTTGGCCGTCAGCTCCATGCACGTCGTCAGCCCGCCCTGCACGACGGCGAGGTCGCAGGCGGCGAGATGGCGGTAGAGCTGGGGCACGTAGGCGCGGTAGGAGACGCCCGTTCGCCGGGGGAGTGACCGGGGGTCGATCCGCGGGCCGCAGACGATGACGAACCGCAGGTCGCTGACGAGCCGCTGGGCGGGGCGCACGGCCTCGATGACGCGCCGCAGCAGGTCGCCTCCGACGCCGGACCCGCCGACGGTGACGATGCAGACGCGCTCGTCGGGCCCGTAGCCGAGCTCGGCCCGCAGCGCCTCGCGGTCAGCGACCTCGGCGCGGTCGAAGCCGGTGACGTACCCGGAGAACTCGAAGTTGGCCTCGGTCCACTGGCGGATGTCGGGCAGGCCTGGCCCGAACGACTCACCCACGACGTCGTCGGGATCGCCGACGAAGATCGAGCGGTCGCGCAGCCGGCGGTACCGCGCCCGCTGCTCGATCATCTCGGCGTTGTAGTCGGCGGTCAGGGCGGCCTCTCGCGCGCCACCGTCGGGCATCGGGATCCAGCCGACGAAGTCGGTCATCCAGGCGAACTCGAAGTGCTTCAGCTCCGGGTTCTCGTGCAGGAAGTAGTCGACGTCCCACGCCTCGTCGCCGACGACGAGGTCGTAATGGTCCTCGCTCACGACGTCGTGGAACACCATGAAGTTGTTGACGAGGATCTCGTCCATGTTGCGGATCGCCTGGAACGCGTGGAGGTCATGCTCTCCGGCCTCGTCTTCGACGTGGGCCGACTCGTTGGCCAGCCACGCCGACGCCGGATGGACGTGCTCGCCGTGACTCTCGAGCACCTTGGTCACCGGATGCTGGGCGAGCCAGTCGATCTGCAGGTCCGGTTGTAGCCGCCGCAGCTCGCGGGCGATCGCCACGTCGCGCAGGGCGTGGCCGAGCCCGATCGGCGACGACAGGTAGAGGGCGCGGCGCGGCCGTTGGGCGGCCCGGGTCCACGTGCGGGCGCGTGGTCGGCTGGTCAGCGAGATCACGAACTCCTCGATGGTGCGGTTGACGAAGACAGGGTCGCGCAAGTGCGGGCTGTGTCCGCCGCCGTCGACAGTGACGAGTCGACCGCCGACGAGCTCGGCGAGGGCCGCTCCCTGGGCGTGGGGGCGGATCGCGTCGCCGTCGCCGTGGATGACGAGGACGGGGCAACGCACCCGCTCGCACATGTGCCGGAAGCTCTCCAGTGTGCAGCTGCTGATGCCGACGTCGGTTTCGACGAGTGTCTCGGGATCGATCTCGTTGCCCCACGCGACGAAGTCCTCGACCTGCTTGGTGGAGTGGGCCTCGGTGAACATCCGCCCGCCGAAGAACTCGAGGAACTCGCCATAGGCCCGCCGCCAGTACGGCGCGTTGTACTTCGCCCACCCCTCGTCGGTGTCGAGCTCCGCCGTGAACGAATGCACGCCGCGCTCGGGGTGACCAGGCGCCAGCGCCACGGCCGGCCCGATGGTGACGAGACCACACACTCGCTCGGGCTGGGCGGCGGCGAGCTGGATTCCCCACAGCGACCCGCAGGACAATGCCGCGACGACCGCCCGCTCGGTGCCGGTGGCGTCGAGCACGGCCACGGCATCGTCGGCGAAGGCACCGACGGTGTAGTGCTCGGGGCCACGGGGCCGATCGGACGCTCCCGTGGCGCGGCCGTCGAACGTGATCACGCGGTGGGTGCGGGCCAGGTACGGCACCTGGAACTTCCAGTGCCGGACCGGCACGATCGACCACGTCGGCATGAGCAACAGCGTGGTGTCGCCCTCGCCGTAGCGGTCCCAGTGAATGCGCACACCGTCTCGCTCGACGTCCCCGGACTCGTCGGGCTGGCGCGCTCTCATTGGTGCACCCTGACGCCACGCGACGCGTTCTGGTGAGCGGTGGTGCACCCATGAGCCGAAGACCGTGCTTGATGGTTCGCTCGCTCGAAGTCTCTCTTGCTCACGGCGCTCGCTCCTCGGCGTGGCGGATCAGCTGGCCGACCCGCCGCAGCGCGGCGCGAACGGGCATCTCGTGGCGGTCGAACCCGAGCAGCAGCTCGGCCTCGCCGCCGATGAAGGCGATGCCGATCAGCGTGGCGAGCTCGCGCGGCGTGAACGGACCGAGGTCGCCGAGGCGCTCGGCGGCTTCGGTGGCGACGTCGGTGAGCAGGTCGAACCAGCCCTGTTGCATCGCTTTGACCTTCTCGGCGATCACCGGGGTCGACCAGCCGGCGGCGATCATCTCCTGGAGGACGCGGACGTAGCCGGATTCGAGGTCGTCCTCCAGGAAGTCGCAGGCCTGCTCGTAGCGCTGCCAGAGCGGGGTGTCGTGGCCGTACATGCTCTTCTGGCGTTCGAGCCGGCGGCGGTCCTCGGCCTCGAGCACGGCAAGCATCAGGCCGCCTTTCGATCCGAAGTGATAGTGCACCTGCGACAGCGGCACGCCGGCCTCGGTGGCCACCTTCCGCGTCGAGGTTGCCGCGTAGCCGTCGGCGAGTAAGCAGCATCGCGCCGCCTCCAAGATCGAGGCTGCCGTAGCTCCCTGGCGCTCCACCCGGCCTCCGATCGACGAGTGACTCGGTCGGCCGACCGACTCTGCGAACACCTTTCCCCGTTCGACGCTCGGAGTCAAGGACTTGAGCCACAAAGACCTTGACGAGGATACGGTCGTAGGGCAAACTGCAATCTCGGTCGATCGACCGAACGACCTCACCGTTCGACACGAGTTGCTATGACCGCCACCACTGCCACCACCGCCACCACCGCCATCCCGCCCGCCACCGAGAGCACGGGAGGAGCGATCGGGAATGCCCTGCTGCGGTTGCGCGACGCCCTGGGGCAGCGAGCTGGATGGGGCCGCTCGACGGCGAGCGCGGTGGCGACGCTGGGTGACGGGCTGCGCTGCCAGACCGTCGAGCGCGCCGCGGTGACCGCGTCGGATCTGCCCACCGCGTTCGGCGGCGAGGCCAGCGCGCCGACGCCGGCCGCGCTCGTGCGGGCCGCGCTGGCCAACTGCTTGGTGTTGGGCTACCGGCTGCGGGCGGCCGAACTCGGTGTCGAGCTGACGTCGGTGCGGGTGACCGTGGAGTCCGAGTCGGACGTGCGCGGGATGCTCGACCCCACGGCCGGCGTCGCCGCGGGATTCACCGCCTTGCGCTACCACGTGGAGGTCGACAGCCCGGCGCCAGCAGCCGAGATCCACCACCTCGTCGAGCTCGCCGACCACCTCAGCCCGGTGCTCGACATGCTGACCCGCGCCCACGCGATCGAGCGCACGGTGTCGATCCGGCAGGAGGCGTGAGGTGGACGCCAAGGTGCAGCGGTGGGTGCAGCGCAGTGGCTGGGACCGCGCCGTTGACGAGTACGAGACGTTCTGGCGCGACCAGCTGCGCCCGGCTCACCAGGCCGTGCTCGGTGCGGCGGACCTCGCGGCCGGCGAGCGGGTCATCGACATCGCCTGCGGAACGGGCATGGTCACGCTGCCGGCGGCCCGGGCTGTGGGTCCCTCCGGTCTAGTGCTGGCGACCGATCTCTCACCGCGGATGCTCGACGACGTCGCGCGGCGGGCCACCGAGGAGGGGCTCGACAATGTCGAGGTGCGCCACGTCGCTGCCGAGGACCTCGGCCCGGTCGGATCGTTCGATGTCGCGCTGTGCTCGCTGGGGTTGATGTACGTCCCGGCGCCAGCCGTGGCGATGCAGGAGCTGGCACGAGTGCTTCGCCCGGACGGGCGGGCGGTCGTCGCCGTGTGGGGAGAGCGGCATCGCTGCGGCTGGGCCGGGGTGTTCCCGATCGTCGAGGCGCGGGTCACCAGCGACGTGTGCCCGATGTTCTTCGCGCTGGGTGCACCCGGCGCACTGGTTGGGCTCGCCGAACGAGTCGGCCTCGTCGACATCGAAGACCACCGCGTCGAAACCGAGCTGGTCTACGCCGACGACAGCGCGGCGATCGGCGCCGCCTTCCTCGGTGGCCCGGTGGCACTGGCCCACTCCCGCTTCGACGAGCTGACCAGGACGTCGGCCTACGACGACTACCTCCACTCGATCGCCCCCTTCCACGACGGGGCCGGCTACCGGATCCCCGGCGAGTTCGTGATCGTCAGCGGTCGCATCCCCGCCGTCGGCCGTGATCTCCAACCCACCAACCACCAGCATCACAATCAGCAAGGAGCACTGACATGACCACCACCACAACGCCCGTCGACAACGGCGTCAACAGCGCCGCGCTGCTCGAAGCCCGCGAGGCACTGAGCAACGCACCGGAAGTCGCTGAGTTCACATGGCGAGCGACGACCTCGTGGATCAACGGCACCTACAGCCGCTCCACCGTCGACACCTTCGCCGGGCTCGGCCAGCAACACACCCACCGGTCGAGGTTCACGTTCGACGCCGATCACCCGGAGTGCTTCGCCTCCGAGGACCGCGGCGCCACGCCCGCCGAGCTCGTGCTCGCCGCGCTCGGCAGCTGCCTGACCGCCGGCGTCGCCGCTGTCGCTCAGAACCGCGACATCCAGCTGCGCACGGTCACGGCGACGATCGAGGGCCACATGAACGTGCTCGGCATCCTCGGCGCTGACCCGGAGATTCGCAACGGCTACCGCGACATCCGCGTCCGGTTCGACATCGACGCCGACGCCTCGCCCAACGACATCAGGGCGATCGTCGCCCAGTCGCAGAAGCGATCGGCGGTGTTCGACGCCATCACGAACCCCACCAACGTCACCGTCGAGGTGGCCTGACGATGCTCAGGCTGCGCCGACCGGCCAATCCGGATCGGCTGCGACCGCAGCGCTCGGGCGCGGCCGACCGGCCAAGCCGGATCGGCTGCGCCTCCGTGCTCGCCACCGACCCCCTGCGGATCGGCGCCCGCCCAACCTCGCCGTTGAGGTGCTGACGTGCGCGTGACGGTCGCGGTGATCGGGGCGGGCCATGCCGGCCTGGCCATGAGCCGTCGCCTCACCGAGCGTTCGATCGACCACGTCGTGATCGAGCGCGGCGAGGTGGGGCAGGCATGGCGCACGCAGCGTTGGGATTCGCTGCGCCTGCTGACGCCGAACTGGCATGCGTCGCTTCCCGGCGCGGCCGCCAGCGGCCATGACCCCGACGGCTACATGGCCGCCGGCGAGGTGGCCGCCATGATCGAGGGCTACGCGGCCACGATCGACGCGCCGGTCGTGGCCGGCACGACGGTGACGCAGGTTGGTCGCCGCGGTGACTGCTACGACGTCGTCACCGACCGTGGGGTCTGGACGTGCGCCGCCGTCGTCGTCGCCAGTGGCGGTTGCGCGGCGGCGTCCGTGCCGCCGTACGCCGCCGCGCTGCCGGCATCGACCGCATCGTTGACGCCGCTGCACTACCGCAACCCCGAGTCGGTCCCCGACGGCGGTGTGCTCGTCGTCGGGGCGTCGGCCACGGGCGTCCAGCTGGCCGAGGAGCTGCAGGCCTCGGGTCGGGCCGTGACGCTGGCCGTCGGCGAGCACGTTCGCATGCCCCGCACGTACCGCGGGCGCGACATCTTCTGGTGGACCGAGAACGCCGGCCTCTTGGACGAGCGCGAGGACGAGGTCGACGACCTCACGCGCGCCCGTCACCTGCCCTCCCCCCAGCTGATCGGCACGCCCGAGCGTCGCTCGATTGACCTCAACGGGCTGCGGGCCGGCGGCGTCCGGCTGGTCGGCCGGCTCGGGCGCATCCGCGACGGCGTCGCCCAGTTCTCCGGCGGTCTGGCCAATGTGCGCGCGCTGGCCGACCTGAAGCTCGACCGGCTGCTGCGGCGGCTCGACGACGCGGCGACCGCCCTTGGTTTCGACGGCGACATGGGGGCACCGGAACGATTCCCACCGACGCGCCCGCCGCACTCGCCGATCAGCGAGCTCGACCTCACCGGCGACGGCATCCGCAGCGTGATCTGGGCCACCGGATACCGCGCCGATCACTCCTGGGTCGACCTGCCCGTGTTCGACCACAAGGGTCGGATCGGCCACCGCGGCGGAGTCGTCGACGGCGCCCCAGGCGTCTACGTGCTCGGCCTGAACCTCCTGCGCCGCCGTCGCTCCAGCTACATCGCCGGCGCCGCCGGCGACACCGCCGAGCTCGCCGACCACCTCCACCGCTACCTCGACCGGACCGTCCGGTCGTCAATCGTCGTCGGTGCGGCCGCGTCGTGATGGATTGTTGATCGACCCGGGACGCCTGGTCCCGGTCGTTACGATCGGCGCCCGATGAACATTCAGCGCGTCGGTGTGGTCGGGGGCGGATTGATGGGTTCGGGGATCGCCGAGGTCTGCGCCCGCGCCGGCCTCGACGTGATCGTGCGCGAGGTCGACGCATCCGCGGCCGAAGGCGCCCAGCAACGCGTGACGACCTCGATCGAGCGCGGCGTGTCCTCCGGCAAGCTGACCGGGGCGCAGCGTGACGACGCACTCGCCCACGTGGCGTTCACCACCGATCTGGCCGAACTCGCCGATCGTCAGCTCGTCGTCGAAGCGGTGATCGAGGAGGAGTCGGCCAAGGTCGACATCTTTCGTCAGCTCGACGCCATCGTCACCGACCCTGACGCCATCCTCGCCAGCAACACCAGCTCGATCCCGATCATGAAGCTGGGCATTGCCACCAGCCGTCCCGACAAGGTCGTCGGCATCCACTTCTTCAACCCGGTGCCCGTGCTGCGCCTCGTCGAGCTGGTGACCAGCCTGCTGACGTCGCCGGCGACGATCGAGTCGGCCGAGACGTTCGCCACCGACGTCCTCGACAAGAAGGTGATCCACAGCCAGGACCGCGCCGGCTTCGTCGTCAACGCCCTCTTGATCCCGTACATCCTGTCGGCCATCCGCATGATGGAGTCCGGCTTCGCCACGGCCGAGGACATCGACACCGGCATGGTCGAGGGATGCAACCACCCGATGGGGCCGCTGCGCCTGGCCGACCTGATCGGCCTCGACACCACCCAGGCCGTCGCTGCGAGCCTCTACGAGGAGTTCAAAGAACCGCTGTACGCACCGCCACCGATGCTGTCGCGGATGGTCGAAGCCGGCCTGCTGGGACGCAAGGCCGGCCGCGGCTTCTACGAGTACAAGAAGGCCTGAGCTGAGTCGCTCGGGCTGCGCCGACCAGCCAAGCTGGATCGGCTGCGCCTGCCGAGCTCGCCGTCGACCCTGCGGATCGGCGCTCACCCGCCTGGCCAGTTCTGAGAGACTGCGGCATGGAGTCGGGACGCGTGCTGGTCGCCAAGGTCGGCCTCGACGGCCACGACCGCGGCGTCAAGGTCGTAGCCCGCATCCTGCGTGACGCCGGCTTCGAGGTCATCTACACCGGTCTGTTCCAGACGCCCGACACGGTGGCGGCGGCCGCCGTCGACGAGGACGTCGATGCCATCGGCCTGTCGTTGTTGTCGGGCGCCCACATGACGCTGGCGCCGCTCGTCGTGGAAAAGGTGCGGGCTCTCGGCGAGGACATCCCCGTCGTCGTCGGTGGCATCGTCCCCGCCGCCGACGTGGTGCAGTTGCTCGAGGCCGGCGTGGCCGGCGTGCTGACGCCGGGGGCGACGAGCGAGCAGGTCGTCGCGGCGGTGCGCGACGCCATCGCCCAGCGGACTTGACGTGGCCGCACCCACCGTGGAGCGGGTGGAGCGCCTGACGAACCTGCTGGCGTTGCTGCTCGAGACGAGCCAGCCGCTGACGCTGATCGAGATCGCCGGCGCCCTCGACGGCCAGTACCCGGATAAGGAAGCCAACCGGCGGGCAGCGTTCGAGCGGGACAAGGCCGCGCTGCGCGACATCGGCGTGCCGATCGAGACGGAGGTGATGATCGCCCATCACGCCGGGGCGACCGGCTACTGGATCGATCGCGATCGCTACGAGCTGGCCGACCTCGAACTCGAGCCCGAA
>Ga0183260_10000539_pt1 | contig 32079 bp, 29 predicted proteins | sample AntDrymUQ4972206_2_FD_129768 | JGI IMG/M metagenome (GOLD analysis project Ga0183260, IMG submission 129768) | Polar desert sand microbial communities from Dry Valleys, Antarctica - metaG UQ497 (22.06) (version 2) (version 2) | ecosystem: Environmental > Terrestrial > Soil > Desert | place...
GGGTAATATTTTATCAAATTCAATTAATGTAAGTTTCAATTTCATCCCCGGTAGTTTCAATGCGCAGGGTTGGATTGATTGGTTTCTGCTTTTTTACAGACGGCAACTTTTCCTGCCGGTTAATGACCAGATCCTTTTCAGGGATTGGCAATCTGTAGGAAATACTTCCATAACTTTTAACCTGACTGGGGCTGATGCCACCACAGAAGTCTGGGATATAAGCAATCCATTGGATCCGGTAAAGATGTCTGCTACTTTAAATAGTGGTGAATTGAAGTTTACTGATAATGCTCAGACTTTAAAAGAATATGTTGCATTTCGTAAAACATATTTAACCCCTAAGGCTCTGGGTAGTGTACCCACACAGGATTTGCACAACACAACCGGATCAGATTACATCATTATTACCTATCCTCAGTTTTTAGCACAAGCTGAAAGGCTGGCTCAATTTCACAAACAAAAAAACAACCTGCGTGCTAAAGTTGTAACCACAGAACAGGTTTTTAATGAATTTTCCGCTGGTCTCCCAGATCCTACGGCATTAAGGGATTTTGTAAAAATGTATTACGATAAATATCGCAATACCTGGACTGATTCGGCTAAATATTTATTGCTTTTCGGTAAAGGAAGTTTCGATTATAAAAACCGGATCTCTAATAACACTTCATTTGTTCCTGCTTATGAAAGTGTATCATCTCTCGACCCTCTATCCACATATACTTCCGATGATTTTTTCGGATTTTTGGATGACCATGAAGACATCAATTCTTCAGTAATCATTAATCAACTGGATATAGGTATAGGAAGAGTGCCTGTAAAAAATATAGAAGAGGCAACAACATTTGTAGATAAAGTATTTGCTTACCATCATCCCTCTTCATTCGGTCCCTGGCGCAACAATCTGAATTTTGTGGCTGATGATGAAGATGCCAACCTGCACCTTGATGATGCAGAAGTATTAACCGCGACGGTGTCTTCTGTTGCCCCGGAATTAAATTCATATAAAATTTATTTAGATGCTTTTTTGCAACAAAGTACTGCTGCAGGGGGCAGGTATCCGCAGGCAAATGAAGTGATCAACAACCATATCAATACAGGTACATTAATATGGAATTATTCAGGACATGGCGGCCCGTTTCGCCTGGCTGAAGAAGTGATACTGGATCAAAAAATTGTCAATAGTTTCGAAAACGTCAACAGGCTTCCGCTATTTATTACGGCTACCTGCGACTTTGCATTGTATGATAATCCTACACTGAATTCATTAGGTGAAAATCTGTTAATACGACCTAAAACGGGAGCCATTGCATTGATGACTACATCACGTGTTGTGTTTGCTTACAGCAACCGGATAATAAATAATAATTATTTGCAGATAGCATTGCAACCCGATAGCAATAACCGTTACAAATCCCTGGGTGCTGCTGTGATGGCAGCAAAAAATTATACTTATACCACCGGTGGTGATATTACAAATAACAGGAAGTTTGCCTTATTGGGCGACCCCGCCATGACATTGGGTTTTCCTGTTCATAATGTAAAGCCCACTTTTGTAAATGGCAAGAACATATCGAATGTATCTGATACATTGAGTGCAACAGAAATGGTAACAATTGATGGAGTAATCACAGACACAAAAGACCAGGCTCTATCAAACTTTAATGGCACAGTATCTATTACACTTTTTGACAAACCAAAATCTATTACTACGCTTGCTAATGATGCTACAAGCAAACCTCAAACTTTTCAATCACAAACCGCTGCTCTTTTCAAAGGAAAAGTAACTGCAACAAATGGTAAATTTTCAGTTCGCTTCAGGCTTCCAAAGGATATCAGTTATCAATACGGCAACGGTAAGCTGAGCCTGTATGCATATAATGAAACAACAGATGCCAATGGAGTGTCTTACAATATTATTATCGGTGGGCTATCTGAAGGGAATGAAGGGGATAAAGAAGGACCTGAAATAAAAGCATTTTTAAATGACGAACGTTTTGTAAGCGGCAGTATCTCAAATACAAACCCGGTATTGATTGTAAAGCTGTTCGATTCATCAGGTATCAATACCGGCAATGGAGGTGTGGACCATGATATAATAGCAACGCTTGATGATGATAACAGGAAATATTTTGTACTCAACGATTTTTATGAAACTGAATTGGATAGTTACCAGTCGGGAAGTTTGCGTTTTCAATTGCCTACACTTGCAGCAGGCCCACATACCTTGAAAATAAAAGCATGGGATGTATTGAACAATTCCAATGAATATATACTGGAGTTCAATGTAGTGAATGATGCAGAGCTACAGCTCGATCATGTACTCAATTATCCCAACCCCTTCACTACCAAAACAGCTTTTTGGTTTGAACATAACAGGCCCGGCGAGGATCTGGATGTGCGCATAGACATTTTTTCTATAGCCGGAAGACAGGTAAAGACACTTGTAAAGACAATAAATACAGATGGAAATCGTTCCATTGATATCGAATGGGATGGCCGGGATGAATACGGTGATCGTGTGGGTAGGGGAGTGTACATTTATCGTTTACATGTTCAAACCATTAATGGGAAAAAAGCCACTAAACTGCAACGACTCGTAATTCTACGTTAATGAGAACAGCAAACATCAATTACAAGCTTTAACCAAAACTCTATATTTTCACACCACTTACAATAAAGAAACATGAATGCGACTGGTTTCAAATTAACCGCTTTATTAACTATCAGTTTTTTCAGTTTTTCAATTCATATAGAAGCTCAGGAAAGAATAAATGTGGTTACCACTGCAGTTCCCTTCCTTAGAATTTCTCCGGATGCCCGGTCCGGCGGTATGGGAGATGTGGCATTGGCAACAAACCCGGATGCAAGCTCTTCATTTTATAATTTAGGTAAAGTGCCTTTTAATACATCGCCTGCAGGTGTAAGCATTACGTATACGCCCTGGTTGAAAAAATTAGTGAACGATGTATATCTGGCTGCGCTCAGCGGTTATTATAAATTGGATGATGATCAGGCCATATCAGGCTCTCTTCGATATTTTAGTTTGGGCGATATACAGTTTACCAATGAGACAGGCCAGGTACTGAACACTGGTAAACCCCGTGAATTTGGGATAGACGTGGGGTACTCACGCAAATTATCTGAAAGTTCTGCTTTAGGTATCGGGTTAAAATATATCAATTCAAACCTGGCCCAGGGGTTTTCAGGAAATGGAAGTACTTATAAGGCAGGTAATTCGGTTGCGGCCGACATTGGGTTTTATCACAATCGCCAAGACGAAGCGGGGCAGGGCTGGGCATTTGGAATAGCGTTTACTAATCTTGGATCTAAGATCGCCTATACAGACAATGCAAACCAAAAAGATTTTATCCCTGCAAATTTTGGCATAGGCACTACTTATACCAAGGTTATTGATGAAAGCAATAAAGTATCTTTTGGTATTGATCTCAACAAATTATTGGTGCCTACACCTCCTATAGCCACAGGCGATGATGTAAAAGATTCAACTAATTATGCCAATTATAGAAGTAAGGGAATAGTAGGCAGTTGGTTTGGCTCTTTTGGAGATGCGCCTGATGGGTTCAATGAAGAATTAAAAGAATTTCAAATATCAGTGGGAGCAGAGTATTGGTATAATAATCAATTTGCGCTTCGTGCAGGTTATTTTCATGAAGATAAAACCAAAGGTAACCGCCGTTTTTTTACAACAGGTGTTGGTCTGCAGTATAATGTTTTCGGATTAAATTTTTCATACCTTATTCCTTCGGGTACAGGAGGCAATCAAAATCCTTTGTCGAATACACTTCGTTTTTCTTTAGTATTTGATTTAAATGGTTCTGAAGCGGGTCAATAAGCAGTGCAGTGAATTAATTAATATTAAGGTGGAGTCAAAAAACTTCACCTTTTTGTTTTGAAGATATTTGAACTAAATTATTTTACATGGATTTTCGCATCGGGTTTGGAGTTGACTATCATCAACTAGGAGAGGGGAAAATGTTAATGTTAGGCGGAGTACATATACCACACACAAAAGGCGCTATAGGACATAGTGATGCAGATGTGTTATTACATGCCATATGTGATGCACTTCTGGGCGCTGCCTGCCTCGGAGATATTGGTGTACACTTCCCGGATACAGATGCATCATACAAAAATATTGATAGCAAAAAACTTTTAATACAAACCATAGAACTGGTAAAAAAGGAAGGGTATAGGGTGGGAAATATTGACAGCACCCTATGTCTGCAGGAGCCAAAGATCAAACCTTATATTGTACAAATGCAGGAAACAATTGCGGGCATCCTTGACATTAATGATAATGACATTTCTATCAAAGCCACCACTACTGAAACAATGGGTTTTGTTGGCCGGAAAGAAGGATTAGTAGCTTATGCAACCGTTATTTTAAAACGTATATAATTCCTTTTTTCAGTGCACGTATCTTTACCACACTATTGAATGGAGTGAAAGTGCATATTATAAATGAATCTGATAATCCCTTGCCCCAATATGGATCGGAAGGGGCGGCAGGATTAGATATCCGGGCATGGTTGAAAGAGCCAATAAGTCTTGCTCCTATGCAGCGCATGCTGGTGCCAACAGGTTTGAAGATTGAAATTCCACAAGGTTACGAAGCGCAAATAAGACCAAGAAGTGGAATGGCAATAAAGCAGGGGCTTACTTGTCTTAACACCCCAGGTACTATTGACAGTGATTACCGTGGAGAAATTATGATTATATTAATTAACCTTTCTATGGAAATGCAGATCATACATCCCGGGGATCGAATAGCACAAATGGTAATACAGCGTTATGAAAAAATTGTTTTAAATGAAGTGTACGAATTATCCGATACTGAAAGAAACAGTGGAGGTTTTGGATCAACAGGAAAAAAATAAACTTATGATAAGATTCTTTATACTGATGTTAGTTTTAGGTACGCTGGTATCGTGCCGCTCTACCAAAAAAATTAGTACTGCTATTGCAAAAAAAGACACAGCGGGAATGGCCGTAAGAAACAATGCCAAAGACGATTCATCCATCTTTATCAGAAATACATTAAACCAACTGAAGGCGAATCGTATTGCATACAACACTTTTTCTGGCAAAGTGAATATTGATTACAGAGATGCAGCAGATAAAAATTACAATGTAAATGCGATCATACGAATGTATCGGGACAGCGCCATTTGGATTTCAGCAAATGCTGTATTGGGCATAGAAGCCTTGCGTGTGCTGATCACAAAAGACTCTGTAAAAGTTTTGAATAAATTAGAAAAGACTTATAGTGCACGTAGTGTGGATTACCTGCAGGAGGTAACGGCCCTCCCTTTAAGCCTGGCAACTGTTCAGGATTTGATAATGGGCAACCCTGTATATCTCGATAGTAATGTAGTTGCTTATTCTATGGGCGAGGGTTCTATATCATTAACGAGCATCGGAAAATTGTTTACGAATCTGATCACATTGAATACATCAGATAAAACTTTGCAACGTAGCAAACTTGATGATGCTGATATTATCCGCAACAGAACAGCAGAACTTACTTATACAGATTATGAAAATAAAAAAGGAGCTTTATTTTCAACGAAGCGCAGGATCTATGTTGTAGAAAAGAAAAAGCTTGACATCCGGTTGGATTTTAAAAGTTATGATTTCAATAATGCAGTGGAGTTTCCCTTTTCTGTGCCACGAAATTTCAAAAGCGCTCGAAATTAAATCCCTTTTTTATCGTTATGATGTAACCGTATAAAAAGTGTGCATGAAAAGATTCACAATAATCGGTTTTACTTTCTTAGTAGCATTAACCGTGCAGGCACAACCAGCTGATAAGGCACGCCTGGAGAACGAAAGAAAAGCCCTGCAAAAAGAATTAAAGGAAATACAGAATGTATATAGTAAAGTAAAAGGTCAGAAGAAAGAAACCATTGGCCAATTGAACCTTATTCAAAAGAAAGTAGCTGTGCAAAACAGGTATGTGGGCAATATTAATAAGGAAATAAAACTCTTATCAAATGATATTTACACCAATACCCTGCAAATAAAAAAACTGCAAAGACAATTAGATACCCTGAAAGCCCAGTATGCACGCAGCGTGGTTTATGCTTATAAAACCAGAAGTAATTATGATTACCTGAATTTTATATTTTCTGCTAATACCTTTAATGATGCATTGAAAAGAATCGCTTACCTCAAATCATACCGGTCGTACAGGCAAGACCAGGTAGCCAATATTATTGAAACGCAGGAATCTATAAAAGAACACAAAGACCGGCTTTTAGGGAAAAAGACAGAAAAGAATTCTGCTTTGCAAAATCAAACCCACCAGCTTAAGGAATTAGAAGAACAGAAAAAAGAAAAAGATCAGGTAGTATCCAAATTAAAATCAAAAGAATCTGAACTTAGTAAGCAGATCACTGTTCGGAAAAAGAAAGATGCACAATTAAAGAATTCTATTTCTGCAATCATCCGAAGAGAAATAGAAGCACGCAGAAAAGCAGAAGAAGCTGAACGTTTGCGCAGAAAAATAGAAGAAGATGCATTGGTAAAAGCAAACCCTTCCAGTGGAGCAGCACCTGCAAAAACCAAGGCAACAACAAAAAAAGTTGCAGTACCCCTGAACGCAAAAGAAGTAGCCCTTTCATCAAGCTTTTCAAACAACAAGGGTAAGCTTCCATGGCCTGTGGGCGATGGATATGTCAGTATTCCTTATGGCACTTATTCCATCCCGGGTACTTCTATTAAAGGCGATAATCCGGGTTTAACCATTTCGACTTCGTCCCCAGGCACTTCAGTAAAATCTGTTTTTGATGGGGAAGTATTGAGTGTTTTTAATTTGGGTGATGGTACTATGGCTGTAACCATTAGTCATGGTAAATATTTTACTACATATAGCAATCTAGCCGGGGTGAGTGTGGGCAAGGGTTCCATTGTACGTACAGGGCAGGGAATAGGTCGTGCAGCCGCAGATGATGAAGGTGGTAACGGAGGTAAAATAGATTTTATTTTGATGGTGGAAACGAAAAATGTAAATCCTGCACCATGGTTGCGCAGAAACTAATTTACTAATTCTGCGGCCAGTACTTTATCATACATTTTTTCGTAAAGGGGAATAATATTTCCAATATCGAAGAGGTGTGCATGTTTCGCTGCAGCCTGCTTAAATTTTTTCAACCGGTCATCATTTCTTAATATATCGAGTGCCTGCTCACTCATTTTTTCTACGTCGCCCACATTACTCATAAAGCCTGTTTCTCCGTCTATCATTATTTCACCCAGTCCGCCTGCATTGGTAGATATTACGGGCACACCTGCAGCCATAGCTTCGAGTGCAGCAAGGCCAAAGCTTTCATATTCTGAAGTCAATAAAAAGAGGTCTGCAATGGCTAAGATATCTTCCATCTGCTCCTGCTTTCCTACAAATCGGATCTCATCGCAAATGCCTAATTGACGGGCGAGGTTTTCAGCAGTAGCCCTTTCTGGTCCATCGCCCACGAATAATAATTTGCTCGGTATTTCTTTTGTTACGTTGTGAAAAATATGAACAACATCCTGTACTCTTTTTATTTTCCTGAAGTTCGATGCATGCATTAATATGCGTTCACCATTTGGTGCAATTACTTTTTTGAAAGCATCTATTGGCTTTCTGATGAAACGTTGCACATCCACAAAGTTGTGAATCACCTGAATTTCTTTTTCGATCTTAAATGTTTTGTAGGTTTCTTCGCAAAGGTTATGCGACACCGCTGTGATGGCATCGCTTTGGTTAATGGAAAAAGCAACTACAGGTGCATAGGTTTTATCCTTACCTACAAGTGTAATATCAGTGCCATGCAGTGTGGTAACCACAGGAACTATTATTCCTTCTTTCTCTAATATACATTTTGCCATAAAGGCTGCAGATGCATGCGGAATGGCATAATGCACATGTAGTAATTGCAATTGATTATTCTTGATCACATCTACCATAGTACTTGCCAGGGCTGTTTCATAAGGCGGATAATCAAATAGCGGATAGGTAGGCACCTGCACTTCATGATAAAATATGTTGGGTATAAAACCATTTAACCTTACCGGTTGCTGATATGTAATAAAATGTACCTGGTGTCCTTTTTGAGCCAATGCTTTTCCAAGCTCTGTAGCCAATACGCCGCTACCTCCAAAAGTAGGGTAGCAAACGATGCCGATGCGCATAATAGAAGTGTTCATAAAGAAACTAAGGTAGTAACAAAATACGGATGCATTTTATTGGTGTTGTTAAATAATAGTTTTGGAAAGTGATCCATATTTTGTTCACTTTTCCTGATGAAGGTTCAGATTATTTCAATTTAAATAGAGTTTCATTTTTATATTTAAACTATGAAGAAAGCCTTTGCCTTATTTATACTATCGACAATATGTTATGTAAGCTATTCACAAAAGGAAGACTCTATATTTCTGCGGAAGTTAGCAGATGAGATTTTAACCCATAGCAAAGCGTATGAAAACCTCCGTGCACTCACCAAAGGGATTGGTGGAAGACTCGCAGGTTCTCTTCAAATGGTAAAAGCAGAAGCCTGGGGATTAGCTGCTATGAAATCAGCAAGGGCTGAAAATGCCTGGTTACAGGAATGCATGGTACCTCATTGGGTCCGTGGGGGGGTAGACAAGGCATTTGCAATAAAAGGCAAAACAAAAAAAGTTTTGGATGTAGTGGCTTTGGGCAATTCAGCAGGCAGCATGAAACCACTTACCGCTAATGTCGTAGAGATAAAAAACTTTGATGAACTGGAAAGAAAAAAAGACCAGGTAAAAGGAAAAATTGTGTTTTATAATTATGCATTCAATCCAAGATTTATAAAAACCTTTCAGGCTTACGGTGATGCAGGCATTTATAGAAGAGTAGGCCCAAGTCGTGCGGCCCAATATGGCGCTGTTGCAGTGATTGTGCGCAGCATGTCGCAAAGCACAGACAATAATCCACATACCGGCAGTACGGCCTACAATGATTCACTTCCAAAAATACCAGCCGTAGCCATTGGCTTACGGGATGCTGACTGGCTGAGTACAGCATTGACAAATGGTACGCTTCCGGTTACTTTACATACTAATGGAAAATTTTTACCGGACACCATTGGTCATAATGTAATAGGTGAAATAAAGGGTTCAGAATTTCCGGATGAATATATTACCATTGGTGGCCATCTGGATAGCTGGGACAATTGCGAAGGCGCTCATGATGATGGTGCAGGTTGTGTGCAAACAATAGAAATATTAAGAGCTTTTAAAGCATTAGGACATAAGCCTAAGAGAACCATCCGGTTTGTGTTATTTGCTAATGAAGAAAATGGATTGCGTGGCGGAACAAAATATGCGGATGAAGCTAAAGCAAAAGGGGAGAAACACATATTTGCATTGGAAAGCGATGCCGGTGGATTTACACCGAGAGGATTTGGATTCACTGTTTCAGATGCACAATTTCAAAAGGCAATGCAATGGCAACCTTTGCTTGCACCTTATGGCGCTTCAGAACTTTCAAAAGGAGGCGGTGGTGCAGATATTGGTCCGCTTAATCGTACACAAGGTACGCCTATAGCTGGTTTGCAGCCCGACTCGCAAAGGTATTTCGATTATCACCATGCCCGCAACGATACATTTGAGGCCGTGAACAAAAGGGAGCTGGAATTAGGTGCACTGAACATGGCTGCACTCATTTACTTAGTGGATAAGTATGGATTATAAAAACTGGAAAACGATTGTTAGCTGAAGTAAAATGGCAATGCCGAGGCACACAAGCCAACCATAATACCAATTCATATTCACACCAAGTTTTTCACACTTCTGTAATAACTTCTTATTATAAATAGGACGGAAGTGATAAGTGATGCAAGAAACAACTTTTCTGATTTTATATTAGCATTGGACAATACATAAGGTAGTAATACCACAGATCCTGCCAGGCAGGTAAGAGAAATTTTCTTTAAGAATATCAACTTTTTTTCTTTCAAAAAAATTATGGCTGCTATAATTTGCATTGTCCATTTAGCTCCGGCTATTCCGCATGCTAGCAATTTTGGTTTGTTGAAGTATATAAGTAACTAAATCAATAAAAAGGCAGGTGATTAAAGTGGAGGCTGCGAAGCCAAAGGCAATGATTACAAGAGTTGTGAGCTTATTCGTTTTGTACTCAATCATATATTAGTTCCCGGCATACAATAAAAATATAGCAGGTCGTTTATGCAATGCAGGCCGTTCAAGTTTCCATTGCTGTACGGTTTTAGTTTGAATGCTTTCTGTAGCTCCTGTTAAACCAACGGCTACACAAATTTTGGTTTTTGATTCACAGCTTTTGATCAATGCTTCGAGTAACTGGTCGTTACGATAAGGTGTTTCTATAAAAATTTGTGTACAGTTTTTTTGTCGTGATTCATTTTCTAAATGTTTAATGGACTTCAGTCTTTCACCAGCATCTATCGGCAGATATCCCACGAACTGAAATTGCTGACCATTCATCCCACTTGCCATGAGTGCAAGTAATATTGAATTTGGTCCGACCAATGGTTTTACAGCAGCATCTAATTCCTGTGCAACTGCCACCAGTTCTTGTCCGGGATCTGCTATACCCGGACATCCTGCTTCACTGATAATGCCGATGATTTCACCTTCTTTTATTTTTTGTGTAAAAATACTTTTTACATCATCAGTCACATCTTTCATATTGTACCATTCAAAATCATCGATCACAATATCTTTTGATAACAACTTCAAATAACGGCGGCTGGTTCTTTCATTTTCTACAAAAAGAACAGAACATTTTTTTATACTTTCTAAAATGTAAAGGGGTAATGGGTCTGTTACATCTTCAGCTAAAAGTGATGGGATGAGATAAACTGTTGAAGTCATCACCCGTGTTTTATTTTATGCAAGCTAAGCGTGGCAGCTACCACTGCGTAGGCTGGAGCGAATATCCATCCTATCAGAATCACGGCATGCATCAGGTAAAACATAAGCCCGTTTCCAATAGCTAAACCTCTGTGCTTTCCTACGAAATCAATACTTTCGGACATAGAAAGCTTATTGCGTTCGCAACTGTAATCAAGCATAGAAAAGCCATAATAATAACATTCAACTGAGAGAGCGATCAAAGGTGATATCCAGCCAAATACCGGTACCAAAGAAAGAAGCAACAAGGAAATAATATAAACAGTCTGCCATAAAGTATTGCGTACGGCAAGCTTACTTCCCCGCCAGGCATCTTTCATTAATTGCGGGAAGGAAGAAGGAAATTCTCTCCCTTCCAGTATGGCTGCCGTCTTCTCGCTTACATAAGCAAAGACCGGCGAACCGATAATGAGAAACACATATTTGAATAATGAAAAATAAAAAAAAACAAGAACAAGCCTTAGGATCAAACCGATCATTACGAATAAAAAACTAAGCCATTCACTGCGTTGTTTCTGCAACCATGTTTCCAGGCCTAATTGCCTGCTTAGTAAAGTAACTACATCACCTGAAGATTGCCAGAAAAAATACATGCCCACTGAGAAAAGCAACATATATATAATTCCGGGAATCAATATCCATTTCCAAAGATTATGCTGGCGTATGAAGCTGTGCGCTTCAAAATAAGATTGTATGGCAATTATGATTTCTTTGAGCAAACGCTACATTTGAGAAAGTAAATATATTCAATACAGTTTTGTAAACAGAATGCATCTATGGCAAGACTCCCACTTAGCTTTTTCCTGCGTGACGATGTAGTGCAGATCGCTAAAGACCTGCTCGGCAAAGTGCTGGTGACTGCATGGAATGGACAGACGACTACAGGGCGTATAGTGGAAACAGAGGCCTATGCCGGGGAGATAGATAAGGCGTCTCATGCATTTAGAGGTAAAACACAGCGTACTACTGTTATGTTTTCAGAAGGTGGGGTTGCATATGTGTATTTATGTTATGGTATTCACCAGATGTTCAATATTGTTTCCAATAAAAAAGATCATGCACATGTTATACTGATACGTGGAGTAGAGCCTTTGACCGGCATTGATGTCATGTTGGAAAGAACAGGAAAAAAAACATTGGATAATACACTTACCCGGGGCCCCGGAAATGTAGGCAAGGCTTTTGGTTTTCACACTTCGCAATGTGGCATATCGCTGATAAGTGATGAATTGCATATCGCAGAAGATGATTATAAATTGAATGAATCAATGATTGGCTGCTCACCCAGAATTGGTGTGAGTTATGCAGGAGATCATGCCTTGTGGGATTACCGTTTTTTTATAAAAGGAAACAAGTTTGTAAGTGGAAAAAATTAATTAACCATCATCTTCATCGTACTTTAGAAAAAATCTTAGCTGCTTGAATGCTTATTTTACAAAAGGCACAATAGTTCTTGTCAGTAGCATTGCCATTGCTATTGCATTGTTCTTTTGGAATCCTTTACAATTACCGCTACCTGCCAACAAAGTAATTGCCATTGCTGCATTAATGGTCATTCTATGGATTTCGGAAGCTTTACCCATGCCTGTAGTGGCCTTGTTGCCGCTTTTGCTTTTTCCTCTTTTTAATATCTCCTCTATTGAAAGCACTGCACCGAGCTATGCCAACCCGGTTATTTTTTTATTTATGGGTGGTTTTATGCTGGGGTTAGCAATTGAAAAATGCAACCTGCACCGGCGCATAGCACTAAACATTGTGCGGCTTACCGGCACCAGTGGCGATAGTATCATTCTTGGTTTTATTTTATCAACAGGACTGATCAGCATGTGGTTGAGCAACACGGCTACTTCTATGATGATGTTTCCCATTGCGCTATCAGTGATAGCGGTTATAAAAGATAATCATCCCGAGCAAAAAGGAGCTACCAATTTTTCACTTGCTGTAATGTTATCTACTGCACTCGCTTCAAACTTCGGGGGAATTGCTACATTGATCGGCACTCCGCCTAATGTAGCGTATGCTGCTTTTATCAGTAAAAAATATGAATACACCATAGATTTTTTAGACTGGATGATGATCGGTACACCTCTGTCAATCATCCTGTTATTTTCATTGTACCTCGTACTGGTAAAATGGCTTTACCCTAATGGAATGAAAAAAGATGAAGTGACAAGAGCTTTGATACAAAATGAGATTAGTGCACTTGGAAAATTTTCGATTGCAGAAAAAAGAGTGCTCGGTATTTTTTTGACTACTGCATTCTTATGGATCACCCGCGACCTGATCAACAGAATAGGGATCGTAAAGCTTGATGATAATATGATCGCCCTTTTTGGCGCTATTCTGCTTTTCGTCTTTGGTACAGGTGCAGGAAAAAAATTATTGGAATGGAAAGACACAAAAAATATGGCATGGGGCATATTACTTCTGTTTGGTGGAGGCATTGCCCTGGCATCTGCGCTGGAAAAAGCAGGCCTGATCCAGCAATTAGGTTCCTGGTTTGCGCAATTTGCATTCAATGAATTGACATTGATCTTTCTGGTTACATTCATATCTCTTTTTGTGAGTGAACTTATGAGCAATGTGGCACAGGTGATTGTGTTTGCTCCGGTAGTAAGTTCATTGGCTGAAGCGGCGGGTATGCATCCTCTCATGCTCGGCATACCTATGACGCTTGCTGCAAGTTGTGCCAGCATGTTGCCAATGGGCACGCCGCCCAATGCCATCGCATTCTCAAGCGGCTACATTAGATTAAAAGATATGACTAAAGTTGGATTGATAATGAACCTGGTTTGCATTTTCTTCATTACCCTTTTTTGCTGGTTGCTGTTACCATTGATCTTTAAAACTTAGGACAATTTAATTTTTTGAAATTAGGATCTCTGGGCTGGCGAATGTAGATCAATGAGATTTCTGCGCCGCCTCGCATATTGGAACCAGGCTTAAGGCTGGAAGTATTTACATCATATGTAGCGCCGAAATGTAACTCACCATATTCCAAACCAACATAAGGAATAATAGCATCTTTGAAACGAACCCATGTGCCGAGATATACCGTTACAGGTTTGTAATCATCTGCAAAAAGGCTTAATCCATAAGCTCCGCCAACAGTAGTGTTTACTGCTCCTGCCTGACGCGAATGATTGGCGCTAAAGTGTATTGCATTCACTTCACCGACAGGAAGCCTGCCACCGGCCTGAAATGTAACCCGCGGCTCCAAAAGGTATTGGCCCTTTTGAAAAGTTTCCTTATGCCGGTTCAGGTGATACATAGATGCTCCAAAATAAAAATTATTATAACCATCGGTAGTGCCATTATAAAAAATACCCGCATTCAAATCAAAATAAGCAAGACTTAATTGTTGTTGTGCAAAACTTTCATTGGTAATGCCTGTAAATCCATCTGATCGCAATTGATCTTCAAATAATACTTTAGACACGTCAAGCCGTTTGCTTACATAGGTTCCCTGAAAGCCAAGCCCCAACTGGTGATTCGCATCTTCATCCAGACCTTTGTGATAAGCTGTTGAAATTGACGCATAATTATTTTGTAAAATGCCATTACCGCTTTTATCTGAGAACATCATTACACCTACGCCGAATTGATCGGTCTCAGGTATCCTGTCTTTTAGAATTCCCACATCAAATGAAGCGGTATATGTGGTAAATGCATTGTTGAAAGTAGGCCATTGATTGCGGTAATTTCCCGCTACCCTGTATTGTCCGTCAAACTTTCCTGTCATGGCTGGATTGAGGGTAAGTGGCGAAGCAAAGAATTGCGAAAAATTAGGATCCTGCGCAGTGGCGATCAGTACAGTAAAAATAAAAATGAGGGAACAATAAATATTTTTCATCTAAATGCTTGGACGGGTAATTTACAAATAATGAAACTATCAACAAATAAATTTCTTTTTTTAAGATTGAATTTTTTGCCCAAAGGCCAGATCTCCCGCATCACCAAGGCCGGGTACTATATATCCCTTGGCAGTAAGCTCATCGTCAATGGCGCCACACCAGATAGTACAGCCTGTAATATTTCGTCGCACAAACTCTATCCCAACAGTGCAGGCTATGGCAGTAACTATATAAATTTCTTTTGGTTCTCCTTCTTCACGTATGTAATTAATAGTTTTTACAAGTGAGGCACCGGTTGCCAGCATCGGGTCGGAAATGATCACAATGCGGTTTTCAATATCCGGTGAAGAAAAATATTCAAGGCTGATCTCGAAGCTTCCATCTTTACCATGTTTGCGATATGCAGATACAAAAGCACAATCAGCTTTATCAAAATAATTGAGCAGGCCGTCATGCAGTGGCAATCCTGCCCGGAGGATAGTGGTAAGCACAGGCTGTTCTGATAAAATGCGGGAAGTAGAAATGCCTAATGGTGTTTGCGTTTCCACTTCTGTGTAAGGAAGTAATTTGCTGATCTCATAGGCTGCTATCTCACCGATACGCTGGAGGTTGCGCCGGAATCGCATCCTGTCTTTTTGAATGGCTTCATCTCGTATTTCTGCGATCCAGTTGGTGAGCAGTGAATGTTGGTTGCTAAGGTTTATGACCATGGAGCCAAAGCTAAGAAAGGCGTATGAAATATGTGCTGCTAAGATTATTATTTCAACTCACATCTCTGCAAACTTAAACTCATCCCCATCAAACAATCCTTTATCACTCAATTTCAAATGCGGGATCACAAGCAAAGCCATAAAAGATAGTGTCATAAAAGGAGCAGATAATGTACTTCCCAACTCCTTTGCAGCTTTATCTAGTGCAGCATATTTCTCCGCTACCAAGTAACCATCTTCTGTACTCATCAGACCGGCTACAGGCAGGGCCAAAAAATGTTCAGTTATTCCATCTACAGCACTGATGCCTCCTTTATTTGTAATAATGAGGTTGACAGCCCTGCACAAGCTTTCATCATCCACACCCACCGCTACTATATTGTGCGAATCATGTGCAACAGAAGAAGCAATTGCGCCGTTTTTTAATCCAAAGTTTTTAATAAATGCTTTAGTTATCGGCTTGTCTTCAAAGCGATTCACAACTACAATTTTCAAAATATCATTTTCTATATCAGCGACAATTTTTCCATATTCATTTTTTGGGGTTACAAATATTTTATTGGTAATCAACTGACCATCCAATGCTTCTATCACAGGGATATTATGTGGTATTGGTATTGCAGGAATTATAAAATCCTCAATTTCTTTTTTTGTGCAATTGAAATGGTTTATAGGCTCCGTATTCTGAACTTTTTGGTCCGGAACGATTTTACTAATTCCTTTATCTGCTACAAGCATTCCATCAACATAAGTTTGTAACACCTCAAATTTTTTTAAATCTTTCACTAAAATAAAGTCGGCTGAATCTCCTGCTCTCAATAATCCCACGTCAAGTCTGTAATGGTTTACCGGGTTTATGCAAGCTGCCTGCAACACTTTAAATACATCAATCCCTTTTTTTACCGCACGGGAACATAATAAATTGATATGTCCTTCTACTAGACTATCAGGATGCTTGTCATCCGAGCAAAACATAATGTTATCAGGATAATCATTTAATAAATCTATAAGTGCTTCAAAATTTTTAGCAGCGCTTCCTTCACGGATTATGATCTTCATTCCCAACCCTAATTTATCCAATGCCTCCTCTTTTGTAAAACACTCATGATCTGTAGAAATGCCGGTCTCAATGTATTTTTTAGCTTCATCACCTCTCAATCCCGGTGCATGGCCATCTATAGGTTTATCCCTTTTTTTTGCAGCAGTTATTTTTTTTAAAACTTCTTCATCACTATTAAGTACACCAGGGAAGTTCATCATTTCACTCAGGTATTTTATCTCTTTTTTTTGAAGTAAAATTTCAACGTCTACCGAATTTAAAGCGGCTCCTGCAGTTTCAAAAGTCGTCGCGGGTACACAGCTTGGTGCTCCAAAATAAAATTTGAATGGAACTGTATTTCCATCTGCGATCATAAAATCCACCCCCGCTATTCCGCACACATTGGCTATTTCATGCGGATCGCTCACTGTTGCAACTGTACCATGCACTACTGCAAGCCTTGCAAACTGAGAAGGAATCAACATAGAGCTTTCAATATGCACATGTGCATCAATAAAACCGGGAATGATGAAAGGCCCGGCCCCCTCCGGCTCCCCCGGTGCGGATGGGCCGGGCTTTATTTCTGTAACCTTCCCATTTTCAATAAAAACCTCTCCTGAATAAATTAGTTTCCGGTGCACATCAACCAGCTTTCCTTTTACTGAAAATTGCATAAATATTTTTTGATTGGTTCGATTTCGTAAATTTCACTTTTAATATTCTCAAATATGCATAAGATATTATTCTTTCTTTTTTGTCTGATCAGTTTTTCTATTGCTGCGCAAAAAAATAATACTACATCAGTCAAGAATAATGATGATGTATTATTTTCTAAAATGAAGTATCGCCTTATAGGTCCCTGGCGCGGTGGCAGAAGCGCTGCAGTGGCAGGAAGTTATACAAACAGGAATACTTTTTACTTTGGAGCTACCGGTGGAGGAGTATGGAAAACAACAGATGGTGGCAGCAACTGGAAAAACATTTCTGATAAATATTTTGGCAGCACCATCGGCGCTGTGGCTGTAGCGCCCAGCGATGAAAATATATTGTATGTGGGTGAAGGTGAAAATACAATGCGGGGAAATGTAAGCGAAGGTCTCAATGGTGTATGGCGTAGTGAAGATGGAGGTCGTACATGGAAGAATATTGGATTAAAAGAAGGGCGGCATATTATTCGGTTAGTCATTCATCCCCGCGATCCCAATATAGTATGGGCAGCAGTAATGGGACATTTATTTGGCCCTAATGAAATGCGTGGGGTTTACAAAACAACTGATGGAGGAAAGAAATGGAAAAAAGTTTTATATGTAAATAACCAAACCGGCGCTTCTGACTTAGTGATGGAACCTGGCAACCCAATGGTATTGTATGCAGGCACATGGCGCTTGATACGTTCTCCCTATTCACTCGAAAGTGGTGGAGATGGCAGTGGTCTTTGGAAAAGCATAGATGGTGGAGAAACCTGGATGAACATAACTGCAAAAAAGGGTTTGCCAAAAGGAGTCTGGGGCATAGTAGGAGTAGCAGTAGCCCCCAGTAATCCGGATAGAGTGTATGCAATTTTAGAAAATGCAGCAGGAGGAATGTATGCATCAAATGATGGTGGCGAAACATGGGCACTGACAAGCAATGACAATAACATCAGGCAAAGAGCATGGTATTATACAAAAGTGTTTGTAGATCCTAAAAATGAAAACACGGTCTATGCACCAAATGTAGGTTTCATGCGCAGCCGCGATGGTGGCAAAACCTTTCAATCCATACCTACTCCGCACAGTGACCATCACGATCTATGGATTGATCCGGAAGATGCAAACCGAATGATCGTAGCTGATGATGGCGGGGCACAAGTATCATTTGATGGTGGCACTAATTGGAGCACTTATATGAACCAGCCGACAGCGCAGATATACAGGGTATCTACAGACAATTCTTTTCCTTATCGTATATTGGGTGCACAACAGGACAACTCGACACTGCGCATCAAAAGCCGTACAACAGGTGCTGCCATCACCGATAGAGATTGGGAAAGTACTGCTGGAAGTGAAAGTGGATATGTAGTTGCTGATCCGCTTAATCCTGATGTGGTCTATGGGGGAAATTATGGTGGCTATTTATCAAGATTAGATCATAAGACAGGAGAGAATAGAGCTGTAAGTGTTTGGCCTGATAATCCTATGGGTGCCGGTGCTGATGTGTTGAAATACCGTTTTCAATGGAACTTTCCCATATTCTTTTCGCCACATAATCCTAAAAAACTATACACAGCAGGCAACCATTTATTCGTAACAGAAAATGAAGGTGCAAGCTGGGAAGAAGTATCGCCAGACCTTACTACTAATGATAAATCCAAGCAGGCATCCAGCGGAGGACCTATTACAAAAGACAATACCTCAGTAGAATATTATTCCACCATATTCACTGCCACTGAATCAGCTTATGAAAAAGACCTGCTTTGGACAGGCAGTGATGATGGTCTTGTATATATGAGCAGAGATGCGGGAAAGGCATGGCAGAATGTAACTCCGGCAGGCGCTCCCAAATGGATCATGTGGAACAGCATAGATGCAGATCCTTTTCATAAAGGCGGCGCATATATTACAGGCACCAGATATAAGAGTGACGATTTTGAACCATACATATATAAAACTGAAGATTATGGAAAGACATGGAAAAAAATAACTAATGGAATAAACCGAATGCATTTTACAAGAGTTACGCGAGCCGATCCTAAACGACCGGCACTATTGTATGCAGGAACAGAATACGGAATGTATATCTCATTCGATGATGGCAACAACTGGAAATCCTTTCAATTAAATCTTCCCGAAGTGCCCATCACTGATCTTACTATTAAAGAAAATGATCTAGTAGTGGCTACGCAGGGGCGCTCTTTCTATGTACTGGATGACCTGAGCGTGATGCAACAGATAAAGCCATCTATTGCAGGATCGAACCTGCATATATTCGATGTGCGCCCTGCATACCGTATGCGTGGAAATCCCTTTGCATCTAATTTTGGACAACCACGTAATGCGGGTTCCAATCCGCCTGCAGGTGCAGTAATCAATTATTATGTAAAAGATGTTGCAGACTCTGCAAAAGCTTCAGTAACTATTTTGGACAGCGATAAAAAATTAATAAAAACATTCAGCACAGATGCAAAAGAGCCCAATGCAAAAATGGAAATAGGCAAAGGGATAAATCAATTTGTCTGGAATATGTTGTATCCCGAAGGCGACCGGATAGAGGGAATGATTTTATGGAATGGCCTTCCCGGTGGTGTGGTAGCACCGCCCGGTAATTATTTTGCAAGTGTGAAAGTGGGTAAAGATTCGTCTGAAGTGCCATTCACCATCAAAGCAGATCCGAATTATAAATTAACGCAGCAGGATTATGATAATCAATTCCAGTTTTTGACAGATGTAAGAAATAAATTTAATGCTACACAAACTGCAATCAAGGAGATACGGATGTTGCGTACACAGATCAATGATTTTGTAGGCCGCCAGGGAAAAGATATTCCTAAAGAAGTGAAAGTGTCTGCAGACAGTATCAATAAAAAACTGAATGGCATAGAAGAAACACTTTATCAAACCAAAGCCAAAAGCGGTCAGGATGTTTTGAATTATCCCATTAAGTTAAACGATAAATTGAGCGGATTATTCGACGCAGCTAACAGTGGAAATATGGCGCCGAGCAAGCAGGTACGTGATGTTTACACAAACCTTGCTATGCAGGTGGATAAAGAATTGGCAAAACTAAAAGTAGTAAAGGAAAAAGATGTACCTGCATTCAATGAATTGGTGCGCCAAAAAGCATTGCCTGTTATTAATGCAAGGATCATGTGATTTTTAAAAATTACTCCAAAATATGATTGGCTGTTTCATGTTTTCTCATTTTTGGAATTATGATAAATTCGCTTTTCATATTTAATGATTTTTCTATAACCTGTGGATCTCTCACTGGTACACTAATTTTCAACATCTTCAACTAATGAAGTGCCTAATAGTAGATGATAATAAAATGGCCCGCATGGCCATGAAACAATTGATCAGTCATTCAAAAGAACTTGAACTGGTGCAGGAATGTGCCAATGCACTCGAAGCATATAATATCATTAACAAAGAATGTGTGAACCTGATTTTTCTGGATATTGAAATGCCCGGTATGACCGGCTTAGAGCTTATTAAAAATCTTGGGAGCAAAAGTCCTCTGATCGTTTTTTCAACAGCAAAAAAGGACTATGCGGTAGAAGCGTTTGAACTTAACGTAGTTGATTACCTTGTAAAACCGGTAACAACAAGCAGGTTCCTGCAATCTGTAGAAAAAGCAATGGACGCTTTTGCAAGTAATAAACAGGAAGTAAAAGTAGAGGAGCAGGAGTTTGTATTTATTAAGGACAATGGCATTTTGAAAAGAATAAACGTAGATGATATCTTATACCTGGAGGCTATGGGCGACTATGTAAAAGTGCACACAGCACAAAAGTTTCATGTGCTTCATGCTACGCTCAAGTCAATTGAAGAAAAGCTTCCATCCTCAAAATTCTTACGGGTCCATCGTAGTTATATTGTATCGCTCAATAAAATTGATTCTATTCATGAAGCAGTGATATCCATGCCGAAAGCCAATATCCCTGTGGCCGATACGTATCGCAATACACTCAATAAGCGGCTCAATCTTTTATAGCTAACCACTTAGCAATAAATCTTCTACATGAAAAAGCAGGAAATAATTTTAGACCTCACTTATCTTAAAGAAATTAGTGGAGGTGATACTGCTTTTCAGGATACCATCATCCTACAGTTTATAACACAAATGCCGGACGAACTTCAACAAATAGAAATGGCAATAAAAGAAGGGAATATGCTGAAAATAAAAAGTCTGGCTCATGGCATTAAAAGCACCGTTGCTTATATGGGACTTGGTGAGAAACTTCACCCATATCTTCAAAGAATGGAAACAGAATCAGCAATGAACGAAAAGGCAGCTCATTATAATCAAGACCTGCAACAAGTAAAATATGTATGCACAAGAGCTGTTCAGGAAGCGCAACAATTGATACCAAGGCCTGCCTGAATAAAAGGTTCTCAATAAGAAAAACATCAATGATCAATGTGATCTGACAAATCCGGTCTTCGTTCTGCTGTTTTTTTCAAAGACTCTTCATACCGCCATTCATCTATTTTTTTGAGATCCCCACTTAATAAAACAGAAGGTACCCTCCATCCATTATATTCTGCAGGACGGGTATATACAGGGGGTGCAAGTAAATTGTCCTGAAACGAATCAGTGAGCGCGGAGGTTTCATCATTCAATACTCCGGGCAACAAGCGCCCTACAGCATCTATTAGTACCGTTGCCGCAAGTTCTCCGCCACTCAATACATAATCACCAATGGAAATTTCTTTTGTAATATAATGATCTCTTATGCGCTGATCTATGCCTTTGTAATGACCGCAAATCAGTAAGAGGTTTTGTTTTAGTGACAATTGATTTGCCAGATTTTGATTTAAAGTTTCACCATCCGGTGTTAGATAAATGATCTCATCAAAGATCTTACTTTTTCCCAAATCCAAAATTGCTTTTTCGAGAGGTTCACACATCATCACCATGCCTGCACCTCCTCCGTATTGGTAGTCGTCTAACTGCCCATATTCATTCACTGCCCAGTCGCGTAGGTTATGCACAGATACATACAGCAATTTTTTTGTTTGTGCCCTCTTCATCATGGAGTGCGATAAAGGGCTTTCCAGCAATTGAGGAATCACACTCAGTACATCTATGTGCATGTGACAAAGGTAAGGCCCCCTGTCCCGGCCTTATCCACCGGGGGACAGGGGGCCTAAATCATCCAACTCTCTCCGTCTTTTTTTGGTAGGTCTGCCGATTTTGCTTTGGCGTTTTCCGGTATGAAAGGATGATGTTTGAAATTGCAATTTATCTTCTTTCTCCTCCGGGCTTAAATCAAGATAATATTTAATAGCTTCAGTATAAGCCTGGCGATTATATAGCAGTCCGGTTACTTTTATCACCCATTTTTTTGCTTCCGTTTTTATTTCATATTCATCACCAACAGCCACATTCTTTGATGGCTTTACATTAGTACCCATCGCTTTTACTTTTCCGGAATCGCATGCTGCAGATGCCAGGGTTCGCGTTTTAAAAATGCGTATAGCCCACAGATATTTATCAAGCCGAAGTTTTTCTTTTTCAGGCATTTTCCTCAGGTAACTTATTAATTTTGTTTTTCAAATCTTCGAGAATTATTTTCTTTACTTCTTTCTGCACATCATTGGCATAAACGATCAAACCCTGTAAGGGGTAATAAACAAAAATAAATCCTGTCAATATTGTTTCTACTATAAATAATGTAATTCCCTTTAAGAAACTTCCTTCAAATACATTTGAAAAAATAATGATCATCACTGCTGTGATTGTAAAAGTTTGAACAAGTAATAAAATATTTAGATTTCTTTTCTTTTTCAAGAGCGCTTCTCTAAATGGTGATTCTTTGTAGAGGTTTAGGTGAAGACCAAAGTTCAGATTGCCTGTAAGAATATTTTTTGAAGATGCTTCTTCCATTTGTTTCATCTTTTCATCAATCATTTGGATTACCAATTCTTTTTTCATCCTTGAAATTTAAGTGAAAGCTTGATCCATTTTACTTAATACCTTTTAGTCTTATTTGACTAATATGACATGCATCACTTCTAAACTCCTTCACATCTCTGCAAAAAACTTATGGAAGTGCGGAATCGTTTCAATGCCCTTGTAGAAGTTTTCAAGATTAAATTTTTCATTCGGCGAATGAAGGTTGTCACTATCTAATCCAAAGCCCATAAAAACTATTTTAATTCCAAGTTCTTTTTCCAGAATTGAGCAAATAGGAATAGAGCCGCCACCACGCAATGGTATTGGTTCTTTGCCAAATGTTTCTTTCACTGCGGCTGCGGCGGCTTTATATGCTTTGCTGTCAATAGGCGTCATATAAGCTTCGCCACCATGGTGTTCAAAAGCGTTAACTGTTACAGTATGAGGGGCGGTTTTCCGAAAATGTTCCAGTAGCATTTCAGTGATCTTCGCCGACGATTGGTTCGGCACCAACCGTGCGGATATTTTTGCAGTTGCTTTAGAAGGCAACACTGTTTTTGCACCTTCGCCTGTGTATCCACCCCAGATGCCATTTACTTCCAGTGTAGGACGTATTCCGGTGCGTTCGTTTGTAGTGAAACCATTTTCTCCCCATAGTTCCTCCACACCGAGGTCTTTCATATATTCATCTTCATCATATGGGGCTTTCGCCATCAGTACTCTTTCTTCTTTTGTTCCTTCCAACACATCATCATAGAAACCGGGAATAGTAATGTGGTTATTTTCATCGTGGCAGTTTGCAATCATTTTAGCAAGGATGGTTATGGGATTGGCAACTGCACCTCCATATATACCACTATGCAGGTCGCGGTTGGCCGCTGTTACCTCCACTTCTATGTACGATAATCCGCGTACACCAATATCAAGGGAGGGGTTTTCCATAGATAACATCGCGCTGTCTGAGATCAATATCACATCTGACTTTAAAAGATCTTTATTATCGGCAACAAATCTTCCAAGGTTGGGAGAGCCCACTTCCTCTTCACCTTCCAGTAGAAATTTTATGTTGGTTGTCAGTGAATTTGTTTTGATCAATGTCTCCATTGCTTTTATGTGCATATAGAATTGACCCTTATCATCAGCACTGCCCCTGGCATATACTTTACCATCTTTTATTACAGGCTCAAAAGGCCCGCTATCCCAAAGCTCAAGCGGTTCAGCAGGCTGCACATCATAATGGCCATAAACCAGTACCGTCGGCTTTGCAGGATCAATAATTTTTTCTCCATATACAACCGGGTGTCCCTCAGTCTCCATTACTTCAGCTTTTTCTGCACCTGCATCTACCAGTCGCCGGCGTACCAGCTCAGCACATTTTTTCATGTCTTCTTTATGTTCGCTCTTAGCAGATACAGATGGAATACGTAAGAGCTCAAGCATTTCCTCCAAAAAACGATCTTTATTTTTTTCCTGGTATTCTTTCCAAGCCTGCATGGTGTTTCTTTTTATGTGAATAGTGAATTAAAGATAAGAAATCAGCTTTTCCTAACAGGGTTTGCCTTACTTCTTAGGCGGTTTCAATCCTATTGCTTTCGTAACTGCATCTTTCCCAAATTGGTTTTTAATATCATCTACCGTTTTGTATAATTCTAATTTTTCTTTTGCATTTTCAAACAAATTCATCTGAACGGTCATTGGAAGCAAATGACTAAAACGGACACCAACAAGCCTTATTTTTTCACCCTTCTTGTACAACTTATTGAACAGCGCATCAACTTTTTCAATTAAAATATTATCCAAAGCGGTATAATCCATTACTTCCTGGCGCGACACAGTCGTAAAATCGGCGTACCGTAATTTGATAGCAACGCAACCTGTAAGTTTTTTTTCTTTCCGTAACTCATAAGCAGTTTCTTCAGTAAGTCGTACCAATTCAGCATGCAAAAAAACGGTGTCATTGCTGTCTTCGTTAAATGTGTTTTCATGCGATATGGATTTTTGTTCGCTGTAATTTTCCACTCCATGATCATCTATACCATTTGCTTTTTCCCAAAGTCTCGTCCCCCATTTTCCCAAAAATTTTTCCAGTTGCTCTACATCTGTTTTTGCTAATTGTTCAATGGTCTGAATGCCAATATTCAATAATTGTTGCTGAGTTTGCTTACCAACCATTGGTATTTTATCAACAGTTAACGGCCATAGAAATGCTTTTTCTCTTCCTGCTGCAACTTCAATATACCCATTTGGTTTTGCTTCATTAGTAGCCATCTTACTTACCAGCTTACTGGTTGACAATCCATAAGAAATTGGCAATCCGGTTTCTTTTATAATCTTTTCCCTTAATTCGCGGGTGTATTGGCTTACGCCGAAAAATTTATCCATTCCTGTAAGGTCACAATAAAATTCATCAATGGAAGCTTTTTCAAAAATAGGCACTGACTCCCTTATGATATCCGTGACTTTCCTTGAGTAATAGCTATAATCATGATAGCTGCCTTTTATGAATATAGCATGTGGGCACAGTCGTTTGGCAGTTACCGACGGCATTGCGCTTTGAATACCAAACTTCCGGGCTTCGTAGCTACAGGCAGCCACTATTCCTCTTTGCCCGTCACCACCCACTATTATTGGCCTGCCTTTTAGCGACTGATCTTTCAGCATTTCCACCGATACAAAAAATGCATCCAGATCAAAATGAGCAATATGTCTTTGTTGATCTCCCACCCATATCAAATTTAGTAATTACTTCAGAGGAAGGTTGGTAGTACAAAAATATTAGTATTGGATTTTTAATTCATTGCATAATAGATGAATAAGATTCAACCTTATAAATAATTTCATACAAAGTTCAAAACTCCTGAGTTGGTCTGCATTTCTAAAGTCAATAGCTTTGTATCAAAACTTGTAGGTATGGCTAAGTTTAAAAGCGAAGAGCTGATTAATGAACTTAAAGCAGATGTACAGAACATTTTAACCGCCGCTGAATACATAAAGGGTTCTGAAAAAGGTAAGCTGGTGTATCAGCCTGCTAAGGATAAGTGGAGTGTAGTGCAGGTGCTGGAGCATTTGAATGCTTATGGCAGATATTATTTACCGCTCATTGAAACCTCAGTTTCTGAAAGAAATGCACCTAAAGATGCCTGGTTTACTTCCGGGCGTATGGGTGAATATTTTATAAGTATAATGAAGCCGACGAACTTTTATGAAATAAAAAATAAAATGAAAGCTATGAAAGATTATAGTTTTCAAAATAGCCTGAACGTGGAAAATGTAGTGAATGAGTTCCTGGATCAACAACAAAAAATGCTTCAGTTGCTTGACAATGCAAGAGAATCAAATTTAAACACAATCAGGATACCAATTACACTAACTAAAATGCTGAAACTGAAATTGGGAGATATCTTTCGTTTTCTTATAGCGCATGAACAAAGACACATGATACAAGCCCGCAATACACTGAAAACAACAGGGGTGGCTACAGATAAATTTCCAGTAATCCTTCGGGTAGCTGCACGATAAGCTGTGATTTTTTTTTATCAATTTTTATGATCGTTTGTTCATGCAGAGGAATGAGCACTTCTTTGCCATCAATTTCGATCCGGCAGAGTAACTGATGTGGTTGCTCTATCACTTCAAGAATTTTTCCCAAATTTTTTTCCCCTTCTATTATTTCATAACCCAATAAATTCAAAGGCGATGAGCTCGCTGAATATTTTTTGAAATCTTCTTCCTGCATCCACACTTCTTGTTGTATAAGTAATGTAGCCTGCTCTCTTGCGTTGATCCCTTCCAGCTTCAGATATATTTCGTCATCAGTTTTTATACGGGTGCTTTCAATGAAATAAGGAATAAAACTTCCCTTTTTTTCCTGCAAAAACACAGCCTCCAAACCTTTCAGGGATGTCTTTTTGCCTAAAAAATGTTTTAAAATAAATTCACCCCCTAAACCAAAAACACTTACGAGTTTCCCTGTTTTAAAATATTCAGTCATAAGCAGGAAATATATTTATTCTTAAATGATTTATTACCACAAGGAAAGTAAATAAAATCAACAACTGTTACTGCGTATTTAATCACTTTAAAGAATGAGAGATAAAAAAATCCCGTCAAAAAAAAATTCTGACGGGATTAAAGATATTCATGTTTGTATTAGCCTTCAGAACCCTCAGTGGGTGCAGGCCTGCGATCACGACGTTGATAGGGAGGATTTCTCTGAGCCCTTCTTTGCCGCATTGCAGCTTCCTGTTTTTTTCTAAACTGTTCTTCATGTTCAGAATGCCACTTTTGAAACTTCTCCATTGCGGTAGCCTCGTCAAACAAACCAAGGCCAACACCACGTAAGAGATGCTTTAAATAAAGTACTCCTTTATAGGATAGCAGTTTACGTACAGTATCTGTAGGTTGTGCGCCTTTTTCCAGCCATTCCAGAGCTTTCTGACGGTCCAACTGAATCGTTGAAGGCATGGTTTGGGGATTGTAAGTACCTAATTTCTGAATGAATTTACCATCGCGGGGACTTCGTCCATCGGCAACAACGATAAAATAAAAGGGTCGCTTCTTTGACCCGTGTCTTTGCAGTCGGATTTTAACTGGCATCTTAAATAGAAATTTAAATGCGTGAATAAATAAAAATTACTTTGGAGTGCAAATGTACTCGCTGGAGAATCAAATGCAAACAAAAGATAGATTAAAATATGTTATTACGGTTTTGTTTATTGTTTAGCCTCGAGGTCTAATTCAATATTCACCGTTTCAGATATGAATTTATCACCAAGCGTTTTATCATTGCCATAAGCCATATTCCACTGTCTGCGATCAATATTAAAATTGCCTTTTGCTTTTAATGTATTGCCATCAAGATCAATCTTTGCGGGGAATGTAAGGTTTTTGGTTACGTCTTTAATGGTGAGATTCCCGCTTACACTGAAATTAGCGCCATCTACAATTGAAGTATCAGAACCCGAGGCTGTATAAGGCTCCACCTTAGTGATTTCAAATTTAGCCGTACCGAATTTTTGCGCATCAAAAAAATCGCCACTTAAAAGATGTGGGCGCAATTTTCCGGTAATCATATCACCTTTCTCCTCCATTTCCATAGAAGACACGTTGATGGTAAACTGTCCGCCGGTTACTTTATTATCGGCAATAGCTACTGTACCTGAGGAAAGGCGGAAAATGCCCGGGTGGTTTTTGCCTACACCATTTCCTGTAAATCGTATCCGTGATTCGGTGGTATCCACATTAAATGTTTGTCCTGCTACAGCAGATGCTTCCTGCTGATCCGTGACAGCTGCATTATCCCCTTTAGGAGCTTCTGAACAAGCTGTCCATACGAATGCGGACATGAATAGGATACCTAAAATATTTGCTTTCATTATTGCCATTTTATTATTTTTTTTCAAATGTAAAACAAATTATTCTGATTAATGTTTAAACATTAATATTTTTTTGAGTTTATTTTCCGAATAAAGTAGGAAGATGTTATTTCTTTCCCATCATCCCCGGCATCATTCTGCCCATCGGCATTTTATTCATCTGCTTCATCATATCCCGCATCTGATCGAATTGCTTCATAAATGCATTTACTTCTGAAATATCTTTTCCACTGCCTTTTGCGATCCGCTTTTTACGGCTGCTGTCTATCTCATCAGGATTCTGCCTTTCAAAAGGGGTCATTGAATTAATGATCGCTTCAATGCCTACAAATGCATCATCACTGATATCAATATCCTTGATAGCTTTGCCTACTCCGGGTATCATGGCCATCAGGTCTTTGAGGTTACCCATTTTTTTTATCTGCTCCAGTTGCTGCTTGAAGTCGGCAAAGTCAAATTGGTTCTTTCGCATTTTCTTTTCGAGCCTGCGTGCCTGTTCTTCATCGAATTGTTCCTGCGCTTTTTCTACCAATGTAGTAATGTCGCCCATGCCCAGTATGCGTTGTGCCATCCTTTCGGGATAAAACACATCGAGGGTTTCCATCTTCTCTCCACTGCTGATAAATTTGATAGGTTTATTTACCGTGTACTTAATGGAAAGTGCTGCACCACCCCGGGTATCACCATCCAATTTAGTTAATACCACACCGGAAAAATCCAGCCGATCATTGAAAGATTTTGCTGTATTCACTGCATCCTGCCCGGTCATGCTATCTACTACAAAAAGTATTTCCTGGGGATTGACTGCTGACTTAATATTGGCCACCTCGGTCATCATCGCTTCATCAATTGCCAGACGTCCCGCCGTATCAATGATTACAACATTTTTGTTTTTGCTGCGTGCCTCACGAATAGCGTTTTGCGCTATTTCAACCGGGTTTTTATTTTCGAGTTCAATGTGAACATCCACACCTATCTGTTCTCCCAATATGCGCAATTGTTCCATGGCTGCAGGCCTATACACGTCGGCTGCTACCAATATGGGTGAAAGCTTCTGTCTTTTAAGATAGCTGGCAAGTTTGCCGCTAAAAGTGGTTTTACCACTACCCTGTAAACCTGCAATGAGTATTACTGCAGGAGTACCTTTGGCATTAAAGTTTGCCACTTCCCCTCCCATCAGTTTCACCAGTTCGTCTTTCACAATTTTTATCATCAACTGGCCGGGGCTTATGGCATTCAGTACTTTTTGACCGGTGGCTTCGTCCTTTATCGTATCCGTAAATTCTTTTGCAATCTTATAGTTTACGTCGGCATCTACCAGGGCACGACGTATTTCTTTAATAGTAGAAGCAATATTTAATTCAGTGATCCGGGCTTCACCTTTTATATTTTTAAATGCACCTTCTAACCGGTCCTGCAAACTTTCAAACATGAGCGTATTATTTATTTCAACTAATTAGCTGAATCGTTTTTGAATGAATATTTCTTTACAAAATGTAGGAATTGTTACTCGAAAAAAAAGAAAGTGAACAACTGTTCACTTTTTAAAATCATTCAAAAATAGGAAGGATAATAAAAACGGCGAAATCAGTTTGGAGCTGATGTTTTTTAAAAGAGGAATGCAACCTTGATTCTATCTTATTACCCGAAAAGTATGTAAAAAGTACTCAGGCACCGAGATAGCTCCGCAGGAGATTATTTTTTTGAGACATCTTAAGTTTGGTAATTGCTTTATCCTTGATCTGTCTTACTCTTTCCCTCGTAAGGCAAAATTTTTCGCCAATATCTTCGAGGCTGAGCGCATGATCTACACCAATACCAAAGAAATAGCAAACTACTTCTTTCTGTCTTTCAGTGAGCGTTTTTAATGAACGGTCTATTTCTATATTCAGTGATTGTTTATGATCTACCTCATTATCTGTTTTATCTGCATTGGTATTTTCCAAAATATCTAAGAGGGTACCGTCTTCACCCTCTGAAAAAGGTGTGTCCATGCTTACATGGCGAATATTAATGCCCAGTGTGGAAGTTACTTCTTCCAAATCCATATTGAGCAAGTCTGCTAATTCTTCAGCCGATGGGTCTCTTTCAAACTCCTGTTCCAATAGGCTATAAGCTTTTTGAATGCGGCTTGTTAAGCCTACCTTATTTAATGGTAGCCTCACAATGCGTGCCTGTTCAGCCAGTGATTGCAGTATGGATTGGCGAATCCACCAAACGGCATAGGAAATAAATTTAAAGCCTTTGGTTTCATCAAACCGTTGAGCAGCTTTTATTAAGCCCAGGTTTCCTTCATTAATAAGATCGGGCAATGATAATCCCTGGTTTTGATATTGCTTTGCCACCGATACCACAAAACGTAAATTTGCTTTCGTTAAGCGGTCGAGAGATTTTTGACAACCTTGCTTGATCATGCGAGCCAGGCGTACCTCTTCTTCGGGGGTTATTAGTTCTACTTTACCTATTTCCTGGAGGTATTTTTCAAGGCTTTGAGATTCGCGATTAGTGATGGATTTGGTGATCTTGAGCTGGCGCATGCTCATAGGGTTATTGATTTAGTTGGTTAATTATAGGGTTATTTTAGTTAGTTGTTTTGGTGTAATAAATCCTAAAAAAAGATCAACACAGCTTCCTTATAGTTTGTACCTACGCGATTGATACCTTGTCCAAATTAGTTAAACTAATAACGTGAACAAAAATATTTTTGTTGAATTGCTATTTTAATTAGATAAAAATGGTTGAAAGAAGCCTGAAGGGGTTAAAATAAATTTTGACAGATGGATTATTTTTCTATTATTGCAACCCATGAGAGTCATTAAAAAGGTAAGATGAGTAAAAAACAATTATATACATTAGAATATCCTGTCCGTTGTTCACCCAATATACTTTATGAATTTCTTTCCACATCTTCAGGATTGCAGGAATGGTTTGCTGATAAAGTAGATGACCAGGATGGTGTATTTTATTTTTCATGGAATGGCGACGAAGAAACAGCTGAAATGATAGCTCATGAAGATGATGAATTCATTAGATTTCACTGGACAACAGCTCCAAAAGATGAATACTTTGAATTCAAAATAGAAAAATCAGAGGTCACTAATCAGACGATTTTTGTAATCAATGATTTTGCAGAGAAAAAAGAAATTAAAGACCAGACCCGGTTATGGGATCACCAGGTTAAAGATCTTTTTCACCGTATCGGTGGAAATTAAACTACTATTTCTATTAATCTTTTCCAACCTGCTACCAATGGCTCTGTCAAAACGTTTACATCTGTGAGCGGCCATGAAGTTGCCAGTTTCAAGTGATTAAATTTTTTACAAGCCTTTTCGAACTCTTCAGCGTTTACAGCTTTTACTGCAATATAATTAGGTTGTTCAATGGCATGCATCCATTGATCATCCGACGCATTTATAAAATATCCACCATCAGAAAAATAACCATAAGCATCTATGATTTGGGGTAACAATTCTTTTTTGTATCGTCCACTTAAATGCAAGGTGATGGAAAAAGCATTTCCCCACCAAAACATATGTCTGATAGCCATAATGTTTTCTTTTTCAAAAACCCTTGGATAATCTAAA
>Ga0183260_10000540_pt1 | contig 32045 bp, 28 predicted proteins | sample AntDrymUQ4972206_2_FD_129768 | JGI IMG/M metagenome (GOLD analysis project Ga0183260, IMG submission 129768) | Polar desert sand microbial communities from Dry Valleys, Antarctica - metaG UQ497 (22.06) (version 2) (version 2) | ecosystem: Environmental > Terrestrial > Soil > Desert | place...
GGCACTTCTCCCAAGACAGGAGAGGGGTGCAAAGCCGGCACTTCTCCCAAGACAGGGGAGGGGTGCAAAGCCGGCACTTCTCCCAAGACAGAAGCAGGGTACAGAGCAGGTGCATCGCCCCCGACAAAAGTGGAGTGGGAAGCGTGCGCCTGCGTTGCTCCCCTCCCCCCTCGGGGGAGGGGTTGGGGGAGAGGGTCCGAGTCTTGCGCCGTCTCCCGGACTGCACACAACACGCGGCCTTCCGCGTCGCGCGCGAACAGGCCATCGTCGGCGTCGCCCGGCGCGCGGATCACCAGCCAGTGCGCGTTGGTGTAGCGCACGAGGTATTCGAGGTCGACGCGATCGGTACGGAGCAGCTCGTGCACCAACGCAAGCGCCAGTAACCCATCGGTGCCGGGCCGGATGGGAACCCATTCGTCGGCAATCGCCCCGTAACCGGTGCGGACTGGATTGACCGCGACGATCTTGGCGCCGCGCGCCTTGAGCTGGCCCAGGCCCAGCTTGATCGGATTCGAATCATGGTCCTCGGCCACGCCCCACAGCATGAGGTACTTCGTGTGCGCCCAGTCGGGCTCGCCAAATTCCCAGAAGCTGCCACCGATGGAATACAGGCCGCCGGCCGCCATGTTGACCGAGCAGAAGCCGCCGTGCGCTGCGTAGTTGACCGTGCCGAACTGCTGCGCCCACCAGCCCGTCAACGCCTGCGACTGGTCGCGACCGGTGAAGAACGCGAGTTCGTCCGGATTGCGTGCGCGGATGTCGCCCAGCCACTTCGTCGCGAGGATCAGCGCTTCGTCCCACTCGATTTCACGGAACTCGCGCTTGCCTCGCTCGCCCACGCGCAGCAGCGGTTTGCGCAGCCGCGCCGGTGAGTAATGCTGCTTGAGTCCGGCGTTGCCCTTGGCGCACAGCACACCGCGATTGACCGGATGATCCGGATTGCCGTCGATGTAGCGAATCCTGCCTTCGCGCAGGTGCACGCGGATGCCGCAGCGGCAAGCGCACATGTAGCAGGTCGAGGTCTTGACCTCGTCGGCACCGGTGGCGGGAACATGCGTCATCGAGGTTGCATTGTCCTTCGATTCGACGCGCGATTGAGCAATGCGTCGCACAGACGCTAGCATCGCCGGCCTTGCCCGATGAAACCGACGCCCATGAGCTCGTCCTGGACCCGTATGGCGTTGGCTGGCCTGGTGCTCGCCGGGGCGGCCGTACCCGTGCAGGCCGCGTACGAGGTATCTGCCGGATACGTCGAAGAACTCGACAACGAGGCGACCTGGACGGCGCATGTCACCTGGCTGAGCGAGCATCGGCATCCCTGGGAAATCACCGGGGGCTACATCGCAGCGCGCGACGATGTCTCGCCGGAAGTCTCACCGGACACGTTCTACGTGTCATTCGCCAAGCGCTATGTCCATCGCTCCGGGTTCTTTTTCGCGGGCGGCATCGCACTCGCCAACACCAGTAGCGACGATGAAGCCTTGAGCGGCCCCATCCAGTTCGTCAACGGCATCGGCTGGCAGGGCGAGCAGTTGGTGATCGCGTTCCGGCATATCTCCAACGGCAGCTTCGGCGGCCGCAACCGCGGCGAGAACCTGTTGACGGTGGGCTGGCGTTTCTGACGCTCGCTAGACACGGTGCCGTGAGCAGATGTCAGGTCGGCAAGCCGACCTGACCTACGGGTCACGGCTCTTGTAGGTCAGGTCGCGCAGCGACCTGACGAATCGCAAGTCGACCAGACCTACGAGTAACGGCTCCTGTGGGTCAGGTCGCGCAGCGACCTGACGAATCGCAATCCGACCAGACCTACGAGTCATGGCTCCTGTAGGTCACGTCGCGCAGCGACCTGATGAATCGATATCGCGAGACGCAACGGCTGCGCCCGCGTCTCACGGGTTGTGCGATAGTCGGCGCCAAGCCCCCGCACCGCGCACGTCATGGATCGCCTCGAACGCATCGTCACCCTGCACCGTCTGCTCAAGCAGTCGCGTTATCCGATCGCGCAGCAACGTCTGAGCGAAGAACTCGGTTGCTCACGCGCGACCGTGTATCGCGACATCGCCTACCTGCGCGATGCCCTCGGCGCACCCATCGAGAGCGACGCCGAGCAATCCGGTTTCGCCTACGCCCGGGGCGAAGCCGACACTTTCGAGTTGCCCGGCCTGTGGCTCAGCAGCGAGGAATTGCACGCGCTGCTGGCGGTGCAGCAGTTGTTGACGCGCACCAGCCCGGGACTTCTCACGTCGTCGCTGGCGCCGCTGCGCAATCGCATCGAGAAATTGCTGGCGAACCAGACCACGCAGAAACAATGGCCTCTGGAACGCATCCGCGTGATCGGCAGCGGGGTACGCGAGGTCGACGAAGCGGCCTTCCGCAACGTGGCGACTGCAGTGCTGGAACGGCAGAAGCTGCGCTTCCGCTACCGGGCACGTACCTCGGACCAGGACACCTTGCGCATGGTCTCGCCGCAACGCCTGACGCGGTACCGGGACAACTGGTACCTCGATGCCTTCGATCACGAGCGCGAGGCCTTGCGCAGTTTTGCGCTGGATCGCATCCGCGAGGTCACGATTCTCGAGGATCGCGCGACAGACCTGCCCGAAGCCGAACTCGATGCGCACCTTGGCGGCGGTTACGGCATTTTCTCCGGACCCGCCAAAGCCTGGGCGACCATCGTCTTCTCCGAGCGCGCAGCGCGCTGGGTGGCCGACGAGCACTGGCATTCGCGCCAGGAGGGCCGCCGCCTCACCGACGGCCGCTACGAACTGCGCGTTCCCTACAGCAACGCACGCGAACTCATGATGGACGTGCTGCGCTACGGCCCCGACGCCGAGATCACCGCGCCGCCCGCGCTGCGCGAGGAGATCAAGATCCTGCTGGGCCTTGCGTTGTCCGGCTACAAGTCCGCGACGATTTGACCTGATCGACCGCAGTCGTTTCGCGTAGCTCGCGATTCGGTTGGACGACACGTCCAGTAATCCGTTCGTGGTGAGCCCTTCGACAGGCTCAGGACAGGCCCTTCGACAGGCTCAGGACAGGCCCTTCGACAGGCTCAGGACAGGCCCTTCGACAGGCTCAGGACAGGCCCTTCGACAGGCTCAGGACAGGCCCTTCGACAGGGCTCAGGACAGGCCCTCGTCTCCAAGCCATCGCAGCTTGTGAGATCGCGGCGTCGCAGCCTCGCGCCTCGAGAACTCGAGGAGCGTGCGATGGCGGTTTCGATCGATTGGTGGGCGCCCGGCGCGCCAGGCCTCGAGTCCCGAAGGCGCGTGCCCGCTGATCGTGGCAGCGACGCCAATCGCGAAAGTCGCGACAGTCGCGCGTTTCGCGGCAGGAGCGTGCGCGCTGACAGGTCGCAGAGGCGGCTGGCACCACACCTGACACCTGCGCAGGAATTGCAATTCGGGGCGGATCGATGTCGCGACTGGCGTCACTACCACAGCGGTCCGACCACGCAATCGTCGCAGCTGCGCGCGTCCAGGTTCAATGCATCACGCGCGCTGGGGGTTTGGCTGGTCTGCGGGCTGGTGCTGACGCTCACGTGTCCACCCATCGCGGCGGCGCAGACGTGGTTCGGTGCGCTGCCCTTGTGGTTGGTGGGCCTGCCGAGCGCGAGCCTCGCCGTGGTGGCGCTGGGTAACGCCGGGAGATAACGCCGCATCGCCCAGTGGGCGCAACCGGGTCCGCCGCGATCCAGCGTCCGCGCACGTACAATGCTGCTCCGATTGGGCATTCGCCGGAGCTTCTTGCTTGGAAAATTTCCGCACGGGCGCACGCTGCGCCATCACTTGCGCGGCGGTTGCGCTGCTCGTCTCCGGCTGCTCCACCGTGGCGCCTTCCGCCAGCGACCCATTCGCAGGCGAGGGCGTGGGGCGCACGTCCGAACCCAACGCTTCCGTCCAGGATCCCAACACGATGTCCGAGGCACAAATCCGCGCGCCCGTCGCCCGACAGGTTCCCCATGACGTCGAGTCGCCGAGTGGTGCGCGCGTCGACGAGTACTACTGGATGCGCGATGACGCGCGCAAGAATGCTGAAGTGCTCGCCCACCTCGAAGCCGAGAACGCCTACGCGGATGCGCAACTCGCGCACACGCAGGCCCTGCGCAAGACGCTGTACGACGAGATGGTGGCGCGCCTCAAGCCGGACGACGCGTCGGTGCCCGTGTTCGAGCGCGGCTATTTCTACGGGAGCCGTTTCGAGCCGGGACGTGAATACGCGATCTACTATCGACGCCGCGGCACACTCGACGCTCCGGAGCAGATCCTGGTCGACGGCAACGCGCGCGCGGCCGGCCACGCCTATTACGGGCTGGGCGATTACGAAGTGAGCCCGGACGATCGCGTACTCGCTTTCAGCGAAGACACGGTGAGCCGCCGCCAATACCGGATTCGGTTTCGCGACCTGGCCACGGGCAAGGAACTGCCCAACGTCATCGACAACGCCGATCCTGGCGTGCTGTGGAGTGCGGACTCGAAATCCCTGCTCTACATCGAGAAGGATCCGAAAACCCTGCTGGGCATAAAGGTCCGCCGGCACGTGCTCGGAACAAAGGTCACCGACGATTCCGTGGTGTTCAAGAACGACGACGAAACCTATTACATGACGATCCGCGCGAGCAAGTCGCGCGAGTTTCTGTTCATCGATCTTGACGCGACCGAGCAGAGCGAGACGCTGTTCGCGCGCAACGACGGCAAGTCGTTCGCGTTCGTCCCGGTGCTGGCGCGCGAGGACGACCACGAGTACCAGGTGGAGCACCTCGGCGACGATTTCATCGTGCGCAGCAACTGGCAGGCGCCGAATTTCCGTCTGCTGCGGGCGCCGATCCGGTCCTCGACGGACAAGGCCACGTGGCGCGAAATCGTCGCGCACGATTCGGCGGTTTACATCGATGATTACGACGTGTTCGCATCGCATCTGGTGGTGAACGAGCGGTCGGGTGGCCTCAAGCGCATTCGCGTCACGCCGTGGAGCGGCGGCCAGGGCACGCTGATCGGCGCCGACGATCCGGCCTACACCATGTCCATCGACGACAACCGCGAACTCTCGAGCCCCACGCTGCGTTATCGCTACAGCTCGCTGACCACTCCGGGTTCCACCTTCGAGGTCGCGCTCGCGGGCGGCGAACGCAAGCTCCTCAAGCGCGATTTCGCGGGCGCCGATTTCGACCAGACCCGGTACGCGTCGGAGTTCATCTGGATAGAAGCCCGCGACGGGGCCAAGATCCCGGTTTCGCTGCTGTATCGCAAGGGATTGCCCAGGGACGGCCGCGCACCCTCGCTGATCTACTCCTATGGTTCCTACGGCATCAGCAGCGACCCGGCGTTCAAGGGCGCGTGGCTGTCGCTGGTGGACCGCGGATTCGTCGTCGCCGTCCCGCATATCCGTGGCGGGCAGGAAATGGGCCGCACGTGGTACGAGCAGGGCCGCCTGCTCAACAAGAAGAACACCTTCACCGACTTCATAGACGCCACCCGTGCGCTCGTCGAGGGCCGGTACATCGCGCGAGACAAGGTCTTCGCCGAAGGCGGCAGCGCGGGGGGCTTGCTGATGGGTGCGATCGCCAACATGGCGCCGGACGACTATCGCGGCATCATCGCGCACGTACCTTTCGTGGACGTCGTCACCACCATGCTCGACGAAACCATCCCGCTCACGACCAACGAATTCGACGAGTGGGGCAACCCCAAGAACAAGCCCTACTACGACTACATGCTCAGCTATTCGCCGTACGACAACGTGCGCGCGCAGGACTACCCGGCGATGCTGGTGTTGACCGGCCTGCACGATTCGCAGGTGCAGTACTGGGAACCCGCGAAGTGGGTGGCGCGTCTGCGTCGCGAGAACACCGGCGATGCGCCGATCCTGTTCCGAACACAGATGCAGGCCGGGCACGGCGGTGCATCGGGCCGCTTCAAGCGCTTCGAGGACACGTCGCTCGCGTATGCGTTCGTGCTCGATCAGATCGGTGCGGGTGACGTTCGCCGTGGCGAGGTTGGGCGCACTGCCGGAGGCGCGCCATGAGCGCGCCGGTTTGGTTCGCTCGCGCGGCTGCGTTGCTCGCAGCGATTTCCCTCCTTTCGTCCTGTGGCTTCAAGGGACCATTGGCCCTGGCCGATCCGGCCGCGCCGGTCGACAAGTCGATCGCGACCTCGAAAGTTCCGGATGCGGAGAGCGCCGCGCCGCCCGCGTCGCAGGACCCCGAACGCGTGATCGACGACGGCGATGCTGAAGACGAGACGCCTTAGTGATTCCGTCCATGGTTCGACAGGCCTGTCCTGAGCCCTGTCGAAGGGCTCACCCCCAACGGAATCGTGGCGGTAGCCGGGTTCACCACGAACCGAATCGGGCATCGCAAGGGTGACAATCCGCTTCAGCAAGGCGCATGGGATCGGCAACGATTTCGTGCTGATCGATCGTCGCGCCGGTCAACCCATGCCCACCGCGACGGAGGTGCAACGGATGGCGGATCGCCACCGCGGCATCGGCTTCGACCAGTTGCTGACGATCGAGCCAGGCGACGCGTCCAGCGACTTCGGATACACGATTTTCAATGCCGATGGCAGCGCTGCCGCGCAGTGCGGCAATGGCGTGCGTTGTGTGGCAGCGTGGCTGATCCGCGAAGGCGTGGCGCGCGTCGGGCAGGCGCTCGGGTTGCGCGGCCCCGCGGCAGTCTCGACCGCGACGGTCGAGCGCGAAGGCTGGGTCCGGGTCGAGATGGGTGTGCCCGAATTTTCCCCCGAGCGAATTCCGTTTTCCGCCCCTTCTGCGGCACCGAGCTACGCGCTCGATGTCGATGGGCGCAAGCTGGAAATTGGTGTCGTCTCGATGGGTAATCCGCATGCGGTGCTCGAAGTCGACGACGTCGCCCGCGCCGAAGTCGTGCGTTTCGGCCCGAGGATCGAGCGGCATCCGCGTTTCGGCGACCGCTGCAACGTCGGCTTCGTCGAGGTCGTCGAACGCGATTATCTGCGCCTGCGCGTGTTCGAGCGCGGCGTGGGCGAGACGCTGGCCTGCGGTTCCGGGGCCTGCGCCGCGGTGGCCGTGCTGCGCATGCGAGATCGCGTGGACGCGCGGGTGACGGTGGAGTTGCCGGGCGGTAGTCTCGTCCTCGAGTGGCCGGATCCCGAATCACCGATGACGATGAGCGGACCGGCCGCCATCACTTTCGAAGGTTCCTGGCATGAGTGAAACCGCAACCGACGCAGTGCCGCGACGCGACGTGACCGCGTTCGAGGTCGCGAATTTCCTCCGCCGCAATCCGGATTTCCTGTCCGGATTTCCGGAGCTGACACTGACTCTGCGCATTCCGCGCGAGCAGGGGCCGACAACCTCGCTGGCGAGTTACCAGCTCGACGTGCTGCGTGACAAGAACCGTGCCCTGCACAAGCGCCTTCAGGAACTCATCGCGATCGCCGGCGAGAACGAACTGCTGGTCGGGCGCGTGCACGCCCTGACTCTCGCGCTGATGCGGGCGCGCAGTGCTGCCGACACCCTGGGTCGCGTGGTGGCGACGCTCACGGAAGACTTTCACACCGAGCTGGTGTGTGTGTTGCTGTTCCATGGCGTGGCGGACCAGTCCGAGTCCGAATGGCTGACGATCCTGCCGCGCGAATCCCGTCAACTCGCGCCGCTCGCCGACTTCATCTCGCGTGGCGAAGCGCAATGCGGCCGCCACGCGAGCGACCAGATGGCGCTGCTGTTCGGCGAACGCGCCGCGCAGGTCAAGTCGAGCGCGCTGATCCCCGTGCCGGGCCACGGACTGGTCGCCGTGGGCAGCCTCGATCCCAACCGCTTTCATCCGGGCATGGGCACCTTGTTCCTGAAACTCATCGCCGACGCGCTCGCTGCCGGTCTCGAGCGCTTCGCCGGCGATGCCCGCTCCTCGGACGGATAGCCGATGAACCTTCGTGGGCCCGTCGCACCTTGCTTGTATCCACGGGCCGCAAGGAGAATCGATCCGTGTCGCGCGGGCCGCCAGCGGGCGTGGGCCGCCGTTGACTTGCGTTCGCGGGCCGCCAGCGCTTTCGGTCCGGGGCGCGCAGGCGGAGTCCGTTCGTGGTGAGCCTGTCGAACCACGAACGGGACTACGCGGCGAGTGCGACGATGTCCGCCGCTGCGCGGGCCGCGGCCATCGTGCGCTATCTCGATTACCTGCGCGTCGAACGGCGCGTCAGTCCGCATACCCTGGCGGCTTACTCGGATGATCTTGCGCGATTCGATGCACATGTCGACGCGCAAACACCGGACGTCATGTGGGACGGCGTCAGCGGCGAGCAGGTTCGCGCTTTCGTCGCCGCCCTTCACCGCGCCGGTCGCGCGCCACGCACCCTGCAGCGTCGACTTTCCTCGGTGCGCAGCTTCCTCGCCTGGCTCGCCGCGGAAGGCGAGATCCGGGCCAATGTCGCTTCAGGTCTGCGCGCGCCCAAGGCGCCGCGCCGCCTGCCACAGGTGCCCGACGCCGATCAGATGAAGGCCCTGCTCGAAGCGCCCGACGGTTCGCGACTCGCCGTACGTGATCGTGCGTTGTTCGAACTGGTCTATTCATCCGGCCTGCGCCTTGCCGAGCTGTGCGGTCTGCGCTGGGGCGAACTTGATATCGAGGGCGGGTTCGCACGCGTGACCGGCAAGGGCGCGAAGACGCGTGTGGTGCCGGTGGGATCTCAGGCGCTGGAGGCGTTGCTCGCCTGGCGCACGCAGACGCCGCATCGCGCGAATGATCCCCTGTTCGCAGGCCGCGCCGGCAACCCCATCGCACCGCGCTCGGTGCAGGCGCGCCTGAGCGCATGGTCGAAAAAGCATGGCGATGGCCGGCGGCTGCATCCGCACCTGCTGCGCCACGCCTGCGCCTCGCACATGCTCGAGTCGAGCGGCAACCTGCGTGCGGTGCAGGAACTGCTCGGTCACGCCGATATCGGCACCACACAGATCTACACGCACCTCGATTTCCAGCATCTCGCGCGGGTGTACGACGCGGCGCATCCAAGAGCGCGCCGGAAACCGTGATGTGCATGATGAACCGTCCGTCGGCGTTTGCGTGACCGCTCTAGCCTTCGTCAGCTTTCCCTTCTCCCTTCGGGAGAAGGTGGCGCGTAGCGCCGGATGAGGGTACGAGGGTCCTCTAGCTCAGGCGAGTCGCGAGGATTCCTGATGTCGTCGGAGGCGTCGTACCCTCTCCCCAACCCCTCCCCCGGAGGGGGAGGGGCTAGTCCGGCGACGTGAGCCGCGTCGAGATCGCACTTGCGGTGATGTTCCTTGTGATCGCCGCGCTGTATGCCGCGGTCGGGCACGCGGGCGCGTCGGGTTACATCGCGACCATGGCGCTGTTCGGCATCGCACCCGAAACCATCAAGCCCACCGCGCTGGCACTCAATATCCTGGTGGGGGTGATCGGCTGTTTCCGGTTCGCGCGGGCGCGGCTCATTCCCTGGCGCGACGTCTGGCCGCTCGTGATCGGTGGAATGCCGCTTGCGTGGTTCGGTGCCGCGCTGCCGCTGGCGCCGCATGTCTACAAGCGTCTGCTCGCCGCCTTGCTGCTCTGGGCGGCGATCGAACTCGCGCGTACGGCGAGTCGCGTTGGGATCGCCGAAGCATCCACGCCATTGCGTCGGCTGCACTGGGTCGGCGGTCTCGTCATCGGCGCCGCGATCGGAATTGTCGCGGGCCTTACCGGAACCGGCGGTGCGATTTTCCTGACGCCCCTGCTGCTGTTCGGACGATTCGCGACAACGCGCATCGCCGCCGGCACATCCATCGTTTTCGTGCTCGCCAATTCCCTCGCGGGCCTGGCCTCGATCAGCTGGCAGGGTGACCTGCCTTCGTCGTGGCCGCAGGCGATGCCGGTCTGGGCGGCGGCAGTTGCAATCGGCGCGCTCATCGGGACCGCGCTCGGTCGCGGCGGTCTGGGCACCCCGAACCTGCGCCGTGTGCTCGCGCTGGTGCTCCTCGTAGCTGCGGGCAAACTCGCCTTCGCCTGACCGTGCAAGTGTGGGGTACGCGGGGCGTCGACGGGTAGTAACTCCGCAACCCTGGGGTTGCGTGTGCAAGTGCGGTCGCGTACGATGATCCGCAACCCGGAGGTTGCGCATGAACAACGACGATCGCATCGAACGCGAAATCCTGCTCAACGCACCGGTGGCGCGCGTGTGGCAGGCGCTCACCGACCATCGCCAGTTCGGCGAATGGTTCCTGGTGGATCTGGAGGGGCCCTTCGAGGTCGGTGCGACGACCACGGGCCACACGACTTACCCGGGTTACGAGTTCCTTCCTTTCGAGGCAGCGGTGGAGCGCATGGACGAGCCGCGGCTGTTCTCGTTCCGATGGCCGCAGTGCGATTTCGAGACCGGCACTCGCCTGGATGAGCCTCCGACGCTGGTCGAGTTCCACCTCGAGGATCGCGACGGCAAGACCCTGCTGCGCGTCGTCGAGTCTGGCTTCGAAAAGCTCTCGCCCGAGGTTCGCGAACGCACGCTGCGCATGAACAGCAGCGGTTGGTCCGAGCAGATCGGCAACATACTGCGTTACGTCGAGCGCGAGTGACCGCGACGCCCCACCGCGCGGCAGCCCTGTTCGCGGCTCTGGGCGACGAGACTCGCCTTCGCGTTTTATTGCGCCTGGCGCAGCACGGACCGGCGTCGATTGCGGGCCTCAGCACCGACGCCGACGTTAGCCGGCAGGCGGTGACCAAGCATCTGCGCGTGCTCTCCCGCGCGGGTCTCGTGAGCGGCCGTCGCCACGGCCGTGAACACCTCTGGCGCTGCCGGCCTGCGGGCCTCACCGAGGCGCAGCGCTATCTCGCGCGAGTCGCCGAACAGTGGGATGGGGCACTCTCGCGCCTCAAGGACTTCGTGGAGGCGTAACCGCGCGAGAGGGGCGGGCGCTTGAGCCGCCGACCGTCGACCCCATGTCGGGGATTCGCTCGCGGAGTTTCCATGCAGCATCGTCCCGACACGTTCTACGGCACCACCATCGTCTCCATCCGCCGCGACGGCAAGGTTGCGCTCGGCGGAGACGGGCAGGTCACGCTCGGCAACACCATCATGAAGTCGAACGCCCGCAAAGTGCGACGACTCGCCAAGGGCGACGTGCTCGCAGGATTCGCGGGCGCCACCGCCGACGCCTTCACCCTGTTCGAGCTGTTCGAGGCCAAGCTCGAAAAGCACAACGGGCAACTGACACGCGCCGCGGTCGAACTCGCCAAGGACTGGCGCACCGAGCGCCGCCTCGGCAAGCTCGAGGCGCTGCTTGCCGTGGCCGACCGCGACACGTCGCTCATCATTACCGGCCAGGGCGACGTGCTCGAGCCGGAACACGGTCTCATCGCGATCGGCTCCGGTGGGCCGTATGCCCAGGCCGCCGCAAAGGCGCTGCTCGAAAGCACGGAGTTGTCCGCGCAGGAAATCGTCGAGCGCGCGCTCAAGATCGCCGGCGACATCTGCATCTACACCAATCACTCGCACACGATCGAAACCTTGTGATGCCCGCAATGAGGCTCGAGCCTCATCCCCCCTTCGTCATCCCCGCGACTGTGAGCGCAGCGAACGAACGCCGAAGGCGGCCCGAAGGGCGAGCGCGGAGCGCGAGTAAGGCGGGGATCCAGTCCTGCGACTCGGCCACACGCAAGTCTCTGGATTCCCGCTTTCGCGGGAATGACGACTGATAGTTGAGAGACTGATGCCCGCACAGACTCCGCAGCAAATCGTCGCCGAACTCGATCGGCACATCGTCGGGCAGCACAACGCCAAACGCGCCGTAGCGATCGCGTTGCGCAATCGCTGGCGACGCATGCAGCTCGAACCCGAGCTGCGTCGCGAAGTCATGCCCAAGAACATCCTCATGATCGGCCCGACGGGCGTCGGCAAGACCGAGATCGCGCGGCGCCTCGCGCAGCTCGCGGACGCGCCGTTCGTCAAGGTGGAAGCGACCAAGTTCACGGAGGTCGGCTACGTCGGCAAGGACGTCGAGACCATCATCCGTGACCTCGCCGACGCGGCCGTCAAGATGGCGCGCGATGCCGCGAAGGCACAGGTTCGCGAAGGCGCGGAAAAGGCGGCCGAGGAACGCATCCTCGATGCGCTGTTCCCGCGCGCGCAGGCCGTGCGCGTGTGGGGCGAAGACCAGCCCGCAAGTGCGGAGCACAACGACACGCGCGAAAAACTTCGCCAGCAGCTGCGCGAGGGACGCCTCGATGAACGGGAGATCGAGATTGAGGTGGCGATGAACGTCGGCGTCGATATCATGGCGCCTCCGGGCATGGAGGAGATGACGCAGCAACTGCGCCAGATGTTCTCGTCCCTCGCCGACCAGAAGAAAAACAAGCGCACGCTCACGGTCAAGGCGGCACGGCCGCTGCTCGCCGACGAGGAAGCCGCGCGCCTGGTCAACGAGGAAGAGGTCAAGCAGCTCGCACTCGAGAACTGCGAGCAGAACGGCATCGTGTTCCTCGACGAGATCGACAAGGTCTGCCAGCGCGGCGACTGGCACGGCGCGGGCGTATCGCGCGAAGGCGTGCAGCGCGACCTGTTGCCGCTGGTCGAGGGCTCGACGGTCTCGACGCGTCACGGCACCATCAAGACCGACCACATCCTGTTCATCGCATCGGGCGCGTTCCACGTCGCCAAGCCGTCCGATCTCATTCCCGAACTGCAGGGCCGCTTCCCGATCCGCGTGGAGTTGAACGCGCTCACGGTCGAGGATCTCGAACGCATCCTCACCGAACCGCAGGCTGCGCTCACCAAACAATACGAAGCGCTGCTCGGCACCGAAGGTGTGACCGTGCGATTCACCCCCGACGGCGTGCGCCGGCTCGCGCAGATCGCGCACCAACTCAACGAACGGCAGGAAAACATCGGCGCGCGGCGTCTCGCCACGGTGCTCGAACGCCTGCTCGACAAGGTTTCGTTCGACGCCACGGAGCTTTCCGGCAGCACCCACGACATCGACGCCGCCTACGTCGATGCCCAGCTCACCGGCCTGGTCGCCGACGAGGACCTGAGCCGCTACATCCTCTAACGCCGACCGTGTGTCCTCCCTTTACAGCGCTGGCGGCACGCGGCGCCTATCCGCCCGCTTTGAACTGCCATCCTGACCGGCGGCAACCCAGTGGTGGCGCCGCTTGCCCGCTGTCGAGCGCCTGCTCCTGGACGATGCTCTAGAATGTCGGCATGAGCAATGTAGTCACCCTGAAAAGCAATAGCGTTCGTGCACAGCTGCGCGCGGCGCAGACCTCCGGTGAGCTGGTGCGCCTGTGGCGCAACGGACTCGAGGCGGGCAGCTTCGCCGGCTACGTGCTGGGCGTGGGCAACGAATATGTGCTGCTCTGGGTGGTGGGCGATTTCCTGGGTTTCGACGGGATTTTCGCGCTCCGCCACCGGGATGTCACCGAGCTCGAGGCACCCGACAAGAACGCCGGGTTCATCGAAAAGGCGATGGCGCTCAAGGGGGTTGCACGCGGCACGCTCCAGCTGCCGCCGGGCGTGCTCGACAGCGTCACGGAGCTGTTGCAGTGGATGGCGCTGCAGTCCAACGTGCTGTCCGTGCACGTCGACACCGAAGAGACGCACGAGGTCTGCTACGTCGGGCGCTTCGTCGGATTCGACGCGGACGGTTTCCAGTTGCAGGAAATCACGCCCGACGCCGAATGGATGCACGAGTTGTCGATGTTCGGGCTCGAGGAAATTTCGGCCATCTCGTTTGACGGACCGTACAACGAGGCGCTCGCGCAGATCGCGGGCCAGCCCCCGGACGACCTGCGTCCGCCGCGCAACCTCAAGCTCACCTGATCGCTTTGGCGCCCGCTTTTGCTTTTTTGCGAGATTCGCAGCCGGACATAGTCCGGCTCTACAACGGCGATATGCGCGGCACTTGTAGAGCGGGACTATGTCCCGCTGCTGTTGCGCTTCGGCAGGATTCGGAGCCGGACGTAGTCCGGCTCTACAACAGCAACAACAAGGTCGCCGCTGGCGCGTCCATGCGCCGCGAATTGTGAATCCATCTCGCGTCACCCCTACCGAAATCGTGTTGCACCGTGCCTCGCATGTGCTGGAAGTCGCATTCGATTCGGGTGAACGTTTTCGCTTGCCGTTCGAGTATCTGCGGGTGGAGTCGCCGAGCGCGGAAGTGCAAGGCCACGGTCCTAGCCAGAAGGTGCTGGTGCCGGGCAAGCGCCACGTCGACGTGGTCGCGATCGAGCCTGTTGGACACTACGCCGTGTCGCTCGTTTTCAGCGATGGCCACAACACCGGCATCTATTCCTGGGAATGGCTGGCGCTGCTGGGTCGCGAACAGGAACAGCGCTGGGCGCTGTACCTCGCCGCGCTGGAACAAGCCGGCCTCGATCGTTAGCCTCGGTCACCGCGCAGCTCCCATCGCGGCTCGCGCCGCTCCTACAGGCGAAGCGGCTGCTCTGTAGGAGCGGCGCAAGCCGCGATGGAGTAGGCGGCATAATGCGGGCATGAACGAAACGAGCAAACGCAGGGCAAACCCCGGCAACACCACGCATTTCGGCTATCGGGACGTCCCGGTGGCGGACAAGGCGAAGCTGGTCGGCGACGTGTTCACGTCGGTCGCCTCGAAGTACGACGTGATGAACGACCTCATGTCGATGGGTGTGCATCGCCTGTGGAAGCGCCATTTCGTCTCTACGAGCAACGTCCGGGCGGGGGATCGTGTCCTCGATCTGGCCGGCGGCACGGGCGACGTCGCCGCATTGCTGGCCGCGCGCGTGGGAGATCGCGGCACGATCGTGATCGGCGACATCAATGCCGCGATGCTTGGCGTCGGCCGCGAGCGTCTGATCGATCGCGGCCTGGTGCGCGGGATCGAATACGCACAGCTCGATGCGGAGCAGTTGCCCTTCGCGAATGGCGCGTTCAACGCGGTAACCATCGCGTTCGGCCTGCGCAATGTCACCGACCAGCCCGCGGCATTGCGCGAGATGCGTCGCGTGCTCTCGCCGGGCGGACGCGCCCTGATCCTCGAGTTTTCGCGGGTGAGCGAGCCCCTGCTCAAGCGGGCGTACGACCTTTATTCGTTCAAGGTGTTGCCGCGCATTGGCCAGGCAGTCGCCGACGATGCGGACAGTTATCGCTACCTTGCCGAGTCGATCCGCAAGCACCCCGACCAGGCAACGCTCGCGGCGATGATGGAAGACGCCGGCTTCCTGCGGGTCTCGCATCGCAGCCTCGCCGGCGGCATCGTGGCCGTCCACTCCGGCTACGCCGTTTGAATTGCTTCCCGGAGCTTGCGACTGTATTCAATTCATCCCTCTCCCTCAGGGAGAGGGACCGAGGGAGAGGGTTCGATCTTGCGCGGTGTGTCCTCGTAGCGAGCGTGCGGCAAGATCGAACCCTCTCCCCAACCCACACCCCGGCCTTCGCGCATAGCGCTCAGGCGTTCATCGTTACGCGGACCAGTGGTCCGCAACCGCTCCTCTTCACCCCGGAGGGAGAGGGGCTTTGACGAGCGGCTCGCCAGAGGGAGAGGGGCTTGATACCGCGACGCTCGGCTAAACTGCGCGGCATCCGATTGCGGGAAACTGCCATGCGTGTTGTTCGCCAAGCCCTGTGTGTGTGCGTCGTGTTGCTGGCGGCGTGTTCGAAACCGGCTGACGTCGCGCCCGCGCCGGCAAGCCCCGCACCCGCCAAGGCAGTGGCAGCCATGACCCCCGATCCGCAGAGCTACGCCAACTACGACGACGTGCGGGTCACCGACGTCGCGCTGGATCTCGACGTCTCCTTCGAGCGCAAGCAGATTGCCGGCAACGCCCAGCTCGCGATCGAATGGCTGGACACCGCCGCGACCACGCTCGTGCTCGATACGCGCGACCTGGATATCACGCGGATCGAACGGCAGACGGCTGCGGGATGGGAAGCGGCGCCGTTCGAATTCGCGCAGCGCGATGCCAAGTTCGGTTCGAAGTTGACGATCCAGTTGCCCCAGCGCGAGACGCGCGTGCGCATCGCCTACAACTCGCGACCCGAGGCGACTGGCCTGCAGTGGCTGGAACCGGTGCAAACGCTGGGCAAGAACCAACCCTTCATGTTCTCGCAATCGCAGGCGATCCACGCGCGTTCGTGGGTGCCGATCCAGGACACGCCGGCCGTGCGCTTCACCTATTCGGCGAAGGTGCGGGCGCCCCAGGGTTTGCGCGTGGTGATGAGCGCCGACAACGACGCCGCCGCGACCGGCGAGGGCGGCTACACCTTCAGCATGCCGCAGCCGATCCCGTCGTACCTGCTCGCCATCGCGGTCGGCGAGCTCGAATTCCGCCCGCTCGGCAAGCGCTCGGGCGTCTACGCGGAGAAGGGCCGCATCGTCGCAGCAGCGAACGAGTTCACCGATACCGAAGCGATGATCGACGCGACCGAGAAACTCTACGGCGAATACCGCTGGGGCCGCTACGACCTGCTGGTGCTGCCGCCATCGTTTCCATTCGGGGGCATGGAGAATCCGCGGCTGACGTTTGCGACGCCGACCGTCATCGCCGGCGACAAGAGCCTCACGGCATTGATTGCACACGAGCTCGCGCATTCGTGGTCCGGCAATCTGGTGACCAACGCGAGCTGGCGCGACTTCTGGTTGAACGAGGGCTTCACCAGCTACGTCGAGAACCGCATCCTCGAGGAAGTCTATGGCGAGGAATTTGCGCAGATGGACGCGGTGCTGTCGCAGGATGGTTTGATCGAGGAGATCAAGACCATCGCGGAGCCCGACCAGCGCCTCGTCGTGGACGTGGCGGGACGCGATCCCGACGAAACCTTTTCCGGTGTGCCCTACCAGAAGGGCGCATGGCTGCTGCTGACGCTGGAGCAGCGCTTCGGACGCGCCGCATTCGATCCCTTCCTGCGCGGTTGGTTCGATGCGCACGCGTTCAAGAGCGTGACCACCGAAGACTTCGTCAAGTATCTGAAGACCGAACTGCTTGCGAAACATCCCGGCAAGTTCGAGGAATCCGAGCTCGATGGCTGGCTACACAAGCCCGGCATTCCGTCCAACGCCGTGAAGTCGACCTCGGCCAAACTCGCCGCCGTTGACGCGCAGCGTGCGGAGTTCGTGGCCGGCACGCGCCAGGCCGCCGCGCTCGACGGCAAGACGTGGTCCACGCAGGAGTGGTTGCATTTCCTCAACGGACTGCCGGACCCGAGCACCGTGGCGCAGCTCGAAGCGCTAGATGCGGCTTTCGCACTGACTGCCACGGGCAACGCCGAGATCGCGTTCGCGTGGTTCAAGCGCGGCATCGCCGCGAATTACGAACCGATCAAGGCGCCCCTCGAGGCGCACCTCATCGGTATCGGCCGCCGCAAGCTGGTGGTACCGCTCTACGAGGCACTCGCAAAGACGCCCGCAGGCAAGGCCGAAGCGATCCGCATCTTCAACCTCGCCTCTCCCGGCTATCACCCTCTCACCCGCACCACCGTCGCGACCAAACTCGGCGTGGCGCCGTAACTCGCCGCTGCTGATGTAGGTCAGGTCGGCTGTGCCGACCTGACGCCGACGCGCGGCGATCTTCCGTCAGGTTGGCGGAGCCAACCTGACCTACAGGGCTCGCACCACCGTCGCCATAAAGCTCGGCGTCGGATACCAGTGATAGACTAGTCGTCCAGACCAGTCTGGAGTCTTGCCGTGGCACAAGTCGGCGCCTATGAAGCAAAAACCCACTTGCCTCGTCTGCTTGACGAAGTCGAAGCGGGAGCCAGCATCACGATCACGCGCAATGGTCGACCCGTTGCGCGGCTCACGCCTGTGGTCGATACGCAGGTAGTAGCGAATCGCCTTCTCGAGCTTCGCGGAAAGGTCAGGAAGGGCAACCTGTCGATGCGCAAATTGATCGATGAGGGTCGGAGGTGACCCACGTTGGCGAAATGGTCCTGGACGCTTCGCTGACGCTGGCTTGGGCCTTGCCGGACGAGGCGTCGGTCTACAGCGACTGGACGCTGCAACAGATCGCTTCCGGCAAGGCATGGGTGCCAGCGATCTGGCCGCATGAAATCGCCAACGGACTGCTCATGGCACAGCGGCGCGGTCGAGTCACCGCCGCGCAGCGGGTGACTTTCGTCGAGGAACTTCTCAAGCTTCCGATCGAGGTCGAACAGCGGTCCGCGCGCGGGGTGCTGGACACGCATGTGACGCTTGCCGAGAAATACGCGCTGACGGCGTACGACGCGGCCTATCTTGACCTCGCGTTGCGCAAAGGTGTCCCGCTGGCAACGCAGGACAAAGCGCTGAAAGCCGCAGCGAAGAAAGCGGGCGTGAAACTGGCGACCAAATAGGTAGACGGCCTGCGGGAGCTATCCGGTTATTCGAAGCCGTTGGAGAAGATGTCGTCGGCGGACGGGGCGGCCGGAAGCGGCCATACCCACGCGCCGCGCGAGCGGGTGAAGACCGCGAGCGTGGTGAAACCGCGATCGATGGCCATGTCCCACACCATGGCGTGCGGCAGGCCTTCGTGGCGGAACCAGATTGGCGGCACCGCATCGATATTGTTGGTGTAGTAGAGGCCCCAGTCGGTGCCCGCGAAGACCTGCGCGCGATTGAGCGGATTGGCGACGATGCTGTTGGCGGGAATGTTCGGCAGGTTGCCGGTCTTGTCGCTCCAAACGAACGACGCGCAATTTCCCGTGCACGCCACCTGGAACACGTGTCCCGGTTGAGACGGCGTGTTCTGGTCGAAGCCGCCGACCGCCGCGTAGCCGATGCGGGGATCGAGCGGGTCGGTGGCCACGTCCATGATCGGGCGGTTTGGCAACACCGCGTTGCCGCCGGTGACGTTGACCCAGGTCGCGGTATTCGCGATCCCCGCGCCGAGCCCGAATCCGTACTGCACGTTGCCGTCGTTGGTGCCGACGATGGCGATGCGCGGATCGGTCACTGAATGCGCGAGCTGGTTGATGAAGGATCGCACGCCCAGCGTGCCCTTGGTGATGTCCGGGCTGTTGGCGTACCACGAGCTTGCAGGGACGGCGCCGAGGATCGTCTCCCACACGCGGTTGGTGCCGCCAAGCATGCGGCTGCATCCCAGCGCAGTCGTGCAGCCGCTGTCCGGCGCGTCGAGCGTACCGTAGCGATACAGCTCAACTGGCATGACGAAACTCAGCCGGTCCCCACCCCATGCTGCCAGCGCGGCAGCGGATTGGGTGACTCCTGCGGGCCCGGTCAGGCTCACAACTAACCCGCCGTTCTGGCTCGAGTGGTACCAGCGCTGGCCGAGCACCGGTTCGATGCGCGAGTAGATGCCGTCGCCTCCATTGCGCGTGACCCACGCGGACGGGCCGGGCGGCACTCCGCCGAGCCACTGCACGGTATTGGAGCCGTTGTCCTGCGCGCCGCCGCTGGCGCCGCGATCGGTCGCGGTGGCAAAGTTGGCAGTGATATCGCCCGAATAGAACTCGATGGTGTTGATGGTGTTGTTGAGCGTGATGAAGGCGGGCGACGCGGCTGCGGCGTTGGTGCTGAGCCACATGCCGCCGTCGCTGCCGATGAGCAGCGTGTTCGGATCGTTGTTGACATACGCCCGCGCGTGGTGGTCGACGTGCATGGGGCTGCCGTTGCCGCCGATCTGCGAGAAATTGGCGCCGCCGTTCTGCGAACGGAACAGTGTGAGCGCACTCGAAATGACCACATCGGGATTGACTGGATCGACCGTGAGGCCTGCGTCATACCACATCTGCGTGCCTTCGCTCGGGCTGTACGCGGTGGCGGAGCCGACCTGGGTCCAGGTGGTGCCTTGATTCACGGACTTCCACAGGCCGGTGATGCCATTCGCCAGGGTCGTGTCCGAAATCTGCGCATAGAGCACCTGGTTGTTACTGGGCGCAACTGCGATTTCGATGCGGCCATTGGTGGTCCCGCCTGCCACGCCATTGCCGGTGTTCGCCGGCCAGTTGTTGTTGAGCAAGGCCCAGCCAGTGGGGCAGCCCGACAAGGGCAGCGTCGCGCGGTACACGCCATTGGCGCCGTTCTGATCGAGGTTCGGCTGCACTGGCGTCGGCGCGCCGCGTGTGCCGATCGCGACGATCAGCGTCGTCGTTGCGCCCGCATCGATGGCGAGCAGGCCCGTGGTGTCCTGACGCTGCGTCGTGTGCGCGTTGGTCAGGCATGGACCTGCCCACGATTGTCCCGCGTCGTAGGAGAGGAACAGCCCGGTCTTGGTGCCGACGACGAGGTTGTCGCTGTCGTTGGGATCGACCACGACCTTGCCGATCGCCTGGTACTGCGGGAAGCCGAGCCCTGCGCTCGGGCCATAAAACGGATTGAACACATCCATACCCAGCACCGACCACGTCTCGCCCTGGTCCGCGCTCTTGAGCAAGCCAGCCGCGCCGAACGAGAACGATCCGAAGCGAAGGTCACCGGTACCTGCGTATATCGTGTTGTGATTGTTGGGATCGAGAGTGAGATCGCCGATCGCGATGTTGGCGATCTCGGGCAGGTCGGTCTTCACCGTCCATGTCGTTGCGGCCGAACAGCAGTTGGTCGTCTTCCAGACGCCACCGCCGTCGGAACCGAAGTAGGCGATGGTGGGATCCACCGGATCCACGACGATCGCGTTGACACGCCCCGACGCGGCGCGGGTACCCGGATTGAGCGGCTGCGGGCCGAGCGGCGTAAAGGCTCCGACGCCGAGCACGGACTTCGCGCGTCCGCGGACCTCGAGTGAACCCAGGGGAGTGCCGGCTTCGATGGCGCGCGCCTCGCGTGCCGACTCGACGAGCCACTGCGGCTCGAATCGGCCCGTCGGATACGTCACCTGCACCGCGCGCAGGTCGCCGTCGGAGGGTGTCTGCCCTGGGGCGACGTCGTACCACGCCTGCGCGGCTTGCGCGTCGCCGGCGCTGACCGACTGGATCATGGTCTGCGCGCCGTCGCGCGTCGATTGCATCGCGCAACCGCCGAGGGCGACGAGCACCGCGCTGGCGAGCGTCGCGGGGAGGAGTGGTCGAATGCGCATCTTCACGTTCCGGGCAACTGATTGGCGCGCAGCATACCCAAAGTGGACGCGCGGGGCCTGGAGCCGCCTTTCCTGCCGTCGCGTTTGCGGGACGTGCTGTTCGAGCGCAACCGCAGGAGCCATGCGTTCAATGCGCGCGTGCTCGATGCGATTGGCCGGGGCGCGCGCGCTTTCGAGCTCGAGGCCAAGCTCGATCGCATCGCCTCGCCTACCGCGGTGCTCTGGTGCAGCGGCGACCGGATCCTCGATGTCTCCTCGGTCGAGACCTTCGCGCGCATTCGCCCGCCCCCGACCGTGAAGGTGATGGACGGTTGCGGCCACATGGCGATGATGGAACAGCCGCGCGCCTTCGCGCAGTCGCTCGAGTCCCACTGGCAAACCCGTGCCAATGCTCCGGCGCCGCGGGTGGCGTCGCGCTGAGCGTGCGTCAGTCGCGGGTTACCCCGAGCGGAGCGGTGCGCCGGTTCGCGCGACTCAGTAAAACCGCTCGTGGTGAGCCCTTCGACAGAGCTCAGGACAGGCCTGTCGAACCATGAACAGTTCCGCGATTCCATCCGTGGTTCGACCAGTTCACCACGAACGGAATTTGCATACTTGCGCGCTAGTGTCAGCAGACGACAGGCGCGCGAAGACGCGCAGGGCCGGTATCTTGTCGGGCCCGCTTCGATTCGCACCCCTCCTGCATGACTGACTCCGACAAACCGCCGCGCGTTGCGCTCACGTCATTGCGCGCGCTGTCTGGATACCTGCGAGCCTATCCGGGACTCATTGCGGCATGGCTCGGTGCGTTGGTGATGTCTTCGTCCGCCACCTTGGCCCTCCCGGTCGCGGTGCGCTTTGTCATCGACCGCGGCTTTCGCGGCGACGCGGCCGACGAAATCGATCGATGGTTCATCGGCCTGCTCGGCGTCGCGGTGGTGCTCGCGCTCGCGACGGCTGCGCGGTTCTACTTCGTGAGCCTGCTCGGCGAGCGCGTGGTGGCTGATCTGCGCGCGCGCGTGTACTCGCATCTCATGCGCCTCGACCTTTCCTTCTTCGAGACCACGCGCAGCGGTGAACTCCTGTCGCGGCTGTCGGCGGATACGGAACTGTTGCGCATGGTGGTGGCGTCCTCTGCGTCGGTGGCGTTGCGCAGCGTGGTGATCCTGCTCGGCTGCGCGGTGGCGCTGACCCTGACCAGCCCTCGCCTGGCCGGACTCGCGGCCATCGGCATCCCGCTGACGGTATTGCCGATCGTGTTGTTCGGCCGGCGCGTGCAGGCGCGCTCGCAAGTCAGCCAGGATCGCGTTGCCGATGCACAGGCGCGCGCCGGGGAGACGCTGAACGCGATGGCGACCGTCAAATCCTTTGCGCGCGAATCGTTCGAGAGCACGCGCTTCGCCGATGCCGTCACCCGTGCCTACAGTGCGGCGCGCGCGCGTGTGCGGCTGCAGGCGTTGCTGACCGCGGTGGTCATCGTGCTGGTGTTCGGCGCGATCACCGCAGTGCTGTGGAGTGGCGCACGCGACGTGATCGCCGGCGACATGACGCCGGGCGTGCTCGGACAGTTCGTGCTGTACGCGTTGATCGGTGCGGGCTCGGTCGGGGCGCTGACTGAAGTCTGGAGCGAAGTGCAGCGCGCCGCGGGCGGCATGGCGCGCCTGCAGCAGCTGCTCGAGGAACAGCCGGCGATCGCGGCGCCGCTCCAGCCGCGCGCATTGCCCGCGCGATTGACGGGCGTGATCGAATTCGACGGCGTGACGTTTCGTTATCCGTCGCGACCGGATGCCGCAGCGCTCGAACACTTCTCGCTGCGCGTCGAGCCCGGTGAAACGATCGCGCTGGTGGGTCCGAGCGGCGCGGGCAAGAGCACGGTGCTCGCCTTGCTGCTGCGCATGTTCGATCCACAATCGGGCGCCATTCGCGTCGACGGCGTCGACCTGCGCGAGGTCGATCCGGTTGAACTGCGCGCGCAACTCGCGCTGGTGCCGCAGGACCCGGTGATCTTCGGCGCCGACGCACTCGACAATATTCGTTATGGCCGGCTGGAGGCCGACGACGCGGCCGTGGAGCGCGCGGCGACACAAGCGGAAGCGCACGAGTTCCTCGCGCGCCTGCCGCAGGGTTACCAGTCCTTCCTGGGCGAGCACGGCGCGCGCCTGTCCGGCGGACAACGCCAGCGTGTCGCCATTGCGCGCGCTTTGCTCAAGGACGCGCCGATCCTGCTGCTCGACGAGGCGACCAGCGCACTCGATGCGCACTCGGAGCGTGCCATCCAGCTCGCGCTGGAACACGTCATGGAAGGTCGCACCACGCTGGTGATCGCGCATCGACTCGCGACCGTGCTCAAGGCGGATCGCATCGTCGTGCTCGATCATGGACGCATCGTCGCGATCGGCACGCACGCCGAACTCATCGCCCAGGCCGGCCTCTACGCCGAACTCGCCCGCCTGCAATTCCACACCTAGGCCCGCTCAAGCATCAACGCGCTCGCCTGCAGTTGCACACCTGACTAAGAACGTTGTCCCTGCTCTCTAGCCCCTCTCCCACCGGGAGAGGGGTTGGGGAGAGGGTCCGATCTTGCAGCGGCGGTCACCACGCATCGCGCAGCTTTCGCGTCAGAGGACTTGTCTGACCCTCTCGCTCGATCCCTCTCCCGGAGGGAGAGGGATGCAAAGCAACGACACCTCTCCCGGAGAGAGAGAGAAGAAAAACTACACACCTCTCCCGGAGAGAGCGGGAAGAAAAACGAAACGCCGCGCCTATAGCCCCTCTCCCTCCGGGGTGAAGAGGAGTGTTTGCGGACCACTGGTCCGCGCGACGATGAACGCCTGAGCGCTATGCGCGAAGGCCGGGGTGTGGGTTGGGGAGAGGGTCCGATCTTGCAGTGGCGGTCACTACGCATCGCGCAGCTTTCGCGTCAGAGGACTTGTCGGACCCTCTCCCTCAGTCCCTCTCCCGGAGGGAGAGGGAAGAAAAGCTACGACCCCTGCCTCGGAGGGAGAGGGAAGAAAAGCAACGACACCTCTCCCGGAGGGAGAGGGAAGAAAAGCAACGACACCTCTCCCGGAGGGAGAGGGAAGAAAAGCGAAACGCCGTGCTTATAGCCCCTCTCCCTCCGGGAGAGGGGTTGGGGAGAGGGTCCGATCTTGCGCGGCGTTGAAGATGGCCTCAGCCACCGCATCGAGATTGAGCAGCACATCGTTGTCCCAGAAGCGCAAGACATGGAATCCGTGTGCTTCAAGAAATCGAGTTCGCGCGGTGTCCGACTCCACTGTGTGCTGCGAGCCGTCGAGTTCGATGACGAGCTTCAGACGGAGGGAGACGAAGTCCACGATGTAGGGTGGAATCGGATGTTGGCGTCGAAACTTGAGGCCGTTGAGCCGGTCCGCGCGCAGGATTTGCCAGAGATTGTGCTCGGCGTCTGTTTGACTCGAGCGTAGGCGAGCAGCGAGTTTGCGCGTTCGGGTGGGGAGGGGAGGATTCACTCTCTTCGTCATCTCGGACCCTCTCCCTCGGTCCCTCTCCCGGAGGGAGAGGGATGCAAAGCGAAACGGCGGGCCTCGGTCCCTCTCCCGAAGGGAGAGGGATGAAAAGCGAAACGGCGGGCCGACGCCCCTCTCCCGGAGGGAGAGGGGCTAAAGAAATCGTCCCAACCTGCACCTATGCCTTAGCCAGCCTGCCCCTCTCCCCGGGGGGAGAAGGGCTCAACACTGCGCTGCGAGACTAGGGCTCGTTGGGAGTGGCGGTGACGGGGGTGGCGTCGGCGCGCAGCGCTTCGCCGGCGGACTTGAACTCGCTGTCATTGCGCCACGCAGGTTCGAACTCGCCGGCGGCGACGCGCCTGCCGACTTCGTACAACGCCTGCAGATCCTCCATCGTGCCCGCGAAGGTCCACTTGGAGTCGAATTCGTCGCCGGGCTTGTGGTAGCGATTGTCCGTGTAGTCCTGCGCCGCGGCGTCTCCCGCTCCGGGGCCACCTTCGCGCCGGTCGTTGCCGCTTTTGGCGTACAGCGCCGGGACGCCACGTCGCGCGAAATTGAAATGATCCGACCGAAAGTAGTAGCCCTTCTCCGGCGTCGATTCCGGCGTGATGACGCGTTGCTGTGGGGCGATCGCTTCAGTCAGCACATCTTCCAGATTGGACTGCCCGTGACCCACCACCGCAACATTGGCGGTGCGGCCACCCACGTCCATCGCATCCATGTTGATCACGGCCTTGATGCCGGCGAGCGGCATGGTCGGGTGCGCGACGAAGTAGCGCGAGCCGAGCAGGCCCGATTCCTCGAGCGTCGGCAGGAAGAAGATGACCGAGCGCGCAGGCGCCGGCTTCTGCGCGACGAACGCCTCCGCGATCTCGAGCACGCCGGCCACGCCGGTCGCATTGTCGATGGCGCCGTTATAGATGTTGTCGCCGGTTTCATCGACGTGCTTGCCGAGATGGTCCCAGTGACCCATGAAGAGCACCGCTTCGTTGGCGTTGGTCGAGCCCGGCAACACCGCGACCACGTTCTCGCTGCCCTTGAACGCAATGGTGCTGTTGAGCGCGACATCGACCTTCGCCTCGAGCGGGACCGCATCGAACCCGCGCGTATCCGCCATCAGCTTCAGCACCGCGAGATCCTTGCCGGCCGCCTTGAACAACGCATTCGCCGCCGCGTCGCTGAGCCAACCCTGGAACTGCAGGCGCGGTTCGGGATCGTCGGCGGGCGTCAGGTCGAACTGCGGACCGGACCAGGAATTCTTGACCACGTCCCATCCGTACGCGGCCGGCCCGGTGTCGTGCACGATCAGCGCGCCGGACGCGCCCTGCCGCGCAGCTTCCTCGAACTTGTAGGTCCAGCGGCCGTAGTAGGTCATCGCGCGGCCCTTGAACAACGCGGGATCGCCGCGCAGGAAACCGGGATCGTTGACCAGGATGACGACTGTCTTGCCCTTGACGTCGAGGCCTTCGTAGTCGTTCCATGCTGCTTCCGGCGCGTTGACGCCGTAGCCGACGAACACCAGCTCGCTGTCGGCAACGCTCACTTTCCCCTGAGCCGTACGCGTGCCGATGACCACGTCGGTACCAATGGCCAGCTGCTGCGTCGCGCCACCCACGTCGAGGCTGATCGTCGAGTCGGGCGTCGCCGTCGTCTCGACCATCTGCACGCGCTGGAAATAGCTGCCGTTGTTGCCGGGGGCGAGGCCCAGGCGTTCGAACTGATCCTTGAGATACGTCGTCGTCATCTGCTCGCCGATGGAGCCCGGTGCGCGGCCCTCGAACTCGTCGGACGAAAGCGTACGCACGTGCGCTGCGAAATCGGTGGCGTCGATCGCCGCGGAGAACTTGTGAGGCGTACCAGGCGCGGACTTCGGTGTTGCGACGGCAGGCGCCACGGGCGCGGGCTGCTCGCGATTGCAGGCCACCACAAGCGCGAACGGTAGAAGTATCAAAAGACGCCGCATGGGATTCTCCAGGATGGAAGCCCGGCATCATAGGCGCGGGCGGCGCCGCGCACGTTAGCGTTTCGTTATACCTTCAGCGTGCGAACACGCTGGGTTCACACGCAGATCCTGTCGGAGTGCGGCGGGAGTGCCGCCACGTTTTTTCCGGTCCCGTGGACAGGCGGGGCCGATGGATCATCCTGTGATTGCACCGGGATCACGCTACGGGTCGAACAGTGCGATTCACCCGTGCGGCTTTTCGACACCACCAGCATCCACGCGCGCAGCGCGGCGCAGTGGGCGCTCGAAGTCCCGGGAATCAGGTCGCGTTGCGACCTGATTCAACAGGCGTTGCACTCAGCGCGGCGCTTCGTCGGTGTTGTAGCGCGTGGCAGTCGCGCCCGTGACCCGACCGATGCGTGCGGTCTGGTGCACGTACAAGCGCACTTCGCGATCGAACCTGAGTTCGCCTTCGACGATGGAGTTGCGGCCCACGACCACGCGCGGTGGCTTTGAATCGCCGAACTGGATCAGGTTGCCCCAGCCGCTCGGCTTCTCGACATGCACGCCGCCTTTTACCTGCGTGCCCTGGTCGAGCACGATCTCGCCGTTGACCGTCTTGATGCCGCCGCCGATGCGCGATCCGATCGCGGTCACGCCGCCGTTGACGTTTTCCACATGCCCGCCCACCGAGGCTCCGGCCTGGATGCGCACGCCGCCGTTGACCGCAGCAACATCGCCGGCGACCCTGGTGCGCCGTCCGACGGTGATGCCGCCATTGACGGTCTCGATGGAGCCGACTTCGGCGTTGGCGCCGACCTTGATGCCGCCGTTGACGGTTTCGAGCGCGCGCGCGCGCGCGTTGTCGCCGACGTTGATGCCTCCATTGACCGTTTCGAGCGTACCCGCGGTGGAGCCCGCCTCGATGGAAATGCCGCCGTTGACCTTGTCGACGTCGCCGTAGTCGCGCGCGAACACGGCGCTGCTGGCGAGGAACAGCAAGGGTGCTGCGAATGCGATACGACTCATGGGATACCCGTGTGGTGGTTGAATGCACAGGGTTCGATGCACGCACTGCCGCAAAGGTTTGAACGGGTTGTGATCGGGCCATCCGTTAGCATTGGCCCATGGCCACGACGTTCGAACATGCCCCCACGCCGAAGCCGATGCTGCTTCTCATCCTGGATGGATGGGGCGCCCGCGCCGAACGCGACTGGAACGCCATTGCGCAGGCCGACTGCCCGAACTGGCGGCGCCTGCTCGCCGAGTGCCCGCACACGCTGATCGCCACGCATGGGCTGCGCGTGGGTCTGCCGGAAGGCCAGATGGGCAATTCCGAAGTCGGGCACATGAACATCGGGGCGGGACGCGTGGTGTACCAGGAACTGACGCGCATCGACCAGGCGATCCGGGACCGCAGCTTCTTCGACAATCCGGCCCTGCGTGGCGCGCTGCACGTGGCGTGTGCTCCCGGCGCCACGTTGCACGTCCTGGGGCTGCTCTCGCCGGGTGGCGTGCACAGCCACGAGGATCATATCCTCGCGCTGCTCGATCTGGCCGCGGGCGCGGGCGTGCCGTCCATCGCAGTGCACGCGATGCTCGATGGTCGCGACACACCGCCGCAAAGCGCGCCCGCCAGTCTCGAGCGCCTGGCGGCGCGAATCGCGGCAATCGACGGCGCGCGCATCGCGACCGTTTCCGGCCGCTACTACGCCATGGATCGCGACAAGCGCTGGGATCGCGTCGAGCGCGCCTGGCGCGCCATCGCGGATGCCAGCTCGCCCCTGCACGCCCACGATGCAGCGACCGCGCTGAGCGAGGCCTATGCGCGGGGCGAGACCGACGAATTCGTCCAACCCACCGTGATCGGCGCGGCAGCGCCGATCCGCGACGGCGACGCCGTGGTGTTCATGAACTTCCGTGCGGATCGGGCTCGCGAACTGACCGCTGCATTCGTGCGGCGCGACTTCGACGGATTCGTCCGGGCACGCGTTCCGGCGCTTGGCGCTTTCGTGAGCCTCACGCGTTACGCCGATGACCTGCCCGTCAGTGCCATCGCGTTCGAGACCGATGCGCTTTCCAACACGCTGGGCGAGTTCGTCGCGGCACGCGGTCTCACCCAGCTGCGCATCGCGGAAACGGAAAAATACGGCCACGTCACGTTCTTCTTCAACGGCGGTCGGGAAACGCCTTTCGAGGGCGAGGAACGCATCCTCGTGCCGAGCCCGCACGTCGCGACCTACGATCTCAAACCTGAAATGAGCTGCCCGGAAGTCACCGCGCGGCTGTGTGCGGCAATCCGCGAGCGCAGTTTCGACCTCATCGTATGCAACCTCGCCAATCCCGACATGGTCGGGCACACCGGCATCTTCGAGGCGGCGATCAAGGCGGCTGAAGCCGTCGACGTGGCGCTCGGCGAAGTGCGCACCGCGCTCGCCGAAGTGGGTGGCGCGATGCTGGTGACCGCGGACCACGGCAACCTCGAACTCATGCAGGACGAAAACGGTGAGCCGCACACCCAGCACACCGCAGGCCCGGTGCCGCTCGTGTTGTGTGGAGCGAACGGCCGGCTGCGCGACGACGGCGCGCTCAGCGACCTTGCGCCGACGATCCTGGATCTCATGGGGCTCACTGCGCCCGCGGAAATGCGCGGCGACTCCCTGCTCGTGCGCGCGTGATCGGGTTTGCGGTCGTGGCGGTGATTGCCGCTGCGCTGATGACGCCGGCGCAGCTCCCCGCAACTGCGACGGCTGCGGCACCTGTGGCCGAAGCCAGCGCGGCGGTCATGCCCGCGACGCGTGAACGCGACGAAGCACAGGCTCGCCAGGCGCTCGAGGCGGTGCGCGCCGCCCAGCAGAAGCTGACCGCGGCGCAGGAAACGGGGCGCGGCACGCAGGCGGAGGCGCAACGCGCGATGCACGCTGCCGACGTCGAACTCGCGACCGCGTCGAAGCAGGCCCACGACATCGCGCAACGCCTCGTGGCGCTGGACGACGATCTGGCATCGCTCACGCGGCAGCGCGCGGCGCTCGAACAACGCTTGGCCGCGCAACGCGAAGTCATCGCCGCGCTGCTGCGTTCCGCGCATGCGCTAGGGCGCCACCAGAACCTGAAATTGGTGCTCGGTTTCGAGCAGGGCACCGAACTCGCGCGGCTGCTCGCATACCATCGAGTGATCGAACGCGACCGCAGCGCGAGGCTGCGCGCGGTGGCGCGAGACCTCGCGACTCTCGCCGGCGTGCGGCGCGGCATGCTGACGAATCGCACGCGCTGGAACGAGGCTGCGCGGATGCAGCACGCAGCGGTGGAAGGGCGAACCCGCTCGCGCGAGGCGCGCAAACGCGTTGTCGCTAACATCGCCTCCGCGCAGGGCGAACGGGCTTCGCGCCTGCTCGCCCTGCGCGTCGACGAACACGCGCTGGTCGAGCTGCTCGAACGCCTGGCCGATGCGATCGCGGACATTCCGAAGGTGCTCGAAGAGGCACAGCCGCTGACTGCGCTCAAGGGCAAATTGCCGTGGCCCGCACCGGGAAAGGTGCTCAGCGCTTTCGGTGCAGCCAGCAGTGCCGGCGAGGCACGCGGCGGGATGTTGATCGCCGCACCGGCGGGCAGCGAGATCGGCGCGGTCGCGCACGGGCGCGTTGCGTATTCGGACTGGCTCAAGGGCTACGGCCTGGTGCTCATCGTCGACCACGGCGAGGGTTTCATCACGCTTTACGCGCACAACGAGGCGCTGCTCAAGGATGTGGGCGACTGGGTCAGGCGCGGCGAAGCGCTCGCCACCGCGGGTGCGAGCGGTGGGCGTTCGGAGTCCGGCGTCTATTTCGAACTTCGTCGCAACGGCCGACCGCAGAACCCGGTCGCCTGGCTCACGCGCCGCTAACCGCCGCGTCGCTCAAGCCGTCACCACTCAATATGGAGCGGGCCGCCGGCCAGTTACGGCGGCTCGAAGCCGTCGCGAAAGATGTCGTTGATGACGGTGGTATGTGGCTCGGGACTAGATTCACTGTAGGCGTGGAGGATCGAGCCGGTGTACTCCGCGATCACGTTGGACGTGCCGTTCGCCACGAACACGATGGTGCAGGAAAAGTTTGCCGTGACCGCAGAAGTCGGTGTCGGCGTAGTGTCGACGCAGCTCTGGCCGTTGTCGGCGATGAACCGGACCTGGCCGTCGCTGGGGCCGCTCGAGCCGCTGACGTTGGCGGTGAAGGTGACCGGCTGGCCCACGCCCGACGGATCGGGCGTGTCGCCCACGATGAGGATGTTGGTGGCGCTACCGGCACGCTGCAGCACCACACGGTTGCTGAGGGCCTGGCCGACCGCCAGTTGGTTGCGCACGGCGTCGTAGCCGAACGGCTGGTTGAAGCCGCCATTTGCGACCGAACCCAGCACGCTGTGGGTGCCGTCGATGGCCCCGATCACGCTACCGTTGGCCAGTGCCAGCGTAACGGCACCGGCATCCGCGATCGCCCCATTGTCCCAAAGGGAACTGCTGACCACGTAATTGCCGTTGCTCAGCGACCTTATATCCGAGCTGCCGACGAAGTCGCTTGCGGTGGTGCCAACCAGCGAATTGGACGGCGAGACGAACCCACTGATGCCGCTGGTGCCGGAGCCGAACGTCACTGCCCCCGCATTGACGGTCGGCCCATTGTCCCAATTGAGACTGCTGACCACGTAATTGCCGTTGCTCAGCGCGGTGACGCCGGAGCCGCCGACTTGGTCACTGGTGCTGGTGCCGACCAGTGAATTAGACGACGAGACCACACCACTGATGCCGCTGGTGCCGGAGCCAAAGGTCACCGCCCCCGCCTCGACGATCTGGGCATTGTCCCAGTTGGGACTTCTGACGACGTAATTGCCGTTGCTCAGTGTCGCCACGCGGCCGATGCCGACGAAATCGCCGTCGCGGGTGCCGACCAGCGAATTGGACGGCGCGACGACACCACTGATGCCGCTGGTGCCGGAGCCGAAGGTCGCCGCGCCCGCATTGACAGTCGCCCCGTTGTGCCAGTAGGCGCTGCTTACCACGTAATTGCCGTTGCTCAGCGCGGTCACGCCGGGGTTGCCAACGCGATCGCTGGCGGTCGTGCCAATCAGCGAATTGGACGGCGCGACGACACCACTGATGCCGCTGGTGCCGGAGCCGAAGGTCGCCGCCCCCGGATCGACGATCTGGCCATTGTCCCAGTTGGAACTGCTGACCACGTAGTTGCCGTTGCTCAGCGCCGTTACGCCGGCGTTGCCGACGAAATCGCCGTCGCGGGTGCCGACCAGCGAATTGGACGACGCGACGACACCACTGATGCCGCTGGTGCCGGAGCCGAAGGTCGCCGCCCCCGCATCGACGATCTGGCCATTGTCCCAGTTGGGGCTGTTGACCACGTAATTGCCGTTGCTCAGCGCCGTCACGCCGGAGCCGACCTGATCGTTGGCGGTGGTGCCAACCAGGGAATTGGACGGCGCGACGACACCACTGATACCGCTGGTGCCGGAGCCAAAAGTCGCCGCGCCCGCATCGGCGATCGGACCGTTGTTCCAAAAGGGACTGCGTACCACGTAATCGCCGTTGCGCAGCGCCGTCACGCCGGCGTTGCCGACGAGATCGCTACCGCTGCTGCCGATCAGCGAATTGGACGGCGCGACGACACCACTGATGCCGCTGGTGCCGGAGGCGAAGGTTGCCGCCCCC
>Ga0183260_10000541_pt1 | contig 31974 bp, 33 predicted proteins | sample AntDrymUQ4972206_2_FD_129768 | JGI IMG/M metagenome (GOLD analysis project Ga0183260, IMG submission 129768) | Polar desert sand microbial communities from Dry Valleys, Antarctica - metaG UQ497 (22.06) (version 2) (version 2) | ecosystem: Environmental > Terrestrial > Soil > Desert | place...
AATATCAGTTAACTGCAATATAGCAATAGGGGAGTCTCCAATAAATTTATGGAAATTAATTAAAAAATTAAAAAAAATAAAAATTCGAGCATGTCCAATATGGCACTTTTCATAGAGTGTTGGGCCACAAATAAAAATTTTCAATTTTAGTTGTGGTTCTTTTACACATCTTATCTTTATATTTATTTTTACATTATTTCCTTAATAAGACATTTTTTATAAATTACAACAAGCCAAAAATATGTTTATAAGAAAAACAATTAATCAATTTGTATGTAGGTTATATGATTATGGCAGAGGGTATCAAAAATTGGAAACAATCGTATGGAGTCCACTCAGTTGATCCAATATTATATCCATTAAACTATTAAAATTCCATATTTTCTGATATTGGTAATATATCAAAATCAGGTGTATTTCAAATTCAATGCCATAAAACCATCCCCTAATGCAATAGTTTTGAATGTCAATTATGGAGCAATTCGCCGCTATTGTTTTTGTTTTGTTTTAGTGCGTTAACAATTAAATTCACATCCTCAATGCTTTTCGAAAGCCTTCCTATCTTTACACAATCGCGTATGTCCCTAGATTTTAGTTTATTCCAAACCAGATAGGCAATTTTATTTGAAATTTCGCTCTCAAGGTTACAGTCTTTCAGAAGAATATTTTGGGATATTTTTAAAAAGGCCGCATATGTGTATTTTTTAAAATACAAAACCAAAAATCGTGACAGCAAAGGTGTTAATAATTTTTTTTCGTTGTTACATGACGCAAAAACCCAAGTCTTCATGGTAGATTTCCTGGTTTTTTCAAACTTTGTTTCACTCAATATTCCTGATTCCATCAAACTCAGCAGGGCAGCCTGATCCTTAATTGGCATATATTCAATCTCATCAATAATCAAGTTTCTGGGCCTGTTTTTAAACAGGTAATCCATCATGCCTGCTTTTGTGCTATGGCTACCTAGTGTAAAATATGATCGCGGAAGTTTCATGCATTCCATTAAAAATAAAGTTTTTGCCGATCCAGGGGGGCCAACCAATAAAACATGAACAGGCAAATTAGATGTTATTGCAAATAGAAAAATTTTCTTTATGTTATCATAATCAATAATATTTTCAAAAAGCATGTTATTTGATAAAAACACATCAAGGTCATAGGTATCATCCAAACCATGATCGTTTTTAGAGGAATCATCAACAACACGGTTTGGGCCTCTTTTTATGCTTTGCCTTCCATTGCTATAAAAATCAGTAACATGGTTAAACATAACGTATTTCTATAACATCCCAAATTAATAAAACTTGTTTTCCATCAAGTAAAAATCCGTTTATCCATTCCACCAATCATCAAAATTAAATAACGTAAAGAGTAAAAACCATCAATTGATAGACCGCCCTACAGTTTTGATTACAAGAAAGATTCCCATAAATGGAATAGAAATCCTAAGGTCAAAGTATAATGTAATAATCAACAATAAAGACAGGCCTTTGAACAGGAAAGAGTTAATTAAGGATGTAAAAGACATAGATGCCATTTTGTGTGTGTTACAAGATAAAATCGATAAAGAAATTATGGATATTGCTGGTCCAAACCTGAAGATAATTAGCACTTTTAGTACAGGTTATGAACATATCGACATTGAGTCCGCCAATATAAAAGGTATAAGGATAGGCCATACAGGAAACATTTTAACAGAGACAACGGCGGATTTAGCCTTTGGTTTAATATTATGTTTAGGAAGAAGAATAGTTGAGGCAGACAGGTTTGTAAGGGAATCAAAATGGAAAAACGGTTGGTGCCCAGATCTGATGTTAGGAACAGATATACATAACAAGATTTTGGGTTTGATAGGTTTTGGAAAAATAGGTAAAGCAGTAGCGAAGAGAGCCATGGGGTTTGGCATGGAAATTATTTACTATAAAAGAAACAAGCAAATTACAGATTTAGATAAAAATATAAAATACAAGGCAAAATATTGCAAATTGAAAGAATTATTATCAATTTCCGATTATATAGTGATCGCATGTTCCTTGAATGATGACAGTTACCATCTAATAGATATGGAAAATTTAAAAACAATGAAGAAAACCGCATTCCTAATCAATATTTCCAGGGGCAAGATAATAAAAGAAATGGACCTGGTTTTTGCCTTGAGAAACAAACACTTGGCCGGAGCAGCTTTAGACGTATTTGAACAAGAACCAATCCCGAAAAGCAATCCGCTCATCAGAATGAAAAACGTTATTTTGTTGCCACACATTGGAAGTTCAAGTTACAGTACTAGAAGCAGAATGGCAGAGATTGCCGCTGCAAATATCATTAATGTGTTAGAGGGTAATGACAAAAAGGCATTATTAGTACAGAAATAAGATAGTGCCATAAAAACCTGCCCATACAATAAACCACTTTTTCAAAGTCTTTTTAATTGTATCTCATCAACATCTTCTTGGTTTCCAGTAACGCATTTAGTTTGGATTACTTTTATGGGAGTAAAAATGATTTTTCCTTGTGGAATCTGATTGTCTCTTTGTAGAAGTAGAAATTTCTCTTCTAATTTTTGTTTATGATCAGAGCAAGTTAACCCAACCATAAATTTGTTATTTTCGCCATCGTTGATTTCCATTATAAATTCTGGTGGAAGCAAACATTTTTTCTTGTCAATTACAAATGAGCAATATCCCGGGAACAACTAATAGTTATTCAGTTTTCCTAATAAAACTTTTTCATAGATGTTTCAAAATTTCAAAATAAAACAATAAAAAAACAGATAAACAACAAGCATATAGCCAAAATCAAGCATACACTCAACACCAAAAAATAAAAAAGGTTTACTCACCTTGCGGCGGATATCAATTGAGTCAGATCACCGGGAGAAGCCATGGACGCAAAATCAAGAATAGGGCCATACCATATACCAAATATCACCATAAAGCCTACAGCAAATATTAGCACAGCAACAATGGGTTTTGGTTCTTTTTGCCTTACCCTATTCTCGCCATCCTCCAAATACATTTTTCTTATAATCAAGGCATAATACCCTAATGACAATGCACTGTTTAATATGCCCGCAATTGCAAGATAAGGTCCCCACCAAACTAGCTGACCACTATCTATTGCCGAACCGAACAATAGTAGTTTGCTCCAAAAGCCATTTAGGGGAGGGATCCCAGCCAAAGCCAATAATGAAATCGTCATTGCAATGGCCGTTATTGGCATTCTATAGCCTAGCCCCTTGTATTTTTCCAGGGTATACCCAGAGATAACAATAATCACGGCAGCAGCTGCGATAAAGGCCCCTGATTTCATCACCGCATGGTTCATTATGTGAAACAGGGAAGCATCAATCCCTTGGGCAGCATATGGTGCTACCGATAAACCTATAAGTATGTAGCCGGCCTGAGCAATACTAGAATAAGCAAGAATCCTCGGAACGCTTTTCTGCGTTAGTGCGCCTAGATTACCAATAGTCATTGTAAAAATGGCAATGATGGCAAGCACAAATGACCACTGAACATTTAATGCGATCATTCCAATAACAATGACCCTTATAGCCGCTGCAAACCCAGCTTTTTTTGTACCTGCTGCAAGGAGTGTGCCAACTGTAGTTGGAGATCCAGAATATGTGTCTGGCAGCCACATGTGAAAAGGCACCAATCCCATTTTGAAGCCAAAACCTGCTATAAACAACCCCACAGCCAACAGGCCGAAAGGTATTAATTCAGTTTCTAAATTTGATAGTGCCACTATCGAGTCATATATGTTTGTGGTACCGGTTATTCCGTATACAATCCCCATAGCTAAAATAATAATTGAAGTAGATAACGCTCCAAATAGGAAATATTTTATGGCAGATTCGTTTGAGATAGGGTCCTTTTTAGAAAATGCGGCAAGGGCATAAGTTGGAATTGACATTAGTTCCCAAGAAACCAAAAGCATTACAAAATCCGTTGAATAGCCTATAAGTATCATACCTATGCTGGATAAAAGAATTAGAGAATAGTAAGCAGCATGATTGCTTTGCCTTTTCATGTAACTCCAAGAAGAAACAGTTACCATAATGGAAACAATAAGAAAAGCTATTGAGAAAAATCCGCCAAAGACATCATCAGTTATGACACCATCACTTGCCAGAGACAAAGCTGGAAGTGTTTCCCCTGACACTATCCTTACTATTACAATTACTAAAGCCAGCACCAGGGAACCGAAAGCTATTCCGCTGTAAACTTTATTTTTGGAGCTTTTCTCTTTGTTCAAAGCATCAATTACAGGGATCAATAAGGCAACGGTTCCCAAAACAATAGTAACCAAAGAAGGAGTTGAAAATAGATCAACCATCTTTTACCATATCCACCATTACATCAATAATAGCATAGCTATTACTATAATTCCAGCGGAAAACACAAACAAATATGTCTGTATATTTCCAGTCTGTGTAACCTTTACGACCTTTGACATGAAAACCATTGAATATTGAAGAGCTGGGTTTATCCCATTGATAAATATACCTTCAAAATATTTGTAGGTAAGCCTATAGAAAGCAAGCGGGACAACCACACCTATCCAATATATAAGCGAATTGAGGTACCATCGATTGTGTAAAAATTGCCATAATGCCCTTGATACCACATTCTCCTGTATCTTCTCAGGGTTGGCCTTCCTCTGTATGTAAAACAGGTATCCCAGGTAGCCCCCCACCCCAAATGCACCCGCAGAAGAAATTGCAGCTATTGGATTAAGGCCTAAAAATCCCCCGTCACCACCTTCATCACTTTCGGAAACCTCAGAAGGATTGGTATTGGGGGTTTGAGATTCGGTTGAGGGGGTGCTGGTGACGCCTCTTTCAGATATGCCAAAGGTATTTGATAGGTAATATGCAAACAAACTATGGATTTGTGATTCAAACGCAAAACCTACAACCCCAATTGCTATAGAAGATATGGCCAATATGGCAAATGGTATCCACATTATTTTGCTGACCTCATGTACTCTTTGTCCTTTGGATTCCAGATTAGCCATGTTTTTGCTAGGTTTTCCAAAAAATACGAGTCCAACCATCCTAAAAGTGTAAAACGCAGTCATTATAGCTATGGCAACGGCAATTGTAAAAAGATATGGAGATAATGAATAGCTAGACTCCAATAAAGACGCGAAAATGGCGTCTTTACTCCAAAAACCCGATGTGATCAAGGGCGCTCCAGCTAATGACAAACCTGCCAATAACATGAAAATGTATGTTTTTTTCATGTTTTTCCTCAAACCACCCATATCATACATAAATCTCGAACCAACTGCGTGCAGTATAGCACCTGCTCCCATAAACAAAGAGGCTTTGAATAACGCATGGCTAATCATATGAAAGAAACCGGCAGTGTAACCATCCACAAAATTGGTAGACAATCCAGCAATTCCAAGCGCCATCATCATGTATCCTATTTGTGAACCTGTGGAATATGCCAAAACTTTTTTAATTTCCGGGTTCACCAATGCTTGCGTTGCTAAAAGGAAAGCAGTAATTGCACCGACCCAGGCTACAACCTCAAAGAACTGCGAAATATTAAAAACAGATAGGGCAAAAAAGAGAGGGCCTATCCTTGCAACCAAAAAGACCCCAGCTTTTACCATTGTAGCGGCATGTATTAGCGCCGATACAGAGGCGGGTCCCGTCATGGCCTCCAACAGCCACTCATTTAAGGGAAACTGAGCAGACTTTCCAATTGCCCCACCAAACAGTAAAACCGCAGCTGGAACCAAAAGATTTTGCTGCATCATTTCTTGGGCCCAGCTCTGATCAGATAGCAACTCTTTGAATCCAAATGTACCAGCATATGCAAAAATCATAAACATTCCTGAAAGCATCATTATGTCACCAACACGATTGAACAAGAATGCCTTTATTCCAGAGTGTGTTGGCGAGGCCCACATTGGAATTCCCCAAACGACATGGCCCTCTGTGCCAACATAATCCTTCTTTCTGTCCGTATACCAAAACCCTATCAAAGCAAATGAAGCCAGTCCTACCCCTTCCCATCCAAAGAACACCATCAAAAGATTGTCAGATAACACAATTAGCTGCATTGAGCCTATGAAAAACAGCATAAAAAACCAATAACGGGTAAGTGATCTTTCACCATGCATGTATGATATAGAATATACAAAAATCGATGCCGATATCCAAGCAACCAAATTGCTCATGATTATGCCAAGTGGGTCGGCCAAAACACCGGCATTCAAGTTCAATGCCGAAAACCACGGAATCTGGCTATGAATCTCGTTACCCGCAAGCCCAACTGGCAGAATACTTAAAGCAAAGAATGCGCTTAAGATTGAAAACCCCACCGCAACATAACTTTTTACACGCTCGCTTTTGTTTTTTAGAGCTGGAATCAATGCGGCCCCTATGAATGGGATCATCCAAATCAGCCAGGCGTTTACACCCAAGCCTGCAAATCCTATTGTTTCTGTCTCTACCAATTTTTTTTCAAATCCTTATAAATACAGATTCGGCTGTAAGAGATATCCATTAGCTTCCCCAAATCCGATTTGTGAAAAATTATTGTTTTTTGAATCATCAAAACCACCCATCATAGGCTGGTTTGAAACTCTTAACTCCTGTGTCTCGTTTATTTGTCTTATTTGGACTATATCGCCAGAATTGCTATATAAATTCTCAACATAATTTATTATCGGGCTATAAAATAAATCAGGATAAAGACCCAAAATCAAAGTGAAAGCAGCTAAAACCCCCATAGTAACTATTACATATCTACTCGAATCCCGTACATTTTTTAATGTTTCTGGAACTGTTCCAAAGAATATTTTTTTGTACATCCACAAGATATAAGCTGAAGTTAAAACGGTGGTTGATATGGCTACAGCAAATGCCGCAATCTTCAGATAATCAATACTATCAATCGCATCTTGTAGTGATCCATTAAACAAAACCCATTCAGCCATAAAGCCGCTGGTTATAGGAACACCCATTATGGTTAATGCCCCAATCATCGCAAGCACTGCAGTATAGGGCATTTTGCCCGATAGCCCACCTAGATTATCCATATTCCTTGTTCCTGTTTGTAGTATTATTGAACCAGCCATCATAAACAGTAACGCTTTTCCAAACCCATGAGAGACGTAAAGCATTATTGCGCCACTTATGCCCAAAACACTTTCAGAGCCCAATCCAAATATGATATACCCCATAGAGCTAATACTTGAATAGGCCAAAACTTTTTTGATGTCATTTTGCATTAGAGCCATTGCACCACCAAACACCATTGTTGAGACTCCCCATATGTCTAAATAAATACCGTAACCGGCATAGTTTCCCGATAGCAACTCCAGCCAAATCCTAACAATACCATATGCACCTATCCCAGTCATTGCAGAAGAGATTACTACGGATATTGGTGTTGGTGCGAGGGTATATGTATCGGGTAACCAAACATGCAAAAATAGCGCTCCGAGTTTTATCCCAAAGCCTATTACGATTGAGAACAGTATCAAGTTTATCCAATCTACAGGTATTTTACCAGAATTTGATTTTATGACATCAAAATCAAAACCACCTGAGAAAACCCCCATGGCCAGTATGCCTAAAAGCAACACAAGCGCACCAACGGCTGACCATAAAAAGAACATCAAAGAGACTTTTTTCCTATTGCCATAACCAAAAAAGGCGATTAGGAAAAACGACGGAACTATCATTAATTCAAAAAAGACATAAAACTCAACTATATTAGTTGCAAGAACAGTCCCTAGCATACCCATCGATAAGGCCAGGTATAGGGCAAAGTAAATCCCCATTTGAGTATCTAAATGGGATTTTTGGCTTTTTGATAGAACCATTGTAGACATATTACCACCACCATTCAAATCAACACGTTGGCCAACTTCACCTTCAGCAACATCTCTTTTTGAATCTGCAACAGTTTTGTTTTGATCTTGTTCAAGAAGAATTTTGCGCACCATGTACGGCTTTGAATAAAGGACCACTGCTGTTGTTATGATGTATATTGTCAAAGCAAAAGGAATACTTAATCCGTCAAGCCTAAGTCCAAAATGTCCTAGTTGACTCCCTGAATAAATTTCTTGATATTGACCACCAGAACCTAGGCTTAACGATGGAATTATTACAAAAATTGTAGACAGTGCTAAAATCCCAAATGAAAACCATGTTACAATGTTTATCCCTTTGTGTTTACCTAAAAAATATGCTACTGGAGAAAATATCAAGGGCAAAAATGTTGCCGCCATTAGAAAATATGAAGATGAATCCGCCATCTACATTCTCGTACCCCGAATACCCCTACAAAAACGACATTGACTCCTTTTATATATTATACGTTTGGTAATTGGGCTCTGTTCACTTAACGATACACCTATAGCTTGAAGATGCTCTATTTCATTTGTGATTAACAGAAACAGAACACCTTCAGAGTACATTGGCTATGGTCTGTATTTGTACTTTTCAGGATTGTCTTTGAGGAGAGCGTCAGAAAGACTATCCTATCTTTTCAAGCGAAACCATGTTTCAATTTGGAATTGGATACAAAAGTACAACCCTCAAAAGATAAAGTCAATGAAAAGAAAGGTTTCAGAGTACATTATAGATGAAACAATGTTGAAAGTTGGTTCAGAGTTTATCTGGCTTTGGGTGGCTATCGAGCCAAAAAACAAGCAAATTCTCGCACTGTCTATATCCAAAGAGAGAAACATGTTTGTTGCTGAGAGGTTCATAGCAGGCTTGGTTAGGATTCATGGAAATCATGCGGTATCAACGGATGGTGGAACGTGGTACCCGCAGACTTGCAGATTTCTGAAACTAAAACATCATCTTCATTCTCCTTTTGAGAAAAGTATTGTTGAGAGAACACTACAGTATTTCAAGGATAGAACCGAAAGTTTTTACGACTACTTTCCTTGTAGAAAAAAGAATTGTAAACTAAAGCATGTAAAGAATTGGCTACAACTATTTGTAGATCATCATAATAGGGAGTTAGAAGCCGTTAAGTGAACAGAGCCGGTAATTGGATAACCTCAATATAAAAGGCAAGAAAAACCCTAGTTTTTAAGGTTTTTGTATTCTGTCACATCAATATCTTTATAAAAGCGGTAGGCTATTATCATAATTCCCAACCCAACTGCCACTTCGGCAGCCGAAATGGCAATTGAAAATAACACAAATACTTGACCCTGAGGATTTGGCAACATCCTTGAAAAGGCAACAATGACAAGGTTTACCGCATTAGCTATCAATTCGATGGAAAAAATTAACCGCAGAGCGTTTCTTTTAACAACTATGCCATATATTCCAATAGATATCAAAACAGCAGCTATAATTAAAAAATCACTAGGCTGGTTCATTTTTTTCCTCTATATCCTCCCTTCTAGCTAGTGCCAATGCACCTATTATGGAGCCGGCTAAAGTAAATGCCAAAACAATTAGTACAGGTGAATAGTAAGTTAACAATTCCCTTCCTATCTCTTTTATTTCAACAACAGGAACTGTATCGGAAAAACCAAGCTGTGAAATAACCGAATTCCCTATTAGTGAACCAATCAATGCAAGAAAAGCCAAACCTAAAGCAATACCAGCTACTTTCCTTTTTACTGTTTCACTTTTTGTAACAGTATTAGGGGACCTTACAAGCATAACGGTAAATATAACCAGAACCGCAACAGCTCCTACATATACAGCTATTTGGAACATTGCAACAAACGGGGCATCCAAAATGATAAAAAAACCAGCGATGCCCAATAAAGATACAGCTAAAGCAATACCCCCATATAGCAGCTCACGGCTCTCTAACGAAATAATAGCGGATCCAACGGTCAATATGGACAGACCTACAAATAGAGCGTCAGCCATGGGTAGCACCCCTGGAACCTATCTTTAATTCCACATCCCCATTATCGATAGGCTTAATGGCTAGTTGGGAAGGTGTATAGATTAAATGTTGCTTTGTGTATGAAGATAATTCATAGTCATTTGTCATATAGAGAGCATAAAACGGACAGGCATCAACACAAAGGCCACAAAAAACACATTTTCCATAGTCTATTTGAGGCATAATAGATTTTTTGTTTTGTTTCCATTGCTCATCTACTTTTACCATGGCAATAGCTTCTGCAATCCCTTCACAAGCAATGGAGCACAGTTGGCAACCCGTGCACTTATCATGGAAAAGAATATGCCTGCCCCTTAACCCAGCTATTCCAACGCCTTTTTTAGGGTCAAACTGATAACCATCCCCAACAAACTTTAGTTTTTGTTCAGGATACCTTAATGTGAACCTCTTTATGAAAAGATGTTTAGTCCCAGACTCCAACGCCTTAATGAAACCACTAGCTGTGTTCATCTTGCAGATATCAAACCTTCCGGTCCCAAAATTCCACCATAGATTAATGTTAGTACGATAAAGAGATTTATGAATGTTAAAACAATCAGTTTGTACCAACCGGTATGTAGCAATATGTCAATTCTTATTCTGGGATTGATGCCCCTGGTGATTAACATTAGCAGAATAATACCAAATGTTTTTACTGTAAACCAGAAAATACTGTTGATAGTCACAGGGTTGTAAAGACCTTCCAAAGCAACCATCCTTAACAACGGGTCCTCCGAGGCGGAAGCTCCTGGAATCAATTCCTGGGGAAATATTTGGGGTCCATACCAACCACCCAAGAATAAAATTACAAACAATCCAGCTAACGCATATAACTTGAGGTAATTGCCCAGCTGAATCAATCCAAAGATCATTCCAGATGTCTCAGTTAACCATCCCGCTACAATTTCACTTTCTGCCTCAGGAAGATCAAACGGTACACGTTCTAGTTCAGCAAGAGAAGAGATAAAGAAGACAAATGCATTTATCGGCATAACAAAGATGTTCCAAAAGAGATTTTGTGACAGCGCTATGTTAGACAAGTTCAATGATCCGGAAAAGATAACCACAGGTAATGCAGACAATAAGAATGGAATCTCAAAGGCCACCATCTGATGCAAAGCTCGCAGACCCCCTATGAACGGATATTTACTATTGCTAGCCCAAGAAAACAGCAATATTATCAGCGGAAAGAACCCCAGTATAGCAAACACGGCTATCAACCCAACATCTACATCGGCGGCGACCCAACCAGATGCTACAGGAATTAATGCAACAACGGCTGCGGAGGTAGATACAAACATTATAGGAGCTAACCAAAATATCATCTTATCAGCACCGGATGGGACAATTATTTCCTTGGAAACAAGTTTCAGCCCATCTGCAAGCAATTGAAATATTCCCTCTATTTTTCCTGCATATAACGGTCCTATACGCAATTGCATTTTTGCCAACAGTTTACGTTCAATAAATATAGTAGATGCAGCAACTAAAGCTCCAAAAGCAAAACCAGGGAAAACAGCTGCCCTAAACAAATCAGTATGGATTAAAAACTGAACTATTGGGAGGGTTCGTGATGGATCCACCATCATTGAAAAAAACAGGTAAGGGGTCAACACCTGCCCATCGACAACAGGCAAAGGTACAAAAAATAACATGAAAAATATTATTGGAAGAATCAATAAGGTAACAAATGCTAAAATAAACAATACTAGCTGTATTATGCTACCTACAAAATTGCCAAATCTAAAGTCTGGATTTAACGCACCCATTATCTATCCGCCTCTATAGGCCAATAATTCAAAGACCAATATATAGGTGGCATATCCCCCAACATCGAACCTACCAATAGAAATGGCAAAGCTAAAATATTCCTAAACGAACCTGTAGATATTTTAACCCTATACGGTCTGGATGTACCATCACTTACTATATGATAGCTTAATGCACCTCGTCCCGATTCGACCCTTTTAAAAGATTCACCAGGTGGTCCTTTGATGTTACTTAGCAATTTTTCTCTAACATCACCAGATTCTGGCATCTTATCTAAAAGTTCTCTGATAATGTGGCAAGATTCTCTAACATCCAAAAACGGAATGTATGCTCTTGCAAAAGAGTCACATGTCTTCATATACTGAACGTTAAAGTCTATCTCATTGTAAATATCATATGGCTCTACCTTCCTAATATCATACGGCACTCCTGATGCCCGCAGAACAGAGCCTGTCACTCCTAACTTTATTGCATCCTCCTTTGATAAAATACCCACACCTTCAGTCCTTTGCCTGAATAGTGGATTATTGTAAAAAATGTGTTCATACTCTTTTAGTCTTTTTTCAAGGTAGTTTATCTGTGATAAGCATTTTTCCTTAAAATTATTTGGCATGTCGTTTCTAACGCCACCAGGAATGTTAAAAGCATGTGTAATACGGTGACCTGTAAGTCGCTCTAGCAAATCAAGTACCAGCTCTCTATCTGCGGCAGGCCACATGAACATGGTGGAATGTCCCAGAAAAATCCCATAAATAGCTAGCCAATACAAAGTATAGTTAATCCTGTCCAACTCCGAGGTAATTGCCCGAAGAAATTGCCCTCTCCGTGGAACAGTGATGCCGATTAAGTCCTCAACGGCCAAGCTGTAAGAGTATGTGATATTTGCCGAATCATGAATTACTGGCCTTTCCAAGTGAGGAATATTGGTAAAATAATTTCTGTATTCACACATTTTTTCCTCCCCCCGGTGTACATATCCGGGGTCAATATTTACATAAACTATGTAATCCCCGTCCAATTTTATTATGAATCTAAAATGACCGGTGCCGGGATGTTGCGGTCCGACGCTAAGGGTCATTAGCTTATCTTCGTCTGACTCTTTAACTATCTGCATTGATAGCTTTTTAGCCTCATCAATTTTTTCATCCAAACTAGACATTATTATACGCCTCTTATCTCCCTTTCAATCTAAAATCTTTTCGAAGTGGGGGTATATCTGCCCAGTCCTCAGGTAACAGGAATCTCTCATTTCTAGGATGACCAATAAAATACACACCCAACATTTCATAAGTTTCACGTTCGAAATATTCCACACTAGGCAATATATTTATCAAACTATTTGTTTTTGGGTCATCCCTATTTGTTTTTGTTGATAAAACCAAAACATATGGAAAAAGATCCGGGTTGACATAGGAACCTAAATGGTAATTGATCTCAATTTGATCCTCTTTTGGATAATCCGTACCGGATGCAGACTCAACATGGTCAAAACCATGGTTGTCCCTTAGAAAAATAGCAGTTTCCACTATAATTTCCGGATCTACCATAATTTTTGATCGATTACGTTTATCATAGATTACCTTAATCCTGTCGCCAAATTTTTCGACCACTGAATTCAAAATATCCTTAGATAATAAAATAGACTTTTTTTTTAATTCGATTTCAGATTTGTTATCAATCACTTTATCTTTGACCTTTTAATTTTTTCTTGAAGAAGAAACGTTCCCTGAATAAGTGTTTCAGGTCTTGGAGGGCATCCAGGTACATAAACATCGACGGGGATAATACCATCGCATCCGGGTAGCACATTATAAGAATCCAAATAAAGCCCGCCTGTGATAGCGCATGCACCCATTGCAATCACATATTTAGGCTCAGGCATTTGATCATATACCATACGCAGACGGGGAGCCATTTTTCTAGTTACCGTCCCCTGAACAACAATTAGATCACACTGTCTTAATGAACCAAATGCCTCCAGAATGCCAAATCTTTCAACATCATATCTAGGGTCCGACGATCCACCAAACTCCACACTGCAACAGGCCGTCTCTAAATGAACAGGCCATAACGACCATACACGACCCCAGTTAATGGCATATCCCAGTGGCTCATCTAAGGCCTTGACAAGAACATCACTAAGCTTTGATACTAAAACATTAAAATTAGAAGGATTAACTGGATTAACTAGTTGTTTTAACATACTACTACACCTTATTACTATTTAGCATGATAAGTTATTAAAATCTATTGGAAAAAAAACTACCAAATTCCTTTCCTTCCTGCTAAAAATAATGCATACCCCATAGCAGCAAACATTATCCCTAGAAATCCCATCATAGGTAATGTGGCTTCTTTAGGAATAGATGTAAAAGCTACAGCCCAGGCATATAAGAATATTAGCATTACATCAAAAACCACGAACATAAGAATATATGAATAATATTGCATCATAAAATGAGCTCTTACCTCACCTGTGGGAATATTCCCACATTCCATTGGAAGAAACTTTATTGGGTTGTACCTTCTGCGTGGTGACAAAAGCCTAGATAATATAATTGAAGAGATTCCTGCCATTATCCCAAATCCAAAGAGATACAAGATCGGAAGAAATTGTGAAGCCGTTTCTCCTGCCAAATTAAACTGTGCTGGCTTGTGAAGATATAAAAATCTTACTGCAATGAAGAAATTATCTATGTTTGTTTACAACTAAATCAAATAGCTGTCTTGCTACCAGTTTTGGATGATTCAATGCAAGTTTCATCATTTTATAGTATGAAAAATCGGATTTGATAAAATCCAAGAATTCATCTATTGACAAATCCTTGATTATATCAATCTCTTTATCCCAATCTTCATCTGAGAGGGAAAGCCATCTTGACTGTACTTTTAATGCAGACTGTATTTTTTTTTCTAGTGTTTTTCTGCAGACGCATTCATATTCTTTTAGGGAGGCACGGGTCGATTCAAATTGCAGAGAATCTGTACCTATTTTTCCAGCTAATTGTCCAAATTCAATTGCGTAACGTATTCCCTCTAAAACCAAAGGATTCGCCTGACCTGCGGTATCACCTATCATCATCAAACCATCATAAACACAGCTTTTTCTTAACCCCTCGTTAGGTATCATTCCATAATGAACCTCAATTGGTTGAATTTTTCCGAGTTTACTTAAAGGATATAGGTTACGGTCCATAATTTTATTCAATTTAGTCAATGGATCAACAGCAGATTCAGGCCGGCCTATGCCAACGCCTATTCTTACACGATTGTTGGCAAGTGGAAATACCCATGCATATCCTGCCTCTGAATATTTTTGACCCACCATTAATTGCAATGTTTCCGGGTCTATTTTGTCACAATAACATTCGTATTCAGCACCAACCCCATACCTTTGCCAAAGAGAGACATAACCTAGTTTTCTGGAAATAAAGCTGTTGAAGCCGCTTGCATCAATTACCAAAGACGCATCCACATCAACAACCCCTTTTGGTGTAGAAACCTTAATGCCACTGATTCTCCCTTCATCTTTTCTTTTTACTTCAAAAACATTGCTTCGTACAAACAAGATAGTTCCCTCCCCGGCAGCCTTAACAGCCAAAAACTGAAAGGTTTTTTTTATATCAAGTACACAGGCGGTATACTCTTTGCCAGTTATGTTAACTTCATTGTTTGGGGATATGAACGAGAAATTCTTAATTGGATTGTAATGCTCTTTTGAAATTCCAAGTTTTTCGATCTCTTTTATCCAACTGACACCACTAGTCCTAACATTATGTCCAAACGAAGGATCCTTTTCAAAAAGAACAACTTTTGCGCCCTTTTTTGATGCAGAATAAGCAGCCGAAAGACCTGCGGGGCCTCCACCCACAATAGCAATGTCAACCTTCAATAAGTCATTAAATCTAAAGTAAATGGATTATTATACATTATTTTTACAATTTTGTATTCAAAAGCTAAATTACTTTTTAACAATAGTGAAATTCAAAGTATAAATAACATTGTGTTTATTTTTTTATGTTTTATTTTGATCTTCTTTAAATTTAACAAAGAAAAAGACGATGACGGTTCACAAGTGTCAACTATCAACAAAAACCTACCAGGCATCATTAAAACTATAGAAGAGTTTAGCGATGAGCAAAGATACATTGTCAGGAACTTTAAGCATGAAATGGAAAAATTTACAGAAGAAAGATCGCTTGAAACCTGCTTGCAAGCTCTGACCTTATCCATGCAACTGGCTAACATACGGGAAAAACTATTAGAGGCATACAAACATTATAGTGCCCTGTTAGAAAATGAGTTAAAAAATCAGCAAAAAAAGGAAAAGAAAGAACACCATCAAAATCAATAGTATGGCAAATATTTGGATTTTGTGTTGTTAAATTAGATTCTAAATTCCAATTCTCATTTGATTTTTTTTAAAAAATAATCAATTAAATAGGATCTTATTTTTTATGGATCCCAATTTTTCGATGGAAATTTCTACAACATCATTATGTTTTAGATATTTGGGTTCTTTCATAGACATTGCGACACCCGCAGGGGTGCCGGTAGATATTATGTCACCAGGCTCAATGGTCATCAAATTGCTTAAAGAGGAAATTATTTTTCGTATCGGTATGACCATGTTATTGCTTGATGAGTTCTGTCTAATTTCCCCATTCACAGTAGTCATTATTTTTAAAGATTGAGGGTCGGTTATTTCGTCTTTGGTTGTAATCCAAGGGCCACAGGGAGCAAAAGTATCTATACTTTTGCCTCTAGTGAATTGCTTGTCTCTGAATTGAATATCCCTCGCAGAGACATCGTGAAAAATCATATAGCCAAATACAGCATCCAGTGATTCATCCTCGGGAATTTTTTTAATTTTTTTGCCCATAATAACGGCTATTTCAGCTTCATAATCAAGTCTTTTTACATATGATGGAGATACAACTGCGCCATGTGGAGAATTCAACGCCGTTCTGGGTTTAATAAAAATAACAGGCTCCTCCGATGGGGTCAAACCCGCATCCCTTGCATGATCATAATAGTTAAACGCAAGGCAAATTATTTTAGGCGGGTTAGGAAGCGGTGATAAAAGCTCTACATCGTCAACTGAAACATCATATTCCAATTCATTTTTTCTATCGTTAACTTCTTCTATCCAACCACCAAATAAGAAATCTTTTATTCGTGGTGGTATAGGAATGCCGGTTTTTTCTTGTATTTGTTCTTTAATAATAATTTTTTTTCCATCTTCTGAAACTATGCCGTATGTTTCAATCGAGCTATTTAACTTCATTCTCGCAATTTTCATCGTTTATCACCTATGGGTAAAAACTGCAGACGAAACATCATCAATTTTACAAAAACCATACCTAACAAATTGAATTATAGTCCCAATTTGAAGTTTGGATACGAGAGATTCAGACAGGCCTTTGTCAATTTCTAAGTTATTCTCGTTATAAGTATCTCCTTTGTATAATGGCATGGGCTTCAATACTTTGTAATCCATAGAATCCTTTTTTGATACCCATTGGATTTTTTGGACACTGTGAGATACTTTATTGCCAATATTTTTAGCAGCAATAACCCTTATAGTAGCCCCTTTTTCATCAGGAACATCATCAATATTCATAATTTCTATATTGCACAGTTCCATTAACCTTACTGATTCTCCAACTTTTAGTTTTAATGCATCATCGTTAGATATATAAATTATTTTTTCAACTTGCACAGTCCTTTTACCCATCTCCAAAGTGGGATGATTTTTAATTTCTACAAAATCCAAATCCAATTTATCAATATGCAACTCAACAGGATCCCTCACAAAGAATAACCTCATAGACTGGGGATCTAGTATTTTTCTATTGAAAGATTCCAGGACCTCCATAGAGGGTTTTGTTTCAGATAAAGTAATACTAAGGGAAAGGACAAATTTTCTAATTGCTTCAGGTTGAATGCCTCGCCTTTTTAACCCCATCAGCGTAGGCAGTCTTGGATCATCCCATCTTTGTATTATTCCCTTTTCTATTAACGGGGTGATTTTTCTTTTAGAAACAGGTATACCTTCAAATTCCAATCTGGAAAACTCTATCAATTTCGGCTTATGCAAATCCAGGTCAGACAGTATAGCGAAATAAAGTTCATTGCGTAGCTCATATTCTTTTGTTCTAAAAGCATGTGTAACACCGTCTAAGCTATCCTCAATTGGAGCAGCAAAATCATATGTTGGCCATAAGGCATATTTATTTCCCAATTTTGGATGAGAACCCTCTATAATTCTAAAAAGTGTTGGGTCCCTCATAGCAGTATTGAGGCTATCCATTTCACCACTATAGCGCACAATGCATTCATTTTGTCGATATTCACCAGCAATCATATTTTCAAATTCATTTAAGTTATGTTCCACCTCATTAGACCTACAATTACAAGATACGCCGTTCGATCGATTAACTTTAATTAGTTCCGGATTACATTCACACACATAGGCACAATTTCTTTGGATAAGCTTTCTGCCGTATTCATATAGAATCCCCATATCGTCTGACGTGTTTTTTACAATAGACGGTTTGACTTTTAGCCATTCAAGACCTTCTGCAATAGCTGCATAATATTCAAGTTTTTCTTTTACGGGGTTTGTGTCATCAAAGCGCAAGATAAGTTTACCGTTGTACATGCGTGCATATTCTTCATCAATTATCGCAGCCTTTGCATGGCCAATATGAGGATAGCCGTTTGGCTCTGGAGGAAACCGGGTGACAACATCACCGTAATTTGCTCCAATTAATTGAGGAAGCACAGGCAATTGTTGGTTATCAGTAGATTTTTTTTCAGGTATTTGATTTTTATTTTCACCATCATTTTTTAAAATTGGCTGATTATTACCAGTGTTAAGATTTGTCAAAAAATGATTTTGGTCATTGATGATTTTGTCATATAACACTTTCTTTTCATCTAGGGAGAGAGAAGATAATTCTGAAATGATTTTCTTTATCTCAGGAATGATGTCTTTGATGTTTTTTTTTGAATCCTTTGCATAAGAAAATGTTTTTGAAATGACAACTTCTGGCTTTATGTTGTTATTGAAATCGATTGCATTTTTTAGTGATATCAATTTTATTGTGTTTACTAGCTTATCATCAAGTATCAAGTCAAACTACAACCCCCTTTCGACTATATATTTAGCTGAATTTTTCAAAGACAGAAGTGGATTTGAAGTATCATATTTATCCAATATTTCAAATGCATCATCAATGAAGGTCTGGGCGACAGAACGTACTTCTTTACCTATGCCCACTAAAGCTATTTTATCTACAATTTCTTTAATGGACTCATCACTTGCATTTTTTTTCCCGAAAATATTTTTCAATTTGAGTTTATCAACAGGTTCAAGGTTTTGTGTTGCCAAAAGAATAGGGAATGTTTTTTTACCCTCTCGGATATCATTGCCTACGGCTTTTCCCGTTATCTTAGGGTCGCCGTTGATACCGATCAAGTCATCTATCAATTGAAACGCTATTCCAATTTTCTTGCCGTAATTTGAAAGGTTTTCGATATCAATTTGACTGCAGTTTGATGAGGATAACGCCCCAATCTCGCATGAGACCTTAAACAAAGAGGCTGTTTTTTTTTCTATCATATTGATGTATTCCCCCTTAGAAGAAAAATCCTCATCTGTCGACATTTTTATATCTAATGCCTGACCTTCGCATATCTCTATACAAGAAGAGGACAAAAGATTCATCATTTTGATCAAAGTTTCACTTGGCAATCCAAACTTTTTTCCATAAAGAGCGATAATCTGAAAAGATTTGGAAAACAGAACGTCACCAGATAAGATAGCAACAGGAATTCCAAATTGCTTATGTACTGCAGATACATTATGTCTCAAGTTATCGTTATCCATGATATCATCATGAATTAATGTAAAATTATGAATTAATTCGACAGAAGAAGCATATGGTATAGCGGTTTCAATAACACCCCCAAACAGTTGGCAAGATTTAACAGAAAGAAACGGTCGGATCCTTTTTCCACCACTTTTGATATAATGCAAAGAAGCATCATAAAGGTGCGCGGGGTTACCAGAAACGTTAGAAATGATAAACTGATTTATTTTTGAGGCAATAAAATTAATCTCAGTTTTTATTTCTTCTGCACTACTCATAATTACCTAATACACTAGCTAATTTATCTGTCAATATATACCTTGTATTTTTAAGGGATTTTATATTACCCGCACCTAGTAAGAACATTGTCGACTTTATTTCAGCTAATATTGACTTTGTAAAATTCTCCAATTCCTCTTCTGATTCGGAAGCTCTCCTCAAAAAAGGAAATGCCATTGCGCACAAATCTGATCCCAATATTAGGCATTTTGCAATTTCCAAACCGTTCCTTAATCCTCCCGATGCTATAATTGGCATTTTAACAGATTTTGAAACTAACAATATGCTTAATGCTGTGGGTATGCCCCAATCCCAAAAAAGTTCTCCAAGCCTAGATTTGATATCGTCATTCTGTCGGTCAGCCCTTATTTTTTCTATTCCTGCCCAGCTGGTTCCCCCGGAGCCAGCAATGTTTATCGATTGGATTCCCGAGCTCTTTAACCGTATTGCCACATCTGCTGATATACCTGAACCTACCTCTTTTACAATGATGGGTATTTCAATGTCATTTGCCAACTTGGCGATCTTGTTTAAGATCCCTTTGAACCGTGGTTCCCCTTCAGGTTGGATTAGCTCTTGCAACGGATTAAGATGAATAGCTAATGCATCAGCGTCAATCATCTTTATGATTTTCATAATGTCAGGGGTGGACAGTCCCTCTGATAATTGCGCTCCACCTATGTTTGCTATCAGGAACGCGTTAGGCGCTACCTCCCTGGCAATAGAATAGCTCTCAACTAGTTTTTCGCTTTTTAGTCCAGCTCTTTGACTTCCTAAACCCATACCAATTCCATATTTTTCTGCGATTTGTCCCAATCTTTTGTTTATTAAAAAAGCCTCATCAGTGCCCCCTGTCATTGAGTCAATTATCAATGGAGCAGAAAAAGATTTGCCCAGAAAAGAAGTGGATAGATCAACTTCATCAAAATCCAATTCAGGCAGTGCATTGTGAATTAGTTTGACATACTCTAAATAGGTGGAGTTTCTTTTTCCTTGTGTGTTTTCTTTTAGTGGAATCTCTATTCCCTCCCTTTTGCGTTTTTTAATTTGTTCTACAAAGCTTTCATGCTCGTTTTCAACAGGCAATCCCACTTTATCCTGAACTTTGTTATCTTCATCAAAAAAAGACATTCAATTACCACCTTTTTCTCCCTGCTGCAATTTTATGGAGGTACCAACAAAGTCCCTACCGTTAACTATATCCACCATTCTTTCAGGATAAAATCCATTTATTAAATAGACAGGTGTTCCATTTTTAACTATATTTATTGATTCGGATATTTTCCTTTTCATACCCCCTGTGACATCAAAAGACATATTTGTAAACTCAATGTCGGTATCAGTGCTAGTTAAAAGCTCATTATTTGCACCTATGAGTATATTGGACATTATGTTACCATTACTAAGACTATCATAAATACCATCCACATTCGTTGTGAAAATTGAATACAGAGGATTTAAACTAACTGACAAGATGTTCATTAATGCATCGCCAGATAAAATTGAGAAATTTCCTTTTGTTGTATGCACAACATCTCCATAGGTTATTGGGATAATATCATTATCTTTAATCATATCCACTATATCCACTATTCGCTCCCTGCATCCAAGGTTATTGAAAACTAAAGATGATGGATGGATACTAAATGGTTTTAAGTTTTTAGAGATGAATTTTTCGATAATAATGTGGTTTAATTTTATCATGGATTCATTTACCCGTGACACGCCTTCATCAGGATATTTAGAAGGCGGGGTATGCATGTCATACTTTACAGACCAATAGTGGCCAAAAGATCCTCCACCATGTACAATTATAATTTTATAGTGTTTTTTTAGTTCTTTAATAATGCCGGATAATTTTTCAATAGTTTGATAATTAGGTGTAAGAGGTTTATCTTTGAACGTAATTATAGAGCCACCTAGTTTAATAATTAAAAGATCATTGTTCTTTATGCTATTCAACCTGTTTAGTGATATAAATTCATTTTATAAATTATTATTTGGTTAGTAGCAATTTGGCAGAGCCATAGACTTGCCTACAGGCATTATATGGTTTTGAAGGAGTTGGATGTGGGGGTTTTATTCTCAATCTTAACTCCATCATCATCTGGATTCACAAAAAAGTAGTTTAGTTTGAGTTCATCGAGTTTTTTTAACAACCCATTAACAAGAGACTGGTCTTTAATGTCCACTAATGATAACAAGCACCCCCCACCCCCAGAGCCTGTGATTTTGGTACCAAAAGTTCCACCTGATCGGCAGACTTTTATGATCTTTTCTATAGCAGGATTGGATAATGACAGTTTCTTTAAAATAGAATGATTTTCATCCATCAACATACCCAAACTATCCAGGTTTTTAGTTTCCAAAGACTTTAGGGAAAAACTAAAAATGCTTTCATATTGTTTGCACAAATCGGAAAAAAACGCCCCATCATTTTCCTTAATTCTTTTTACCTTATTTACCATTTCAAATGTGTTGTGAGGAATCCCGGTATCTATAACCAGAAATGGGAAATCACGCATATCTGCTCTAAATCTTTTAAATCCATGGGATCTGCTATAAATGCCAAGACCACCATATGTACAGATACTGCAATCAACCCCAGATGTGTTGTTGTTTATCACTTTTTCAACTTCAATGGACTTGTCGCAAATGAATTTTTTATTTAGCTTTTTATAAAAACTGTAGTAAAACGCTCCAGTTAACGCAACGCAAAACGCAGATGATGACCCGAGTCCCCCACCTATAGGTATCTCAGAGTGTATGGAGATATTCATATTTTGATTGCCATTTACAATGCTGCCATTAGTGCTACCTATCAAGTAATTGATTATTTTGTGTAGGTTTTCAACTATATCGACAAACAGTTGTACGTTATTGGTCATGGTGATTTTTGAATCAGATATCTCGGCACTGAATCCCAAATTAGATGATACCCTTATCTTTGTACTATTTCCGTCAGAATTCTCACACTCAAGTTTTATTCCAAGTCTTTTATCAACAGCAAAAATAAGTGACGAATAACCATAGACTACAAAATGCTCTCCAAAAAGTATTGCTTTACCCGGAGAAGTTGAAGTTACATTGTTTAATAGGACCATGTCTAAAAGGCATCATAGCAACAACAGAGAGGAGTATCCTACAACAGAAGACTTGTTACCATCAACATCTCCACTAGTCAGGTATTTTAAAAGGCTAGCATCAGTGTTGTTTATTGTTTTTGAAAAATTTATCGCTGAAGCTATACATCCAAATCCACATAATGTCATTGAATTTTCTTCCATAGTTTTATAAAAAGAATCAACATTCATAGACAGGATATCGGACAGCAGTTTGTTATCTTTTTTATAACATTCATCATAACATAGATAATGTGAGAAATTTGAGGTAACTATTAAAATAACATTTTCATCTTTGGGAACAACTGAGCTTAAAATATCAGCTAATCTGATAGAAGCGCATTTATCCTGAGTTCTTTGCAAAATTGGCATAAACTCAAATCCGTCTCTCTTTACATATTGTAAAAAAGGCAATTGAGTCTCAATGGCATGGTCAATGGACAGGGAAAAGGGATCTATATGGATAAAATCATCAAAACCATTAATTTTCAATTTTAAACCCAATTCTTCATCAATGGGTATTCTACCCAAAGGGGTACTCCAATAGCCTTTGTCCATGATAGATATCCCCGGACTAGTCCCGTTATGGTCAGGTGATAAAATTATAAATTTGTTACATTCCATCAGACCAATCAGGTAGTATACCAGCGAGGATACATAACCGGAATAACAATAAGATCCATGAGGAACTATAAAAGTTAGTATTTTTTTAGTTTTGACAAATTCTTTGGCTATAAGCAATACTTGCCTGTCTTTGGGAGAAGCCTCGATTTGATGGAACAGATTTTCTATTGTAAAAACTATTTCTTGAGAACATTTGGGGTAAAAAATACCATTGAAGTTGTGTTGTCTAGTTACAACAGCTTCCCTCAAATAACTTCTTCCACTAGTTTTGCTTCAAAGTCATTGATTGTAAGTGGCATTTCGGAGTCTGATTTTATTTTACCTTGTTTCTTTAAAACCTCTTTTGTCAAAAGCCAATACACAGTAGCTAAAGCTTTTCTGCCCCTGTTGTTGGTCGGTATCACAATATCAACTTTGGACGTAATATTATCACTGTTAGCTAATGCAATAACCGGAACGCCAGCACGGGTGGATTCCAACACAGCCTGCTCATCTGCTTGGGGGTCTGTAACTATGACAATTTCAGGTTCCAGGTATTTTGGTAATGACGGATTGGTAAAGGTTCCAGGCATAAAACGTCCAAATATTCCTCGTGCTCCAGTTAGTTCGCAAAATTTCTCAACCGGAGTTTTACCATATTCCCTAGAAGAAGTCACGGCAACATTGGAGATGCTTACCCTTCCAATAAATTTTGCAGCTACATCAATTCTTGCAAGCGTTTTACTGATGTCGAGAATGTATAACCCTTCAGGGTTAGCTCGGGTAATAAATGAGGCCATAAATTTTGTCTTTATAGGCGTTCCGACCCTAATTCCCGTGGATAATATCATTTTTTCTAGGTTATTAGGGTCTTCTAACGAATCTGTATCTTCATCCTCAATGGTGTCAGGGGTTGTGGTTGTGGTGGATGCATTCACAGATTGTGAAGGAACATCGTTTGAATCAGATGAAATGGAAATGGAGTCACCTTCAGTTCCGGCTTCTGCTGAATCGTCAAAACTCTCTTCAATATCATCCTTATCACTATAATTATTATTTGATGAATCGGAATCTGAAACTCTTTCAAACATTTTATATACTATTGCTCCATTTAGCCATTCCTTCTATTAAACCATACTCTGAAATTCTGATTAATTCATTTAATTTAGAGATTCGCTCCCCTCCCACCACACCGGATTTTAGCATAACTGAACCTGTGGCTATAGCAATATGAGAAATATGGTTATCTGTAGATTCACCTGAACGGTGAGAGGTCACTATTTTAATATTATTGTCATCGCATTCTTTGGCAAACAATAAAGCGTCATAAAGGGATCCGGCTTGATTTACTTTTAATATTGCCCCAGAGCAAGATTTTTTCTTGGCAGCTGTTGCTACCCTGTTTTTATTGGTGACCAATAAGTCATCCCCCGTTACAAGGCATTGCGGATTATTATTGGTTAGTATGGACATGCCTTCAAAATCCTCCTCATGCACGGGATCTTCAGCATATATTAAATCATAATTTTTTATTAAATTATCTACATAGTCCAGCTGGTCTTGGGCATCACGTGTTTTTCCATATCTTTTATACTCATATACATTCCTATCCGGATTCCATAGTGATGAGCTTGCAAAATCTATCCCCAAACGCACATCTTTTTTGGCATCATAACCACAGTTTGCAATTGTTTGTTCTAAAATCTCAATAGCACCATCATTATCGATGTTTGGAGCCCATGCGCCCTCATCACCTTTCCCTCCTGTAAACCGTGGATCTATTTTCTCTATGTTTTTTTTTAGTTGCTTATGAATTTTAGAATTCATTTCCAAAGCTTCGAATATGGATTTAGCGCCTACAGGGCAAACTAAATACTCCTGTAAATCAGGAGTTCCCTGGCCGGCATGTGCACCCCCACCCAATATATTTCCCAACGGAAATGGAAAAATGATTTTATTTATTTTAGGATTTAAAACCTTATAAAATGGAAGGTTAAGAGATTTTGAAGCAGAATCAATACAAGATATTGTAAGAGCATATGCCATCGAGCCACCAATTTTTGAATAATTGACAGATTCATCTTTGCCCTTCAAGGTCTCATGGATCGTTTTCAGGTCATCAGATTCCAACCCAATGAATTTTTTTTTGGATCCCCTAAAGACCTCAATGGTTTTTTGTGGATCATCATCAACAAAACTTTGTGCTTCATACACACCAACGCTGGCACCTGATGGTGCACATGCTCGCCCAAGAAACTGATTGTCAGAAACCACATCCACTTCAATTGACTTATCGCCTCTGCTGTTGAACACTAACCGTTCGTTTATTGACGTTATCTTGGGCATTGCTAGCCGTCCATTTCAGATTGAATCTCCGTCCTGCGTTTTCTTAGGGCTTCATAATATGGAATCACCTGATAAATTGTTTCTACGCTGGAGATAAACATTCGCCTGCAACAATATCTTGTTATTTTTAAAGAATCCATTACATTGTTTGGCTCTTCTCCTAATTTGACTCGAGATATATATTCATTATAAATATGAGCAATCAATTTACCACAAGTAAAACATCTTACAGGAACAAGCACAGTTAAAAAAAATAATTGCCTACATAAAAACTATTCAAATACTAATGCCATGCAATATTGGTAATATTCAAATTAAACCTAAAATAAAAATAAACTGAAGCGGGAGTCGCCCAGCTTGGCCAAAGGCGTAAGGTTGAGGGCCTTATCCCTTAGGGGTTCGTGGGTTCAAATCCCATCTCCCGCATTCTCAAGATTAAAGCCGCATCCTTTGAAGAGAAGAAATAAAATTATCGTTCAACTGTTAACTATAAATGAACATTATACCTGCATTCCCTGCACCAAATTTCAAAGAAATAGAAGTATGGAGTGATGGCTCAAACTATTCGATTAAGGATTTCAAAGGTAAGGTGATTCTGCTTGATTTTTGGACCTATACCTGCATTTATTGTTTGAGGACCCTTCCGACTATGAATAAAATAAAGGAAAAATACGAAGAAAAAGGATTGGTGATAATACCCATACATTCCTCAGAGTATGAATTTGCAAAGCATACCGACAACATTAAAAAAGCCTTATCAGCTTTAAATTTAAATGGATACCTAACCGGGTTTGACACCAAAAACAAAACCTGGGAAGAATATGGGAATTCATACTGGCCAAAACACGTTTTAATAGATAGGGAAGGGTTCGTAAGGTATGAACATCCAGGATATGGTACCCTAAATGAATTTGAAGAGTCCATATCAGATTTGCTAGAAATTCCGTTTAACAGTGATGAGGAACATCGACAAAAAAAACATGAAGAGTCAGATGGCAACGAAATATCCAAAGTTTATGGCATGCATTTTATTGGCATGGCACCTGAAATTTGTTTGGGATACTCCAGAATCAGGAGGTTCGGAAACAATCAAAAACTAAAGATAAACGAGTATAACATATTAACAGAACCAAATGTCATTTTAGATAACAATGTTTATTTGAGGGGAAAATGGAGATGGGACAGAGAAAGGGTAAAAGCGTCTCTGGATTACAAAGAAAAAGACCCTGCAATAATTTTCAAATACAACAAGGCCTCAAATGTAAACATCATAGTAGGGCCTGAGGACACCGAACCAGCAATGGCAGAAATTAAGATTGATGGCAAATACCTAAGTGAAGGGCAATTTGGCACCCACATCAAAACAAAAGATGGGATAAGCCACATTGAAACAGCATGGCCTTTTATGTACAATATAATAAAAACAAAAGATATAGAGACGCATAAAATAGAAATAATTCCAAGGTCAAATAATTTTTGTTTTTATACATTTGTGTTTGGATAGGTTTGGATAGCAACAAACAATTTGCATTATGTTTGAAAATAATGGAAGGAAAAGAAAATAACATTGTTTGTCTACAACTAAACACCATATGATTAAGTCAGACGAATACGCCTACAATTCATCCGTCAAAGAAGGAGAAAGGCCGCCTAACTTTAACTTTTTTGACACCAAAGGAAATAAGCATGAGCTTGACGATATAGTGGGCAAGAAAAATATAGTCATCTATTTTTATCCTAAAGATTTTACCCCAGGCTGTACGGTTGAAGCAGAAGAATTTACTAAAAACTATCTAAAGTTTAAGGAAAACGATATAGAGGTTATTGGCATAAGTCCCGATTCTGAAGAATCACATTTAAGGTTCAGGGAAAAAATGAGTATCCCTTACATGTTGTCATCAGATCAAAATAACTCAATATCCAAAAGATATGGGACATACGGTCTGAAAAAATTTATGGGTAAGGAGTATTATGGAGTAAATAGGTCCACCTTTTTGTTGGACCGAACGGGAAAAATAGTAAAAATATACAACAAAGTCAAACCGGAAGGACATAGCAAGGAAATTTTGGAATATTTTACAGAAAAAGATAAAAATAAATCCATTTAGGTTTCAATTCCATAAATGGAATAAAGAGCAGTATCCAAGTTGTCCTCTTTCATGCCAAAGTAATTAAAATAATCTCTTTTTAATTTAACTTGTTGATCAAAATCTCCAATTGGTTGGATATCCCTTTCATCCTTTAAGGAATCACGATATTCCAAAACAAGATCGGACGTTTCCATTAGCAATAAGTTAGACTCCCTAGTCCATTCATTTAGACTATCCGGGTTTATGTATTCTGAGATAATTTTTGAGAAACCGTTAAAGAACAAATGGATCAATATTCGTATTTTTTGGAATTTAATTTTAAAGAAATTATTATCATTGATATTAGGAACATAATTGCAAATTATGTAAAGGTATTCATCAAGGTTCTTGGTTATGTTTATAGCTTTCCCTAGCTCAGGAACATTATTTCTCATCAGTCTCACATCTTTGAAGCTAACCAATTTTTTGTTATCATAATCCCTTAGTATAAAAATTTTTGAAGATATCCCATCACTCTCCAATAGTTTTGAGCATGGTTTTGATGATAAAACCACATTTGAAATAATACTATTTATTAGGCTACTGGTCATTCCAAAAAAAATGCTTTGTATGCAGATTATAAACCTTTATTGAGGCATTAAAAATGAAAATGAAAAAAAACCATTATATTTAATTAATTTACTATTATCATAATTTGGAATCTGATATGAAATCTGTTTGTGATTGCCAATGCCATATGAAATATGGAGACAAATCCATATGTCAAAAATGTATAGAGAGACACAAAGCTTCCCCCTATTACAACATCATGAGGAAATACAAATAATAATGAGAAAAAATTATATTGCCTTCAAGATCAAGTCATAAAAACATAATAATTTCAGTTATTTAGCAATAGTGTGCAAACCATAAAATATTTACAAATTATTTTAGATATTTCAATTCTCTTATAGATATACCATGTTGAAATTTTGTTATAGGAATAAGAAGGCATGTGAAATAGATATTCCATAATACTAGAACAAAATATTTAACTGACCCGATTTAAAACACAGAGTATCATGGTAGTTGACAATAAGGCAACAATATCATACGTTAGTGTGTTAAAGGAGGACCTTGCTATTTTCCACATAAAGCCAAATGAAGGCCAGGTCCCAGACTTTAAACCAGGGCAATTTGTAACTCTTGGTGTAAATGTTCCCAGTGAGGGTAAAATAGTTAGGAGAGCGTACTCTATTGCTTCACCACCTCATCAAAAAAAATATTTTGAACTTATAATAAGATGGGTAAAGAAACCAGTTCCCGGAAGGCTAACTACACAGATGTTTGACAAAAAAGAAGGAGACGACATATTTTGGGTCAAACCTACAGGAATATTCACAATAAACGAAAAATTGCCTTCCGGTGAGCCAGATAACAGAAGATTAGTGTTGATTGGTGGAGGCACAGGCCTTGCCCCATTTATCTCATACTCATTGCATTTAAAAAAGAACGAAAGTAAAAGGGAAATCATAGTTTTGCATGGGGCTAGCTATGTTGATGAGTTGAGCTATAGAGATTTGTTAACAGAGCTTGAGCATGAAAGCGTCGATAAAGGAAAGGATAAGTGGAACTTTCAATACAGGGCTAGCATAAGTAGGCCTCAAGAATGGTTTAACAGATCATGGAGCGGACATAAAGGAAGAGTAGAAACATTCCTAAGGCCAAAGGCAGGTAAGGACAAATCACCACTTGAAGAAATGGTTGGAGAGAACATAACACCAGAAAATACATCATTTTATGTTTGTGGATGGCAAGGGACTGTTGATGGTGTATTGGATTCCCTTGTACCGAAGGGATTCGTTACTGAAAGGAAAAAAAGAAAGGATGGTTCTTTTGATGTGAAATTCGAATCTTACGGCTGATTCTTTATTTTATTTTTTGTTATAAGTTTATTTATCCTCATTATTGTTAATAATCTAAATGAAATTTGAGTTTGAAGAATTTGAAACCATAGAAGACGTTTTGATTTATTTGGTTTCTGTTGCACCGTATATGAAACAAGTACTTCCCATAAGTTCATATAAAGAGCATGTTTTCTCCATGGTGCCAATTACGCCCCTTTCAGGAGACGTTTTATTAATGATATATACCAAAGGCAAATTAGAACGTGGTATGTATGAGTTTGACATATCTACAAAAAAACATAAACTAGTAACAGCAATGGAGAGAGCAGATAAAAACTATTTCATAGTGATTACACCTCAAAGAGACACACTAGCTGACGCAGCCCTAAATGAGTTAAACAAGCAACAATAATAAAATTTTATTTTTCTTCTGTATTTGATTATTGAGAATAATCCAATTTTTCTTGAAGATTTAATAAAAAAAAAGCTGTGTACTTATGCAAAATCACAGCTTTGATGGCAATGGTGCGGTAACAGAACGAGGTTTAACATATTTTTCAACAACATCTTCGGCCGGTTTGCCATCAAAGAGGCCTTTAGACAAACCACGAAGATATTTCATAATAGCCCAAGTTCCTGCCTTTATCAGCATGGCCATAAACACTTTCATTGCAGGACCATATGTTTTATTCCTAATGATAATCGGGATGATATTATCAATCACTCTGAGGTTATGTTGCCAGCATGTCCAGAACAGGGCAAACTGGGATTCATTAAGGTTACCAAAATGCATTGAGTTTCTCTCAGAAAAATCCTGATATAATAATGGCGCCACCAAACCCCTCATTTCCATTTGTTTAAAATCCTGTATCAAATCTATAGTATATTGTGTTTCATCAGGGGTTTCGTCTGGCCAACCAATTATCAATGTTAATGCAGGGAACCAGTGATTGCGATTGAGAATTTTACAGCCTTCCCTTACTACCGAACCCCATTCTTCAGGTTGAAATGGCCTTGTTTTAACACCGAGATGTTTTTTTACCATTCTAGGGGCAACGGTTTCTACACCCAAATTAGTTGCAAGCCATCTGCCATTATTTTCCATATTGTTGACTTGAGAAATCCTTTCAATCAAATCCGGAGACGAAGCAACAGCAGACAAGGTCATATGAGTCGTACCAATAAAATTGGCCCCTATAGACTTTAATCCCTTCCAAACATCAAGTATTGCATCCTGATTGGGAACAAAATCTTTATTATCACACCCATATAGTAACATTTCATCTGATTGGAGCCAAATAGAATCAAATCCGTATTTGAGATTTATTTTGGCTTCTTCTTGCAGTCTTGATAATGGTATGTCCTTTTTAGAGCGTTTATTGACATCGCAAAAGTCACACCCTCTTCCACATCCACGCATAGCCTCAATTAGCGAATTTATCGTTGGTCCCTTGATTGTAGGGATATTTTCAATGTTTCTAACAAAGGTATGCAACAATTCAGGAGCGTCACCTGCCTCCAGATCATGAAAAAGATCAAGGGCAAGTTCATCAGCTTCCCCAATAACAACGGTATCTATCCCATGAATCTTCATTCTCTCTGGCTTTGCCAATTCCCAAGACCCATTACCTCCAACTACGACCTTAAAATCATATTTTTTCTTTAACTGTATAATTGATGCACACATTTTTTTAAATTTCATTGCTACATATGACAGTTTTTCAGGTGACATAGTGGTGGTGACAGGGGCCATTCCCAAAGGATCCATAACATTGATACCTACAACTTTTGTCTCCGGGCCTATACACTTATCAAGCATTTCAGGATGGGCCAGGAAAATATCGTCTTTAGGATATTCTTGAAGTAGAGCACTCTCTATTCTTCTGAGTCCACACTGAGCAACTTTTATTTCACCTGTGCTTTTCACAGTCTCGACACTAGGGCAAAAAAGTTTATCAAAAACAAATTCAGGAACAAGTTCGTAAGGGCCACATGCTATAAAGCCATAAAGGAAATTACCTCGATAATTTGTCATTAAACTACGATCAGCAGTTAAAACAATTCTTTTGCCAGCTACCATTTTATAATCTATATCCTGTAATAACTATTAT
>Ga0183260_10000542_pt1 | contig 31935 bp, 27 predicted proteins | sample AntDrymUQ4972206_2_FD_129768 | JGI IMG/M metagenome (GOLD analysis project Ga0183260, IMG submission 129768) | Polar desert sand microbial communities from Dry Valleys, Antarctica - metaG UQ497 (22.06) (version 2) (version 2) | ecosystem: Environmental > Terrestrial > Soil > Desert | place...
CATCGCCCGCACGAACGCCCTCAGGCTCTCCTTAACGTCCGGCAGGTAAGCCCCGATGACCGAGAAGAGGTAACTCAAACCCATGATGAACAGCAACTGGACGACCACGAGCACCGGCAGCAGGACGAGGGTCCAGTGCACACCGTAGCCGAGGATCCCAAGAACCACCACGAGGACCCCAAGACCCAGTAGCTTGTCCGCCATTGACGTGAACGCCATGATGAGCGGCAGGATCTCTATCGGGAAGATCATCTTCTGCACCAGCGTCGAGTTGCGGCGTATGGTGTTGGTGGACTGCGTCAGGCACTCGGCGACGGCCGAGAACGGCATGACGCCGCAGTAGATGTACAGACCGTAGTTGAGGGTCTCGTTGCCTTCAAGCTCTCTGAACCGCAGGCCGACGAACTCCGAGAAGACGAGGGTATACAGTGCGATCATGACGAGCGGCCCCAGGAAGGCCCACGCGAAGCCCAGGAACGAGCCGCGGTAGGTCTTGGAGAGCTCGCGCTGCACGAAGTAGCCGATCAACCACCGCTGTCCGTATATGGCGGACAGGGCCCTCGATGCGGCCCCGAACGACCCTTGTTTGGCTTTGGACGCGCTGGCGGACAACGCCTGCTCTCTTTCGGACTCCTGCATGGCTTCGGGCTCGGGCAAGTTTACCGTAACATCCCTATGCTGACTAGAATCCGGGAGACGCGCCGTGCTTGCGCCGTGCTTGCGCCATGCTTGCGTCCTGCTGCTAGGATTACCCGCCTGAGAGTGATCCACGTCAAGAAAACGCCGCGCCCGTGAGGGCTTCCCCATGAGGGTCTACCCGTGAGGGTCCTCTTCGCCGCGCACCAGTTCTTCCCCGAGCACCGGGCCGGCACGGAGGTGCTGACCCTCGGTCTGGCCTGCGCCATGCGCTCTTCGGGCCACGACGTGCGGGTATTCGCGGCGAAGCGCAGCGCCCCGGTCACGGACCTTCCCGCTGGCGGTGTCGAGGACTACGACTTCGGGGGCGTGCCGGTGCGCCGCGCCGGGCGCCCCACCGAGTCCCTCTCCCGCCCGTTCCACCTCAACTACGCCAACCCGGACATGGCGGGTGTCTTCGGCGACTATCTCCGGGACTTCCGCCCGGACGTGGTCCACTTCATGCACCTCCAGGGCCTCTCGGCGGACGCCGTCCGGGTGGCGCGTGCGTCAGGGGTTCCCGTCGTCTACACGGCCACGGACTTCTGGGCCGTGTGCCCGGTCGTGGACCTGCGCCGCCACGACGGCGCCATGTGCTCCGGCCCCGATCCGGGCCACTGCCTCCGGTGCCTGGCCTCCCGCCAGCCCGCCTCGCGCCTGGCGCGGCTGGTGGAGGGCGTACCGGCCCCCATCCTGCGCGCCACCGACGCCGCCTCCCGCGTCTCGGCCATCCCGAAGCCCCTACCGTTACGGCAGGTGCGCGACCTCTCGGAGCGTCCGGCGTACATCAGGGAGCGGGTGAACTCCCTGGACCGCGTCATCGCCCCGACCCGACTCACGCGGGACATGCTGGTCCGTAACGGGATTCGCCCCGACCTCGTCGAGGTCTCCCACTACGGCATAGACACATCGAACGTCGCCCCGGCGCCCCGCGACGAAAAGGACTCACCCGGCGCCAGGTTCGGGTTCATCGGGACGCTTGGGCCTCATAAGGGATGCGACCTTCTGGTTCAGGCTCTCAAGAGCCTTCCCCGGAGTCTGGACGCGACGCTCGCGGTATACGGGAGCGACCGGGGGTTCGAGGGCTTCGAGGCGCGGCTGCGGCGGTTGGCCGGGGATGACCCACGCATCGCATTCCAGGGTACTTTCCCGCCGGAGGGGATAGGGGGCGTACTCGCGGGGATGGACGCGCTCGTCGTGCCCTCGCGCTGGTACGAGAACACCCCGCTCGTCGTGTACTCGGCCTTCGCAGCCGGGGTCCCCGTCGTCGCCACCGACCTCGGCGGCCTCTCCGAAGTCGTCGAGCACGAGAAGAACGGCCTGCTCTTCCCGCTGGAGGATGCCGAGGCGCTGGCGGGTTGCCTGGGACGGCTGGCCGCGGAGCCGGGGCTGCTCGGGCGGTTGCGGGACGGCATCGGGCCGGTCAAGACGGTCGAGGAGAACGCGGAGGAGCTTCTGGCTCTCTACAATAACCTGGTGGAGCGGGGAACGGCATGAGGAGCCTGGTGGTCGGGGGCGGCGGGTTCATCGGCACGCACCTGGTCGAGCATCTGTTGGAGAAGGGCCATACCGTGCGGGTCTACGGCCGCAACCCGAGCAGGTTCCGGGCAACGCCGCCGGGGGCCGAGTTCGTGGAGGGAGAGTTGGGGAACCACGGCCTCGTCCAGGAGGCGCTGGAGGGAGTAGAGGTCGTGTTCCACCTCGTCAGCGCGACCCTGCCCAAGACCTCGAACGACGATCCCATCTTCGACGTCCGCTCGAACCTGGTGGATACGATCCAGCTCCTGGAGGCGTGCGTGGAGGCTGGGGTGCGCAAGGTCATATTCCCTTCCTCGGGGGGGACTGTCTACGGGCCGCCGAAGTTCCTTCCGGTGACGGAGGAGCATCCGACCGAGCCGATCACCTCCTACGGCATCGTGAAACTCGCCATCGAAAAATACTTGAACCTCTTCCGCCACCTCCACGGCCTGGACTACGCTGTCCTGCGTATCTCCAACGCCTATGGCCCGTACCAGGACCCCGCTGGTCAGCAGGGGGCCATCAGTGTTTTCCTGGAGCGCGTCCGGGAGGGAAAGCCCATAACCGTCTGGGGCGACGGTGGCGTGGTGCGCGACTACCTCTACGTCTCCGATCTGATAGTCGCCCTGGAGCTCGCCGTGGAAAAGGAGACCGGGCATAGGGTCTTCAACGTCGGCAGCGGACGCGGCGTCTCGGTGAACGAGTTGCTCGACCGGATCTCCGAAATCGTCGGGGAGCGTCCGGAGGTCGAGTACCTGCCTGCCCGTGCGCTGGACGTGCCCGCGAGCGTGCTCGACGTGGGCCGGGCGGAGCGGGAGTTGGAATGGAAGCCTCGGACGGACCTCCCTGAGGGCATCTCCCGCACGTGGGCTTGGCTCCGGACTCTCCCCGAACGGGATGCCACATGAAGGTCCTCCTCACCGGCGCGGGCGGCCAGCTCGGAAAGGAACTCTCCCGCCTCCTGCCTGAAAGAGGACACGAGACCATCCCCCTGGCCCGGGCAGACCTCGACATCACGGATTCGCGATTCGTCACCCGAACCATCGAGGAGCACGCCCCGGATTTGGTGGTAAACGCCGCTGCCTTCACGGGCGTGGACGCCGCCGAGACGGAGATCGAAACTGCCTACACGGTGAACGCCCTCGGGACGCGCAACCTGGCCGTCGCCTGCGAGCGTGGGGGTTGCGACCTCCTGCACGCCGGCACAAACTACGTTTTCGACGGTACGCTTGACCGTCCTTACGAACCCTTTGATCCCCCGAACCCCCTGAGCGTTTACGGGCGGACCAAGCTGGCCGGCGACGAGTACGTCATGCGACTGTGCCGCCGCTGGTACGTCGTCCGCACCGCCGGGGTCTACGGCGAGGGCGGGAACTTCGTGCGGACCATGCTGCGTCTCGCGGGGGAGAGGGATGAGGTCAGAGTCAAAAACGACGAGTACGTCTCCCCCACGTACGCCCGGGATCTGGCGTCGGGCATCATTCAAATCGTGGAGGCCGGAGAGTACGGTGTCTACCACCTGACCAACTCCGGGTCGTGCTCCTGGTACGAGTTCGCGCTGGAGATCATGCGCCTCTCCGGCGCGGAGGTCCGGGTGACGCCTGTCCCGAGCGCCGGGTTTCCGCTCCCGGCCCCCCGTCCGGCCAACGGGGTCCTCTCGGACCTCGGCAGCCCCCGGCTCAGGCCCTGGCATGAAGCGTTGTTGGAGTATCTGGACCGCGAGGGCGTCTTGTGCACCAGGGAGTAACGAGCCCTGATGGACAGCTACTCACGCCGGGCCTTTTGTGAGAGCATGTGCGAGTTCGATATTGCATTTCCATCGGGAGGTATAGGTTGGTGTCCGGCGGTCGTCCGGCTTCCAGGAAGTCCAGGATAGCGCGCGGCGTGAGGACCGTGATGCGGGACCCGAAGGCCGTGGGCCGGCTGTGGCGGCGCGGCCGGGGCGCGCTGTCCTCCGAAGACCTCGCCGGGCTCCGGGGCGTGACAGGGACGGATGCGTCCATCTTCTTCGTCGTGGGGTTCCCGAAGTCCGGGACGACGTGGCTTATGGAGACGCTGGACGCCCACCCTGAGGTGCTGTGCCGGGGCGAGGGCCGGTTCTTCGACCGCGGGATGCGCCGGGAGCACTTCAAGGGTATGGAGACCAGCGAGGAGACCACGCGGCAGAAGCTCCAGCCGGCCTCACTGTACAACGCGCTGGCCGAGGACGATTACCTGCGGATGTGGGTCGAGCGGTCGGTGTGGTCCCGCGACGACGACGCGGATGAACATTTGAAGAACCTGACCCGTCTGGCCGCCGGGTACTTCCTGACGGCGAAGCTCTCCGCTAGCGGCAAACGGATGGTCGGGGACAAGACACCTTTGAGTAGTGACTCGGTGGTCGCGGAGATAGCCGACCTCTTCCCCGAGGCGAAAGTTATACACCTCGTAAGAGACGGGCGGGACGCGGCGGTATCCCTGATCCACCACAACTGGAAGCGCACCACCGACAGGGGCGGTGTCAGGCGCTTCTCCCCGGATGAGCTGGAGAAGCGCGACCGTTACTGGCGCGACCCTGTCGCGTTCGGGGCCTCCGGGGAGAGCCTTTTTACCGAAAAGCGGCTGCGGCACGTGGCGGGGATCTGGGGTTCCCGCGTGACCGCCGCGCGCCACGACGGGCGCCGGCTGCTAGGCGAGAACTACACCGAGGTCCGCTACGAGGACCTGCTGGAGCGCCTCGAGGAGGAGTTCGGGCGCGTCTTCGCCTTCCTCGGGGCCGACGCCGCGCCGGGGACCGTCCACCGCTGCGCGGAGGCCACCAGCTTCGAGCGACGCTCCGGCGGCCGGCAGCGGGGCCAGGAGGACGCGAAGTCCGGTGTCAGGAAAGGCGTCGCCGGTGACTGGAAGGGCGTCTTCACCGAACGTGATAGAACCATCTTCCTGGAAGAGGCAGGGCCTGCCCTGGAGGAGCTCGGCTACGAGAAAAAAGGCGACTGAGCGGAGAACGGCCCGGATTCGGACGTTGCGGAGATAGAGGAGTTTTCGGATGCCGGTATACAGAACCCGAACGGCCTTCGAGGTAGCGCGGAGGATAAAGGTGTTCCTGAACCTGGAGGCGGGCGCTGTGCGCGACGGCGCGTCCGTGCCCGGCTTCGCCGGAGCGTCCGGTAATCCGGATCGAGAACAGGAACTGGAGCGAGCCCTCAAGGACAGGGAGCGCGAGGTAGCCCGGCTCTCGGCGAAGCTCGTCGCCGCCGGGAGCGGCGGCGAGCTGACCGGCAACGTAGAGCCGGAGAATGTGATCTGGATGCTCGGCACGGCGAGGACCGGGAGCACGTGGCTCGGGGGCATGATGAAGGATCTTCCCGGACACGACCTGTGGCACGAGCCCCGCGTCGGGGAGTTCTTCGGGTTCTACGCTTACGAGCGGGCGGCGGGCCGCAAGACCGCCAACTTCATCCTCGGTCCCCAGCACCGGGAGGTGTGGCTGCGGTCCATGCGCAACTTCGTGCTCGACGGCGCTGAGGCCCGGTTCCCTGACCTCCAGGCGTCGGACTACCTGGTCATCAAGGAGCCCAACGGCTCCATAGGCGCGACGTTGCTCATGCAATCCATGCCCGAGAGCCGGATGGTGTTCCTGATCCGTGACCCGAGAGACGTGGCCGCCTCCGCCCTGGACGCCGCCCAGGAGGGCGGCTGGCTGAGCCAGCGGATGACGAACTCCAGGGTCAAGGCCAGGGTCGAGATGGCCTCCAAGCGGCCGGACACCCTCGTCACCAACCGCGCCCGTATGTACCTCCAGGCCGTGGGCAACTCCCGTGACGCCTACGAAGCTCACGAAGGCCTGAAGACGCTGGTGAAGTATGAGGAGCTTCGGGCGGACGCTCTGGGCGCCATGAAGCGCATCTATTCCGAATTGCGGATACCAGCGGAGGAGAAGGAGCTGGCCCGGGTCGTGGAGAAGCACTCCTGGGAGAACATACCCGAGGTCGAAAAAGGTCCAGGCAAGTTCGCCCGCAAAGCCACGCCTGGGGGGTGGAGGGAGGACCTGACGGCGAAGCAGGTCAGGATAGTCGAGGAGATCACCGGCCCACTCCTGAGAGAACTCTATCCGGCCGGCTGAACACCGCGGAAGTCCGCGCCGCTACTCAGAGACGTAAATTTGTGTAAATATATGCAGGTTGCAGGAAGCCGGGTTGTATCTCGGGAGGATCTCTGTTGCCAGTACTAAAGAACCGCGTGGCCTTCGAGGTTATGCGGGGGATAAAAGCCTTCTTGAACCTGGAGGTGGGCCTCACCCGCGGCGAGGCGCCGGGCGGGGGGGCCGGATCGGAAACCGACAACGCGCGCTCCCAGAAGATCGGTCAATTCGGCCGGCGGCTGGCGAACCGGGCGCTCGCCGGTCCGGGTACGACGGCCTCGGCCAACGGCGCGCAAGACCGGCGCGTCCGGCCGGAGAACGCGGTCTGGATCTTCGGCTCCGGCCGCTCTGGCTCCACATGGCTCAGGTCCATGATGTCTGACATGGATCACCACCGCGTCTGGGAGGAGCCGATGGTGGGCCAGCTCTTCGGCTCTTTCCACAAGCACGCCCAGGAAGGCCAGCTCTCCTCCGCCAACTTCATCATGGGCGAGCCGACGAGGAAGGGTTGGATAAGGTCAATAAGGAACTTCGTCCTCGACGGCGCCATGTACGCCAACCCCCGTCTGGGTCCGGACGACTACCTGGTCATAAAGGAGCCCAACGGCTCCACGGGCGCGCCGCTCCTCATGGAAGCCTTGCCGGAGAGCCGCATGATCCTGCTGGTCCGTGACCCCCGCGACGTGACGGCCTCGGTCCTCGACGGGGCCCGTAAGGGGAGCTGGCTCTACGAGCGCAAAGACAAGGGCCAGTGGAAGGAGAACGCACTCGCCGACACCAACCCGGAGGCCATCATCCGGCGCCGGGCCCACATGTACATGTCGCAGGTCGGCCGCGCCAAGCAGGCTTTCGAGGCCCACGAAGGCCCGAAGGTACTGGTCCGCTACGAGGACCTTCGCGCCGACACGCTGGGTACCATCAAGCGCATCTACTCCGAGCTGGGAATACCGGCAGAGGAGAAGGAGCTGGTCCGGGTAGTCGAGAAGCACTCTTGGGAGAACATCCCGGAGGAGAACAAGGGCGAAGGCAAGTTCTATCGCAAGGCGACGCCGGGAGGGTGGCGGGAGGACCTGACGCCGGAGCAGGCCGGGATAGTGGAGAAGATCACCGCCCCCTTGTTGGAAGAGTTCTATCCCGAGCGCGAGAAAGCGGGGGAGACTAACTAGATGCCGATATACCGTCAGAACGTGATCCTGGAGGTGGCGCGAGGGATAAGGGCCTTCCTCAACTTCGAGGCGGGTCTTACCAGAGGCCCGGTCCCGGAGGAGGGCCAGCAGTCCCAGAAGCTCCAACAGGCTCGCAGGTGGCTCGAAGACCGCAACCGCCAGATCGCCGAACTCGAAAAGAAGCTCGCCGAGGACAGATCCGGCGCGGCGGCCGGCGACCTGAAACCCGAGAACGTGGTCTGGATGTTCGGCACGGCGAGGGTGGGCAGTACCTGGCTGGGCTCCATGATGGACGAGCCGACGGGGCACACAATGTGGCACGAGCCGCTGGTGGGGGCGCTCTTCGGGAGCTTCTACTACGGTCGGGGGGCGCACCGTGGCGGGAAGCACGGCATCCTCGGCGGCTCCGACGAGAAGCGGTCCAGGGCAATCCGCGCCTTCGTCCTCGCCGCCGCCCACGAGAAGTTCCCCGAGATCACCGGCGACGGCTACCTGGTAGTCAAGGAGCCCAACGGGTCCAACGGGGCGCCGCTCTTGGCACAGGCGCTGCCGGAGAGCCGCATGATCTTCCTGGTCCGCGACCCCCGCGACGTGGTGTCCTCCAACCTCTCCGGCAAGTCGGAAGGCGGCTGGAGCGTCAAGGCGTACGAGAGGGGGCGCCGCACGGGCACGCCTCCCCCCACGGACCCCAAAGCCATAGTGAAACAGGGAGCCAGGAAGTACCTGGAGTTCATAGGGAGGTCCAAAGAGGCCTACGATGCTCACCAGGGTCCGAAGGTCTTGGTTCGCTACGAAGAGCTGCGGGCGGACACTTTGGGGACCATGAAGCACATCTACTCCACGCTGGGTATGAGCGTGGACGAGAACGAGGTCACCCGGGCCGTGGAGAAGCACTCGTGGGAGAACATCCCCGAGGACAAGAAAGGCCACGGCAAGTTCTATCGCAAGGCCACGCCGGGCGGATGGCAAGAAGACCTGACTCCGGATCAGATCGAGGTTGTCGAGAAGATTACCGGCCCCCTGCTCGACGAATTCTACCCCGGCCAGCGTCTCGACCGGACGGGTGTTTGAGGTCTTCTCGGATGCCGCTCTTCAAGAGCCGCACGGCCTTTGAGATAGCCGGGAACAAGAGGGTGTTCCTCCACCTCGACACGGGCGTGGTTGATGGCGAGGCGCCGCCGACTCCGGAGGAAGTCCAGACGAAGCTGCGCCAACAACTCGCGAACAAGGACCAGCAACTTGCGAACAAGGACCAGCAGCTCGCGGAGGCCCGCCGGGCGCTGACGAACAAGGACCACCGGATCTCTGGCCTGGAGAAGGAGCTCGGCGGGCACAGCGTGCCCGCCGGGAACATAACCTGGATCTTCGGCACCGTCAGGACCGGGAGCACGTGGCTGGCGTCCATGATGCGGGACGGCGAGAACCACGCGATGTGGAACGAGCCGCGGGTGGGTGAGCTCTTTGGCTCCTTCTACGAGAGCGCCTCCCACCGCCGCGACAACGAGAACTTCGTCTTGGGGCTGCACCGCAAGCTGGTGTGGCTGAAGTCCGTCAGGAACTTCGTCCTCGACTCGGCCAGCGCCCGTTTCCCCAGGTTCGCCAGGGACGGGTTGCTTGTAATAAAGGAGCCCTCCGGTTCGATAGGCGCCCCCATCTTGATGGAGGCGTTGCCGGAGAGCCGCATGGTGCTGCTGGTCCGCGACCCGAGGGACATCGTGGCCTCAGCCCTGGACGCCGCCAGGGAAGGTAGCTGGGCCTACGACTTGCGCGGCACGAAGAGGAGGGAGAAGAGGGGATTGGTCGGCGCGGCCGATGCTCCGCTGGACGACTTCACCGGCAAGCCGCCGGACGAGGTGGTCGAGGACCAGGCGACCATGTACCTGCGCTACGTCGGCGCCTCCAAGAGAGCCTACGACGCCCACGACGGCCGCAAGGCCCTGGTGCGCTACGAGGACCTGCTCTCGGACACTCTAGGCACCATGCGGCACATCTACTCCAAGCTGGAGATAGAGGTGGACGAAGGAGAACTCGCCCGGACCGTCCAGGAGCACTCGTGGGAGAACATCCCAGAAGAAGAGAAAGGTGAGGGGAAGTTCTACCGCAAGGGCACGCCCGGCGCCTGGCGGGAGGATCTGACTCCGGATCAGGCGACGGTGGTCGAGGAGATCACCGGTCCCCTGCTGCGGGAGTTCTACCCGGACGGCACAGGATGAAGGCTTCCATAATCGTCCGCACCCACGACAACGAGGGGACGGTGGGCGGAGTCCTCGAAGCGGTGTCCTCCCAGAGCTTCGGCGAAGAGTTCGAGGTCGTGATCGTGGACTCCGGCTCGATGGACGGGACGCTGGGGATACTGCGCCGCTACCCGCACGTGTTCGTGGACTACTCGAAAGGGACGTTCGGCTACGGAGGCTCCCTGAACGCCGGAATCTCCGCGGCCTCGGGCGAGTACGCGGTGTGTCTCTCCAGCCACTGCACGCCGCTGGAGCCCGAGTGGCTCGCGGAGCTCGTCGGGGCGATGGAGGGCGACGAGGGGCTGGCGGCGGCGTGGGGACCTCTGCTCTTCGACGTGGAGGACTACCCGGTGATGGGCGGGAGCGGGGTGGAGACGATAGACCTGGAGGAGTTCTACCGCCGGCCCAACCGGGGGTTACAGAACCCGAACAGCATCATCCGCCGTGCTCTGTGGGAGGAGCGGCCGTTCTCCGAGAAGATCGAACGCTGCGAAGACCAGGACTGGGCGCACCACTTCCTGAAGCGAGGATACCGCACGGCGGTGGTCCACGGGGCGCGGGCCTTGTACGGGGTACCGCACGGCCCGTACCGCTTCGGGAGGAAGACGATGCGGGACTTCGTGGTGTTGAACGAGCTGTTCGGCCACCGGGCGCCCGTCCCCGCGGCGGACCTGGCCCGGCGCTCGGCGTGGCTGTTCCGGGCGTCCACCCTGGGCAAGAAGTCTCCCAGGGTGAGCACGCTGATGGTCGCCAGCATGGCGGGCCGCTGGGCCGCGGACAAGGCCATCCGCTACCGCCGGCTCCAGGAGTATCTCGAACAGGGGACGGAGAGCAAGCCGGTCTTGCTCAGGCGGCTGCTGGCGCACAAGGCCGAACAGACGCTCGCGGGCGCGAAGGGAACCGCCAGGACGGCCCTGGCCCGGAGCGCCGCCTCGCGGGCTCCGGCCGGGCAGAAGACCCGGTTTTTCCTGGTGGGGGAGATGCGCTCCGGGACATCGTGGCTTCAGCGGACGCTGAACACCCATCCGGAGGTCTTCTGCAAGGGCGAGGGGAGTTTCTTTGGTCCGGATCAGGAGGTAGAGGAGATCCCGGTGTACAAGGCCCCGACCCCGAGCCTCCAGAACGCCATCCTGAACTGCGAGGGCATCAGGACCTGGCACGACTTCACCTGGAACGGCTGGGGCAAGGGCGACGAAGAGGAAGACCTCCGCAACCTGATGCGCCTGACGGTGGACTACTTCATGGACAAGGATTCGGCCGCCTCCGGCAAGCGCATCGTGGGGGACAAGAGCCCCTTGCACACGGACCACGTGGACGAGATCCACGGCCTCTACCCCGAGGCGAAGGCCATCCACATCTACCGCGACGGCCGCGATGTGGCCGTCTCCCTGATGCACCACTTCTGGCGCCTCTCGCGCGATAAGGGCGGCATCTTCGACCTGGAGCCCGAGGAGATCGTCAAGCGCGACGCCTACCTCGAAGACCCGGAGGGCTTCCTGGCCGCCGGCAACAGCATCTTCACCGAGGAGCGGCTGCGGCAGATGGCCGTGCGCTGGAGCCGGCGGGTGCAGAAGGCGTCCCGCGACGGCCGGAAGCTCTTCGGGGAGGGCTTCTTTCAGCTTGGTTACGAGGATCTCCTCGATAGGCCCGAGGAAAACCTGAAGGCGATGTTCGACCTCCTTGGCGCCCGCTCCGACGATGCCACCGTCAGCCGGTGCGTGGAGAAGAACAGCTTCGAGAAGCTGGCGCGGCGGAAGGTTGGCAGCGAGGATTCCGCCTCCTTCTTCCGCAAGGGCGTGGTTGGCGACTGGCGCGGCGTCTTCACCGATCGCGACCGCCAGGTCTACGAAGAGATAGCGGGCGGCACGCTACGCGAGATGGGGTACTCCCTTGATTGACCGGAGAAAAACCTGATGCCGGCTCTGAGGAACCGCGCGGTCTTCGAGGTGGCGCGGGGGATCAAGGCGTTCCTCGGGTTCGAGGTCGGCCTCACCCGCGGCCTGGCGCCGTCCGCTCCCGGCGGAGAGGCCGGACGACCCCGGCAGGAGACGGAGGAATCGAAGGATGGCGGGCCGGGTGGCATGGACCCAGGCAAGATCGTCTGGATCTTCGGCACCGGGCGCAGCGGCTCGACGTGGCTGATGAACATGATGGCGGAGATGCCCCGAACAGGCTTCTGGAACGAGCCGAAGGTCGGTAACCTGTTCGGCCGGTTCCACGAGGGCGCGCAGGTCGGGGAACGCAACTCCGCGAACTTCATCCTCGGGGAGCCGGCGCGGGAGGGGTGGGTGGCCCTTATCCGGAACTTCGTCCTCGGCTCCATCGTCCACCGGAGGCCCCGCATCGGCCCCGGCAGCTACCTGATCGTCAAGGAGCCCAACGCCTCCGTTGGCGCGCGCCTGCTGATGGAAGCCCTGCCGGAGAGCCGCATGGTTTTCCTGGTCCGCGACCCCCGCGACGTGGTCGCCTCCGCTTTGGACGCCATGCACAAAGGAAGCTGGCTCTTCGAGCGCCGGAGCCGTGGAAAAGAGGATCGGGAGTCCCTGGCCGACGCCGACCCCGACGAGGCCGTGAAGCGCCGGGCCCGGACCTACCGGCGGGACATCGGCCACGCCAAAGAGGCGTTCGAAGCCCACGCGGGACGCAAGGCGCTCGTGCGCTACGAAGACCTGCGCCGCGAACCCCTGGAAACGCTGAGGCGGGTCTACGAGGGCCTTCGGATCCCCTTCGAGGAGGATGATCTGCGGGCGGCGGTGGAGAAGCACGCTTGGGAGAGCATCCCCGAGGAGGAGAAAGGACCGGGCAAGGAGCTCCGCAAGGCCAGCCCCGGCGGCTGGCGGGATGATCTCACGCCAGAGCAGGTGCGGGTGGTCGAGGAGATCACCGGCCCCCTCCTGCGGGAGTTCTACCCGTGACGAAAGGCGCTCCCTGGTGCCGGCGCTGAGGAAACGTGCGGTCTTCGAGGTAGGATGGGGGATCAGGGCGTTCCTCGGCTTCGAGGCTGGCCTCACCCGCGGGGAAGCCCCGCTTCCCGTGGACGGAGACGCCGAGCGCATCCGTCTTCAGGTGACGGAGAAGGAAAGAGAGATCCGGATCCTACGGAAGAAGACCTCCGCGAACGGCGTCCGGGCGGGCGGGGTGGACCCGGATAAGATCGTCTGGATCTTCGGGGTGGCCCGCGTGGGCTCCACCTGGCTGGCCTCGATGATGGGCGAGACCGAAGGTCACACCGTCTGGAACGAGCCCCGGGTGGGCTCGCTCTTCGGGGACTTCTACTACGGGCGTGGCACCCACCGCGGCGGACGCCACGCCATCCTCGGCGGCGCCGACGAGAAGCGCTCCAAGGCCATCCGCGCCTTCATTCTCGCCGCCGCCGAGGCGAAGTTCGGCCGTATGGTGGACGGCGGTTACCTGGTCATCAAGGAGCCCAATGGTTCCAACGGGGCGCCCTTGCTGGCGCGGACGTTACCGGAGAGCCGTGTGATCTTCCTGGTCCGCGACCCCCGCGACGTGGTCTCCTCCGGCCTCGGCGCGGCGTTGGAGGGCGGCTGGTACGCCGAGGCCCGCAAGCGGCGCGGAACGCCGAAGCAGCAGAGCCCCGCGGAGGTAGTCGAGGCCCGCGCGAAACGCTACGTGGAGTACATCGGCAAGTCCAGGGAAGCCTACGAGGCCCACGAAGGCCCGAAGACGCTGGTGAAATACGAAGAACTGCGGGCGGATACGCCGGGTACCATGAAGCGCATCTACTCGGACCTGGGGGTGGCCGTCGGTGAAGAGGAGATAGCCCGGGCCGTCAGGGAGCATTCGTGGGAAAACATCCCCGAGGAGGAGAAAGGGCCGGACAGATTCTACCGAAAGGCGACGCCGGGAGGGTGGAGAGAAGACCTGACACCCGAGCAGGTACAGACCGTCGAGCGGATCACCGCTCCCCTGCTCGAAGAGTTCTACCCTGGCTGAATCGCCGCCGACGGGGTTCTGTGAGATTATGCTAAAACCGTGGCGGGAGAAGATCGTCGCGGGGCTTAGTCCCCGCGACTTCCTGGCACAACATCGAAACTGACGGGAGGACGCCGGATGCCGGGCTCGAATGAAGGAAAGAATGCCGGAAGCAGTCAGAACTTGAGAGCGTTTATTGGCTCCCGGGCGGGCGCCATCCGCGATAGATTGTCCAGGAGCCAAAACATTGTACTGGAGCAGCGGTTGAAGAAAGCTCGCCGGCGGCTGGAGAAGAAGGACCAGGAGATCTCCGCCCTACGGTCGCGGCTCGAACAGGCATCCGGCGAAGACCGTGCGCCGGTGTTCTTCGTGGTGGGCCTGGGCAAGTCCGGCACGGGGTGGCTAATGAAGCTCCTCGATGCCCACCCGGAAGTGCTGTGCCGGGGAGAAGGCAAGTTCTTCGGGCAGGACTGGACCGACAAGACGCTGGAGCGTATGAGAGCGGGCAAGGAGAGGACCACGAACCGTCCGCCCGGTTCCCTCTACGCCGCGATGACTGGTTCCGAGACCCTGCGGTTCTGGATCGAGAAGTCCGTCTGGGCGAAGAACGACGACCCGGACGAGCGCCTGAACCGCCTGGCCGGCCTCGCAGTCGAGCACTTCCTCCACGAGAGGCTACACAAGACCGGCAAGCGGATGGCCGGGGACAAGACGCCGCTCCAGAGCTCTGACGTCATTCGGGAGACGAGCCTCTCCAACCCGGACGCGAAGGTCATCCACATCGTAAGGGACGGGCGAGACCAGGCGGTCTCGATGATGCACCAGATGTGGAAGGGAGCGAAGGATCAGGGCAGCTTCTACCGGCTGAAGCCCGAAGAGGTGGCGAAGTGCGACGAGTTCTACAGGACGCGCCGGGTGCCGCTGGAGGTGGATGGCGGTGGCATCTTCACGGAGGAGCGTCTCCAGTCCTTCGCCGAACGCTGGAAGGAGCGGGTGGGCAAGACCGTGGAGGACGGCCCGGCCCTGTTCGGGGACCGCTACGCGGAGGTCAAGTACGAAGACTTGCTGGAGCGCCCCGTGGAGGAGGCTCGCAGGCTCTTCGGTTTTCTCGGGGCCGATGCCGGCGAAGAAGTAGTGCGCCGGTGTGTCGAGGAGACCAGCTTCGAGGCGCTCTCCGGGAGGGAGCGGGGCGGCGAGGACTACGGCCTGGACTTCAGGAAGCACCGCAAGGGTATAGCGGGCGACTGGAAGAACGTCTTCACCGAACGGGACAAAGCCGTCTACAAGGAGGCCGCGGGAGAACTCCTGATCACACTCGGCTACGCCGAAGACAGCGACTGGTAACGCCGGACGGTTCGGGCGTCCGCAAAGGCTATCGGCGCCGGCGGAAGCCTCGCTGTGCAGGGTGGGATCTTTGTGAGAGCATGAGGGGATGAAGGTCTCGGTGGTCGTCCGAACGTTCGACAGCGAACGAACCATAGGTGGGGTCCTGGAAGCGGTATCTTCCCAAAGGTTCGTCGATCGCGAGGTCGTGATCGTGGACTCCGGCTCCAGTGACGGGACGCTTGAGATAGTGCGCCGCTACCCGCACGTGTTCGTGGACTTCTCGAAGGGGACATTCACATACGGGGGCTCCCTGAACGCCGGCATCTCGGCGTCGAGCGGCGAGTACGCGGTGTGCCTCTCCAGCCACTGCGCGCCGCTTCGGAACGACTGGCTGGACGGGCTCGTCCGGGCGATGGAGGCGGACGAGCGGCTGGCCGGGGCCTGGGGACCGCTGGTCTTCGAGCGGCGGGATGGTCTCGCGCCGGGCACAGACATCGAGGTCGTGGACCTGGAAGGCTTCTACCGACAACCCAACAGGGGGTTGCAGAACTCCAACAGCATCGTCCGGCGGAGCCTGTGGGAGGAGCGGCCGTTCTCCGAGGAGATCCCGACGGCCGAGGATCAGGAATGGGCCCACCACTTCCTCGAGCAAGGCTACCGCACGGCCCTGGTCCGCGGGGCGCCGGTGTTGTACCGCATCCCTCAAGGTCCCTTCCGCTACGGCCGGAAGATGAGGGACGAGTTCCTGGTTCTGAACGAAGTGTTCGGCTACGAGCCCGGCGTTACCGTGACGGACCTCCTCCGAAGCCTGGTTCGTCTGGCCGGAGCCGTGGTCTTGGGCCGCAGATCCCCGTGGACGAGCGCGAAGGTCTTCGTCGGCATGGTCGGGACGTGGCAAGCCGCCCGGGACGTGCGCCGCCGCAAGCGAAAGGACAAAACCTGAGGACCTCTATAGAGAACGTCCGGCGCCGGCTGGCCGCCCGCTACCGGGAGGCGTACCTGCGGTTCGACGGCCTTCGCGGGAAGCTCGATGGCGGCTCGCGGGCCGATGATCGCAGGCTAAGGCCGGAGAACATGGTCTGGATCTTCGGTTCCGGCCGGTCTGGCTCTACGTGGCTCAGGAGCATGATGGGCGAGATGGAGCGCCACCGCGTCTGGGAAGAGCCGATGGTCGGGAGGCTTTTCGGCGCCTTCTACGACAACGCCCAGGAGGGCCAGCTCCACTCCGCCAGCTTCATCATGGGCGAGCCGACGAGGAAAGGCTGGATGAGGTCCATAAGGAACTTCGTGCTCGACGGCGCCCGCTACGCGCAGCCCCGGCTCGGCCCTGGAGACTATCTCGTCGTGAAGGAGCCCAACGGCTCGCAGGGAGCGCCACTCCTCATGGAGGCGTTGCCGGAGAGCCGTATGATCCTGCTGGTAAGAGATCCTCGCGACGTGGTCTCCTCCGTCCTCGACGGCGCGCGACGCGGGAGCTGGCTCTACGAGTGGGGCGAGAAGGGCGGCTGGAAGGAGAACGCCCTCGCCGACGAGGACCCCGACGGTTTCGTCAAACGCAGGGCCCGCAACTACCTCCACCACGTCGGGGGCGCGAAGAGGGCGTTCGACACCCACCGGGGCCCGAAGGTACTGGTGCGCTACGAGGAGTTACGGGCGGACACGCCGACCGTCATGCGCCGGATCTACTCCGAGCTTGGCATCACCGTGGATGGGGACGAGCTGGCCCGGGCGGTCGAAAGACACTCGTGGGAAAACATCCCCAAAGAGAAGAAGGGTGAAGGCAAATTCTATCGAAGGGGCTCCTCGGGCGGCTGGCGCGAGGACCTTACTCCGGATCAGGCACAGACCGTGGAGAGGATCACCGCTCCCTTGCTGGAAGAGTTCTACCCTGGCTAAGCGGCTGTCAACGGGTGGGGTTCTGTGAGAATATGTCGGAACTGCTGCGAACAGGGTTCCTCCGATGGAATTTCTCTGAAGCGCCGCGGTTCCTGATACATCGAAACGAGTGAGAGGAAGCCAGAGATGCCGGGTTCGAAAGACGCGAAGAATGCCGGAAACGGCCATAACTTGAAGGCTTTCGTCAGGTCTCGGACTGGCGCCGTGCGCGACAGGCTGTCAGGAGGCCGTATCTCCGCCCTGGAGCAGCGCCTGGAACGCACGCGCAAGCGGCTGAAGAAGTCTCACCGGCGGCTGGAGAACAAGGATCAGGAGATAGCCGCCCTGCGGGAGCGGCTCGAGCTGGCGTCCAGGGCAACGGACGCGCCGGTGTTCTTCGTGGTGGGCCAGGCCAAGTCCGGCACCGGGTGGCTGATGAAGATGCTCAACGCGCACCCGGAGGTACTCTGCGGGGGAGAGGGCAAGTTCTTCGGACAGGGCTGGGACGACGAGAAGGAGTGGATGTCCCGGGAACCGGACTCCTGGTATCAGGGTGGCGCCCTGTACGGCGCCATGACTCATTCGGGTCCCATAAAGTACTGGATGGAGCGGCCTTCCTTCTGGTCCAGAAAGGGCGGCCCCGAGGACCGCCTGAACAGCATGGCCGGGGCCGCCGTGAAGCACTTCCTGCGGGCGCGGCTCGTGAAGACGGACAAGCGGATGGTGGGGGACAAGACCCCGTTGCCCGGACCCGACACCGTCAGGGAGATCTCCGCCGCCATCCCCGAAGCCAGGATCATCCACATAATCAGGGACGGCCGGGACCAGGCGGTCTCCTGGATGCACCACAAGTGGAAGGGTGCCCAAGATATGGGCGGCCGGACCCAGTTGACCCCCGAGGAGCTGGCGAAACGCGACGACTTCTTCAGGACCCGCTCGGTGCCGCTGGAGGTAGACGGCGGCGGGATCTTCACCGAAGATCGGCTGAGGACCGTCGCCAGCTACTGGAGAGACCGGGTGGGGACGACGGTCACTGACGGTTCGGCCCTGTTCGGCGACCGTTACGTCGAGGTGAGGTACGAGGATCTGCTGGATAGGCCCGTGGAGGAAATCCGGCGCCTCTTCGGGTTCCTGGGCGCCGACGACGACGAGGAGGTCGCGCGCCGGTGCGTGGAGGCATACGACTTCGAGACACTCTCGGGCAGGAAGCGCGGCAACGAGGAGTACGAGATGGGCTTCCAGAAGCGCCGCAAGGGCATCGCCGGGGACTGGAAGAACGTCTTCACCGAAAGAGACAAAGTCATCTACAAGGAGATCGCGGGCGGCCTCCTGATCGAACTCGGCTACGCCGACGACAACGACTGGTAGCGGCCTGGAGGGACGGGTCGCCGTGTGCTTCTCCGAGCACTGAGTATGACCATGAGCAGGTGCGGGTCGTGGAGAGGATCACCGCCCCGCTGCTTGCCGAATTCTACCCAGCGACCTGAACCGCTGGCTTGCCGGTGCGCCGCCGCGCCCCTATAACTTCTCCGTAGACTTTCTCCAGGTCGTCAACGCTCTCGGACACGGTCCTGACGGGCTCTATGTTCTCTCTGAGCCGGGAGATGAGGTCGGGCTCGTTCAGGAAACGGATGAGCTGGGCGCCCATGTCCTCCACGTCGTCCACGGCGAAGAGCAGACCGTTGCGGTTGTGTTCGATCACCTCCGAGAGGCCGCCGAGGTCGGTGGCGACGACCGGGGTGCCTGAGGCGAACGCCTCGTACACGACCAGCGGCGTGTTCTCGTACCAGGCCGAAGGGACGACGAGCACGTCTATCTCCGGCAGAACCTCGCCCACCTTCGCGCCCTCGAACGCCCCGGGGAACACGACGCGCGGGTCGTCCCCGGCCAGGGACTCTATCTCCGCGAAATACTCCGGGGCGCGCTTCGGGTCGCCGTAAACCTTCAGCTCCGCCTTCATGTTCCGTGGGATCCGGCGGAAAGCCTTCACCAGGTTGTGGACGCCCTTGTGGCGCACCAGCCCGCCCATGAACCCGAAGCGCACCGTCTCCGGCCGCTCGGGACTCCGGGGCACGGAGGTGATGCGCGAGGTCTCGATACCGTAGCGCGAGACCCGCAGGAGGTTGGGGTCTATGCCGTTGCGGAGCAGCATGTCGCGGGTCAGGCGCGTCGGGGCTATGACCCTGTCCGTGGAGTTGATGGTGTCTTTGAGGGAGGAGATCCTCTCCACCACCGTGCGGATGCGCTTGCCGTACCGCGAGTTCTTGAGGACGGGGCTCTTCGCCAGGTTCACGTAGGCAGTAAGTTCCAGGTCGGACTTGTTCAGGTAGCGGTCCTTCGACTCCTGGGGGGCGTGGGTGCGGGCGATGTAGCAGCGCAGGCAGTTGGTGCCCGCCCGGTTCGGGCCCAGGCACAGCTCCCCGGTGTCCGCGCGCCGCAGGTGGATCACACGGCATACAGACCAGAAGTCCGTGGCGGTGAAGACCACGGGCACGCCCATCTCCCTGGCCGCCGCTATGATGCTCCCGGAGAGCCGGCCCGCGTGCCACACGTGCAGCAGGTCCGGGGCGGTCTCCAGGATCAGGGCTCGCATCCGGTTCGCCATCTCCGGGTTGTCGAACTCGTAGCGCAATGGGTCGGGCGTCGTGCCCAGGCTCATCCCGAAGGCCCTGACGTTCAGACCCTCGTAGACGTAGTCTTTCTGGACGCCGTGGGGCAGCTCGTCGGTGGCCGGCTCCGAGGTCATCACCTGCACCTCGTGGCCTCGTTTGGAGAGCTCCCGCCCGCACTCGAACGTCAGCTTCTCCGTCCCGAACGAGAACTTGGGCAAGAACTGGTGTGATGTAAGAAGAACGCGCAAAGAAAACCTCCTCTAGAATCCTCAGAGAGCATAGCAAGAGGCTCCACGGGTACACAAGGCGTCGGAGGACTTGCCTTCCGGGCTCCGAAGGGCTAGAACAAAGGGACAATTTAGGGTACATTTGCTGCGGACCTCGCGGGGTCCGGGACCACGATAGGCTTCGTTTCCTCTGGAGGGTCGCAAACTGACGAGCCACGACTCCACAACCTCACAGGCCAGTCCCCTGGCAAAGAACCGCAGCCGCGAGAGGGTGGACGTCGCCGACACCCCGACGCTGGAGAGGGCGCAGAAGTGGCTCCTCCATCACAGCCTGGAGCATCTGCACGGGCCGGCGGAGATACCCGGTCGGAAAGACGATCTCGTGGTGCTCTGCCTCCTGCGCGACGGGGAACCTCATCTGAGGACCTTCGTGGAGCACCACTTCGCCCTGGGGGCGAAGCACCTGGTGTTCCTGGACAACGGCTCCACCGATGGCACCGTCGAAGCCCTCAAAGAGTACGACAACGTCACCGTGCTGCGCACGCGGCTTCCGTACAGGACGTATCAAGTCTCCATGAAACAGTACCTTGTCCAACGGTTCGGGCACGGGCGCTGGACGCTCTACGCAGACGTGGACGAGCTCTTCGATTACCCGTACTCCGACGTAGTGAGCCTGAAGGCGCTCCTCGGCTACCTCAACGACAATCGCTACACCGCCGTGGTGGCGCACATGCTCGACGTTTTCCCGGAGAGCGCTCTCTCCGAGGTGGCGGAGGGCGGGTCCCTGAAGGAGCGTCACCGCTTCTATGACCTGGCTGACGTGATCGTGCGCGAGTACTCGGAGGCCGGGGATCTCGACAATGTGGTGTCGAACGGCGAAATAAAGATCTACCAGGGTGGTGTGCAGAAGAGGCTTTTCGGCATCTCGCCGCTGCTGACCAAACACTCCCTCGTTTTCCTGGATGGGAAGCTCCGTCCGATGGACCTCTCGGACCACTTCGCGGGCGGCGCCCGGGTGGCGGACTTCACGGGCTTGCTCCTGCACTACAAGCTCTCCGCCGGCCTCTATGGGATGGTGCGGCGCGAGGTCGAGGAACGAAGCTATCCCAACAGGTATGGCAAATACGACAAGTACGCGAAGGTGCTCGAAGGAGCCCCGAGTCTCCCGATAACTAGCGAAACTTCCAGAGAGCTCGGGAACGTGAACGACCTGGCGCACAACGGTTTCCTCGCCGTCTCGGAGGAATATCTGTCCTTCGTGGACCGCGAGGAACGCAGGAAGACGGGCGAATCCCGAGCGCTATTGAAGGCGCTTTCGGAGACCAGGGGGCAACTCGGGGCCGAGTCCCGGAGGACTGCGGTCCTCCGGGACCGGGTCCAGGAGCTGGAGAGGGATCTGGAACAGGAGCGCCGGAGAGCCGGACAATTGGAGGAGCGGAACCGAAACCTGGAGAAGCACGCGGCCAACCTGGAACGCCGGCTGCGGACCGTGTACTCTTCGAGAGCCGGGAGGCTGCTAACCTTCCTCGGACGTGTCAAGACAGTGGCGGCCAGAGTGTTCGCCAAGAAGCGCGGGTAGCGGCCGGCTTGGTACTCAAGGAGGAATATTCGGGATGAAATACATAGTCCACGACGACCACGAGTTCGTGTATTTCGTCGTCCAGAAAGTGGCCTGCACGAGCATCAAGAGCGCGATCGAACACCTCTTCGACTTCGAGAAACCCGCCGGACGCGGGAAAAATCAGAGCGACGGCGCCCGGCACGACGGTATACACAAACGCTTCGACCGGTCACGGTACCAGATCAACGAGGACAAGCTCCTGCGGAGAGTAGATCGAAGGTACAAGAACTACTTCAAGTTCGGCTTCGTCCGCAACCCGTGGGACCGGCTCGTCTCCTGCCACTTCAACAAGTTCCGCAAGGGTGGGCCGGGCCTGGGTCTCCCCGACGACGGGGTGGATGTCGAACTGTATCCGGGCATACCGTTCGCCGAGTTCGTGGAGGCTGTCCACGCCATCCCCGACGGGTCCTCGAACCCGCACTTCAAGTCGCAGCACACGGTGTTTTGTCCTGGAGGAGACGGGGTGGTCCTGGCGAACTTCGTGGGGCGTTTCGAGGACCTGGCGGACGGCTTCGAGCACGTGATGAGGAAGATCGATCCGGCCAGTAAGATCGAGCTTCCCCACAAGCTGCGCTCCAAGAACCGGGGCTCCCGCCCGTACGCCGAGTTCTACGACGACCGCCTGAGGAGGCTGGCCCACGAGCGGTTCCGGGAAGACATCGAGATCTTCGGCTACTCATTCTAGCTGCTCTCTACCGTCCCACACTCCTCGGGGGAGCATCGAGGTAGCGAAACGGCGGACGCCGCGCTACGATTCGCGGCATACAGACAAATCAACCGCCAGCCCGCGCCACGCCGAGCCCGAAGTACATAGTTTCCGACGAGTACCGCTTCGTTTGTTTCATCTTGCAGAAGGTCGCCTGCACTAGCATGAACGCGGCGCTGTTACCGCTCTTCAGTTTGAATGCCTCCAAGTACGAAAGGACGCTGGCCGACGGCACTCGCCTAAGCAGAGTATACAAACTGTTCGATCGCTCCAGCTACCAGATCGACAAGGCACGCTTCATCACAGGTCTAGACGGCGAATATCGGAGCTACTTCAAGTTCACCTTTGTTCGCAACCGCTTGGGTCGGTTCGCCTCGCTCTATTCCCAGAAGTTCGTCGGCAAAGGAAGGCGCCCCGACACGGCACCCGATATGAATCCACTGGGCGTCGAACAGCGTTTCTACTTGCAAATGCCGTTCGCCGAGTTCGTGGAGGCCGTTTACGCAACACCAGATGAAGAAGCTAATTCCCATTTCCGCCCGCAGCATCTCGTCGTCTGCCGCCAGGGACCCAAGAGGCGGGTTATGGCCGATTTCGTGGGGCGTTTCGAGAACCTTCATGAAGATTTCGTCCGCGTGGCGGAGAGGATCGGCGCGCCCCCACCTCGAGCTCCCCCATCGCCTGCGCTCGCCAAACAGGGAGTCGCGAGCCTACGCAGACTTCTACGACGACCGGCTCGGAAGGCTCGTCCGGGAACGTTTCCGCGACGACATCGAGATCTTCGGCTACTCGTTCTGGCTGTCCTCCGCCAACCGGCATCCCGCCTGTTTGCAGTTTCGCAGGGCTTCCAGTCGGGAGGCGAGGCGGCTCTGCTCTTCGGGTGGGGCCTCACCGTAGACGTTGTCTAGCTCGTGGGGGTCTTTATCCAGCCGGTAGAGCACCCGCCTCCCGCCAGCGTACGCCACATACTTGAGCCCGTCCTCCCGCAGCGCTCGCCAGTTGCCGTGCCGCTCACTCATTAGCCCGGTCCTCCAATCCGCCGGCGTCTCGCCCGCGAAGAGGGGCCGCAGGGAACGGCCGTCGGTATAGTCTGGGACCGGGGCGCCGGCGATCTCCAGCATGGTTGGCATCACGTCGTTAGAGGACGCGAGGGCTTCAGACTTGACCCTGCGGGCCACGCCTGGACCCCGGACGATCAGGGGGAACTCGGTGTCCAGGGAGTAGGGCGCCTGCTTGCCCTTCTTCAGGCCGTGGTAGCCGACTGGATGCGCCCCGTTGTCGGTGTAGAAGACGAAGTAGGTATTGTATAACTCGCCGCGCTTCTTGAGTATCGTGACGGCCCGCCCCACGAAGTCGTCCACCGTGGCGAGGTCTCTTAGCTGGCGGCGGTACTCTTCGTCCCCATTCCGCTCCGCCTCAGCCCCAGAGTAGGGTATGTCCGGGCGGTCGGGAGCCTCCGCGTACTGGTGGTCCTCATACTTGGGGGCGAACCCGCTACTGTGCGGGGCGTAGAAGCCCGCCCAGAGGAAGAAGGGCTGCTGCTCTCCCCGGTCGGCGGCGTAGCGAAGCCAGTCCTCGGCCTTGTTCTTGAACATTTCGTCCATGTGCTCGCCGGTGTAGTCCCGGAACTCCCCCTGCTGGTTGTAGGTCGACTTGTAGTGAGGACCCGTCTTTACGATCCACTCGTCCCACCCCGGCGGCACGTAGCGGGTCTCGTAGTCGTTGAGCCACTTGCCAATTAGTGCCGTCCGGTAGCCTTCATAGTGCAGGCGCGTGGCGAGGTTGTCGCGGTTGTGTCCTTCGTCGCGAAAGCGAGGGTAGCCGCCTTCGGGCGGATGGTTGTCGAGGACCTGGTGGTTGTGGGCGTACTGCCCACGCATTAGAGTTGCGCGCGCCGGACAGCAAAGAGGATAGGAGCTGAAGGTCTCGGTGGAGGTCGTGCCCTCGTCCGCCAGCAACCTCTGAACGTTTGGCATCCGCTGCAGAGTGTAGTAGGGTTGGTCGTCGGTGAGGACGAAGACGATGTTGGGTTTCGTTTCTGCTTGCGTTAGCGTGTTGTGAGCACCGCAGAAAAGCGGAGCGAACAACAACGCCAGACCCGCGCAACATATTAGCGTGAATCTGGAAATGTACCTCATGCCCGTCCCTTTCCCCGCAGAGAAAGTGCCTCGTCCTTTATATCGGCACGACTCGTGTCGAGTTTTATCATCATCCGCAAGCTTGCCGATACTCCCGGTATTGAGCCTTCTGAGTTGGTTAAGATTTCTTGGGAGCTATCTTCAGCGATTCTACACTTCTTGGCGGCGCAATTCTTCAGGGCGGCCAGTCTGTCTTGCAGTTTGCTGAACATCCCCGGGCGCAGCGCCCCGGCCCGGTTGCGGAGCTGGTAGGGATCTTCAAGCAGGTTGTAGTACTCGAAGTCCGGGCCGTACCTTTTCGTACCCGGGTAGTCCTTCGTGCGGATGTAGGTGCTGTACTGGCGCCTCACCATTTGCCACTCCGGGATGTACCCGGCTCCGTCCAGCCCACCCGGTTTCCCGACTATGCGCCGCTCGGAGAATACGGCTGTACGCCAGGGCACCTCTTCGAGGGGGGTCCGTCTTCGCCACCAGCATGATGCTCCGTCCGTCCACGAAACCCGGAACCTCGGTTCCGGCGATGTCCCCGATGGTCGGTGCGATGTCGTGGTTGCCGACCAGCCGGAAGTCCGTAGAGCCTTCGGGAACACCCGGCCCTCGCATCAGGAGCGGGAAGTTGGTGTCTTCTCGATGGTTCCGTCGACTATGCAGGCGGCGTGGGCGGTGCGGGGCATTTTTGCTAAGATTCCAGACTGACGACATGATGGCGGGTTCTTCTTTAGGGAGGTCGAGAAGTGACCGGAGAGGCCAGGGACAAAGGTAGCCGCGACGCGCCTCCTCGCAAGGATCTGCTCTCCCGCGGTCGCCAGCGGCTCGACGTGCCCGACAGCCCTCTTATGGAACGGGCGCAGCGCTGGATCCTGGACCACAACGTAGAATGCCTCCACGGTCCCGAAGGGGTGGACTATGAGAGGGACGAGCTCGTCGGGCTGGTCCTCGTGCGCAACGGACGCTCCTACGTGAAGTCCTTCGTGGAGCACTATTTCGCCCTGGGGGCGAAGCACCTGGTGTTCCTGGACAACGGCTCCACCGATGGCACCGTCGAAGCCCTCAAGGAGTACGACAACGTCACCGTGCTGCGGACGGGCGTCCCGTACAAGACCTACAACGTGGCGATGAAGCGTTACCTCATAGAGCGTTTCGGGCGGGGGCGGTGGACGCTGAGCCTGGACGTGGACGAGCTCTTCGACTACCCGTACTCGGACGTGGTGGGCCTGGGGGCGCTCCTCGGCTACCTCAACGAGCATCGCTACACCGCCGTAGTCTGCTACATGCTGGACATGTTCTCCGAGAAGCCGCTCTCCGAGTACGACACCGCCGAAGAGGACGAGCCGCTCAAGGAGCGGTACCGCTTCTACGACATATCGGAGGTCCGCACGCAGGGCTACCGGGACATCGGGGATATCGGCAACGTGGTCTCCAACGAGGAGATAGAGGTGCTGCAGGGCGGGGTGCAGCGGAAGGTCTTCCGCATCTCGCCGCTGCTGACCAAACACTGCCTGCTCTTCCTGGACGACGAGTTAAGGCCGATGGACCTCTCCGACCACTGGGCCGGCGGTGCCCGGGTGGCGGATTTCACGGGGCTGCTCCTGCACTACAAGCTCTCGGCGAACCTCTATGGGCTAGTGCGCCGTGAGATGCAAGAGCGCCGCTACATCAGCCGGCATGGCAAGTACGAGAAGTACGCGAAGGTTCTGAAAGGGACAGAAGGCGCCCTCCTGATGAGCGAGACCGCGAAAGAGCTGAAGAGCGTCAACGACCTGGTGGGCAGCCGGATCTCCAACATCTCCGAGCAGTATATGGAGTTAGTCGAGAGCGAGGAGCGGAGGCACGGACGTAATTCGGGGGAGAGCCGCGCGGAGAGACTGCGCGAGGCCTTCTTCAACGCCCGGTCGCAGGTGGCAGCCGACGGCGAGAGGATCAGGGATCAGGAGCGGCAGGTGGCGGATCTGCGCAGTGAACGCAACGAAGAGGAAAAAGCGATACGTCAGGAGCAAAACGAACAGCGGCGGCTGGAGATGCGGCTGGAGAACGAGCTGAAGACGAAGCAGATGCGGCTGGAGAACGAGTTGACGATCCAGCAGAACCTTCGGACGCGGGTGCAGGAGGCGGAGGAGCAACTCCGACGGATCCGGGGCGTCCAATCTTCCACGACCTGGAGAGCCCTGACCGTGCTCAGCCGGATCAAGACGGAAGCCCGAGGCATGCTCGCCCGGCTTGGAAGCGGATCGCAGGGGAAAAGATGACGGAAGGTCGGACCTTGCGCCGGAAGAACGCTTCCCGCGTGAGAGCGTGAGGTACCCGCAAGGCCCCGAGGGCGCGCCCCACGTGTAGGACGAGCCGATGGTCGTGTGCCTGGTGCGCGACGGCAGTACACAAGTCCTTCGTCGAGTACCACCTATCGCTGGGGCGAAGCACCTAGCGTTCCCGGACAACGGCTCCCGAGACGGGGTAGGGACCCAAATTGCGGATAGGACCTTTGCGCGTTCCGAAGGAGTGACCGGCGGACGGGCCCGTCGCATTCCGATGGTTCTCGGGCGTGACGCGCGGAGCATTGCGACCGCCGCGACGGCGGGTGGGCCGGAGGAGACCTTTTTTCTCCGCGGCCCGTCCCACGATACGCCTGGCAGGTGACCGCCGCAAGATCACCGGGGCAGGATGCTATAGTCGGGGACGCCGCCGAAGACGATATCTGCGACCGGACGCGTAACGGCTCGCTCCGCAAGGGTCCGGCGGGCCTGGGATAGAATCCCTTGTGCGGTGAGCATGGAGTTGCTGTTGAATGGCGCCCCGGCCGTGATGAACGCCCGTTGCGCACGAGGCATCGAGAGGCGGAGTCACGGTGAGGGACGTACGGGAGGGTTATTGAGCCGGATACTGGTGACGGGAGCGGCGGGGTTCATAGGGTCCCACCTCGTGGAGCGGCTGCTCGAAGTAGGACACGAGGTGGTCGGGGTGGACGCCTTCACCGGCTATTACTCCCGGCGGCGCAAGGAGAGGAACCTGGCCCAGGTCGCCGGGGAGGAGGGCTTCCACCTCGTCCGGGGCGATCTCCTGGACCTGGAGCTCGACGGGCTCTTGCGAGGTATGGACGGCGTCGCGCACCTGGCCGCGGAGTCCGGGGTTCGAGCCAGTTGGGGGGACGACTTTCCCCGGTATCTGGAGCGGAACGTGGAGGCTACCCAGCGGCTGCTGGAAGCTCTATCGGGGCGCAGCGTGGAGCGGTTCGTCTTCGCTTCGTCGTCCTCGGTCTACGGATCGGTGGATGGCCCGGTAAAGGAGACGGCGAGGCTGCGTCCCGCCTCGCCCTACGGGCTGAGCAAGCTGGCCGCCGAAGAGCTGGTCGGACTCTACGCCCGGCAGCGGGGGGTGCCGGCCACCGTCCTGCGCTACTTCACGGTCTACGGTCCCCGCCAGCGACCGGACATGGCGCTCGCACGCTTTATCTCGGCGGCAGCGCGCGGAGAGCCCCTGCGGGTCTTCGGGGACGGGAGCCAGACGCGCGAGATGACGTACGTCTCGGACGTGGTGGACGCCACGGTGGCCGCCCTGGAAGCTCCCCCGGAGGCGTCTACAACGTGGGCGGCGGCGCCCGCGCCACGGTGGACGAGCTCCTGGGCCACGTCCGGCGCGCCCTGGACGTGCGGGTCGAGATCGTCTACGGGCCCTCCTCCGAGGGGGACGTACTCTCGACGTGGGCCGACCTGGAGCTGGTGGGGCGGGATCTGGGTTACCGGCCGCGGGTGGGGCTGGAGAGAGGGATTGAGGCCCACGTGGAGTGGGCGCGGGAAGGGGAGCTTGCCTCCGGACGGATCGGCGGCCTGGCCAGAAGGGAGGCACGATGACCGGAGGTAAGCTCTTGAACCGTGAGGAAGAGGACCTCTTGCGGGGGACCGTGGAACACTTGCATGGCCCCGAGGAAGTGGACTACGCCGGTGACGAGCTTGTTGTGGTGTGCCTGGTGCGTGATGCCCGGCCCTACGTAAGGTCCTTCGTCGAGCACTACCGTTCACTCGGCGTCAAACACCTGGCCTTTCTGGATAACGGCTCCGTTGACGGTACCGTGGAGGCTCTCAAGGGCTACGACAACGTCACCGTGCTGCGTACGGGGCTTTCCTTCGGGGAGCACAAGCACACGCTCAGACGTTACCTCTTCTCCCGCTTCGGCAAGAAGGACCGGTGGTGCCTGTACGCTGACGTGGACGAGCTGTTCGACTACCCGTACTCCGAAATGGTGAGTCTGGGCTCATTCTTGCGTTATCTCAGCGGGAAATCCTACACTGCCGTCGTGGCGCAGATGCTGGACATGTTCCCCGAAGAGCCTCTCACGGGCCGGACAGGCGAGCCGGAAGAGCCCCTCAAGCAGCGTCACCGCTTCTACGACGTCTCCGGCGTCAGGAAAAAGCGGATGAAGGGGAGTCCCTCGCTGCGCGACAACGTGCTCGAGAGCGAGGAGGTCGAGATCTACCGCGGCGGCATCCGCGACGCCGTCTTCGGGAGCGACCCGCTGCTCACGAAGTTCCCACTCATCTTCCTGGATGGCCGGGCGAGGCCCATGGAGGACTCACACCGTTGCGGAGGCGCACGGGTGGCGGACGTCACCAGCGTGCTCCTCCACTACAAGTTCCTGGACGGATACTTCCAGGAACACGTCGCGTGGGCCGTGCGGGAAGAGAGCTATTTTCAGAACTCCGCCAGATACAAGATGTACCAAGAGGCGCTGGATAGGGCCCCGCGCCTGCGGCTGAAGCTGGAGACCGCACGGGAGCTCCGGCACGTCAACGACCTGCTGGAAGAACAGTTCCTGGTCGTCTCCGAGGACTACCTGGACCGGGTGGGCGACGAAGAGAAGAAGAGCGCGTTGCGATCCCCGCCTGACGATACGTCCGGGTTGATCGAAGCCTGCCTCGAAGCCCGGCGGCGGGAGCGGGCGAAGGCCCTGAAGGTGCAGTGGCTGGAGCGGCGGCTGCGTGAGGCCGGGCGCGCGGCCCGGCGTGCTCGCCAGCCGGAGCGGCGGCCGGAAGCAGGGAAGCTGAAGGAGCTGTCGCGCGAGAACCAGCGCCTGAGCCGGCAGATCGGGGATCTGGAGCGGCAGCTCGCGGGCGTGCGGGGCTCCCGGGCGTGGAGGCTGATGGACGCGCTGCACCGCATCAAGGTCCGGGTATCGGAGAGGAAGAGGTCGTCTTGAGCCTGGTCGGCGAGCCGAAACTGTTGTTCGTCGGCGGGCCGCAGCGGAGCGGGACCTCGGCCGTCGTTGATTACCTGAACCGGCATCCAGAGATATTGTTGTGCAATGAACGCTATAAGTGGATCCTGGCGCGCGAGGTCCGGCCGGAGCTCTTCACCTTCGAGCGAATCCTCGACTACAGGATGAGCCCCCGAGGAGAAGGCCGGGAGGAGACTAACACGCCCCGCGAGTACCACGAGAAGCTCCTCGCGAGCAAAGGTGCGGAGCGGCTGAGGTGGATCGGGGACAAAAACCCGAACTACGTTCAGAACCTCAACAAGCTCTCGGATAACAACCCTGGAGCGAGCTTCATCCTTACCTACCGCCCGGTCGAAGAGGTCGCCGAGTCCTTCGAGGCCCGCTCCAGGGATGCCGAAGACCCCTGGCTGCTCGGAGGCTTCGAGGAAGGGGTAGACTACTGGAACGCCGCGATGAGGTCCACGCGCGATTTCATCGAAGACGCCACGAACCTGAACGTCCTGATCCTGGACTACCGCGAGTTCTTCAACGAGGACGGGCCGATGGCCCCCCTCCTTTCCCGGTTCTTGGACCTCAAGATAGACCAGGGCTTGCGCGACGCCTGGGATGGCATGTCCCGCGACTTCGAGTCCCGCCGCCGGCCCAAGGAGCCCCTAAACGAGGAGCAACGAGTCTACCTCGAGGCGAACAAGGACGCAGAAGCGGAAGGGTGGGTGCTGGACCGCATAGAGAAGCAGCGACGGGAGCTCGGGCTCTACCCGCCGGAGTTCGCGCGGTCATTGACCGAGGAGCGCCGTCTGTCGGCCGTCAAGATCGCCCGCGGAAGGGCGAGAGCCGTCCAGCTCAGGAAGCGAAACCAGACCCTGGAGCGGCGGCTTCGCGCGGCGCGTTCCGGGACGCCGCCTGGACGGGGTGCGCCGGGTCAGGAGAAAGCTACCGGAAGCTAGAGAGGCCGGGGACGGCTCCGCGCGGTCCCGGTAGTCCGGAGATCAGAGAGTAAATCGTCTTGAACCTGGAGCAAGATCTGGAGGCGAAGCTCAAAGCCCGGATGTAACAGGCTTCGGGGAGTGATCTCTTCGAGAGGGTACGGCCCCTGTTCGTCTGCGGGTGCGCGAGAAGCGGAACCACGGCGTTCGCGGATTACCTGAACCAACACGAAGAGGTTCTGCTGTGCCAGGAGAGGTACAAGGGCCGGCAGAAGCAGGTCGCCTGGGAGGACTTCTCTTTCGAGAGGATCATGGACTTCAGGCCCCAGGAGACGAAGCGGCCGCCGTTCGGCCAGAGCCGGGAGGCTTTCGCCGAGCGCCACGCGAAGCTCATCGCCGACAAAGATCCGGCGAAGCTGCGCTGGCTCGGCGACAAGGGACCATACTACGTGAGGTCCATGGAGCGGCTGGCCGGGAGGAATCCTGGGGCGCGCTTCATAGTCCTGTACCGTCCACTCGAAGAGGTCGCTGAGTCCTGGGACGCCCGGGCGAAGGACCCAGACGACCCCTGGCGCGGCGAGCGCGGGGTGGAGATGTCGGTCGAGGTCTGGAACGCGGCGATGCAAAAGACGCGCGAGTTCATACAGAGCAGCCCGGCCCCGAGGGCGCTGGTCATCGGCTACCACGACTTCTTCTACCGTAACGAGGCCGTGGTGCCCCAAATCTCGCGTTTCCTCGGGCGGGAGTTCGACGAGTCCATCACGGGAGCCTGGCGGGAAGCGTCCTCGGGCTTCGAGAGCGGACGGCGCCGCAAGGAGCCGTTAAGCGAAGAGCACCTGGCCTTCATCCGGGAGCACGCGGATCAGGAGGCCGAGGGATGGGTCCTCGACCGCATCGAAAAACAATGGACGGACCCCGGGCTCTACGTGGAAGAAGACCCGGAAGCGGCGCTCTCCTCACTGGACCAGATCGAGGCCAGGATGTGGAGGCTCCGCCAGCAGGCGAAGAACGGGGCGAAAGAGCGAAGCCAGAACCTGGAGCGCCAGCTCCGGGAGGCGCGGGCTTCGAAGACGGGACAGGCCGAGCAGATAGCGAGGTTGGAGAAGCGTAACCGCAACCTGGAGGGGCAACTCCAGGAGGTGCGCTCGTCGAGGACCTGGCGGGCTCTGGATGGCATCAACCGCCTCAAGCAGCGAGCCCTGGGCGCCCTGCGTAGGCGCTGATCGAAGAACCGATCACGGCTCTCTGATTTTGTAGTTACTGTGTCTTATGGAGCATGTGAAGGATGAGCGTTTCCGGCACGGTCACGGTAGGCGGGTCGGATGCGCCCGCCCACCGGAACGAACTGCGTTGCGCTCTGGCGGCGGCACGCTTCGTATAGTCCGCAGCCAGTCTCTTCACCATTGGGTGCCCATGTGAAGGGCAGACCCTTTCCCTGAGAGAGTGCTTACCGCCGGCCCTCCTGCTGGTGCACGACGTCCTCATGCGGCCTCCACAGCGAGGTGCAGGGAATCTTCGAGGTATCACAGCGGTGGGCGTACCTGCTGGCTATCTCGGTGACCTCCTCCAGCAGCCCCTCGCTCAGGGTCGTCGGTTGTAGGCCCAGGTCGAGGAAGCGGTCGTTGCGGACGTGCAACTCGTTCTCGGCG
>Ga0183260_10000543_pt1 | contig 31924 bp, 32 predicted proteins | sample AntDrymUQ4972206_2_FD_129768 | JGI IMG/M metagenome (GOLD analysis project Ga0183260, IMG submission 129768) | Polar desert sand microbial communities from Dry Valleys, Antarctica - metaG UQ497 (22.06) (version 2) (version 2) | ecosystem: Environmental > Terrestrial > Soil > Desert | place...
TCCATCCGGGTGACGGCCCGACCCATCGATGAGATGGCGGATGCGACTAAGGAGAGCGGTGGCCGCAAAGGGTTTCCCCATGTATTCGCACTTGAGATCGGCGATGCGCTGGCCCACCTCTGAAGCGGAGCGTCCGGTCAGGACGATCGCGGGGACGTCCTTGAACCGGTCGTCCCCGCGCATCTTTTCGAGAAGTCCCCATCCGTCGTCCGAGGGAAGGCCGATATCCACCACGGCGACATCGGGTACATCCGACACCATCAAGCGCCAGCCGTGGCTGGCGTCGCTGGCGAACAGACCGTCGAAGCCTGCGTTCTCCAGATGGTAGCGGACCACGGTGACGATCGAGGGTTCATCTTCAACGACGAGGACTCTAGCCATGTCTCTATTATTCGGTCGCGGGAGCCCAGAAGTAAAAGACCGAGCCACATTCATTCTCCTGGGGGACGCCACCTGCAAGCCAGTCGAAGCCTCCAGCCGGGTATTCATCGAGTCTCGAGCAAAGGTCTCGAGCTCGGTGCCAGGCTCAGCACCATGCCAGCAGGCGCGCCGTCCCCAGGCAAGATCAGCCTCCGGCCTGGGTCCCGTCGTTACCGAATGGAACGAACAGAGTCCGCACCCCTCTTCCCCTCAAGGAGAGCCGTGCGGCGCCGTAGGTTCGACGAACGTCCAGTGCGAGCTGGTGGCTTCCTGCCTCAACCGCGCTGGTGGACATGATCGAAACGACGCTCGCGTCGAACCTTCCCGTACTGGCCACCTCGGTGAAGAGTGTGCGTCCCGTTTGCCGACCATCGAGGGACAGCCTCGTGGCGACGCCAGCCCCCGTGCCCGGGGCCGAATCGGCGTCGCGCTCGACCGTGAACTGACCCCAGGTCAGCATGATCCCGTCCACCGGCGCCCATACACGCTTGCTGTGAACCGTCTCGAACCGTCCTGCTGCGAAGTTCTGTGTCGAAGTGGTCGCGTCGCTGTAGCCCGCGCGCACAAGATCGTCCGCCTTGAAGCCCTGGAGGCGGTGAGCGTCGGGAGCACTGCGGATGATCCCGTTCGGCAACCGTCCCCGATTGTCGGTGGCGACCAGGGATGACGCCCGCTTGTTCGGGGACGTCCACGCGCCCACGGCGTGGCGGCCGTCGACCTTGTCGGAGTTCCTGGCGTAGTCGGCGATCCGACCCGCTACGGCGGGTGCCGCGGCAACGGCAGAGGCGACGGCCGCGGCGATCAGTGCGGTGGTCAAGTGCTGACGGAAGGTTGGCATGGACACCTCGCAAGTCGTCGGATGGGATCGGTCAGTTGTAAGAGACCGGCGCCGACCGGAGAGTGGTCTGAGCCACACGGACGTCCTTAGTCCCGGGAACCTCGATAATGAATCACCGTTCCCACGATCGGCAGAACTCGAGGAGACAATGGCCGTAGAGACCGCCGAGGCGCCAGCGTCTCGACCCATCGAGAACGCGGTGATCCAGACTCGCGCGCTCACCAAGGTATTCGCCGGGTCCATCCGGGCGGTTGATGGACTCGACCTCTCGGTAAGCGAAGGGGAGATCTTCGGCCTGCTCGGGCCCAACGGAGCGGGAAAGACCACCACGGTCGGCATGCTCACCACGCGCGTTCTGCCGACCTCCGGGGACGCGTTGGTTGCCGGGATGAACGTTGTCGAGAACCCGAATGCCGCCAAGCAACTCATCGGCGTCGTCTCCCAGTCGAACACCCTGGATCGCAGCCTCTCCGTATGGGACAACCTCTATTTCCACGGGCGCTACTTCGGCATGAGTGCGCCGGACGCGCGCGGTCGCGCAAGCGAGCTCCTGGAAAGATTCCGATTGTCCGACCGCGCCGCAGCAGAGATCGATGCTCTTTCCGGCGGCATGGCTCAGCGCGTGATGCTGGCGCGCTCCATCGTCCATCGCCCGCGCATCCTGTTCCTGGACGAACCCACGGCGGGGCTCGATCCGCAGAGTCGCCTGGCCCTGTGGGACGTTCTGTCCGAACTCCACTCCGCAGGCCAGACGATCTTGCTGACAACTCACTACATGGAAGAGGCAGAGCAACTCTGTCACCGCGTCGCCATCATGGATCACGGCAAGCTTCTTGCTCTCGACTCCCCCACACGGCTCAAGGAGTCCGTCGGAGCCGATACCGAGGTGAGGGTGGCGGCGGACGGCGACCTCGAGAAACTCGCTGGCTGCCTCCGCTCGTTCGAGGGGGCAACGCACACGGCCGTCGTGGACGAGTCGGTAAGAGTGTATCTGAGGGGTTCCGCCGGAATACTACCACGTGTCGTAGACCATGCGGAACAGGCGGGGTTCATCGTTAAGGATCTCTCTCTTAGCGAGCCCACCCTCGAGTCCGTGTTCATCAATCTCACCGGGAGGGACCTGCGCGAATGAACGTCTCAACCCGGCTCGCGGAGATTCGGTCCGCGCGGTCCGCAAGCATCGATGCCTTCTGGGGGATGTTGCTGCGAGATCTCACCGTGCTTCGTCGCAGCATGGGCGTATTCGTCGTGCGCACGATCGCCCAACCCCTCATGTTCGTATTCGTGTTCACCTACGTCTTCCCGAAGATCGGTCAAGGTGTCGGCGGCCAGGGAGCGGGAGCCACGGCCTTCTCGTCTCTTCTGGTTCCGGGGGTGGTGGCGATCGCTTGCGTGTTCCAGGGGATCCAGGCAGTTGCCCTGCCGCTCGTGCAGGAGTTCGGCTACACCCGCGAGATCGAGGACCGCGTGATGGCGCCCCTGCCCGTCTGGGGGGTCGCTATCGAGAAGATCACGTCGGGCGCGCTTCAGGGAGCGCTGGCTTCCGTGGTCGTCTTCCCGCTCGCCACGTTCATCCCTGCCACTCCGGTGCGCCTCGACATCAACTGGCTCGAGCTACTGACATTTCTCCCACTTGCAACGGCAGTCGGAGCGGCACTCGGGCTCGCCATCGGCACGCGAGCGGAGCCCCGTCAGGTCCCACTCGTGTTCAGCATCATTGTGATCCCGGTGACTTTCCTGGGAGCCACCTACTATCCGTGGGCGCAACTCGATCCGATCCCGTGGTTGAAGTGGGCGGTCCTCCTGAATCCGCTCGTGTACATGAGCGAAGGCTTCCGTACCGCCCTTACGCCGCAGTTCCCGCACATGCCGGTGGCGGCCATCTATTTAGGTATGGCGGGCTTTCTGGTGTTCCTTGGATGGCTAGGGATCGCCGGGTTCAAGAAACGCGTCTTGTCTTGATGGGTTAGCCCGAGCTGACGTTGACGGCTGGGAAACTCAGTTCTCAGCGACGATCCCGAGCCGCCTGATGTCCTCACATGAGTCAGCGTCGATCAAGCCAGACCCCCCGTCGAGCGCAACGACGACCAGACCCAGAGCGATCGGGTCGGTCACCAGGCGCGAATGTGGCACCTGCGCGTCCGGGCACGGGTCCTGGATCCGGACATTCCGTGCACCAGCAAGCCGCGCGGACTCGGGCGGGGTCACAACACCGTCGTCGGCGCTATAGATGTTCGTGGAAACGGTGCCGGACGAACTCTCGTCACGCGAGTTGAGCATCCGTAGGAAACGGGAGCCCGGGATCATCTGCCGGCACCCTCGCGCGCATAGAGACGGATCCAGGGCGGTGGCGAGTCCGGCTAGGCGGGTCCCGTGGTGGGGGGTGCCGAGAAGGACCAGGAACCGCACCTTGGCGTCGTTACCCTCTTGCTGCACGAAAGTGCGTGCCACCAGTCCTCCCGCCGAGAATCCGACGACGTCGACCTCGGACGCGCCCTCCTCTGTAATGACCTCGCCGAGAGCTCGGGCCGACGACACGATGTCTCCGCGGCCCGACCCGGGGAGCGCGACCGAAACAACGCGGCGACCGCGCTCCTCGAGCAGGCGCTCCACGGCGCCCATGGATGCGGGATCGCCTCCGTATCCGGGGACCAGAAACAGTGGGACCCCGTCCTCCACCGCCAGGTCGGTCAGCGGGACGTCCACGTCGTAGCGGGCCCGGGCGAACAACACGATCGCGAGGACCACCAGAACCACGACGCCACCGAGGAGGAGTGGGCTGAGCCGAGAGGAATTCATCGACTCATTCTGCCGCCCCGGCTGACTTGGGGATCGATCGGACCAGGATCGATCTGCCGAGCCTGACTTGGGAGCAAGGGAGGGTTTGGGGCCGATCAGGTGAGTCGATCGGAGCTTGGTCGGCCGCGGGAACCTATCCGGGCCCGGCGACGTACTAGGGGTGACAATCGTGTCCGTGGAGGGCCGACCACTGGACGATGCGGAGTGGGTCTTGCGAGCCCAGGAGGGCGACGTTGGGGCTTACGAGGAACTGGTGACGAGGTATGGAGCCATAGCTCAGCGCGTCGCTTACCTGATCACGGGTTCGGCCGCCGAGGCGGAGGACGCAACTCAGCAGGCGTTCGTGAAGGCCTATTACGCCCTCGGGAGATTCCGAAGGGAGGCGCCCTTCAGGCCCTGGCTGTTGCGGATCGTCGCCAACGAGGCGAAGAACAGGATCAGGTCACAGGGCCGGCAGGCGAATGTCGCCGTGCGCCTGCAGGAGGACCGGCCTCGGAGCGATGCGGCTCCATCGCCCGAGGTCGCGGCCCTCTCGCATGAGCGTTCGAGCTCGTTGATGAAGGCGCTGAACACGTTAGGAGAGACCGACAGGACCGTGATCTTCCTTCGCTATTTCCTCGATCTGTCGGAGGTCGAGATGACCGTGACCCTCGATTGTCGCCCCGGAACGGTCAAATCGCGCCTCTCGCGCGCGCTCGGCCGGCTGCGCGGCGCGCTCGGCCCGGAGGGAGAAACCCTGCTCGAGATGGAGGCACAGGATGGGTAGAGGTCTGGCGGCGGATGAAGTGACAGAGCTCGAGCGCGAGCTGAGAGGGCTCGCACGAACCGTGGAGTACCCACCGCCGGCCGTCGAACTGGGAGCGGTCGTGCGCAGGATGATCGGATCCGAGAGCGTGCCCCAGCGGCGTCTCGTCGATCGGTGGACCCCAACCCTCAGGTGGCGCCTGGCCATCGCGGGGGCAGCTGCGATCCTCCTTGCGTTATCCATCCTGTCCTTCTCCCCCGCCGCGCGCAACGCCGTGGCCGATCTGCTCGGGCTACGGGGGGTCGGGATACGCGTCTCGGAGTCTCCGGCCCCCTCGGCGCCCGCGCCGACCGGGCCACTGAGCGGGTACATGGATGTCGGCGAGCAAGTCTCCCTGCCCGAAGCTCGGGATGCGGTCGACTTCGAGATCCGACTTCCGGCGGACCAGAGGTTGGGCCCGCCGGACGAAATCTATCTGAGCGATCAACCTGAAGGCGGACGGATCACCTCGTTCTTCCGCGCCGGCCCCGGATTACCGGAGATCTACGAAACGGGAGCGGGGGCCTTGCTCACCCAATTCACAGGCGAGCTCGACCAGAACACGATCGGGAAGCTGACAAACACCGACACCACGATCGATCGCATCGAGGTGCGAGGACACCGCGGGCTGTGGCTCGAAGGCGATCACCTCTTCTACCTGTACCGCTCGGACGGCATGGTCATCGAAGAGACCGTCCGCATGTCGGACAGCGCGTTGCTGTGGCAGGAAGGCGACGTCACCCTTCGCCTGGAATCGGGTTTGTCCAAGCGAGAGGCTGTGCGCCTGGCTCGGTCCGCCTACTGACCCCTCTTCGAGCCGCCACGGGGTATAGATGTTCCATGCCCGACGATGCAGCCGGCCTTTACGCCGTCCCCCTGAGCGAGTTCGTCCAGGAACGCGATGCGCTGGCCTCCCGCCTGCGAGATGCGGGGCAGAAGGACGAATCGGCGAAGATCAAGTCGTTGCGCAAGCCGTCCGTCGCGGTGTGGGCCCTCAACCAGCTCGCACGACGGCAGCCGGACGAGGTCGCCGAGCTGATCCGAACCGGCGACCGTCTGCGAGCCGCGCAAGAAGAGACGCTGCAGGGAGGAGATACGGCGGATCTTCGAACGGCCGCGAGCGAACGAAACAGGTTGGTTACGCGGCTGGCGGAAGAGGCCGCCTCGATCCTCACCGAGGCGGGCTCGGCTCCGGCGCCTCACCTCGAGAAGATCAAGAACTCCCTGCTCGCTGCGGCATCGGAGGCCGCGGCCGGCGACCTACTAGGCCGCGGGGTCCTCACGAAGGAACTGGCTCCCTCCGGTTTCGAAGGACTATTCGAGATGGTGCCTCCCCCCGAGGAAGGCACTCCCGGCGATGACGGTGGAGCCGCCCGGGAGCGTCTCGAACGGAAGGTTCGCAAGCTCGACGTCGCGGCGAACGAGGCCGAGACGAAAGCCGCGCGGTTGGTGGCCAAGGCCGACGAGGCCGAACGAATGGCAGAGGACGCCGGTCGGCGGGCAGCCAGCGCCGTCGAAGCCGCCACAAAAGCGAGGGCCGAGGCCGATGCTGCGTCCGCGGAGCTATAAGGTGACCGACATGTCGAACCTGCTAACAGTCGATCGCCTGATCGTGAATCAGAAGGCGAAGCTCATCGAGGTCACCCAGGAGTACGCGATCCGTAACGAGAACGGGGACCAGGTTGGCTACATACGGCAGGAAGGTCAGACCTTCCTGCACAAGGCCGCTCGGTTCATCACGTCGATAGACCAGTTCCTCACCCATCATTTCGCTCTCTACGACGACGCCGGCACCAAGATCCTCGAGCTCAGCCGCCCGGCCAAGATCTTCAAATCGCGCATCCTCGTTCGGGACGGGAACGGGCAGCAGATCGGCCAGATCGTCCAGAAGAACGTGTTCGGGAAGATCCGCTTCGACCTCGAGGCCGCAGGCGGTCAGCTCGTCGGACAGATACGGGCTGAGAACTGGCGGGCCTGGAACTTTGCGATCGTCGACGAGAGCGAGCGGGAGATCGCTCGCATCACGAAGAAGTTCGTGGGCGTTGCGAAGGCGCTGTTCACCCCGGCGGACAATTACATCGTCGACATCGACCGCTCCGTCGAGGGCCAGAAGAGGCTGTTCGTCCTCGCCTCGGCCACGGCCGTGGACACCGCGCTCAAGCAAGACTCGCGCGGGATCGACTTCACCTAGGTCGACCAGAGCTCCTCGAGCATCCGCGAGACCGCCCCGATCGCGTCTCCGCTGCCCGGTACGACGGCATCCTCGGGAACCTCTGAGTGTGCCGCTCGTTCCTCGAACAAGTGCTTGATGTCCGAGGGTAGGAACCTGGTCAGTTGCGCGTAGCTGTGCGCGTCGTCCAACCCCATGGGCCGGTGGTAATAGCGGAGCGGGAAGTACAGATGCAGATCGTCGCGAGCCCGGGTTAGAGCCACGTAGAAAAGTCGGCGTTCCTCGTCGACGTCGTCCGCATCCCCCGTCGACATGTCCGACGGGATCATCCCGTCGGCCACGTGGAGCACATGGACCACGTCCCATTCACCACCCTTGGCCGAATGGATCGTGCTGAGCACCAGATAGTCCTCGTCGAGGAGCGGCGGACCCGCGAGGTCTCCAGAGGAGTTGGGAGGGTCGAGCGTCAGATCCGTGACGAACCGTCCGCGCTCGCCGTAACCCCCCGCGATCTGTGCGAGCTGTTCGAGATCCCGTAGGCGAGCGGCCACGCCGTCGTACTTGCGGACGAAGAGTGGCTCGACCCATCGCCGGATGCGGTCGATCTGGACGGCCGGGGCCGGCGCCGTGGCCGCGCCTTCGCAGTCGCGCAGTGCATCCAGCAGTCCCCCGTATTCGGATGCTGCGACCGGCGCCACCTCGGCCTCCCCCGACAGCAGGTTGACCAGCGGAGAGGGAGCTCCGTCGGGCCCTGAGGTTCGCCGGACGCCGATCGTGTCCATGATTCGCCGCGCCGCTGCCGGGCCGACCCCGCGCATCAATTGCAGCACCCGGAACCACGCGAGCTCGTCGTGGGGATTCTCGAGGATGCGCAAGAAAGCCACGACGTCCTTCACGTGAGCGGCCTCTACGAAGCGCAAACCGCCGTACTTCACGAATGGGATGTTCCGTCGAGTGAGCTCGAACTCGAGCATCGTGCTGTGGTGACCGGCTCTGAACAGCACCGCCTGCTCTTTGAGCGGCGTCCCCAGCTCGCGATGCTCGAGGATCCGCCTGCAGACCTCATGCGACTGGTGGCTCTCGTCCAGGCAAGTGGTCAACGTCGGCTTCTGCGCGCTCTCGCGTTCGGACCACAACTCCTTACTGTGTCTTCGGGTTGCCTGCGCGATCACCGCATTGGATGACTCCAGGATCGGACGGGTCGATCGATAGTTGCGCTCGAGCGTGATGATCTCGGTCCCGGGATGCTGGGTCGGGAAGTCGAGGATGTTCGCGATGGTGGCCGCGCGGAACGAATAGATGGATTGAGCGTCATCACCGACAACGGTGATGCTGTTCCGGTCCTTGCGCATGCTCAACAGGATGTCGGCCTGAAGTGCATTCGTGTCCTGATATTCATCGACGAGCACGTGGTCGAAGAGATCGCCGATCCGTCCCCGGACCGATGGAACCGACAGCATCGCCTTCCAGAACAAGAGGAGATCGTCGTAGTCGAGCACATCCTGTTCCCTCTTCCGGGCAACGTATCCGGCGAAGATCGACCGGATCCCCTCGGCCTCGTCGGCGCACCAGGGGAACTGCTTCTCGAGGATCCCCTGTAGTCCCGTCCCGGCATTGACCATGCGCGAGTAGATGGCTGCGAGTGTGTCCTTGCGAGGGAAGCGCCGCGGCTGTTTCCCGAGACCCAGCTCGAGGCGAACGAGGTCGATGAGGTCGGCGGCATCCCCTTGATCCATCACGGTGAAGGTCTCGGGCAGTCCCACCAAACGGCCGTGCATCCTGAGAAGCCTGTTGCCTACGGAATGGAAGGTGCCACCCCAGACGCGACCGGGCGCGTTCTTGCCCGTCAGCTGCTCGGCTCTGACGAGCAACTCGCGCGCGGCTCGACGAGTGAAGGTCAGCAACAGGAGCCGCTCGGGGGGAACCCCCTGTTCCAGCAGATAGGCGACCCGGCAGGCCAGCGTCCTAGTCTTGCCGCTACCGGCCCCCGCGACGACGAGCAATGGTCCCTCACCGTACGTTGCGGCGCGCCGCTGCTCGGGATTGAGCTCGGCGAGCCATGCCGGCTCGGTCCCTGTTACGAACATACGTTCGGATTATAGGGACCAAGCGTACGGCGGACTCGGAAATCGGCCCCCTCATACTGGGCCGATGTCCCCCACCGAACACGGCGGAGAAGCTCCCTCAGGAACCGCGCTCCGGGCGGTCGTGTTCGACATGGACGGCCTGATCATCGATTCGGAACCCCTATGGCGCGAGGCGGAGAAGGAGATCTTCGGCTCGATCGGCGTGATCCTCACCGACGAGATGTGCGCCTCGACCATGGGGCTACGGATAGACGAGGTCGTGGCCCACTGGTATCGCCGATCGCCCTGGGAGGGGCCGACGAAGGCGGAAGTCGAGGGCCGCGTCGTGGATCGGGTCATCTCGCTGGTACGGGACAAAGGCGTGGCTCTCCCAGGGGTGCCCACGGCTCTGGCGAGTTGTCGCTCTGCAGGTCTTCGCACCGCCCTAGCCTCCTCCTCACCTCGTGGCATCATCACGGCCGCCCTCGATCGCCTTGGAGTGAGCGACGGGTTCGAGGTGGTCCTGTCCGCCGAAGACGAACCGGCTGGCAAGCCGGATCCCGCGATCTACCTGAGCGCAGCCGCCGCACTGGGCATGGGGCCGCGCGACTGCCTCGCACTGGAGGACTCGTTGATCGGCGTACTGGCCGCCAAGGCGGCCGGAATGACCTGCATCGCCATCCCGGCGGGGTCCCTCGCGTACCCGTCCGACGGCCCGGGGGCCGATCTCACGCTTGCTTCTCTCGAGGAGGTCACCCCTCGGTTGCTGGAGGAGTTAGCAGCCTCACACGCCAGATGAGCCGAGAAGGGACTCCACCTCGTCGCGCGTCGGCAGCGATGGTTGCGCCCCTGCGCGCGACACTGTGACTGCTGCTGCGGCGGCAGCCCACCGGCCGGCGGAAGGCAGGGACTCTCCCCGGACCAGCGCGTCGGCCAAAGCTCCACAGAAGGCGTCGCCGGCGCCGGTCGTGTCGATGACGTTCGTTTCGAATGGCGGGATGAGCGTGGCTCGACCACGTTCGAAGACGAGCGCTCCGTCGGCTCCCATGGTCACGACGATGATTCCGAGGGCTGGGATCCGAGCAACAAGCTCGAGGATCTCGCCGGACGAGTCCGACCGGTCCGCAAGCAGCGAGAGTTCGCGTCGGTTCGGGACCAGCACGTCGATCTCTTGGAGAAGGCCCTGTGGCAGGGCGCGCCCTGGAGCCGGGTTCAGTATCACCACGCCCGATGCGGCCTGAGCCGCCGCCAGCACTGAGTCCAGCGGGATCTCGAGCTGGATCAAGACCACTGCAGCAGCGGCGAGAAGGGTCGACGCATCCCTCACGTCCTCGGGAGAAACGCGTCCGTTTGCGCCGGAACCAACGATGATCGAATTCTCCCCGTCGTGATCCACCGCGATCGTCGCCACCCCGGTGGGTGCCGCGTCGTCGATCGTGACGTGCGATACGTCGACGCCGTGACCCTCGAGGGAATGCCGCAGCTCGAAGCCCGCCTCGTCGCGACCCACGCGACCCACCATCGCCACGCTCTGGCCCAACTTGGCGGCGGCCGCCGCCTGGTTCGCGCCCTTCCCTCCCGGGTTGCGCCAGTGGTCGTCCGCAAGGACCGTCTCACCCCGGTGCGGGAGACGCTCGACGCGCATCACGACGTCAAGGTTGAGGCTGCCGACGACGACGATCGACGGCTCATCCGCATGCATCGCACGACCCTATCGGCCAGACGTGACGCGACCTGGGTCCGGCCGCCTATCCTGCGTCATCCGCTCGACAAGCGACGGGAGATCGACCGCCCACATGCGCTTCGGGATAACGACGCCGAACATCGACGGTTTCGCGGATCCGACCCTCCTGGTGGGCCTCGCGCAGGACGCTGAAGATTCCGGATGGGACGGGTTCTTCTTGTGGGACCACATGATCTACCGGCCGCCGTGGCGGCCGATCATCGATCCCTGGGTCGCATTGGGCGCCATCGCGGCAGCCACGTCCACCATCCGATTGGGCACCATGGTCACACCCTTGCCGCGTCGCCGGCCCTGGAAGGTCGCTAGGGAGGTAGCGACTCTCGACCGCCTCTCCGGGGGCCGCGTCATCCTCGGCGTAGGGCTCGGAGCGCCGAAGGACGAGTTCGAGCGTTTCGGCGAGGAGTCGGATCCACAGGTGAGGGCCGCGAAGCTGGACGAGTCCCTGACGATCATCGACGGACTGTGGACCGGCGAGCCCTTCTCGTTCGAGGGTTCGCATCTCCGTGTCTGCGAGGTTCGGTTCCTGCCGACGCCGGTGCAGAAACCCCGTGTTCCGATCTGGGTCGCCGGCCGCTGGCCCCGGCCCGCGCCCTTCCGCCGCGCGGCTCGGTGGGATGGCGTGTTCCCCATCAACGCCGACGGCTCCGACATGACTCCCGAACAGGTTCGGGATGCCGCCCGGTTCACGATGTCGCTCCGCACCGGCGACCAACCTCTGGACGTGATCGTCCAGGGGAAGACATCGGGCCGGGACAACGAATCTGGCCGGATGGCCGAGTACGCGCGGGCCGGAGCCACGTGGTGGCTCGAATCAACGACCTGGGACCGCGGGTCGCTGGACGACTCGGCCGAGCGGATCCGGCTTGGGCCACCACCCTCCGGTACCGCGTAGCGGGATCGATGCTCGTCCCCTATGAACCCTCATCGGCCGAGAGGAGGTAATGAATCTGGTATCGGTCGACTTGGGGGAGGAGAACCATGCGAAAAGCAGTAGCCGTGACCGCCTTTGCACTCGTTCTGGGGGTAGCCCCGAGCGCAACAGCGCACCCGTCGGAGGGCCGCAACGAGAATGGATTCGGCGGAGGCCCACACTGTCACGTGGTCGTGGCCAACGACCAGCGGAACCCGGCCTACCCGTCGCATACGGGCCACACCCACGCCGGCAACGACGTATTCAACGCAGACCCTAACTGTGACGGGGACGCCGGTAACTAGAGGATCCATCGATAGGGGCCGGGCCAAGCCCGGCCCCTATCTTCGTGCGGTGAGGTTTGCGCGGGGCCCTAGCGAGTGAGGAGGGCGAACAGCGCGTGGCGGATCGCACCCACCATCTCGCGCAGCACCTTCTGGTTGATGTTGTCGATGTCGTCGCACGGACGGTGGTAGCAACCGTCCATCGAGGCGCCCGCGCGGCCCCCGTAGTCCTTACGCTGCCGCCGGGACTTCAACATCTCCGCCCCGGTGAAGAGACCCCCGACCGGGATCCCTTGTTCGATGAACGCGCCGTGATCCGAGCGTCCGCCCAGATCGATCGTTTTAAACTCGATGTCTTGCCGGTTGAAGTAGCGAGTGAAGAGATCCGTTATCTCATCCGAACCGGCGGGTGCAATCTCGTCCTCGTACACGTAGCGCACGAAGTTTGGCGATGCGACCATGTCAAAGTTGAGATACGCCTCGATCGAGGTTGTCTGTTGAGACGACAGGCTCTCGACATAGGCGGTCGAACCCAGAAGACCTATCTCTTCCCCACCCCAGAACGCGAATCGCACCGGAGCGTCCGGCTCCTTTGCGGCCGCAGCTCGCGCCATCTCGAGGATCGTTGCGATCCCAGACCCGTTGTCGTTGATGCCGGGTCCATCCATGACTGAATCCAGATGCCCGCCCACCATCAGCACATCTCCCGCCCGCGCTTCCCGGCGCTCTGCTATGAGGCTGACGCCGCGGCGGGGTGAGTACCTAGTGCGCGCCGTGATCCGAAGGCGCGTTCGCGAGCGCGCCAGCTCTACCCCGGTACCGTCGGTCGCGGCTAGAGCAGGTATCTCGATCCCTGCGCCGGACAAGAGGGTGGGTCGAAGAACGCCGGTGGCTCGGGTGAACTCCGGGAACGCGAGGATGACGGCAGCGGCTCCCGCCTCTTGTGCGTTGACCACCTGGTCCCGGTAGTAGCAGGGCCCCGGGCGGAGCAAGGCGATGCTTCCGGTGGGAAGATCGGAGAAGTCGTCAGACGAGCAGCCGGCGCCGGTGTGATCGTTCGAGCGGAGGTCGAAGCCCACCGGCTCGACGGGTGCCGACACTCTCCCAGCACCCGAATACACCATCACGCGGACATCCCGTCCGTCGACGTACGCCTTGCGAGGTTTCAGACGTTCGACCCGGGTCGGCGACAGCTGCTCGAAGTAATCGAAATCGAAGCGATCGGATACAACCGAGTACCCGAGTTGTCGCATGTGGCGGGACACATAGGCAACGGACTCGTCGTAACCCTCGCTGCCGACGGCGCGCGTTCCGCCGTTCCGCTGCGCGATCCGATCCAGTGCCTCCAGGTGCTCCAGGATCCGGCCAACGGACCCTTGCGCGGCCGGTTGAGACGAAGCCTCGGTCGCGGGCGTCGCCTCCGAGGCCCCGGAAGGGGCGGCCCGTTCGACCTCCGGCGAGGAGGCCGTGCAGGCCCCCGCGAGCATCGACCCCGCGAGGAGCCACCCGACCATGCGGGAACGGAAGAGCGACGGCAGGTGAGCACCTCCATGCGACGACCGGGGCCTCCAAGCTACTACAGGACTAGTAGTACCCGAGGGAGCCCGACCCTAGAGGGTGGCGAGCTCGAGAGGCGACCGATCCGCTGCATCGCGAGGACAGTGCGCAGAACGCTCGTCCCAGCCGTTACCCCGCGGTACGGTCGGCGCCAGGTCGATCGGTACTCGATGGCGGCACTGTCATGGGGGTCAAAGAAATGTTCGACACCTCGTCGAAGGACGCGCGCGTATGAGCGTAAAGACTCGGCTCGTTCGCCCGGATGGCCCGTTCGACCTGGCCCTGACCCTGGCGCCGCTGAGACGGGGCCCCCACGACCCCGCTACGCAGGTCGCCCGGGACCTGGTGTCGCGCGCCACTCGGACCTCGGACGGGCCCGCAACGGTGCTCATGACGCAGGTTCCCTCGGGGGTGGAGGTCCAGGCGTGGGGGCCCGGCGCCGATTGGTCCCTTCAGCACGCCCCTTCCGCGCTCGGTCTTGGGGGAACCCCATGGCCCGAGATCGAAGCCCCCCACCCGATCGTTTCCGCCCTCCTCAGAAGGTTCGGCGGACTGCGCGTCCCCCGGTCGCTGGCGGTGATGGAAGCCCTGGTTCCGTCCATCCTCGAGCAGAAAGTGACCGGCCTGGAGGCACATGACTCCTACCGCCGGCTCGTGCTCCGACACGGTGAGCCCGCCCCCGGACCCCTCGGGTTGTTCGTGCCCCCGTCGCCCCAGTATCTGGCCGCCCTCCCCTACTACGAGTTCCATCCTCTGGGCGTCGAGAGGAAACGCGCCGAGACGATCCGGCGCGTGTGCTCGCAGGCCAACGGACTGGAGGAGGCCGCGCAGCTCGATCCGACCTCGGCCCATCAACGGCTCACGGCGATCCCGGGCATCGGACGGTGGACGGCCGCCGAGGTCGCGCGCGTCGCTCTCGGAGACGCCGACGCCGTGAGCCTCGGCGACTACAACCTCCCTCATCTCGTGAGCTGGGTGCTGGCGGGAGAACGGCGCGGCTCCGACGAACGGATGCTGGAGTTGCTGGAGCCCTACTTGGGCCAGCGAGGACGAGTGGCGCGGATACTTGAGATCGCCGGCCCCCGTCCCCCGCGCCGGGGGCCGCGCCACCGCCTACGCCACATCGAGCGGATCTGACCCCTCGACCCTGGAGATACGGCACGCAATACGGTGGATGGAGCGGAGATCCCGAAAGGTCAGTGTCCTAGGAGCCGGCTTCCGGTGTCAGTGTCCTTCTTATCGAGGACCTCGATGGGGTCGCCTGCTCGAATGAGGCCGGACTCGACTACGCGCGCGCAGATGCCGCCGCGGTTACGCCCCAATGCTTTGGTCATGCCGTGTTCGGAGCGAGATTGGATGTAGCGGCACGGCGGTCGCGGCCGGTCGAACTCGAGGATCGCCTCGCCCACTTTGAAACGGCTTCCTGCGAGATCGAGCAGCCCCACCCCGCGCGTGATGATGTTGCGCCGGTGCTCGCCGTTCGAAACGTGGACCTCAGTCGAAGCTCGGATCTCATCCAGCGCCTCTTCCTCGATCAACGTCACCTGACATTCGTCCACGTTCGTCCAGTAGCCGGTCCGCTCGGCATAGCGATCGCCTTCGAGGCCCCGGTTCGCGATCGCCTTCACCTCAGCGATCTGCTCCATCGGGCCACCACCTTCCGCGGTGACGTAGATCTCGTGGACGGTGCCGCTCATTCAAGTCCTCCGATCACAAGCCCGGGAAGATCCTGGGCGTGTGTCATACGTCGTCGATCGACAGCGCGTAGAGCGTGCGCTTCGCTCTTCCATTGTCACGCTAACGGGGTTAGCTTGTCGCGATGCTCGATCAGGTGCTTCAGGTTGAAGCCGTAGTCCACCTTCGACGCGATCGAGATGTCGTACGTCTCTCCCTCTTCGCTTTCGAGGGTGAAAGTAGTGACGTGCTTACCCACGTGGGCCTCGACCTCGGTGATGAGGCCGGTCACCTGATCGGGAGTGCCCGTGTTACCTCCCGTGTTGGAGGGCGCGTCATCATCGCCACACGCGGCAACAAGCACGATGAGACATGCGACCGCGATGACCCTGCCAATCTTCACCGTCTTGAGGGTATCGGAACCCATGACTTGCGAGACCTCATCCGAAGAGCGCGTTCAGGGCGGCATCGGCGTCAGCCTCGGTGTTGTAGAGATGGAACGCAAGTCGCACGTTCCCCGCCCTAACCGCCCCAAAGATGCCAGCGGCCTGGAGTCTTTCCTCTCCGTTCTCGACGTCGACCGACGCGATGGCTGAGTTCCCCGATTCAAGTCCGGCACCGTCGAGGAATCGATTGGCGAGCGCGATGTTGTGGGCGGCGATCTCGGCGATGTCGAAACCTTCGAGCACCTCGAGGGCCAGAGCCGTTCCCACCCACGAGAACCACGCGGGCGAGATATCGAAGCGTCGTGCCGACTCCGCAAGACGCAACGGGGGCCCGTAGTAGGAATCGTGGACTTCATCCCCCGCGAACCATCCCGCGTCGACCGGCCTCAACGATCCGACGTGCTGCTCCTTCATCGTGAGAAAGGCGGTGCCGCGAGGCGACATGAGCCATTTGTATGCCCCGCACGCGACGAAGTCGAACTTCGAGGCATCGAGCGGAAGCCAGCCGCATGCCTGGGTGGCATCCAGGAATATCTGCGCACCGTGCCGCCGCGACGCGTCGACGAGATCGTCCAGCCGCGTGACCTCGCCGGATGCGGACTGGACTGCGCTGACCGCTACCAGAGTGGTGTCATCGTCGATCTCGTCGATCAGGTCCGCCTGTGGAACCGTCCGGACCTTGATCCCCCTGTCCTCCTGGATCATCCACGGAAATAGGTTCGAGGTGAACTCGATCTCGGGTGCCAGCACCGTGGAGCCAGACGGCAGCGAGCCGGCCACCAAACCTGCGAAAGCCGAGACATTCGAGCCGACTGCGACGAGATCGCTAGAGACACCCACGAGGCGCGCGAATGCCTCGCGCGCCTCCTGCGTCTTCTCGCTCCACGGCAGCCAGCCCGTGGATCCCGCCCGCCACGCACGCAAAGCCTCCTGAAGGCCATCCCACATCGGGGTCGGAGGCAAACCGTAGCTGGCGGTGTTCAGATACACCGTGGAGGGTTCCCACATCGCGCGCGCCTCGTCTATCGATCGGGACATCGCACGAGCCTAAGCGTGAATGAAAGGAGCTCAAGCCTGCCGGGTGGAGCCATCCGCCAGCAGCTCACCGGCTGAATGGAGTATCCCGTCGGACATCGTGATCACCTCGTCTAGATAGCCGATCACTTCCTCGTTATGCGTGGCCACGAGACAACAGGTCCCACGCTCCGCCGCGTGTCGCAGAGCCTGAAAGACCTTGTGGGCGCTGCGGCTGTCCTGGTGGCCGGTGGGCTCGTCGGCCAGCAGCAGTCGAGGGGTCAGGACCAGGGCTCGGGCTAGGGCCGTCCTCTGCTGCTCCCCAACCGAGGTTTCGAGTGGATAACGTTCGAGGAGCTGCTCCAAGCCGAGCGATGCGACCAGGCGATCGACTTCAGGGCCCAGAGCTTCGAGACGATCCGTAAGGCGTGCCGGATACTCGATGTTCTCGCGCACTGTCAACTCCTCGATGAGCCCGAGCTTCTGCGGGACAACCGAGACGTCCGTCCAGGGCGTCAGGGTGCGCGATGAAGGCTTCTCGTCCCACTCGAACCGGCCCTCGTCGGGGTGCTCCCATCCCGCAAGGATGTTCAACAATGTCGTCTTGCCTGAGCCCGATCGCCCCACCAACCCGATCAGACGATGGGGTTCGAGCACGAGATCGACGTGCTGCAACGCATGCACCGTCTCGTTCCCACGGCGATAACTCTTGACCACGTTGCGTACCTCGAGCAAACGGGCCTGGGGGACCGGCGTTGAGCCAGCGAGATGGCGGTCGGGCGCCTGCACCACCCGACCCCCTCGAGGAGGATCCAAACGAGAGGTTCGGGGCCTTCTCCACGCGGCATCGGGATCATCTCCCGATACGGGGGTATCTGCGGGCTCTTCGACGATCACGTGTGCCGGCGTGCTGGGGGTGCCGAGGACCCCATGATGCAGCTCGAGTGACTCGTCCGCCACTCGCGAGACATTGGAATCATGCGTGGCGAGGATGAGTGAAATCCCATCCGCACTCAGCCGTTTCATGATCGTGAGCACCTCGCGCGCAGAATGGCTGTCCAACTCCGCGGTCGGTTCGTCGGCCACGATGATGCGGGGTCCGGCGACCAGGATCTGTGCGAGGGCGGCGCGCTGCTGCTCGCCTCCCGAAAGCTCGTTCGGATGGTGATCGCCGCGGTGGCCGATGCCGAGATCATCGAGCAGCTCTGACGGTTCGATGTCGGAGACCCCGCCGGAATCTCGATGGGCGAGATCGAGATGCTGCATGACCGTGAGGTACGGAACGAAATTGTCCGACGGCCGCTGGAAGACGTAGCCGACTCGCTTACGGCGCACCTCTCGCAATTCGGATCCAGACGCCGAACCGATCTCGGTATCCCCGATACGCACGACGCCTGCGGTTTGCCGATCCAAAGCGGCCAAGAGACGCAACAGGGAGGACTTGCCACTCCCCGACGGCCCCACGACCGCGGTCAGCGCGCCGCCGAAGAAATCGGCATCGATCCCCTGGAGAGCCCGCACCTGTCCCGATTGCTTCCAGTATGTCTTCACCAGATCGCGGCAGCTCGCGACCACGTCACGCCGCAAGTCGCATCACCTTCGCGAGGTCCGCTCGCTCCGCGCGCCTGTTCGCCAGCGCGCCGCCGACGACGGAGACGACGGCCAGCACGACCGCAGCAATCAGGAACGGGATGATAGGCGGTTCGAACAGCGGATCGGGTGGGATGTTCGGGAGCGGATCAACATTGCTCACTACGACACGGGCCGCGATAAGCCCAAAAAGTAGAGCGACCGCGTACGACGCAGTGAAGATCGCGCCCAGTTCGAGCACCAACGACGCTCGGTGGCTCCGATTATCGAGGCCCATCCTTCGTGACAGAGCAAATGAAACAACGCGGTTTCTCTGGCTCGCCTGCATGTACATGAGCATCACGACGATCACGAGCAAACCGGCACCGAGGCCTAGCGTCTGCAACACTCCATACGTATCGATCACCGCCGACAGTGAGGGGATGTCGCGCACCTCTGCGGCGGTCAGAACGAAGTAGGGAGGGTCGGCCACCTCGGCGAGGCCATCCACGATGCCGTCGGTGTCTCCTGCGATCCATATCTCGCTCGCAGCGTTCCTATGTTCCAGAGGATCGCCCGCGCCCACTTCTTCGAAGACTTCGGTGATGGTGGCCGCATCGACAACGATCACGGGCCGATCCAGCGACATCCCCGGGAAAGCATCGACCCCGCCCACCACCTTCACCGGCACCGTTTGACCATCGATGCTCAGCGATGCGTCCGACGTCACTTCGGGAGCCGTCGACAGAATCGGCAGCTGACCGTCTTCGGCTTCCGGCAGCCGTTCCACGAGCTCCTGGAGGGGGGCCGGACCGAAGGACTCGTCCCAATAGGCCACGGCGGCGACGGTCTCTGAATCGACGGCAAGGACATCGACAACGGCCCCGCCGGGGAGGATCTCCCCCTCCGCGGGCAGTCTCGTGACAGCGGTGCTCGGATAGGGGAAGTCATCGGGCAGGGTTTGACCTCGCCGCGAGGTGCCCTGCACGTCCCCACCCACGAACAGGAGCGACTTCGCCCGGATGGTCGTCTCCAGGGAATTCACCATCGTCTGCGCGAAAACGAAGATCCCGAGAGCGAGCGCACATGCCGACAGCAGGCCGATGCTTAGTCTCGCCGCGCCGGCGAGGCGGTGGATCAGCAGGAAGAGAGAGGAGCCCAGTTTCCCGCTGCTGGCACGGAGCCATCGGAACCCGCCCTGGAACAGGCGCGCGCTGATACCCGCCGCTCCGGCGACGAAGAGGACCGGGAACAGAAGCAGCGAGATGCTCGGACCGGATGCCCCATCGCCCGACCCCTCCGCTATGCCCGGGGCGCGCATCAGCTGGTTGAGGAAGAACAAGGATGCGACGAGCATCAGGAGGGGCCATGGCACGCGCGAGAGCAAACCAAGGCGCGCGGAGGAAGCCTCCGACTGGCGCAAGAAGAAGATCGCAGACACGAATCCCACCAACAGCAGGCCCACGGGAATCAGCAGCACGGCGTACCGAGCACCGGAAGAGACCGCCGACGGATCAACCGCACCACCGGGTCCAAGAGCCCGCACCAGGAGCACGGCGAGGCCGAAGCCCGCTGCGGTCCCCAGCAGCAGGGGGATCATCGCTTCGAGACAAGCCTTGACGCCAAGGCTCAGTGGCGTCATGCCGCGAGCGAATAACAACGCCGATTCCGTCCGCCGCGTCGCGACGGCGAAGGCGCCCGCCGCCGCGATGATCATCAGTGCCACTAGCAATCCCGCCGTCAGGAGCAGTTGCACCGGCCCTTCGATCGGCGCCAGCCGGACTTCGGTTTCGGATAGAACACCAGACATCTGCGTAAGGATCTGTGGGTCGTTGCTGAAACAGCGGACACAACCGAACGCTTTGTACAACTCGGAGCCGCGATCGCGCAACGAGTCGTTCATGTTCATCATGAAGACCTGCAGATCCCGTGCTTCTTCCAGCGTCATTGGATCTCGCAATGACACAGGCGCCTCCCAGGTGTGGCGAGCGGCGTGCAGCGGGGCCTCTTGCTGGAGATCAAATGACCCGGTATCCGGCCGGTCCTGCAGATCCATCTGCCTGACGATGCCCGAGATGCGATCCAGGTCCGCGAGCATCAAGGGTGGCGGGGGGGCCGATAGGGGGCCGGGGGGATAGATCTGACCCACGAGCAACCGCCAGTACGGCGTGCGCGGTTCCGTCGAGAGCGCGCGATAGATCCCGTCGATCCGCACCTTCACGTGGTTGCCGCCGAATGGTGGGGCAATGATCATCTCGTCGCCCGGCTCGAGGTTGAGGTTGTCGGCGGTGAAGTGAGAGATCCACATCCCATCGCCCTCGCGTCCCTCTAGCACTTCGACGTGTTGCACCGCGCCGGATCTCGCCACGAGGAGGTTGTCGCTATCCAACGAGGGATCCTCGACCGACCTGACCTCGTAGGGAATCTGTGCCATGACCGTGACTACGGGCTCCGCCAGATGAGGCTGCCGGGCTACTCGGCGACGGAAAAGCTCGGTTCGTTCCCCGAAGATGGCCTGCTCCGCCTTCACGTCGGCGCCGCCGATAGGGAACGTCCGGCCAAGCGATAACCCGGCCCCGAACCTCGTCGTCCGATCGATCTGCTTGCCCACCGCGACACTGGAGGCAGCGGAGATGAACATCGGGTAAGAGGAAGCGACCAGCGCCAACAACAGAGCACCCGCCGCGAGCGATGCGAAGAGTCCCGGGTAACGGAGTAACACCGCCGGGGCCTTCGCCCACAGCGGATTGAGCCTTCCCCCCCCGGATCTACCGGATCTACCGGATCTTTTTGAAGAGCCCACCCATCACCCTCACCCGTTGTCTCCTACTACATAAGTAGTAGGAGACCATAACCTCATCCGCTTCGGTTGGCCCAGGTACTCGTCCGAGACCCAAAGGGTTCCCCGCCGTGGTTGCTCATCTCTCAGCGGTCGGGTCGCGGGCGCCGGTCCGCGCCTCTTGCACCTCGTCCCTCACCGGACAGGAGCTCAGGTGGTCGTTCACCAGCCCGCACGCCTGCATCAATGCATAGGCGGTCGTGGGGCCGACGAAGCGGAAGCCCGAGCTCTTCAGCGCCTTCGACAGAGCGACGGACTCGGGCGTGGTCGCAGGAAGCGACGCGAGGTCGACGCGTGCGGGCGCCTCCTCGGGACGGAACGACCAGACTAGGTTTGGCAGATCGGTTCCATCCGCGCGCAATCCAAGCGTTGCCCGCGCGTTGGTCACCGTCGCTTCGATCTTGGCCCGATTCCGGATGATGCCGACGTCGTTCAGCAACCTGGTCCGATCGCGCGCCGTCATGCGCGCCACCCTCTCAGGGTCGAAGCCGTGGAACGCCTCACGAAAGCGCGGGCGCTTCCGGAGAACGGTGATCCAGGACAGGCCAGCTTGAAATGCCTCGAGACACAGTCTTTCGAACAAGCCGCTCTCGTCGGTGACGGGGCGCCCCCATTCGCGATCGTGGTACCGCTCGTAGAGTGGGTCTCCGTCCCCGAAGCATCGCTGCGATGAGTGATCCGGCATCGCCCCACGTTACGTTGGCGGTTACGTGAAAAGGAACGGAACCAGATGACGATCGGAGCTCTGGACGAGGAGGCATCGGCCTACGTGCGTGAGCTCGTTCGGCGCGCTCAGGGCATCATCACGGAACTCCTCGGCAGCCTTCTCATCGGATCCGGTGCGCTCGGCGACTATGTCGCGGGCACAAGCGACGTAGATGTCACCCTGGTCGCCGCCGACGCGCTCGGTCAGGGGGACAAGGAAGAGCTCGTGCGGCAGCTGGCACACGACGCTCTCCCCTGTCCCGCTGCCAAACTGGAGCTCGTCGTCTATCACGCTGACAACTTGAAGCAACCGAAACGAGCGCACGAGTACGAGTTGAACCTGAACTCGGGAGCCGGAATCCGCGAGCTGGTCATCTACGACTTCAAGAAAGATGATCCACACTGGTTCGTGCTCGACGCAGCTATCGCACGGGACCGTGGGATAGCGGTCACCGGCCCCGCGCCCTCCTTGTTGATAGCGGAGATCCCGCGCGACCAGATCCTCGAGGCACTACGCACATCGATCGACTGGCACAGAGTCCACGAAGCCACGTACCTAACCGTGCTGAACGCGTGTCGCTCGTGGAGGTACGCAACCGAGGGGACCTGGGTCTCGAAAACCGAGGCCGCTCGTTGGGCGTTGTCGCGCTCCGCCCATCGCGGCCTCATCGAGGCGGCTCTGGACGCGCGACGGGCGGGGGAGGCGGTACGCGTCGGTCCGGAAACGACCGGAGGATTGCTCAGCGAGGTGCTGGCGAACCTCCGGTAGCCGTGTCCTTACTTGCCGATACGCGTGAGCCCGTCGTAGGCCGCGTACTTGTAGGCGTCGCTCCTCGTGGGAACGTTGAAGGTCGAGTGGATGAAGTGATCGATCTGGGCCCCGAGTTGGATCACCGCCTGTCCCAGGTGAACGAGCTCTCCCGCTCCCTCGCAAAGGATGTGGACTCCGAGCAGGCGCCGATCGGCTCGATCGAAGACGAGCTTGACCAGCCCCTCCGTCGAGCCGGCGATCACCGCACGCGAGTTGCTCTCGAACCAGCCGCGTCCGACCTCGACGTTCAGCCCTCGGGAGAGCGCGACATCCTCCGTAAGGCCACACATGGCTACCTCCGGTATCGAATAAACGCCCAGCGGCGCCACGGGGTCAACAGTGTCCTTGAACGAGATGCCGAAGGCGTAGCAGACGGCCACCCGCCCCTGTTCCATCGACACCGACGCGAGAGAGGGAGGCCCTATGACATCTCCCGCTGCGTATATCCCGGCGACCGACGTCCGGAAGGTTTCGTCAACCACGATGCGGCCCTTCGGATCGAGATCGACACCCACCCTCTCGAGACCAAGGTTCTCGGTGTTACCCGTCCGCCCCGCGGAGTAGAAAACCTTGTCCGGTCTCAGCACCTCGCCCTCGGCCAATCTCACTTCGAGTCCCGACGACCCTCGCGCGATCACCGGGCGAACCCCGCCGCCCAGCACGACTCTCATGCCTTCGGCTCGGAAACTCTGAGCGAGAAGGTCCGATATCTCTCCGTCGCAGAACCGTACGAGACGATCGTTGCGATCGACCAAGGTCACGGTGACGCCTGCGGCGGCGAAGATCGAAGCGTACTCACACCCGACCGTGCTGCCTCCGATAACCACGAGACTATTGAAGGGACCATCGAGCTCGAGAACCTGCTCGGAGTCCAGGACGTCCTCGTCGTCCCACGGCACTTGGGGTGGGTGACTTGGACGACTCCCTGTTGCGATCAGGATCACGCCCGCCTCTAGCTCCCTCTTCGTGCCGTCGTTCAGCGCGACGTCGACCGATCGGGGACTGCTCAGGTTCGCTCGCCCCGGTATCAGCTCGATCCCGTGACGTTCGATATTCTTCCGCACCGTTTCGTCCATCGTCTCGATAACGTGCGCAGTCCGTCCCCGCATGAGCGTCACGATGTCCACCGCGTCCAGGTTGGGTGCGACCCCATAGATATCCCGCCGCCCGAAGCCGGTGAGGTAGGCGGCACTCTCTCGAAGCGTCTTCGTCGGGATCCCGGCGGTGTTCACGGCCGCACCCCCACACAGAGATGAGCGCTCGACCATCGCGACCGTGTAACCGTGATACGCGGCCTGCGCCGCCCCCTTCTCTCCTGCGGGTCCGGATCCGATGACCACCATGTCGAAACGCTCAGCCATAGCGAGAACCTACGGCCTCGGGGATACGAGCGAGCGAGTGGGAGCCCCGTGATGCGAGCTTCGCTACCCCCGCCCCCCGGCTATCCGGGCTGCTTCGGGTAGAGCCTTGAGTCGCAGCATCGCCCACACTCCGAGGGCCGGACCGGGTACGAGAAGAGCGAAAGCCCAGGTCCACCCCACCCACCGCTCCATCACCGGAACGAGCCACACGGTCGCGACGGTCAGGGTGAAGCCGATCGCCAGCTGCAACGTCAGAGCGGTGCCCACGTACGCCTGGTCTGCCAGCTCGGTCACCATCGTGGAGAACTGCGCCGAATCGGCTACGACTGCGAATCCCCAGACGAGCGCCACCAGCAACACCACCCCGGGCGGCGCGTCGAACAACAATCCGATGAGCAACGCGCAAGAGCCCGAGATCGCCATCATCGTCGCCGTCGTCCGCGTCCGCCCCCATCGATCGCCCAGCCACCCGCCCGCTAGGCAGCCAAGCCCACCCACGGAGATGACCGTAAAGGTCGCGTACGAGGCGGCCGCTGCGTTGGGTGACCCCCTGGCATCCAGGAAGCTTCGGAAGAAGACGAGGAACCAGGCCCACATGGCGTACAGCTCCCACATATGTCCGAAATATCCGAGGGAGGCCAGGCGTACACCTCGATTCCTCATCGTCAGGGACGCCTGCCGCGGATCGAAGGTTGCACGGGGGAACGGGAACGGGCCCTCTGGCACAAGGAGCGACAGTCCCCCGCCGATCGCCGTGAGGATGGAGGTGACGTAGACCACAGTGGCCCAGTCAAGCGCCCCCAGTCCGTTCACGAGATGGGGGCCGGCGGACCCCACCGTCAGAGCGCCAACCAGAACTCCCAGAGCAACGCCCCGGCCCTTTCGGAACCAGGTCGCGCTTAGCTTGAGAGCGGGTGGATACACCGCTGCGAGGAAGAACCCCGTCGCAAGCCGCAACGGGATCGCCATCGGCGGACCTTGGGCGAGAAGAAGAGCGAGGTTCATCACAGAGGCTCCGAGGGCTCCGCCAAAGATCAGGAACCGGGCGGGGATGAGATCCGAAAGGTTGAACACGCTCGAGAACAACGCGCCACCGACAAAGCCCAGCTGCACCGCGATCGTCAGCCACGCGGCCGATCCATCGGACAGCGCCCACTGGCTACGCAACTGCGGGATGACCGCGGACGCCGAGAACTACGTCGTCATTCCCAGGACTAGGGAGGCTCCCAGCAGGGCCAACGCAACACGTCGTCCGCGCCGCCCATCCGGACCAGACGCGTGCGGTTCCGAGGCGGTCGATGCATGGGCATCGTCGGGGAGATGTGAACTGATGCGGGACACGTCCTCCAGTATCCGTGCGGCCGTCCAAGCGCGCCAGAAGCGGGGAGGCTAGCCTCTCGGGTGATGGCCTCGACCGACGGCACGATCCTCTATCAGGCGGGAGGAGACAGATGATTCCAGAGAGCGCGCGCGGCGTGATCGAGTCGGGCAAGCTTGCACATCTTGTGACGGTCGAAGACGACGCCACACCTCAGGTCACATGCGCGTGGGTGGGCCTCGAGAACGATGACATCGTTATCGGCACGCTCGTGGACCAGCGCAAGCTGCGGAACATGCGGCGGAACCCGAGGGTGTCGCTCTCGATCGAGACGGGGGGCATCAATCCCTACGGGCTGAACGAGTACTTGGTGGTGAACGGGCGTGCTCGAGTCACCGAAGGCGGGGCGCCGGAACTGTTGCAACAGCTTGCACACGTTTACATCGGGCCGGATGCGAAGTTCCCGCCGATGGACAACCCTCCGCCCGGCTTCGTCACGCGCATCAGAGCCGAGAGCATCGGCGGCGTCGGGCCCTGGGCCTAGCCCGCGTACGGAGTCAAGGCATCGTTGCCGCTCTTACTGCATAGAGTCTTTCTTTCCCCAGACCCTTGAGCCGCACAGGTCTGCGCAGCGCGCGGAACTCGAAATCGCCCGATCGATCCACTGCCTCCTTGAGGCTTTTCGAAGCAACGACGGTGGCCGGCCGGGCAAAGCTGGTCACCCGGCTGGCGAGGTTCACAGTGCTCCCGAAGACGTCTCCCTGCAGGTCGAGCACGGGTCCGAACGCGATGCCGACCCGCACGCTTGGCAAGACATCGTCCGACTCGCAGCGGTCCACGAGATTCACGCCGATGGATGCAGCCGATCCGGCGCCCGGGGCGACGAACATCACTTCGTCACCGATCAGCTTCACGACCCGTCCACCGAACTCCGACACCGTGTCGAAGGACAGGGTCTCGAACGCCGTTACCATCTCGGCCAGCTCGAACTCGTCCAGTTCCTCGGTCAACCTCGAGAAGGCGGCGAGGTCGGCGAAGCCCACCGCTCGGCTGACGTTGGAATCTCCCGCCGACGCGAACACGGCTCGCTTCACGGCTGCCGACAAGTGCCTACGCCACATGTAGAGGAGGGACTCCCTCAGGAACGGGATCGCATCCTGCGCCATGCCGGCCGTCTCCTCCATAGCTTGCCGATCCAGCTGCTGGACCGAGGCCGGGGAGGCAGCGGTCCTGCGCCATAGCACCCCCATGTATGTCTCGGCAAGCCTCGCCGCACATTGTCCGGTTACGCGAGTGATCTGGAGAGCCGTCTCCATGTCCGCCGTGTCCCGCCGGATCAAGTCGTGGACGCCTCGCAGCATCTCGACGTCCTGATCGGTGAAGACCCGCTCGTCGTCCGGGACCTCCGGGAAACCCATCGCCCGCCAGAAACGGCGGCCGTCCTCCAGCGAAACCCCCGCTTCGGAGACCGCCTCGTTGCGGGTGTAGCGACCGTTCTCGACGCCGACGAGCCCGTCCATGAATGCAGCCAAGTCCTCACGGGAGGGGTCCGGGGACGCCGGCGCGCCGCTTGGGATGTCGTCCATATCGCCCACCATACGAGGCCGGGTGATGCGACCATCGGAGTGTTCCTCGACCGCGGGGTTGACCTTACGGACCCCTTCATGTTGACTAAAGGTTCGGCGCGGCGATGCCGCGCCTATCTACGGAGAGGAGGCGATGACGGATGACTAATCCCGAATGCCCCTGCCGTGGATCGGCCGCCTCCTAGCCCCACTCTGCGCGGCCCTTCCTATCCGTTACCTATCTCATCCCCGCGCGCCTCGTGCGCGCCCGAACGCAGGAGAGAGATGAATTGATAGAAACAGACCGACTCGAGCGGATCGGTTGGTCCGCTCGAGTCGAGCAACACATGCAAGACAACCAGGGATACATGCCCGCGCGCGTCCTCGTGCAACACAAAGGCTCGTACGTGGTGACATCAGGTCTAGGCGAGCTCAAGGCCGAGGTGGCCGGAAAGCTGCGGCACGAGGCACGCGGTGTCAATGATCTTCCGGTGGTCGGAGACTGGGTGGCGGTAGCCGCGCGCCCCGAAGAAGGAAGCGCGACGATCCATCGAGTCCTCCCGAGGTCAACGAAGTTCTCGCGTAAGAGCGCGGGCGACGAAACCGAGGAGCAGGTTCTTGCCGCCAACATCGATTCGATCTTCATCGTCACCTCTCTGAACTCGGAGATGAACCTTCGACGGCTCGAGCGCTACCTCACGCTCGCCTGGGAAAGCGGCGCTGCGCCAATCGTGGTGTTGACGAAGAAGGACCTGGCCCCCGAGGACGTAGAAGAGGTACACGAGAAGGTTGGCGGCACGGCCGTGGGTGTTCCCGTCCATGCCGTCAGCGGGGTTACCGGCGAGGGCATCGACCGATTGAGGTCTTACTTCACAGATGGAGCCACCGTCGCCCTCCTCGGATCATCCGGAGTCGGGAAGTCAACCCTAGCGAACGCGTTACTTGGCTCCGAGGTTCAGAAGGTTAGAGACATCCGGAAGGACGACAAGGGACGACATACGACCACGCATCGAGAGCTTGTCGAGCTTCCAGATGGGGGCGCCTTGATCGACACGCCCGGGATGCGAGAGCTCCAACTGTGGGATGCATCCGGAGGGGTCAGTAACAGCTTCGAGGATATCGAGTCCCTCGCGATCGGCTGCCGTTTCCGCGACTGCCGCCACGACGAGGAACCCGGCTGTGCTGTGACAGGAGCGTTGCTCGATGGACCGCTGGACCGGAGCCGCTTGGAAAGCTACGAGAAGCTTCAGCGCGAGCTTCGATACCTCGAGCGCAAGAAGGACGCTAGAGCCCGTTCCGAAGAGCAGCGGAAGTGGAAGGTCCTCAGCAAGGATCTGCGAAGGAACTACAAGCCTCGATCGGATCGCGGTTGACCGAGGCTCACTGGAACTAAGAGTTGCAATCGCAGCCATTAGGGGGGGTTTCGAGCCGCCCTCTGCGGGTAGCTGTTACCGTTGGTAACAGGAGGTCGAGGCGTGGCACAGCAAGCCCCCCAGACGGATATCGAAAGCGCGCGGCGCGCCCTGGACGAAACGCTCATGGAGCGTCTCCGTCGGGGCCTGCCGGCCACGTCGCATCTGAAGGCGGCCATCGCTCTCGATCTCGACGGTGGGCAGGGGTGGACGGTGTCGATCGACGGGCGCCGCATGTCGCTGGCGGCCGGCGTCGACCCTGGAGCGGACACCACCGTGATCGCCGATCCGACGACCATCCTCGAGGTCTTCTCGGGAACGTCATCCGGCGTCGAGGCTTTCCTCGATGGGCGCCTGAGGGTCCGGGGGAACCTCGCGCTGTCTCTCCGACTGGGTGGCCTCTTCGGCAACGACGACGCTCCCCCGCGGTTCGAACGAGCGCTCGAGGTACGCGCCGCCGGGTTGAACACCTTCTACCTGGAGGCGGGAACCGGTCCCCCTGTCGTGCTCCTACATGGATTGGGTGCAACCAACGCGTCGATGCTCCCAACGCTGTGGGATCTCTCCCGAGATCACCGCGTGATAGCGCCCGACCTTCCGGGGTTCGGAGAGTCCAGCAAGCCGATCCGCTCGTATGACGCTGCGTTCTACGCGCAATGGCTCGACGCGTTCCTCGACGAGGTGGGCGTCGAGCGCGCCTCTTTGATAGGGAACTCGATGGGGGGCCGCGTGATCCATCAAGCGACTATTCGCACAGCCAGGACGGCTGGCCGATCCCTGGTACGACGCTGCGGCCGACGAGTTCATCCGGATCTTTTCAACCCCGCGGGGACGCATCGCCTTCTTCTCCGCCGCCCGCCAGATCTACCTCGAGGAGCCACATGGTGAAACCGGCTTCTGGGACCGGTTGAGGGGGCTCACGACGCCATCCCTATTCATATGGGGGCAACGCGACAAGCTCGTGCCTGCAGGCTTCGCCCGCCACGTCGAAAGAGCCCTTCCAGACGCCACGTCGATCGTCCTCGAGGATTGCGGACACGTGCCTCAGTACGAGCTCCCGGACAAAGCCCACGAGCTCGCGCGAGGGTTCCTTGCGGATTAGGCCGGCGCGGCGACGACATGACTGACCCAGCCCCGCCCGAGAAGCCGAAGAAACGGGATAAGAAGAAGGCGCGCGTTATCGAAGCAGCCGTGGAGCTAGAAGGCCGTGACCCCGATTTCATCCGCTATCAGCTTCCCGGGATGTGGCTGCTCACGACGGCGCACTTTCGGGCCCAGGTCGAGGGTTTGAACAACATCCCGGAAGCAGGTCCGGTGCTCATCGTCGGCAACCATTCGGGCGGCAACATGACTCCCGACAGGGTTCCTCAAACTGGCGAAGGCCACCGACACGCCCATCGTGCCCGTGGTGTCCGTGGGGGGGCAGGACACCTATCTCCCGCTCTCAGACGGCAGGGGCATCGCCAAGGCGTTGGGCCTTGACCGCCTCGCGCGCCTCAAGGTGCTCCCTATCTCGCTCGCGCTGCCGTGGGGCTTGAACGTCGGGGACTTCCTCGGTCACATCCCACTCCCCGCGAAGATCCGGATGGAGGTCCTCGAGCCCATCGACGTCAACAAGCGTTTCGGCACGGACGCCGACTCGGACGAGGCATACGACTACGTGACCACGAGGATGCAGGAAGCGCTTACCGCGCTCGCCGCAGAACGCATCCTTCCCCCGCTGTTGTGATCCGGCTCACGCAGAGGATCTTGATCGACGACAAGCCGAAAAAGGTCTTCGCGTTGATCTCCGATCCCGCCAGATATCCCGACTTCTTCGTGGGGATCACCCGATGGAAGCCGATGACGAAGAAGAAGAGGGGACAGGGTGCGCGCTATCGAGTCCTGATGGCGGTTGGCTCGATCGAGGCCGGTGGGACGGTCAAGGTCGAACGCTGGGACGAGAACGTATTGATCACGTGGGGGTCCGAGGCGGGCGTGGAGCAGAGGGGCCGGTGGGAACTGCATCCGACCGACGAGGGAACGGAGCTCCTCCTCCAGATCGAGTTCGCGCTCAGCGGTGGACCTGTGGGCTGGGCGGTCGAGCGTCTAGCCGGAAGGACAGTGGTGAGAAACATGTGGGCCACGCTCCTCGCCGTGCGACGTCTGATCGAAATGGAGCGACCTTAGGTTTCGGACCTCGTGGGCGAGCCGGCCGAAGCGTCGATGCTCGTTCGCCCCTTCTTCCACCTGTCACTGTGCTGCCAGTAGGCGTAGGTGATCGCACCGAATGGGATCTGGACGAGATAGGTCAACGCCCGGAACACGAGAACCGCTGCGACTACCTCAGCTCTCGGACCTCCGGCATAGACGAGAGCCGCGGAAAGACCCAACTCGACAACGCCCAGGCCGCCCGGAGTGATCGGGACGGCCGACAGGAACCGGATGAAGGCGAACGCGCCGAGGGCCTCGGCCCATCCAACCTCGGCTTCCGGCACGCCGATGTGTCGCAGGGCGAGGAGAAGCACCAGGAACAACGAGATGTGGCTCATCAGGGCGGACGCCAGAAGCCACCATCCCCGCGTGGTGATGAGCGACAGCGCCTCGGTGCGGAACGCAGCGAAGGCGTCGCCGAGGCGTGCGGGGGCCCGCCCCAGCCGTCTCATGACGGGAGACGCTGCCCGGCCGCACAGCTCTCCGGCTCGTCGGGCGCTCTTCTCGCTCTTCAGCGTCATCACTGCGATCGCGATGAGTCCCGTGAGGAACAGCCCTCCCACCACGGCCGCGAGGAGCAGGCCCGGCGAATCGTCTCCGTATGCGAAGAGGAATACGAGGGCCGCGGCGGGCATGGCGAGCTTGGCGAAGAGGTCCGCGAATCCACTCACGGTTACGGCAAGCGCCACCGATGGCCGCGAGAAGCCCCAGGATGAATACATGGAGTAGGTCACTCCCATCCCGAACGCCGGCCCCCCGGGCACGGAGTTCGCCAGGGCGGTCGAGGATTCCGTTGCGATCATCGCCTGCGCCACGGTCAGGCCGGGTAACGAGAGAGCCGCCAGGATCCAGTACGTGATGAGATTCCAGGCGGCGGCAAGCCCCAAGGTGATGGCCTCGAGCCACGTCATCTGCGTGAGGACTCGCCACACCTCGCCGAAGTCCGCGACCCGCGGCAAGACGACCACGAAGATCACGATCACTACGGCCAGGGACACGGCTCCTCGCACGGCGGTCCCCAGCTTCACGACTCTCTCTCGAGATGCGTCATCGCTCCTTCGCCGGGTCGTTCGAGGACTGGGCGTAGTGGGCCTGCCCGGTCGGTTGCCGAAACTATGGCACGGACTCGGGCATCCGACCTCAGCGCGGCGCAGATCCCGAGTGCGTCCCAGGCGCAGTTCCCGTACCACCACCTGGCCCCGACCCGCACCCGATGTGGGGTCGGCACGGCAGAGAATGGATTCGCCATAAGTAGTTCCGTGCCGCTCCTGGTCAGCACGAGGGCGTGAGCGCCGTGCAGACGCTTCCAGGAGGCCAGAACCTCCTTCTGGTGGAATCCCTGGATGATGAATTTGACCCAGCCAACTGTCCAGTAGAGCGGGTCAACTTCGCCTGTCCGTCCTCCTGTCCTAGGGCCTCCCAAATCATTCATCGACTAGGACCGA